>Ga0194125_10002050_pt1 | contig 33711 bp, 36 predicted proteins | sample TA2KigC250mmetaG_FD_148626 | JGI IMG/M metagenome (GOLD analysis project Ga0194125, IMG submission 148626) | Freshwater microbial communities from Lake Tanganyika, Tanzania - TA2015034 Kigoma Deep Cast 250m | ecosystem: Environmental > Aquatic > Freshwater > Lake | place: Tanzania: Lake...
GGCCGCGACCGCCAGATGGTCAAATTTCATAAAAAATATCCGAAATACGGCTTCGACAGACACAAGGGTTACGGAACCAGCCGGCATATCAAAGCGGTAAAAAAGCATGGCCCAAGTAAAATTCACCGTTTGACGTTTCTAAAAAAAATAGGCTAAAATAGCGATAATGAGGCGCTATCTTCTTATTGCTTTGATAATTTTCTTGGCGGGGATTATTTTTCTGACCAATTTTTTTATAAAAAAGGAACGCTCTGTTAATGAGATTTTGCGTCTAAAGCAGCAGAACGAAAATTTAAAAGCACAAATTCAGGAATTGCAAGCGTTAAAAATGAATGCGCCAACTTCCATTAATCACTCATTATCGGTTATAACCGCCAAAATTTTTTCTACTTACCCTTTTAATATTAAAAATAAGATTACTATTAACGCCGGAGAAAAACAGGGTGTTAAGGAATTAATGACCGCGACAGTGGGAGAAAATATTTTACTTGGTCAAGTGGTAGAAGTATTTGAGAGTTTTAGCGTAATCAAAACCATTTTTGACCCGGCTTGGCAATCACCGGTGGGAATCGGAGAAAAAGAAATTGACGGTCTTTTTCAGGGGGGCAACGAACTAAGAGTTACTTTAATTTCCAGGGAAATGCCAGTTAAAACAGGCGATATAGTTTATTCTAGCAGCCGGGAATTTTCTTATGGTTTAAAAATTGGCGAGGTGATTGAAGTCAGAGAAACGGCCGCCGGCGTTTTCAAGGAGGCGATTTTAAGAGCGCCCTTTAACGTAAATGAATTGCGAGAGGTAAATATTATTAAATAAATATCAAGAATCATGAATTAGGGAGTTAATAATCTTCCTGTTCATTATTTTCGCTATAAATTTGAGGATACTTTTTTTAATTCTACTAATTGGGCTATCAACTTTTATTCAGTCCTGGTGGGGATTTTCAATTTACGGCGTTAAGCCCAACCTGGCTTTAATTTCCGTAATTACCGCCTCTTTCTTTGTTTTTGATATTTGGCAGAGAATTTTCTTGGTTGTTATGGCCGCTCTGATTTTGAAATTTGCGCCTGTTTTTGAAAACGAAATTTTAATTTTTTGTTTAATCGGAGCAGGCGCGATTCTCGCAAAGAAATATCTTCCTTGGCAATATTTTTTTGGCAATCTAATTCTGATTGCTTTGGGGACATTAATTTTTTATGTTTTTTTGATGCCGGATCTAATCATTTCCTCTGTTTTTGTAAAAGAGTTAGTTTTGAATTTAATTTCAGGAGCGTTAATTTTTGCTTTTTTGAATTTTTTATGGCAAAATAAATAAAGTAATCACTAATTAGCGAATATATGCGAATATAGCAAATTTGTATATTCGCTAGAATTCGTCAATTTGCGAAAACCCTCATGAAGTTTTCCTACACCTTATTTAAAAAATTAGTCCCGGCGGTTAAAGACAAAAAAGAAATAATTGAAAAACTTAACCTCCATTTTTTTGAAGCTGAAGATTTAAGGGGTGACATTTTAGATATTTCTATTCCGGCTAACCGATTTTCCGATGCGGCGTCGCATTTTGGTATCGCGAGGGAAATCGCGGCAATTTTAAACGTTAAGGCGCAAAAGAATGTTGATTATATTCCAGCTGATGCAAAAATGTTTCCCGTCAGCAGGCATTCGGCCGGTGCCTGCCCGCTTTTTAAAGTTGAAGTTCAAGATAAAAATCTTTGCCCTCGTTATACGGCGCAATATTTTGAAAATATAAAAATCGCGTCTTCACCGAAATGGATGCAGAAAGTTTTAATTGATTGCGGTTTGCGGCCAATTAATAATGTGGTTGATATTATGAACTACGCGATGTTGGAAACCGGACAACCGCTCCATGCTTTTGATTACGACAAGCTTATCGCCTACGATTTAAAAATCAAAACCATCGTGGTTCGGCGGGCGAAAAAAGGGGAAAGGATTACGACGCTTGAAAACAAAATTTATCCATTAGACGAAGATATTTTAGTTATCGCTGACACCAAGATGCCGCTTGCCATTGCCGGCATCAAAGGCGGCAAACTCGCCGAAGTTGATAGGAATACGAAAAGAATTATTGTTGAGTCGGCTAATTTTAACGGTGTTAATATATATAAAACATCGAAGTCCCTTAATCTTTCTACTGACGCCTCGTTGCGTTTTTCTCACAATATCAGCCCGCAATTAACAATTATCGGCATCGGGCGGGCGGCGCAATTACTTCGCGAGATCGTCGGCGCTCAAAGCGGACAAGTTATTGATGCCAACTTTGTCAAATACAGCAAAAAAATCATTAAATTTGACGCTGATCGATTTAATAAATTTATTGGCGCTGACTTAAATAGCGAGATTTGCCAGAAATATCTCAAACGTCTTGGTTTTAAAATAATTAAAACCTCAAGATTCGGAGCAAAAAGTCATTTCTTTGTTGAGGTCCCGCCGCTCCGCGGCGACGTTAAATTATTTGAAGACTTGGCCGAAGAAGCGATTCGGCTTTATGGATACAATCGCTTAAAATCTCTGCCGCCTCGCGTTCACCTTCGCCCCCCTGCTTTAGAAGATCAGATTATTTTCAAGAGTAAGATTAATAAAGCGTTAATGGGTTTTGGTTTAAGCGAAGTCTGCAACTATTCATTTATCGGCGAAGACGATTTAAGAATCAATCCGGCTTGGAAAACCGAAATAGTAGAATTGAAAAATCCAGTAAGCGCTCAATTAAAATATTTGAGGCCGTCTTTGGTTCCCGGGCTTTTAAGAAACATCAAAAGTAACTCCCGATTTTTTGGCGAAGCCAAAATTTTTGAAATCGGCAAAGTATTTTATCGTAGAGAAGAACGGCGAATATCACCCAATACCCATAATATATCCGAAAAATTAACCTTGGGCATCGCTCTATTTTCCAAGAACAGAAAGGGAGAGATATTTTTTGAACTGAAAGGCATTATTGAACAATTATTCAGAAAAATCGGTTTGGTTGACTATTTGATGCCGGAAGCCGAAACGAGCGGGGGAGTAAATAATTTTGCGGATTATTTTTTGATACGCGGAGAAATTTTAGAAATCAAATCCGGCGGGAAAACTATCGGTTATTTAGGCAGGGTAAATTGGGAGTTGCTGGAGAATCAGGAAGCCGCGCTGGCGGAAATAGATCTGAATGCCTTGTTGCGGTTGGTGGAAGAAGAACACGAATATCTGCCTCTGCCAAAATATCCTTCAGCCATGCGCGACATCTCGATTTTAATTGAACCGACGGTGCGGGTGGGGGAAATAATGCAGGCGATTCAGGAAAGTAATTTAAAATATATTGAAGATGTTGATTTAATTGACGAATTTGATATAAGCGACAAACGGCAAGCGACAAGCGGCAAAACGCGAAGCTTGACGTTCCGCATTGTTTTTCAGGCTAAGGATCGAACTCTGACTGATAAGGAAATCAACCGGGAAAAGGAAAATATTATCAGAGTGCTTAAAAATAAATTTAGAGCAATAATCAGATAACTTCTTCCTGAAATTTCTCAATACTCCTAAAGCTGACTTTTTCTGGGTCAAATTTGAGCCGGACAGTGGCTAATGGACCATTACGGTGTTTGGCTATGATAATTTCAGCGGTATTTTGTTCTTCCAGCGATGGCTCCAATTTATCTTTATCTTTGCGGTAGATAAATAAAACCACGTCAGCTTCTTGTTCGATACTGCCGCTTTCTCTTAAATCAGCCAATCTAGGAATTTTTACTTCTCTCTGTTCTACGGCGCGGGAAAGTTGAGCCGCAGCCAAAATCGGCACTTCTAATTCTCTGGCTAAACTTTTGAGGCCGCGGCTAACCTCAGTCATTGCTTGAACCATATTGTCAGTATTGGTTCGCGGCTGAATCAATTGAAGATAATCGACTACCAATAATCCCAAGCCGTGTTCGGCCTGCAGACGCCTGACCATGGAGCGAAGTTGAATAATATTAGCCGAAGGGGTATCGTCAATAAAAATCGGAGCCTGAGACAGTCGGTCTAAAGCTTCCCGAATCATCTCAAATTCAATATCGTCGGTTAGGCGGCCGGTGCGAAGTTTCCAAAGCGCGACTTGGGCTTCGGAGGCAATTAAGCGGTCAATCACCTGATCTCTGGACATTTCCAGAGAAAAAATACCTACGAGTATCTTGTTTTTAATAGCCGCACTCCTAGCGATATCTAAACACAAAGCGGTTTTACCCAGAGATGGTCGAGCGCCCAGAATTATCAGGTCAGATCGCTGGAGCCCGGATAAGTAATTATCTAATTCATCAAAACCGGTAGAAACGCCGCGGAGGCCCCGTTCGCCGCGGTGGAGCTTTTCTATTCTTTCATAAGCCGTTTTTAATTCGTCTTTAATCGGAACAAAATTTTGGGGCCGGGATTTTTGACTGATGGCAAAAATTTTCTGTTCAACTTCGTCTAAAACATCTTCGGCGTCTTCAGTGGTATTAAAAACTTTTTCATTAATTTCAGCCGATGCCTCGATTAAGTCACGAAGAACTTTTTTCTGGCGGACTAATTTGGCGTAATAGGAAATGTGCGTGGCGGTTGGCACAGAGTTAATTAGGTCAGTTAAATAAGCCGATCCGCCAACTTCGGCAAGCTGATTTTTATCTTTTAATTTTTTGCTGACGCTTAAAATATCAATTGGCTCGCCTTTTTCGAATAACTCAAAAATCGCTTCGAAAATTTTAATATGGGCCGGAGCATAAAAGTTGTCGGCTTTAATTAAATCAGCCACCCGAATAATGGCGTTTTTATCTAACATCAAAGATCCCAAAACACAGCGTTCTGCCTCAATATCTTGTGGGGGAAGTTTTAAATTTTTATCCATAAAATCTAAAAATTTCTAATTCCCATTGGACATTTTGCCCTTGGGATTAGTCATTGCTTTCGGACCCTTGGTCCGAAAGGCGTATCTTCTATTTTGTATCCTAACTCTTCAATTTTTTTTCGCAAGGCGTCTGCTTGAATAAATTGTTTATTAATTCTTAATTTCTCGCGTTGATCTGCCAAATTTCTTATTTTTGGCGGAGTTTTAAACGGTTTTATTTTAGCGATGTCCAATCCTAAAACATCATCAAATCTCAACAACAGCTGTTTTTTTGCCTTATCCGATAATTGATTATCTTTAATAAGTCGCCAAACAACCGAAAGAGCCTTGGGGGTATTTAAATCATCATTAATAGCGGTCAAAAATGCTTTTTTGTAATTTATTATTAATCTTTTATCTCCCGCCCTTGCCCGTTTATTGATTGCCAATTGCAAATCGTTAGTCAAATTATTTAAAGCGTTCTGAGCCGCTTCAAGCGCTTGCCAGCTGAAATTGAGTTTTGAGCGATAATGCGAGGTTAAAACCAAATACCTGAAAGCCACGGGATTAAAATGTTTATTTTTTATATCGCGAAGGGTATAAAAATTATTCAGCGACTTCGCCATTTTTTGATTATTAACCAGAAGGTGTTCGCCGTGAACCCAGTAATTTACAGATTTTTTACCGGTGGCCGCTTCGGACTGGGCAATTTCATTGGTGTGGTGAACGTTGATATGGTCAACGCCGCCGGTGTGAATATCAAACGGTTGACCGAGATATTTCGTCGAAATAGCCGAACATTCAATATGCCACCCGGGGAATCCCCATCCCCAAGGCGATGGCCAACGCATAATATGATTTTTGAACCGACCGACCAGTTTAAACCAAAGGGCAAAATCATAGGGATGGTGTTTTTGGGGGTCGGTCACTACTTCTTGGCGGCCGCCGACAATTTTTTGATTCAGTTTTTGCTTTGATAATTTGGTATAGTTTTTAAATTTTAAGACATCAAAATAAATTGTTTGAATAGTTTCATAAGCGAATCCTTTTTTAAATAATTTTTTAATAAGCGCTATTTGGTCCGCGATGGTTTTTGTGGCGGGAATAAGCAAGGACGCTCGTTTAATGTTGAGTTGTTGGATATCTTTAAGGAAATTAGCCGTATAAAACTTGGCGATATTCCAGACTGATTTGCCCTCGCGTTTCGCCCCTCTTTCCATTTTATCTTCGCCTAAATCAGCGTCAGAAGTCAGGTGACCGACATCCGTAATATTCATCACATGTTTTACCTTGTAATCGTTGTATTCTAAAGTTCGGCGCAGAACATCCTCAAAGATATAAGTTCTTAAATTGCCGATGTGGGCATAATCATAGACCGTTGGACCACAGGTATATAAGCCAACCTTTTTGTCGCGAATCGGCCGAAAAATCTCTTTTTTACGGGTAAAAGTATTATAAATTTTTAACATCATTATTGATTTTATTACAAAATAGCCGAAGCGGCAACTCTTGACAATTTAATCTGATGAGTATAACATTTATTCACGATCGTGAACGTTTGTTATATTTGTCATTTTTGAGCAAGTATGAACAAGAAACAATTGAAAGAGAAAATTAAAGATTTGCCGGTCAATGTCAGCGTTATCGGTTGGGCTTTGCTTTGGGAAATAGGCAAAAGAAGAGCAATTCCTCTTTCGGAAATCCTTAAGGGGCTGGCCGAGAGAATGGGACGGAGTTTAAGAAGAACCGAAAAAAAAGGGACTTTTTGGGATTATTATAGCGAGTTGAAAAACCTAAAAGAAAACAGCGCCCGAACAACTTTGTGGCGACTTGAAAAAAATGGATTGGTTAAAAAAGAACAGCGCAAATACCAGTTAACTTTTAAAGGATTAAAAATCGTAAAGAATTTTCAAGTTAAAGCGGCAAGAGAAGATATATGGGATGGCAGATGGCGACTGGTAATGTTTGATATTCCGGAAAAAAAGCGGGAAGAGCGCGATTGGCTGCGATGGCAACTTCTTACGTGGGATTACAAACCACTTCAAAAAAGCGTTTTTATAGGCAAGCACGTCATTGAGAGAGATTTTTATTCGGAGTGTATTGAACGCGGATTAAAAGATTTTATCAGATTAATAACGATAGGAGAAATAGACGAAGAAAATTTTTGAAGATTTGTTATGTCTTGACCGAAGAGGTTTTATTTATATAATTATAATTTATTATGGCAGACGAAGCGCAAAAAAATAATGGAGGAGACAAGAAGGAAGAGGATAAAGAAGAAAAAAATGTTAAAACAGAAGAAGCCGATGAATTTTTGAAACGCCAAAAAGAGCGCGATGAATATCTTGAAGGCTGGAAGCGGGCGAAAGCGGATTTAATAAATTACAAAAAAGACGAAGCCAAAAGATTTGAAGCGGTGGTTAAATTTTCCAACGAAACGTTAATCAGGGAGCTGATTAATGTGTTGGATAGCTTTGATCTCGCGGTGGCTTCTTTGGAGAGCGAGGGAAAGGCGGAAAAAGGGATGTATTTAATCAGGGCTCAATTAGAAGATATTTTAAAACAGAATGGCTTAGAGCGGGTTATTATTTCCGTCGGTCAGCCGTTTGACCCGAATCTTCAGGAAGCGATAGCGACGGTTGAATCGGATAAGCCGTCGGGCACAGTTATCGAGGAGGTAGAAAGAGGCTATGTTTTAAATGGAAAACTTATCCGTCCTGCCCGCGTAAAAGTGGCTAAGTAATGATTGTTCTAATTAACCTAATTATTCTAATTTTGGACATTGATCCATTGGAAATTGATTAGAATAATTAGAAATTAGAGTAATTGGAATAATTTTATGAAGATACTTGGTATAGATTTAGGTACAACTTATTCGGCGATGGCGGTTGTTGAAGGCGGCGAGCCGAAAATTTTAGAAAATCACGAGGGTAATCGGACTACCCCTTCGGTCGTGGCTTTAAGTAAAGCCAATGAACGTTTGGTTGGCCTTTTGGCCAAGCGTCAGGCGGTAGTTAATCCTAAAAACACAATTTTTTCCGTTAAACGTTTGGTTGGCCGTAATTTTGAAGATTTGGAAGTTCAACGCGATAAATCATGGCTGCCTTTTGATATTCAAAAATCGTCTACTGGCGGAATAGAAATTAAAATAGGGGATAAATGGTATAAACCGGAAGAAATTTCCGCTATGGTCTTGGCCAAATTAAAAGCCGATGCAGAATCGAAATTAGGCGAGAAAGTTGAAGAAGCGGTGATTACCGTGCCGGCTTATTTCGACGACTCGCAGAGACAGGCGACAAAAAATGCCGGCGAGATCGCCGGACTGAAAGTGCGAAGAATTATTAATGAGCCGACAGCCGCGGCTTTGGCTTACGGTCTCAATAAGAAAAAGAACGAACAAATTGTGGTTTATGATTTCGGAGGCGGCACTTTTGATATTTCTATTTTGGAGGTAAGTGAAGACACGGTAGAGGTAAAGGGTACGGGAGGCGACACGCATTTAGGCGGCGATGATTTTGACCGCAAAATTATTGAATATCTGGCTGAAGAATATAAAAAGCAAGAAGGCATTGATATTTCCAAAGACCTCTTGGCGCTTCAAAGATTAAAAGAAGCAGCGGAGCGGGCAAAACACGAGCTCTCTACTGCTTTTGAAACCGAAATCAATTTACCATATATTACCTCCGACGCTTCGGGGCCGAAACATTTTTTGTTTAAATTGACTCGCGCCAAATTAGAAAAATTGGTAAAATCAGAGATCGACCGCTCTATAGAATTGGTTAAAAATACCGTTAAAGAGGCCGGTTTTAAGATAACGGATATTGACGAGGTGGTTTTGGTTGGCGGACAAACCCGCATGCCGGCAATTCAAGAAGCGGTTAAAAATCTTTTTGGTAAAGAACCCCAGAAGGGCATTAATCCCGATGAGGTGGTGGCAGTGGGCGCGGCAATTCAAGCCGGCATTTTTCAGGGCGATGTCAAAGATGTGCTGCTTTTAGATGTGACGCCTTTAACTTTGGGTATTGAGACTTTGGGCGGCATTACCACGCCAATTATTGAGAAGAATACCGCCATTCCCACAGCCAAATCGCAAATTTTTTCTACGGCCGCAGATAATCAGGTAGCGGTAGAAATTCATGTTTTGCAAGGCGAAAGGCCAATGGCGGCTGACAACAAAACCTTGGCTAAATTTGTTTTGGACGGCATTCCGCCGGCGCCGCGCGGTATTCCGCAAATCGAAGTAACCTTTGACATCGACGCCAACGGCATCCTGAATGTTTCAGCCAAGGATAAGGCAAGCGGTAAAAGTCAATCAATTCACATTGAGGCTTCAACCCAGCTTTCCAAAGAAGATGTTGAAAAACTTAAACAGGAAGCGGCCGCTCATGCGGAAGAAGACAGAAAGAAAAAAGAATTAACAGAAGCGCGCAATCAAGCCGAGCAAATGATTTATCTGGCGGAGAAATCGCTTAGAGACGCTGGTGATAAAATCTCTCAAGAAATTAAAGAATCTATAAATCAGAAAATAGAAGCATTAAAGTCAGCCGTAACGCAATCCCAGGATATTGAGGCAATCAAATCGGCGATGAGCGAACTTTCATTAGAAATTCAGAAAATTGAGCAAGCGATGTATAATAAAGAAGATGGAGGACAGGGGACTGCTCAATAAAATCAATAAGACGAGAGATGAAATCGAGGCCGACAGATCAGCGGTTAAAATTATTATTTTAGCAATTGTCGGAATAATTTTTTCTTTTTTCTTCGGCTACTTCCTGAAATTTTTTATTCTTCAGGGCAGATTAGATTTTCTGCTTTTTTGTTTTTTGGCGGCTTTGGGATTTCTGGTAATTTTTCTGTTGCAAGTTTTTTTTATTAAGGCTTTACGGATAGTTAATTTAATTATTTTCTTGGAAACAGCAAGTTTTTTGGCGTCGTTTTACAGCTATCTTTCCAACATTTTAACCTTGGGCGCCCTGCTGGCGTTTTTGTTTTTTCTTTCCGGGGCATATTCCGGTCGGCAGGAGCTGGAAAATATGCTGAAGATAAAATTCTGGCCGATTAATAAAAAAGTTTTGCCAAAAGCCTTTGCCGGCTTAGCTTTATTCAGTAGCATCGCTTATATAATAATTATTGATTTAAGCGGAAACAAATTTTTTATTTCCGAAAAGGTTTTTGAACAAATGTTTAAATTTGTTCCGGGTATTGACTTTTCTTTACCGGTTGAAACGTTAATTAGAAATCAGGTGTTTAGGCAAATTCAAGACAGCGAGCAGTTTAAGCTTCTGCCGCAATGGGCTAAAACACAAGCGATTAATCAAGGCGTCAAAGAATTTCAGCAGACAATTTCAGATATTACCGGCGTTCCCCTAAATCCCAAACTTAAAGCTTCGGAGGTTATGTACCAGATTGCGGCAAAAAAGTTCGCCGAGATTCCGGAACGCATTAAATCGCTAATTCCTCCCACCGTAGCCCTTCTCATTTTTTTAACAATCATTAGCCTTTCGTTGCCCATTAGATTGGTGGTAACTTTCATTGCTTTTATTGTTTATGAAACTTGTTTAGCCGTGGGTTTTGCTGATATAATGCTGGAAGGGAGAAACAGGGAAATCATAGTTTTGAAATAATTAACCCAATTATTCTAATTAACCCAATTGACCTAAAAATTTTTGGTTATTGAGATTTGGGGTTTATTTAGAATAATTAGAGCAATTATAAATTAGTTAAAAATTAGAATAATTAATTGATTATGAAGGACTATTATAAAATTCTTGGCGTCAATAAAAACGCTTCAGAGGAAGAAATCAAGAAGGCGTTTCGCGGGCTGGCTCACAAGTATCATCCGGATAAAGGCGGCGACGAAAAAAAATTTAAAGAAATCAATGAAGCATATCAGATTTTGTCCAGCAAACAAAAGCGAGCCCAGTACGACCGATTTGGACAAGTTTTTGAGGGGCAGGCCGGCCCGGGCTTTGGTTTTGAATGGCCGTTCGGCGCCGGTTCGCCCTTTGACGAGGTCAAATTCGATTTTGGCGGAGATTTCGGCGATATCAGCGATATTTTCGACGCTTTTTTTGAGGGGCTGGGAGTAAGACCAAAGCGCCGGACTTATCAGCGGGGGACAGATGTTCAAGTCGTTCAGGAAATTACGCTGGAAGAAACGTTTCGGGGAATAGAGAAAAAAATAAATTATCGGGTGCCTGTCCGTTGCGAGAAATGCAGCGGCTTGGGCCAGGACGCCAAGACTGGTTTTGAAAAATGCGAAGTTTGCGCCGGCCAGGGAGAAATCAAGGAAACGCGTCAGAGTTTTTTTGGCAATTTTGTTCAGGTAAGAACTTGTTCAAAATGTTTCGGCGCCGGTCAAATTCCGAAGAAAATTTGCGAGAATTGCGGCGGTTCAGGCAGGGTAATGGGCGAGCGGGCAGTTAGCGTGGAAATCAGGCCGGGAATCAGCGACGGCCAGATAATAAAAATTCAATCAGCCGGCGAGGCAGGGGAACGGGGAGCTAAAGAAGGCGATCTTTATGTCAAAATTAAAATTAAACCCCACCCGCTATTTAAGCGCGATGGCGAAAACTTGATAGTTAGAAAAGAGATTAATATAATAAATTTGCTTTTGAATAAAAAAATTGAAATACCGACTATTTCCGGCAATCAGATAAAAATTGAAATTCCGTCCGGCTTTAATTTGAAAGAAAGCCTAAAAATTCCCGGCGAAGGAATGCCCCGCTTTAATAGCTTTGGCCGCGGCGATTTGATGGTGGAATTGATTATTAAAACCCCCAAAAAATTAAGCGCTAAAGCCCGTAAAATTCTTGAAGATTTAGATGGAGAATGGGAATAATTCCGCCCTTAGCTCAATTTGGCAGAGCAGCTCCCTTTTAAGGAGAAGGTTCTGGGTTCGATTCCCAGGGGGCGGACAGAAGATAAATATTCCGGTGTAGCTCAATGGTCCCGCCTTGCGGGATAAATTTCGCGGCTTATGGTATACAGCGTATATGTAATTAAAAACAGAGAAGGAAAATTATATATTGGGCAAACAAATAAATTAAAAGATAGATTGATCGCTCATAATAAAAATGATAGTTTTTATACAAAAAATAAAGGTCTTTGGGAATTGATTTTCCAAAAGACTTTTGATAATAGGGATGATGCGGTAGAGTTTGAAAGATTGCTTAAAAAACAAAAAGGAGGTAATGATCTAAAGAAAATAATTGGTTTGATTTAAACTCCTTTGATCCCCGGTAGCGCAGCGGTAGCGCAGGTGCCTGTTAAGCACTTGGTCGTAGGTTCGAATCCTACCCGGGGAGCAAAGAAACTAGATACGAACTCATTTTTTGAAGATGAGAGTGTTCGCTCGCCCAGCCCCGCCACAAGCGGGGCCGGGCTCGCTTTCGCGACGGCTACGCCGTCGCTTTGGCGAGAAATGAAGCGGATTTTAATGCTTTCGGGGGAATAAAAGATGTTTGAAAGAAACTTTTTTGCAAAAAGGTTTCTTTCAATTCCTTTGGTGGTTTTGAGTCCATTTAGGAAAAATTTTAGAGTATCCGAAATGCTTTCGGTGGAAAATTTAGAGCATCCATTCGCTAGTTCGTATCCAGCGCGATACCCCGCTTGTTCGTCGTTATTTAGCCGAAAAACAAGATTTTCAATATAGTTTTTATCAACTGAAATTCGCTCTAAATTTTCCAAACAAAAATTTTCTATTCTTTCGGCGGATACTTGTTTTACCGAGCAGGCCTGCCAATCTTGCTTCATTGTGGCAGTGCAACGATAGTAAAAATAGCGGTTTAGTTTTCCGCCGATATATTTGTTGGTAAAGCAAGAAGTCATGTTTGAGCCACACTCCTCGCATTTAATCAATCCGCCGAACAGAAAATTTTTGTACACTCTAAAATTTCTCTGTTTTTCCTCATGAATTTTTTGAGCAAGAGCAAAAATTTCTTCCGAAATTATCGGCTCGTGAATACCTTGATATATTTCGCCATTATGCAGAATTTTGCCGATGTAAATGACATTTCGTAAGATATGGCCGATGTTTGTTTTGGAGAAATTTTTGCCTAACTTATTTTTTACTCCTTTCTCTTTCAACATTTGGTAAGTCTTTGCGGTTGAGCCAGTTTCAATATAAGTTTCAAAAATTGATTTTATTTCCTCCGATTCTTTCGGGTGCGGGATAAGTTTCTTATCTTCCCGCTTGTAGCCGCAGGGTGTTAGCCCGCCGTTTGCGAGCCCCTTTTTCGCACGCTCCAACATTTTGTCTTTTGTTCTCTCGCTTGTCAGTTCTCGCTCAAACTGCGAAAAAGTGAGCATAATGTTGCGAAGCAAACGGCCGGCGGGCGTGGAAGTGTCAAATCTTTCGGTAATAGAAATAAAATCAATTTTTGCTTGCTCAAAAAATTCTATCAGTTGGTAAAAATCTTTCGGCGAACGAGTGAGCCGATCAATTTTATAGACCAAAACCACATCAATTTTTTCTTTTTTTAAATCTGCTAACAATTCTTGCAAAGCTGGACGCTCCAAAATTGCGCCAGAAAATCCAGCGTCATTGTAGATTTTGAAAACCTGCCAATCATTTTGGCTTGTGATAAACGACCGAATTTTCTGCTCTTGTGCTTCGCAAGACGAAAATTCCTTTTCCGCTTGGTTATCGGTAGAAACACGAGTATAAATGGCGCAATTTTTCATGTTCATAAATTTGTTTTGTTAATTGTTAAAAAGAAAAAATTGAATTCCCCCGAAAGCATTAAAATCCGCTTCATTTCTCGCCAAAGCGACGGCGTAGCCGTCGCGAAAGCGAGCCCGGCCCCGCTTGTGGCGGGGCTGGGCGAGCGAACACTCTCATCTTCAAAAAATGAGTTCGTATCTAGTTTCTTTGCTCCCGAATTAAAACCTTCGCAAACTTTTGAAATCATTTTGCCAAATTTGATACACAAATCCAAAAAGCGAAGTCTGAAATGATGCGCCCCGCCACTATTTTTCTGGGGATATGGAGGCGGGGCGATGGACTTGCCCGCGCGGAGGAGGGGTTTGGGGAGGAATCCGCGCGAGCTTCGGCTTTCTTTTTTGAAAAAATCGACGGCTACAAATTGAAGAAAGAGAAAATTCATATTAGTATAGTTGTGAGGGTTAAGTTCAACGCTCATACTTATACTATCATACTATGGAAAGTAAGGAAAAACAAATTGGGGATAAAATTAAAGCCTTTCGCACCAAGCAAGGATTGACGCAAGACGCACTTGCTCGAAAATGCGATATTCCCTACACAACGCTGACCAAAATTGAGTCAAACGTCATAACCAAGCCGTCAATCCAAACAGTTTCTAAAATTGCAGAGGGTTTAGGAATAAGTATTGATGATTTGATCAAATAAATTTATGAAATTGTATCGCTTTAGTCCCATAAAAAACGAGCAGGAATTACTGGAAGCTATTAAACATACACACTTTAGCTGTTTTGAATTGTGCAAGAAAGCTTTTGCTAAATATTTTCCAGTCGCCGGAAATATGGGCATATTTTGCCATTACGACGAGGAATATAAATTTTTGATAGAACTTCGTAAAAAATTGACAGAAGAATCTGACAATTTAAATCAGAAATATTTCCGGCTCCACAGTCCGATAGTAATTCCTGCTCATGGGGATGTACCCGAAATTACCTACACTTATCTTTATATCCGAAGACCCGATCAATACAGAGCACAAGTTGGAGATGTTGATTTTGTGATAGGCGACAAAGAATATGCTGAACTGAAAGAATCTCTACAAAAAGGTTCACAAATCAGTGGAGCAAAAATTTTTGATCGTCCTGACTTAGATATGGTTGAGTTATCCGATCCCGATATTGACGCTCTCGCATATGTAAGCACAAGAGCTATGACGGAAAAAGTGAGAGTTAAACAATAATTTTATGAACTACGCAAATAAAACAATCGGCTTCGCCTCTAATCTCGTATTGCTCGTCTTAAATGGCTCAAAAACGCTTACTTATCGCCTCGGCGACAGATGAGATTTTTTGCAGGTTGGCGACACAATACTGACAGACGATAGCGGTACGGGAAAAGTATTTGCCAAACTAGAAATAACACATAAAGAAAAAGGAACTTTTGGCACTTTACGAGATGATCGCGAAGGACACGAAATGTATCGCTCGCTTGAAGAACGACGCTCAACTTTTGAGAAATATTATAATCGCCCGATTGCTGACAATGAACCAGCAATTATTATTGGTTTCAAGGTTGTTGAGAAAATTAGTCAATAAAATATATGGAAACTCAGAACCAAAACTGCATCATCATTCACGGCTGTCCATCTGACGCAGAAAAGGCGATGAATCCGGCAACACGGACATACGACAAACATTGGATTCCGTGGCTTAAACAAAACCTTATCGCCGCGGGAATAAAAACGGAAACGCCGCTTATGCCCGACCCGTGGGAACCAAGTTATCAAAAATTCAAAACTGAATTTGAAAAGTACGAAGTCGGCGAGAACACAATTTTAGTCGGGCATAGTTGCGGCTCCGCCTTTTTAGTTCGCTGGCTTGGAGAAACAAAGAAAAAAATTTTCAAACTCATTCTTGTTGCTCCGTGGAAAATTGCCGATAAGGACGATGAGTTTAGAAAGGAATTTTACACTTACCCAATAGATGAAAGTATAAAATCGCGCGTGGACGAAATTGTGATGTTTACTGCTGATGACGAGGAGGATGAAGGCAAGGAAAGTTTGAAAATTTTTCACAACGCACTAGGCGGAGAGGTTATCGAACTCAAAGGACATGGACATTACACGCTTGGCGATATGGGAACAGATGAGTTTCCCGAATTGCTAGAAAAACTTGTTTCGTTCGATAACCGAAAAGCCCTTATCGTCCCTATCAATTCAAAACATCAAATTTTTATTCAAGATAGGCGCGGACACAAAAAGCCAGATTGGGGTTATTTTGGTGGTGAAATTGAATCTGGAGAAACGCCAACACAAGCAGTAATCCGTGAGACAAAAGAGGAACTACAAGTTGATGTCCGCGCCGATCAATTAAAATATTTTGGCACTTCTATCACAATGTGGAATGAGCGCAAGAATATTCGCTATATGTTTTTGTATCCGACTGAACAAGAAAAATTTGATGTTTTGGAGGGCAAGGGCGGACACTGGTTTACTTTTGCCGAAGTGCGAGAGCATTTAGAAGATAAAGACAGATTTGACGATATTGCTAAGGGGATTGAGAAGTTAGAAAATAAGACATAGCCGCCGATTTTTTCAAAAAAGAAAGCCGAAGCCCGCGCGGATTCCTCCCCAGACCCCTCCTTCGCGCGGGCGAGTCCATCGCCCCGCCTCCTTTGCCCCAGACATATTGTGGCGGGGCGCGTCAGAGATTTCGCTTTTTGGATTTGTGTATCAAATTTGGCAAAACGATTTCAAAAGCATGCGAAGGTTTTAATTCGGGAGCATAGAGCTGTATTGAGAGTAATTTGCGATAACCTCAAAGGGTTTTCGCAGGTCAAATCCTAACTTTTTGCCGTTTAACTGGAAGTTCTGAAATAAAAAATTCAACATTTGCCTTTTTTCCATTGTTTCAGAACTTTTAAATATATCTAAAGCGTAGCGAACCATATTTAACACAGCATTGGCCATCGGATAATACTTTTCATCGGCTTTATCGTGTTCACCGGAAATGAATCATTGACTTTTTGTTTAAAATAAGCTATCATTAAAATGTAAGTATCTATTGAATTTCTTTTTTAGGTTTTATTAAAAGTAAGCCGCAGAATAGAAATTAGATAGTTGGTCGACTTACTGATAATAAAATTACTAAAAATAAATATGGCAAAGAAGTTATATGTAGGCGGATTATCCTACGATACCACCGAAGCCACTTTGAAGGAGATTTTCTCCGCAGCTGGAACAGTTGAATCGGCAGCCGTCATTATAGACAGAATGACCAACCGTTCAAAAGGATTCGGCTTTGTAGAGATGTCGACTGACGAAGGGGCGCAAAAAGCTATTGAAATGTTTAATGGCAAAGAGATTGATGGCAGGAACGTTACGGTAAACGAAGCCAGGCCCTTAGAATCTCGTCCCCGCGAAGGAGGATTTCGGCGCAATTTTCACGGCGGAGACAGACGTGGCGGATTCGGCAACCGCAGAGATAATTGGTAATTGGATTTTAAAAAATTTAATCCAAACAAGAAATCAGCTTATTGGCTGGTTTTTTGTTTTTAAGTCTGGAAAATAGAGATAAAACCCGATTAAGTTTCGCTTTTTACTCAAACCTCCGCAGGGCTTCCACCGGTTTTAGTTTTGCCGCTTTTCTGGCAGGGAAAATGCCGGACAGACAGCCGACAAAAAAAGAAAAAACAAGACCAAAAATAATTAAGCCGGGGGTAACCGAAGCCGTGATATAAAACATAGGATGAACCTGGCCGTATATTTCAATTGATTTAGCAAGAATAATTCCCAATAATGTTCCGCCGACGCCGCCGATTATGCCAATCATTCCGGATTCAAACAGAAAAATAGTTAAAACCGCGGAATTTTTCGCTCCCACCGCTTTCATAATTCCTATTTCGCGCGTTCGCTCGCGGACAGAAGTGTACATTGTGTTCATTATGCCTATGCCGCCGACAAGCAACGCAATGCTGGCGAAAGCCAAAATGACCGCCTGAATCACCCCCATTATATTTTCCACGATTCCCGCCCAGGTTTCGCCGGTAATCACCGAGAAAGCCGGCGCCTCCTTTCCCGCTTTTCTTTTTCCAACATCTTCCAGCGCCGCTTCAATGTTTTTAACCACTTCTTTTACATTAAAAGCCGAGATTGGTTTAACTATCGCCATCTGGCTGCCCGTTCTTTTGCCGGTAATCTGGCGAAAATCTTCCAAATCCAAAATAATCATTGAATCATCCTGTTTACTTCCCAAAGACATTAAAATTCCCGAAACCCTAAACTTCCTGCCTTTTATAACAATTTCATCACCCACCCTTATTCCCGGAAAAATCTCCTTAGAAACAAAATTGCCTATTAAAATTTCTCTTTTGCCAGAGCGGGGAAAATCTCCCTCGGTTGTTTTGTAGCCCATATCCTCTTTTAAGACCGAAAGCGCTTTATCCCAAGCCACGCCGGCCAGAAAGGTGGTTTTTGCCGCTCCTTCGTATCTCGTCACTTCAGCGCCATAAGGAAAAACAACCACTGTTTCCACGCCTCTGGTTTTTTCTATTGCCCTAATTTCTGCGTTGGTTAATTCCATTCCGCCAAAAAGAGCTGTCATCATCTCGTTAAATCCTTCTCCGCCGGGCATCACGAATATCAAATCGCCCCGCATCATCCTTAACTGGCTCATCAGCGATGTTTTCAATCCCTGCGATAAAGAAATTAAAGAAATTATCAAAAACACGCCGATAACAATGCCGAAAATCGTCAGCCAGCTCCTTAGCCGCCGGCTCCTTAAATTGCGCAGAGCCAAATAAAAATATTCTTTTATTTGATTCATAAAATTTTGTTTTTCACAACGATTCGTTTTCGGGCTTGGTGAACACGAAATTTATTACACTCGCCGCTTCTTCCTTTTCTTTGCCAAACTTTTTGACAATTTATTTTTTCCACAAAACCTCTTTTTCTTTTTGGTGATTTTCAACGATTTGGCCGTCGCGGATGTGAATAATTTTTTCGCTGTAATCGGCAATGCCTGGATCATGGGTCACCACGACAATGGTTTTGCCTTGTTTTTGGTGAAAATCGGTCAGAATCCCCATTATTTTTTTGCCGGTGGCGGAATCCAGATTGCCGGTTGGCTCATCGGCAATTACCAATTCCGGGTCATTGGCAAAAGCCCGGGCAATGGCCACCCTTTGTCGCTCGCCAGCCGATAATTCAGCCGGCTGGTGATAAATTCTTTTTTCCAAGCCGACGGAAACCAAAAGTTCTCTGGCTTTTTTCTCTCTTTTTTCCGGCGGCACCTTTTGAAAAATCATCGGCAAAATGACATTTTCAAAAGCGGTAAGATTGGGTAAAATATTAAATTCCTGAAAGACAAAACCGATAGTTTTGCCCCGCAATTGAGAAAGTTCTTTTTCTGACAAAAGAGAAATATTTTTTCCTTTTAAGAAAACTCTGCCTTTTGTGGGAAAATCAAGCGCTCCTATCATATTCAAAAGAGTTGATTTCCCCGAACCGGACGGGCCCATAATACTGACAAAACCGCCCGGCGGTATTTCTAAATTAATGCCCATTAAAGCGCAGAGCTCAACCTTGTCCAGCTGGTAAATTTTCCAGACATTTTCCAATTTAATGATGGTTTCGGTCATCGTATAGCAACCCGTTCGCCTTCGGCAAGGCCGGAAATGATTTCAATCGTGTCCGCGCCTTTTAATCCGATTTCCACCCCTCTTTCTTCAAGCGAGCCATTTGACAGAACCTCCACAAATGTTTTTTCTTGTTTCTTTTGTATCGCTTCCCGGGGGACAATCAGGACGTTTTGTCTGCTTTCTGTCCGGATAACGATGTCCGCGGTCATTGTGGGCTTTACGCCCTCGGGCGGCTCATCGTCAAAAGCGATTTTAATTTTGTAATAAACCGCTCCGTCAATAATTTTTTCTGTTTCGTCAATAAATATCACTTTGCCGTTAAAGGTTTTTTTGGGGAAAGCCACGATTTTTATATCCGTCGGCGCCCCGATTTTTATTTTCGTTATATCTTCCTCGTAGATATCCGCTTCAATTTCAAATTGAAAACTGGACATTACTGATACCACGGGACTGTTAGCCGGAACGATTTGGCCTATTTTAGCGTCCTGGCTGGCGATGATTCCGTTTATGGGAGAGCGGAGTATTGTTTTGGCGAGTTGGGCTTGAAAATTTTTTATATTTGCCTCGGCTTGTTCCACCCGCGCCTCTTGGGCGGCAATTTGTTCGCTTGCGGCGCCGGTTTTTTTCAGCGTCAGTTCTTGTTCGGCAAGTTTAAGATTGGATTGCGCGGCTTCTAATTTTTCCTCGGCCGTCAAAAGGTTGCTGATGGCTGTATTAATATTTATTCTGGCCGCCGCCACAGACGCTTTCCAGGAATCAATGACCGTCTGAGAGAAAATTGTGTCAGGCAGAGCGCTATTGACGGCTAAAGCCGCTTTATCGGCAAAACTTTTCAGCTGGTCCAAATTATTTTTTGAAGTATTAAGGCAAGAATATAAGTCGCTACCGGCGCTTAACCGCTTTAAGGATTGCTGCCAAGAATTAAGAATATCTTGAACAGCCACTCGCGACGATTCGGTATCCGTTCTCAACTGATAATTTTTGATATAAAAAAGAATTCGGGGAAGAGGAGTGGCGGGGTTTTCAAAAAATTGGTCAATTTTATTTCTGACCGCGTCGTCTGATTTGGTATAAGCGTCCTGCAATTTGTCCAACAGATTTTTGGCGGCATCCTCCAAGCCGGTCCGGGCAGCGGCGGTTTTTATTTCCTGTAGCTGAATTTCTTCCAGTCTGGCGCCCCGTCGTAATTCGCTTAAATTAGCTTTCTGGATTTTTAGGTCGGCTTCGGCTTGGGCTAATTGGGCGGCGGCATCGGCGTTTTCCAGCCGAATTAAAATTTGGCCGGCTGACGCCTTATCGCCGATTTCCGCGTTAATCGAAGCCACCCGGCCGCTTTTTTCAAAGGCTAAATCAATTTTTTCCGCTGGCTTAATCCGGCCGCTGACGCTGACCTCCTGGATGACGTTTCCTTTTTTAACATTAAATAATTCATAAGCCTGTTTTTTGTTGCTGTTTTCAAAAAAATAATAGCCGGTAAAGGCGGCAACGATAATAATAGAAACAATAAAAACGGGCTTCTTAATCAGGTTTTTCATATTAAGATTATTTTAACGAAATTGATTTATAAATACAAGAAGCGACTCGGTATTCAGATAAGCGGATTTTCAGTTTAATGAAAGAGAGGAAAATCAGGCCCGTTGATATATTAATGAGATAATTATAATATTAAACCAAAGATTAAAAATTCAATGTTTTTGCGCTTAATCACGCGTTAACATTGGAGAATTTAACGGCAAGTTCAACCTATTATTTCGTGGTAGAATCAAAAGACGCGATGAACAATGTTGCCATTTCAACCGAGTAGACGTTCGCAATAACGCCTTAATTGAACGAGGCGGATAAAACCGCTTGCGAAATTTTTAATCGCTGTTATTTAATCTATGCGGGGATTAAGGAAGAAAGAATTTGAAAAAATCGTCAGAGAAGGAATAAAGGCGATTCCAGAAAAATTTCTGCGCAAATTGGACAATGTGGAAATTGTTATTGACGGCGAACCGATACCGGCGCGAAAAAAGAAATTAGGTCCTCGTTCAAACCAAATATTGTTTGGTTTATACGAAGGCGTGCCGCAATTAGAGCGGGGGACGGGTTACACCGCGGTATTGCCGGACAAAATAACCATTTTTCAAAAACCGATTGAGGCGGAGGCCCGCAATAAAACAGATATTAGAAAAATAGTAAAAGATACGATTTGGCACGAAATCGCCCACCATTTTGGGATGGACGAAGCCGATGTGCGCCGGGTTGAGAGAAAAAATCGGCAAAAATTAAAGGTCGAAAAAAAAATGAAAATTCAATCAAAATTATGAGAGGATTTTTTACCAACATTGAAAAAGATACGCTGGAGAATAACAATTACCGCCGGGTGCTTTATACAACAAAACACAGCCAATTGGTTTTGATGTCCTTGGAGTCGAAAGAAGAAATTGGCATGGAAGTTCATCCGGACAACGACCAGTTTTTCCGTATTGAAAAAGGAAAAGGGAGGTGCATTATTGACGGCAATGAATATGAATTAACCGATGGCGCGGCGATTGTCGTGCCGGCCGGGGCCCGGCATAATGTAATTAATATTTCCGAAACAGAAGAATTAAAACTTTACACCATTTACTCGCCGGCTCATCATCAGGACGGCATTGTCAGAGCCACCAAACAGGAAGCCGAAGCGCAGGAGGCGGAGTTTGACGGCAAAACAACAGAATAAAAATGAAAAGAAAAATTATTTTAGCTCTAATCTTGGCAACGGCTTCCGCCGCGTTTTTTGGTTTTTATTATAGTTCAGAAAACAAGCCGACCGACGGTTCGGAAAATAAACCAATCGCTTGCACTCAGGAAGCAAAATTATGCCTGGATGGCTCGGCTGTGGGCGGGATTCCGCCGAACTGCGAGTTCGCGCCCTGTCCGAAAGAAGATTTAATTCAAGTAGAAACTCCGCGCGCCAACGAACTTGTTTCCAGTCCAGTGGTTATCAAGGGCAAAGCGCGCGGCAAGTGGTTTTTTGAAGGAAGTTTTCCGGTGGAACTTTACGACGAAGAAAATAATTTGATTGCCCGGGATATCGCCAAAGCAAAGGCCGACTGGATGACCGGCAATTTTGTGCCATTTGAAGCCGAATTGCTATTTGTCAAAAAACCGGCCACGGAAAGAGGAAAACTGATTTTACGGAAAGACAATCCTTCTGGTCGTCCTGAACTTGATGACCACATAGAAATTTCAGCGCTTTTTCCGGCAACGAGAGAAATAAAATTGTATTATTATAATTCGGAACTCGATCGCGACGAAAAAGACAATGTTTTATGCAGTCGTAAAGGAATAACAGACGTAAGACGGGCGATTCCGCTAACTCAGACGCCGATTAAAGATACCCTTGAATTGCTTTTAAAAGGCAAATTGACTATTGAGGAGCGGAACCGGGGAATTACGACAGAATATCCGCTGGAAGGTTTTTTGCTGAAAGAAATAAATTTGAAAAAAGACGGTGCTCTGATTTTGGAATTTGCCGACCCGCTGGGTAAAACAATCGGCGGTTCCTGCCGAACAGGCATTTTATGGATGCAGATTGAAGCCACAGCTAAACAATTTTCCGAAGTTAAAAAAGCGGAATTATTGCCGGAAACATACTTGTTTCAACCATAAAAATACGGGCGGTTAGATATTCAGAGTTTATTCACAAAAGCGGTTGACGGATATTTTTGTGGGATTATCCTTAAAATCGAGGAAAGGACACGGTTTCTGATGAGTTTTTTGGTTTAAGTAATTTACCCGGGACCAGTCCTGTCCCGGCTTATATGGTAAACCGGAATTTATGGGGAGCCGATTCCTCAAAAGCAGGCGGGTGATGAGTCCGTCTGCTTTTTATTGGGAAAAATTTTTCGCGGCGCGACTTTGCTATAATTATTGCGTGAGAAAACATTTGGTTATTAAAATTCACGGCTTGGTGCAGGGAGTGTTTTTCCGGCATTCGGCCAGGCAAAAAGCCAAAGAATTAAAGATTGCGGGCTTTGCCAAAAATGAAGATTACGGCTCGGTTTATATTGAAGCCGAAGGCGAAAAAGAAAAATTGGGGCAGTTTTTGGACTGGTGCCGGCAGGGGCCGAGTTCGGTTCAAGTAAAAAAAGTTGAATCCGGATTTAAAACGGAAATTAAAAATTTTACCGATTTTGTGATAAAATAATTTTAATGGCGCAAGTAGCAAAGATAAAATTTGAAGGCAATCTTAAACAGGCGATTCTGGACGCCGTTGAGGAAATCGGCGGTTTTAAGAAATTCATTAAAAAAGGCGATGTCGTTTTTTTGAAGCCCAATTTTAACACCGCCGACCCATATCCCGCCTCCACGGATCTGGGTTTTTTGAAAACCGTTATTCAGCTGATTTACGATTGCGGCGCCAAACTGGTGATGCTCGGCGAATCTTCAACCGTGACGATAAACACCCGAAAGATAATGGAAAAACTCGGCGTTTTTGATTTATTAAATATGGAACAGCCGCCGAGAATTTATGTTTTTGAAGAAGGGCAGTGGACGAAAAAAGAAATTACGGAAGCGAAATACCTGAAAGCCGTTTCTCTACCGGAAATTTTGTTTCGCGCCGATAAATTAATTTTTTTACCGTGCTTAAAAACTCACATCCAAGCCCGGTTCACCGGCGCCCTGAAACTCTCGGTCGGTTTTATGAAACCGAGCCAGCGAATCCCCTTGCATTTAAGAAACATTCAGGAAAAAATCGCGGAACTAAATAAAATAATCAAGCCGGAATTGATTATTATGGACGCCAGAAAATGTTTTATCAAGGGCGGGCCGGCCAAAGGCGAGGTTCGCGAACCGAACTTGATTCTGGCTTCCGAGGATCGGGTGGCGATTGATATTGAAGGCGTAAAAATAATTCAGGGCTTTAAGGGTAATTCACTGGCGGGAATTCAAGCCGAAGAACTTTCCCAAATAAAAAGAGCGAGAGAATTTTTAGTATAATTTCTATTGCTCAATAATAAAACAAAAGCATAAAAGAAACGGTAAAAAACGGTAAAAAAGCAGAAAAGAAATGGCAAAAAAGAAATGGCAAAAAATAAGAAACGGTAAAATTTTAAATTTACAGAATGCTTTGCTATAGCAAAGCATTCTGCCGCAAGCAAGGTATTTCAAGGCGCTTTTGGGAAAAATTTATCTTTTTAATATATAATTAAATGAACGATTTTAAGGAAAAAGTTTTGAAAATTGTCGCGAAAATTTCAAAGGGGAAGGTTTTAAGTTATAAAGAAACAGCGAGGCGGGCCGGGCGGTCAAAGGCCCATCGGTCGGCATAAAGATAAAATGAGCATAGAAAAATCAGCAGACAATTCAGAAAAATCTCCAGCCGAGGCAACCGATATGGAGCTGGTTTTATTTTTGGCTGAACACATAGACAATCCCTGCGAAGTTGAAGTATCACCTGGTCAAAAAGAAAACATCAGGGAAATTTATCTTAAAGAAGCAAAACAGGCGCTTTCCAAAATAAACAATCCTTTTGCTAAAAAGTTTTTAGAGGATAAAATTAAAGAATACGAAAAAGAATCGTCATAGAAAATAGAAATGATGGTTATCGCCGGCATTTAAAATCTGAATACATAAAAGACGAAAAAGAAAGAGAAAAATACGAGAAGGAAAAAGTTTTGTGGTCAGAATATTAAAATAAAGGTCGGCTAATTTTAATAAAGCAAAATGCAATTAAACCCCAAGGCTCTTGGCTACACGGCGGCTATTTTTGCCGGCGCTTACTGGTTTTTGGCGATGACTTTTTCTCTTTTGACCGGTATTGGCGCGATTACCCTGACAACGCTCGGTTCGTTTCATCCATTTTTCAGTTATTCGTGGCAGGGAATGATTATCATCATGATTGAACATCTGATTGGCGGTTATGTTGCCGGCTGGATTTTCGCCTGGCTTTACAACAGGCTGTTGAGATAAAAACTTTTTTTGCCGAAGCGCGATATAAACGCTGTAGGGAAATATAGCGGAGTAAACTAGACAGAAAGAGTCGGCTACCAATACATTTACGCCGGAGAAAACCTGGCAATTAATTTTTCCGATTCAAAAGACATTGTTGACGCATGGATGAATTCAATGACGCATCGGGCAAATATTTTAAACGGGAATTATACGGAAATCGGCATTGGCATCGCTAAGGGAACTTATCAAAACGCCGAAGCGGTTTTTATTGTTCAGATGTTCGGCCAGCCAGCCGGAGTTTCAGCGGCGGCGCCGGTCGCGTCCAAGTCAGCGATTTCCAAACCAGTGGCTTTGGAGTCGCCGGCGCCGGCGGTTGCGCCGACAAGAGAGCCGGAAAAATCGCCGGAGAAAGCCGAAGTTCCGGCGAACAGGACAGCCGGCGCAGAAACAGAAATAGCACCCGCATCTCATTGCGAACGCCCTGGTTTTAATAATCGTTCTAAACACGGTTTTATTCGTCAATCAGCACCTGGCTGCCGCTTACGGCAGGATATTTTAATTTTTTAATTGCCGGATGAATAAAAAAATAATAATTTCAATTGCCATCGCGGTTGTTTTGGCCGGCATAGTTTTAATTTTAAAATCCGAGTATTTAGGAACATCGCTTTTACGGATTTTTTCAAGCGGCAACGGATGGCTTTTCCCATTAGTCACCGCCGGCGCTCTGATTGACAGCATCAATCCCTGCGCTTTTTCGGTTCTTCTTTTGACCATTGCTTTTTTTATCAGCGTTGGCGCCTTTCGCTCCAATATTTTGAAATTCGGCAGCGTTTACATTCTCGGACTTTTTGTTTCTTATTTTTTGATCGGCTTGGGCATTTTTCAGGCGCTCAATGTTTTTTCCGCGCCGAAATTTATGGCTAAAGCCGGCGCCTCGCTTTTAATTATTTTTGGTTTGATTAACCTCTTAAAGGATATCGCTCCAAAATTGCCCTTTGGCTGGGCAATGAAACTGCCCAAAAGCAGCGGTGGCTTGATAGGCAAACTTTTGAGCAGGGGCTCTTTGCCGGCGGTTTTCGGCGTTGGCATGGTCGTCGGGATATTTGAATTTCCCTGCACCGGCGGCCCGTATTTGATGGTTTTGGGATTGCTCCATGATTACGCAACTTATTTTAAGGGACTGGTTTATCTTTTTTATTATAATTTTCTTTTTATTCTTCCTTTGATTATTATTTTAATGATCGCCAGCGATAAGTCGCTGATTGAAAAAGTTCAGCAGTGGCAGCGGGAGGAAAGAAAAATAGTCAAATGGAGTTTGCCTTTGGCAATGATTGGCTTGGGAGTAATCATATTCTTTTTATAGTAATCGCAAATTAGCGAATATCTGCGAATATGGCAAATAAAAAAGTTATTTATCCAGAGGAAAGCTATAAAATAGTTGGAGCGGCTTTCAGGGTTTATAACAATTTAGGTTATGGATTAAGCGAAGATTATTATCAAAAAGCCTTAGCTACAGAATTAGAAAAAATTTCTTTAAATTACGAGCGGGAAAAGTTAATTGATATAAAATATGGAAATGATAGGATAGGAAAATATCGATTAGATTTCGTTATTGAAAACAAAATTGTGGTTGAATTAAAAGCAAGGCATAATTTGGGATATCCTTATATAAAGCAGGTTATGAATTATTTAAAGGCAGGTAATTATAAATTGGCAATTATATTATATTTTACCAAAGACGGCGTAAAATACAGGCGTATTCTTAATTCGCTATATTCGCAAAAATTTGTTAATTTGTGAATGCTTTTATGAAATACGAGTATTCAATTAAAACCAATTGTTTCGCTTGTTTGGGCGTCATCAAGGAGATTATCAAGAAAATTGACGGCGTTTTGAGCGCGGAATTGGATTCAGGGGAAGAAAAAATTTTCATTGAATATGAAGGAAAATTAAGCCGCGAAGAATTGGCGAGGGTCATCAAGGAAAAAACCGGCTATGATTTAATATGACTAAAAATATCTTGATAATTTTAATTGTGGTTGCGCTCGGCTTGCTGGGATTTCTGATTTGGGGAGGCTTGCGGAACGTCCCCAACAATCCCGAATTGGAATCCTTCGCGCGATGCCTGACCGAAAAGGGGGCCGTAATGTACGGGACTAACTGGTGTTCCTGGTGTCAAAAAGAAGGAGCCAATTTTAATGACGCCTGGCGATTTATTTCTTACATTGATTGTTCCGAAAAACCGAAAGATTGTTTGGTTTTGGGCGTTGAAGTCACTCCAACCTGGATTTTTCCGGACGGCAAAAAACTCGTCGGCTATCAAGGGCTGGAAAAATTAGCCCGCGAAAGCGGCTGCGAATTACCGGAATAAAAAATTCTCTGAAATCCGAATATACTCTCTCTTCTAAATTAACTCCATAAAAAAGCACGGTTGATTTTTGATATGTTGTATTAGGAATAATTACATTTACAGCCCGCTTGAGCTGTTTTATTTTTGGGTTTTATATAGTATAATAATTGGGTAAATTTAAATGGAGACAGCTTTTTTGATTCTAATTTTAATAATTTTACTCGCCGGCTTAGCCGCGATTTTTTGGTTTTTAAAAAACCGCTTAGGTGAAAAAACCGATGAGCAGTCGTTTTTGATGTTGCAAAACCAGATTAATGAAATCACGCGGACGCTCGATACAAAACTCGGCGAATCAACCCAAGTGCTTCAAAGGCAGTTCGGCGAGAGCGCCAGAATTATTAAAGAAATCACGCAGGAATTGACCAAAGTCGGCGAAGGGCAGAAGCGGGTGGTTGATATTGCCAAGCAATTGGAAAACCTGCAGGACATTTTGAAAAATCCAAAACAACGCGGCGTACTAGGCGAGTATTATTTGAAAACGGTTTTGGAAAATGTTTTGCCGCCCGGCACTTTTCAGATGCAATACGCATTCAAAGACGGCACCGCGGTGGACGCGGCAATTTTCGTCAAAGACAAAATTATCCCCGTTGATTCAAAATTTTCTTTGGAAAATTACAATCGGCTTTTGGAAACCAAAGAGGAAGCAGAACGCAGTCATTTGGAAGCGGCGTTTCGCGATGATTTGAAAAGCCGAATTGACGAAACCGCTAAATATATTAAGCCGGACGAAGACACAATGGAATTCGCTTTTATGTTTATTCCCTCGGAGGCGGTTTATTACGATTTGCTGATTAACAAAATCGGCGCAGTTAAATCAAACACCCGCGACTTAATTCAGTACGCGGCTGGCGAAAAAAAAGTGATGATTGTCTCGCCAACCACATTTTTGGCTTATTTGCAAACCGTATTGCAGGGATTAAAAGCGCTCCAAATTGAGGAGTCAGCCAAAGAAATCAGAAAAAGAGTGGAGGAATTAGGGAGACATTTGTCCAGTTACGAAACCTATATGAAGAAATTAGGCGTTCATTTGGGGACTTCCATCAATATGTACAACCGGGCTTATAAAGAACTCGGCAAAATTGACAAAGATGTTTTGCGTATCAGCGGCAAAGCGGCCAAGATTGAACCAGTGGCTTTGGAAGGACCGAAAACAGAGGAAACGCCGGAAGAATTATTTTGATATTAATAAAATATTAAAATTGTCCAGCTTTTATGAATTTCTATGTTGATGAAAGACAGAGAAAAGGGCGCCGCCGGATTTTTAAACTTAAAGTTTTCGCCGGCTTTTTTCTTTTTCTCGCCTTAATAATCGGCGGCGGCTATTTAGTTGTTTATTCGCCGCTTTTTAGGATTAAAAACATTTTAATATTAAGGACATCCGATGTCCCAAGTATTGACGAAAATTTAAGGACATCGGATGTCCAAAAGTTGGAAGAAAACCTTAAAAAGTTTTTTGCCAATCAGTCAAAAATAACCAAATTTTTGGGCTCCGAAAATATTCTGGTTTGGAACATTGAAAAAATAACCCAATTTTCAAAAAATCCGGAAATCGCCGAGATAAAGATTGAAAAGAATTATATTGAGCGCGAGATAAGAATAATGCTTCGTGAAAGAGAAAAATTGGGCATCTGGTGTCTGTCAGAACAGTCAACAGTCAATGGTCAAGAATTAATAACCGGTAGTTGCTATTGGTTTGATATGAACGGCGTGGTTTTCAGCGAAGCGCCAATAGCCGAAGGCAATCTAATTTATAAAGTTGACGATTTTTCCGGCCGGCCGTTAAAATTCGGGGATGCGGCACTGAAAGAAGGCCTTTTTTTTAACTTAATAAAGATTTTTAAAACACTGGAAGAATCGGGTTTGGGCATAAAATCGTTAAAATTAGAAAAAATTGAATTTCAGGAAGTTTCAACTATTTCATCGCCGCCAATTTATTTTAGTTTAAGAATTGACCCGACGTTTGCCCTGGCCGCCGTTGACTCGATGAAGAAAATCGGTTTGGAGAGCATTGAATATATTGATTTTAGAGCAGAGAACAGGGCGTATTATAAGTTAAAATAATTTATAAATAAACAATGATTTTCCGGCCCGGGTGTGCGGTTCGTAATGGTTTTTCAACCATCTATATTCGTCCTCCGGATTGCGCTGGTGGCCGGGGTGGAGCTGGCCAAAAGCGTTTTGCAACGTATTAACGGAAATTGCCAGCCATTGAATTCCTTTTTCTTTGGGATTGTCTTTCGCGGACCACCAATATTCAAGTTTGTCTCCCAAATAATATTTTGGATTTCCTCCGCCAAAGTAATCAACCGCGATTTGTTTGCCGGCAGGCAGATTTTTATCAGTCCAATCTTTTAATCGTTTTAAATCCTGCCCCCAATCATAATTAGAGTCGGTAACGCGTCGATAGCCATTATCGGTTCCGCCGCCAAGCTGATTAAAATACGGAAGGAAATAAGGAGCGGCAAAAAAAGTTTCCGCCAGATACCAAATCGCCAAAACAATAAGCAGAACGTTCTTCAAAGAAGTTTTTACAAAGTTGGCCAGAAAGGAGAACGTCTTTTTCCAAAAATTTTCGTAAGTAATTGCTTTCCCGGCCGTCCATTTTTTAAGGCCGGCGGCGGTCAGAATATAAATAAAAGGCAATGTCGGGAGAATGTGCCTGACGCCGATATTTAACGGACTTTTGACGCTGTAAGCCCAGTAGAGAATTATAAACGTTAACATTGAAAACTCGGCAAAATGAATAGCCAGATAATCAAAAAAGCGGGGAATAAGAGACGAAAAGCGCGATCTTTTAATAATTCGCCAAAGAGCCAGAATTAGCGCCAAGGTGATTAAAATCAGAGACGGAAGAGGTTCTTTTAAAATAAAGACCACCGGGAAATAATGCCACCAGCCGACGGCCGAAACCTCGCCCAAAAAATAAGCGGTATTGCCGCCGGCTGAACGTTGGAAAACCATTAACACGCCGAGCATATATTCTCCCAATGGCCGCAGTAATTTACTGCCAGCCATCCAAATATTTGTTTTTGCCAAGCATTTTATCAGCCGCGATAAATTGACATCAAAATTTAGTTTGCAGGCATCCCAATTTTCGCCATAGCCGCCGGCAAGAGAAGCCAAAATAAATTTAGTGTCCGCGACCTGTTTTTCTACCGGATAGTTGACGGTAAAGAGGAAATAAAAAGCGTAAACCAAAACATAACCGATAATAAAAACAACAGCAAGCATTTTTAGACAGCGAAAAGTCTTGGCTAAATATTTTTGCCGGTCATTGTAAACTTTATAAAAATAAAAAGCCAAAATAAGAAAGACAAAAAAGGGAATTAAAAGCACAACCGAAAATTTCATCAGTTGAGCGGCGCCGAAAGCCAAGCCGGCGAAAATCAGATGCCGGCGGTTGGGTTGAAAAAGCAATTTTACAAAATAATAGATAGCGATAAAAGTTCCCAGAGCGGCGCCAATGTCCGTAGTCACGTAATGGCCATGAGCCAAAACCGTTGGAGAAAGGCCGAAAAGAAAAGTCGGCAGCAGCGCCCACCAGCGGCCGATGAGTTCTTTTGCCCAGATGTAAATAAAAATTATTAAAAGAAGAGCAAGAAGCATCGGGCCGAGCCGCGACCACTGAATAATTTTGTCCGCGTCATTGCCGGATTCGTAGAGAAATTGGGCGCCGGCCGCCCACTGGCCATTGACGTCGGCTTGCCAGGAAGATTGATTAACGGGAAAATTAAGTTTCTGAAACAACAAAGGGAAAGCCGCCAATGCTTTAACCAAGGGCGGATGTTCCGGGTTTAAACGAAAATCCAGATAGCGGACGTAGCCGTAGCCGGCCGGAATATGGGCTAATTCGTCCATAGTGGCGGATTCTTGAAGCGAAGCATTAAACATTAATAAAAAAGCGCCGGCGGCAATCATCATTACCAAGGCCCAGGGAACGAATTTATTAAAAGAGTCAATCATTATTTGAATTATAGCAAATTTATAGTAAAATAAAAAAACAAATAAAGGTCGGAAGCACATTTATAAGAATCCGTGAATTTAATTATTATGGCAAAGAAAAAAGCGGCGAAAAAAAACAAAAAAGCGGCGAAAAAAGCCTGTCGGTGTTGTTGATAAACACAAATGCCCGTCGAAATTTATTGGACAAAGCATTCCGAGGCGAAAATGAAATTTTATAATTTATCAAAGCAGCGAGTGCGGAGAGTTTTGAATTTGCCTAAAAGAATAGAAGAGGGGATTGCGCCAAAGACCATTGCGTTAATGCAGGTAGCCGGCAGCCAAAAGCACCCTTATGAAATTTGGGTGATGATCCAAAAAAAGCAACGGGCAAAGAGAGATAAAAAACAGGTAATTACAAAAATAATTTCCGCCTGGAAATATCCGGGCAGAACCAAACTAGGCGAGCCATTGCCGGAAGAAATTTTAAGGGAAATAAGAGAAATAAAAATTTAATTATTCCTGTTCTCGCAACCAATTTGGATCTTCTTGGCGGCGCCGTTTTTCTTCTTGAATTTCTTTTTCTGTCCAGAGCGGTCCGGCAGGACAAGTTTCGTGGTGGCGTTCTGGTTCGCAATTTGGCGGCTCACCAGCCGGCGCCCCTTCTTTTTTGAATGGCATTGTTTTAAATAAAAATTATAAAAAACGACCTTGATTCATTAATAAAAATATAGCGCAATTTTATGAAAACTTCAATCGGCATTGTCGGTTTGCCCAATGTCGGAAAATCACTGCTTTTTAAGACGCTCACCAAGCAAGAGGTAAATATTGCCAACTATCCTTTTTGTACGATAAATCCTAATGTTGGCGTAGTGGCGTATAAAGACGAGCGACTAAACGAAGTGGCCAAAATAGCGGATTCAAAACAAATTTTGCCGGCGGTTTTTGAATTTGTTGATATCGCCGGCTTGGTCCGCGGCGCTCATCGGGGAGCGGGATTGGGTAACCAATTTTTGGCCCAGATTCGGGAATGCGACGCAATTATTCATTTGGTTCGGGTTTTTCGAGAAGCCGAAATAGTTCATTTTGAAGGCAGAATTGACCCCTTGGCTGATTTTGAAGCGGTGGAAAATGAATTAAGAATGAAGGATGAGCAGTCTAAAGAAAAAGAAAATATTTTAAGTTTAAAAACCCGGGTTGTTTTATTAAACGGCGAACCATCGGAAACTCCGGCCGATTTGCTTTCAGCCATAAGAGAAAAAGGATTTCCTTATTTAACATTAAATCTTAAAAGCGGTCTGACAGAAGAAGATTTACAAAACATATTTAAAGCGTTTTTCGTATTATTGGATTTAATCACTTTTTTTACCGCCAATGAAAGCGAGGCGCGTTCTTGGTTTGTCAAAAGCGGAACGTTGGCGCCTAAGGCGGCGGGCGTTGTTCATACGGATTTTGAGAATAAATTCATCAAAGCGGAAGTAATTAATTGGCAAAAATTGCTGGAAGCCGATTCATGGCACGCCGCTAAACAAAAAGGCTGGCTTCGTTTAGAGGGCAAAGAGTATATCGTTCAAGACGGCGATGTAATGGTCGTAAAACATAGTTAGAGTATAATAAAATTATGTATCGCAGCGGTGTCGCCACCTTTACCCTTGATTACGGCAAATGTCCAGCATGGCTTTTTGAGCGGATGGTTAAATTAGGCCGGGAAATGACTTTGGTTTTGATTGAAGAATACGGGCCAGACGAATTTATTAAAAGAATCGCCGACCCGGTCTGGTTTCAGTCTTTAGGCACGGTTTTGGCTTTTGACTGGAACGCCAGCGGTTTGACCACGATTTTAACCGCGGCGCTGAAAGAAGCGATTCGCGGTCAGGAAAAAGAGTTGGGAATTTTTATTGCGGGAGGCAAAGGAAAAACATCGCGCAAGACGCCGGACGAAATTACCAACTGGGGATATAAACTCGGTTTACCCGCACCCACGGCAAACTCGCTTGTTTATGGTTCAAAAATGGCCGCCAAAGTTGACAGCGCCTTAATTCAAGACGGATTTCAAATTTACCACCACAGCTTTTTCTTTTCCCGGGGCGGGGCATGGACTGTTGTCCAGCAGGGTATGAACACCATAAATCAGACAGCCAGAAGGTATCACTGGCATTCGGAAAATATAAAGGGTTTTGTTTGCGAACCCCATTCCGGAATTGCCAGCCAGATAAAGGCGAAAAAGCCGTTAAATTTGACTGCGGAGAAAAGCGAAAAAACCAGAGAAGTCAGCACAGAATTGGTCAGGGCGGGTTATCGCAGTTTAATCAAAG
>Ga0194125_10002055_pt1 | contig 33674 bp, 19 predicted proteins | sample TA2KigC250mmetaG_FD_148626 | JGI IMG/M metagenome (GOLD analysis project Ga0194125, IMG submission 148626) | Freshwater microbial communities from Lake Tanganyika, Tanzania - TA2015034 Kigoma Deep Cast 250m | ecosystem: Environmental > Aquatic > Freshwater > Lake | place: Tanzania: Lake...
ATGGGTAACATATTTTTTCCTTTATTTCTTTAGGTTATATTCTCTGTCTCTGTTCATCACCAGCCTGGATTTACGAGTATTATTTTACCAATTTTTCCTGTTTTTTGCAATAACCTTCCAAGTCGTGAACTGATTAAAAATTTCAGCCCGGATATCCTGGTGGTTGAGAAGTTCTACTTTGGAAAGGGCTGCAACTCTTCACTATTGAATGTCCTGGTGGACAAAATAGAGGCCATTGGAAAGAAAAACACTCTTGAAGTGTTAAGCTATGCCCCCACTACAGTAAGGAAGTTCATCTGCGGAAACGGGTGGGCGGGCAAGAAGGCGTTAAGCCAGGTCATCGTGGCCAGATACCCAGAGCTTAGAATATTTTTGACTCAAGATAAGGCGTGGAAGGAACGATACCACCAGAATATTTGATGCAGTGGCTCTGGGATTGATGGCGTTGTCTACGATTATGGGGAAGCGTAATCCTCGATGGATTTAACGAAAGCAAACCTGTCCTTTACAGCATTATATAGTTCCATATCCGCAGTCCATAGAACACATGACCTTTTTTCCGCAAGAGCGACATAGAATGCGTCATAGAGCCACCGTAGATTGCACTGTCTCGCTATTTCCCATGCACGATCCAGCAAGCGGGAGGTCCGAACCAACTGGACAGGCAAGATATGCAATTTGCCGAAGGCAATTTCAGCGATCTCATGGGTTATCTCGCCGCCATATACCTTTTTCCGAATGGCGCCGAACACCTCAGCATCAAAAAAATGAGGAGCGATCAAGTCTATTCTACTGGCAAAAGCATTGGATACAAGAGCCCGCGCCACCTCGGACAATTTCTCCTCAATCACCACCTTAACCACCACATTCGCGTCAAGACACCATTCCATCAAGCTGCCTCCTTGTTAACGGTTTGCCCTTGCCTCTCGCATCTCTCGAATAATCTGAACACTATCTGTGGTCACACCCATCTCAGACCTTATTCTTGCCCTGAGCTGGTCGCATTCTGTCAGCCATTTTTGAAGAGCATCTCTATCCTTTGCAATGCGCCGCGCCTCGTCTGATAGCCACCACCCTTCGGTGATAACCTCTACTTCAGCCCCTTCAGGCAGTTCAACGTCATCTTCCAGCACGATGGCATTATTCTTTACCACGCCTTTGTATCCCATTTTACCACCTCTAATAAATTCAACTATGAAGTATGGAAAATATAAGCTTCACCGGTAATTATACTAGCAGCAAGCAGCTATTGGCAAGGATTTTCTGAATTGACATCTGGGCGTCTCGAATTTTCGGTGTCTCATTCTCTGTGAGTATCCGTTCAGAGAGGCGTCCAGTTATCAGTCTGGAAAATGTTGACAGGTAGCGGAACCAAACGCCCCATAATGTCAGTTAAGCAGACCAAAGGCAATTTATAAAGTTAATAATGATGCGGCTCCAGAAAATCACGAAATTCACATAAAATTATATGCCATATATTTGGGAAATTGCTGGAATTTCTGGCATAAAAATGGCAAAATATGCGTCCCTTTGCATGTTTATGGCATGATATAACCGAAAAAATCCAAACCACTTCCTAAAGGGGCAAAAACATTGTAGCAAAGTTCCACGGGGTCACGCTACCATATCCTTTGGTATCAATGACGTGGAATTAGAATATTAGCCGGTAGGGGTCACATAAGGGAAGATATATGGACATAATGTCCCAACATTAAAACTTCTTTTTTATTTGACTTTCAAGTATTTTTCATGTATATTATAGTATATTGCTTGAAAGATATGAATTTTCTCGTCACTGAGGAAATTTTGGAAAAACCTTTTTTAATGGACATTTTTCCAAGACAAATACATTTTATAATTTTTTGCTTGAGGTCTGTTTATGTGTAATTACATGGAAAGGAAGGTGTATCTTCAAATTGTCTGAATTGAATTCCAAAGCTCTTCAAAAGGCAAGCAAAGGCGGAAAAACAAGTATAACTTTAACTGCTCCTTCTGACTTTGTAGAGGCCTTAAACGAATTATCTTCCGAATTAGAGCTTAAAAAATCTGTATTAGTAAGATACCTGGTTTATGAAAAACTCGCTTCTATACATAAGACAGCTGTTGGAGAGTGAAAATTATGGCTCGGATTATAGTTATTGCGAACCAAAAAGGCGGAACTGGCAAGACAACCACCGCAATGAATCTCGGTGCGGCATTCGTTCTTAAAGGTGAAAAAGTATTGTTAATAGACATGGATTCTCAGGCGCATTGCTCGAGAGGTCTAGGAGTAAGACTGAATGAAAAGGACAAAAGTATTCGTGACGCAATATGCAAACCAGAAAAAGGCTTATCACAGATTATCCGTTCTACACCAATTGATAATCTGTTTATAGCTCCATCTCATATATACCTATCCACTGTTGAATTGGAACTCGCATCTCAGGTTGGTGCGGCACAAAGACTCGCTGTAGCATTACAGGACGTTGTAGCCGAATACAATCATATAATAATAGATGCTCCACCTTCATTAGGTTTATTAGCAATTAACTCCATAGTCGCATCTGATGAAGTTATAATACCAATGGAGGCGGAATTGTATGCTCTAGACGGAATGGACGCATTGGAAGATACCCTTGCAAAGACCAAAAAGTATTTGGCAAAAGATGTCGAGATATTAGGTGTTCTTGCCACAAAATTCCGGAAAGGAACATCCATTCATCACGAGATTCTAGAACAGCTGAAAGAACACTGGAGCGAAAAAGTTTTCAATACTGTAATTAATCTTAATACGGATATACCTGCTTCAGTTGCTGATCAGTTACCCGTAGTTATTGTAAAACCCAGCTCCACCGGCTCCAAAGACTATATGAATTTGGCAGATGAGGTATTGGAACGTGAAAAGCTCACAAAGACAGAAACTATCAAATAAAATATCACAGCGCATAAAGGAGATTCAAAGGACAGACCCAGAACCAGTGGAACATACTGGAAGGGAAATTTTGAGTGTTCTTGTAGGATTGGATAAGCTCGCAACTGCTACAGAAGAAGAATCTACAGAGCCTAAGAAGGAAATAATACTGTATTTAAGGGAAGGAGTAAGTCCTGCCAGCAAAAATTATACTAAGTATCCTAATGATATCCATACATTGCTCGTGGAAAGACTGAAGGATATGTCTGAAGGGATTTTGTATATATACTTTTGGCGTGAATCATGGGGTTGGGGTAGAAATTATTGCCGATCAAGCCATCAAAAGATTTATAAAAATACTTTATTAGGATCTACAAAAACAGCAAAGCGCGCCGTTGAATCCTTAGTAAAGAAGAAATTCATTATAAAAGGCTTAATACCTTCTTTGGAACTTGATGTAAATAGACAGGGAACTCTATATAGAGTTTTGACACCTGATGAAATTTATTCTGAAAAGACCGAAGAGGGTATTTTATTAAAAGATATACCAGAATCAGGAGTAGTTATGATATCTATGGACATAAAGTCTATAGACGTAGTGTCTACAGGACATAATGTCCATGGACTTACTGGGGGTAACACCCTAGACATAAAGTCTATAGACATTATGTCTACTGATCAAAAAAATAGCGATGCTTCTAGTATTTCTGGCATCTATGGACATAATGTCCATAGACATAATGTCCAACCTTTAAAAGAAAAGAATAAAGACAAATTAAAAAACACTCTCTCTCATGAAGAAATCATATCTCACTTTTACGAGTGTGTTGGTCAGAAAAAAATTACCAAAGCAAAGAGAGAGAGAGCAAATGAATGCCTTGGAGAATTAATAAGAGAGGGTTTTAGCCTCGAAGACATACATTTTGCTATTGAATGGACAATAAGAAATTCAAAGGAAAAACCTTACGAATTTTCTATTCTGAAACACACTATAAGTCAAGCAGTAGCTGATAAAGAAAAGCTGGAAGCAGAAAATAAAAGACGCCAAGAGCAAGAGCAGATAGCCATCCAAGCAAAAGCAGAAGATGAAAGGCTTGAAAAGGAAAGAGAAGAGATAGAAGCATTCAAGGAAAGACTAAGCTCTGAAGAGAAAACAAACCTCAGACAAAGGGCTTTGGCAGAGATAGAAAAAATGGAAGGGGTTAAGAAAGAGTTCGTAACCGATGTTTTGATAAAGGTGAAAGAAAACGAGATTCTAAAAGCAGAAATGGATTCCAGAAATCGCAATCAGTGAAATAGCATAACATACGATATACATATTCTGAGCTAAATTAGAAATTGTGCAATGTCAGTAACTATCCTATTACAGACAGATTTTATTATGTTTAAGCCCCTAGCGGCAATGCTTCCGCGGCGAAATGAAGCACTGCCGCCGTCTTTTGTTTTTGCCATCCAAAGACAGCAGTCAGCACCAATTTTAGGGGACTGCAAAGGCGCTATCTCTAATTCTAAGCAAGTAAAATATTTTGGCAAGTATTAATCATTGGAGTATAACATATATGATGAATGTCAAAGAAACTACAAAGTATGGCTTTTCTGGCCATGAGACATTCGCTTTTAGATATGGTTGGCTAAAGAAAGGCGTAGATGCCATCAGATTTGACCCGAATATCTTCAACAGGGAAGATGCTATTGTGCATCTGGGTGTTGGAAAGAACATGGTTCAAAGTATCAGATATTGGTGTTTGGCCACCATGTTATTAACAACTCAAACTGATCCATCTAAAAAACACCGAATGTTACAAATAACAGATATTGGAAATAGTCTTTTGTCTGACAATGGCTGGGACCCGTATCTGGAGGATACGGCATCTCTATGGTTACTCCACTGGCAACTTATTTCCAATCCAGAAAAAGCCGCAGCGTGGTATATTGCATTTACGCACTTTGTCCAGCCTGATTTCACCAAGCATGAGCTGTTTAATTTTCTAAAGACTTTTACTGAGAGAAGTAATATCAGGATAAGTCAGAACTCCCTTAATCGTGATGCGGATTGCCTTATCCATACTTATGTTCCTTCACGAAATACCAAAGGAGCATTAATAGAAGATTCATTGGATTGCCCCTTTGTGGAGTTGGGACTAATCCAGCCCATGTATGATATTGATACATTTCGCTTCAGCATTGGCCCAAAACCGTCTTTGCCGGTATCCGTTTTTGGCTTTGCGCTTAATGAATTCTTCGATTCCGTCGCTGGTAACAGACAAACCATAAATATACATGACTGCCTGTATGGAAGAGGAAGCCCAGGCCAGGTCTTTAAATTGGATGAAAACAGCTTGATTGAGTATATTGAGATCCTTCAGACTTTGACATCAGGAGATATACAGATTGATGATACAGCAGGTCTAAAGCAGGTTTATCGCCGTAAAAGCTTTGAGTCTATCCAATGGCTCAAAGATTACTATTCAAATTTTGCTACGGCTCAGTGTTTAGCAAAAAAATAAGGTAAATCATATTAATGGATGATACAATGTCAAATTCAATTCATATCCGTAAGCGTTTCTTGCGCTCAGTCCATTTGGAAAAAGATGCTTATGATTCTTCTGGCTTGAGTGATTACGTAATCACACCACAAGCGAGACAGGCACTTAGTTTGATTGCTGATGGCTTGCCGGAAGATTCCACCTCCCGGGCATGGACTATAACAGGACCTTACGGCACTGGCAAATCTGCATTTGCATTATTCCTTAATCACTTGCTAAGCGATGTTAAAGATGACCAAAATCCAGCATGGCAATTGCTATCGCGAGTTGATTCGTCTTATGCAGATAGCCTGCGAAAAATGTTGAAAGACAAATCCAATACAGCTAGACCATTTCTGACTATTCCAATCACTGCTCATCGGGCACCGGCTTCTTTATGCCTTCTGGAAGGTTTAGCCAGAGCTTTGCAGGGAAATTCCAGCAGTAGAGAAATGAAGCGATTGCGTTCGGATGTTGAAACATACTTGCTGAATTTTCAAAAGGATGATGTAATTGATAGTCATTATGTTTCTCAGAAAATAGAGGAACTAGCAAGTCTAGCTGTTAAAAGCGGAAAATATGGTGGTGTCTTTGTAATTGTGGACGAACTGGGAAAATTATTTGAATATGCTGTATGGCATCCTGAGCAAGGGGATATGTTCGTTATTCAGGAGATAGCTGAGTCATCATGCCGAAGTGGAAAGGATTCCCTGCTATTTGTGGGAATATTACATCAATCTTATGAGCAATACGTTCAATATGCCGATATACTTACCAGGAATGAATGGGCGAAAATACACGGAAGATTTACGGATATTGCATTCATCGAACCTCCGGAGCAGATGATAAGACTCGTAGCGAATTCTATTGAGAGATCAGGAAGTAAATTTCTACCACAGTTTACTGATGAACTAAAAAAACTGGCTAAGATGGGAAAAGATTGTAACCTATTTCCTTCCTCAATGAATGAAGCGGATATATTGAGCCTTTGTATGAAAGCATATCCCCTTCATCCATCAGTGCTTGCGGCTTTGCCCCATCTGTTTCGCCGCTTTGCGCAAAATGAGCGGTCGTTATTCTCATACCTGACAAGTCACGAACCTTATGGATTTCATGAATTTGTATCATCTCATGGGCTGAAGTCAGATGATCCACAGTTTCTTCGTTTGCCAGATTTGTTTGATTACTTTATCGCTAATTTCAGCAATAGCCTGCTTCGTCAGCAATATGCAAGAAAGTGGATTGAAGCCTCTGATATGCTTAATAGTTCTAAAGAACTAAATTCAATTGAAACTAAAGTATTGAAAACTATTGGAATACTTACTATACTGGGTGAGATAAGCTCATTTAGTTCAGAAGAGAAAGTCATCCAATTCGCTATCGGAGAAAATGAGGCTGATTATACAGTTATAAAAGATTGCTTGCAGAAACTCCGAGACCGTTCCATGATAACGTTTCGCAAGTTCAACCAGAGTTATCGAATCTGGGAAGGCAGCGATATAGATATAGAAGAACGTTTATCAGAAGGTCGGCAGAAAACCGCCGGGCAACTAGGGTATGCTGAAACGATACAACGATACTTACCCCAAAGGCCCATTGTAGCCCGTCGCCACAGTTATGAAATGGGAGCGATTCGCTTTTTTAACCTAATTTATATTGATGAGCCGACTGATATATCTGAAAAATTGAATAATATGGGACAATCAGATGGTCTAATTCTGGTTTGTTTGCCCGCTTCGTTATCGCAGGCTAAAGTGTTTCAGGAATGGGCGTGCAAACAGCAAATTGCTGATTGTGATAATCTGGTGGTTGCTATTCCTCAGCGAATTGGTAGTATTTATATGGCTTTGGATGAGCTAAGGGCTATTCATTGGGTTTGGGAGAATACCCCAGAGCTAAGGGATGATAAAATAGCACGTCGTGAACTGTCAGAGCGTATGAATGAAGTTGAGTCTGCGCTTATAAGGTCTCTTGAGCATTTGTTAGATCCGCGGGGCGGCTCTCTAGGTGTCGAATGTCAGTGGTACTATAAGGGAGAGTTGCAATCAGTAAATACACCAAGGGACGTATCCCAATTGCTTTCGCAGATTTGCGATGGGCTTTATTGTGAGTCACCAAAGATATTAAACGAGTTAATCAATCGCCGGTCTCTTTCTTCTGCTACAGCAGCGGCTCGAAGGAACCTCATAGAGCGTATGCTAACTCAAGGCGAAAAGCCATTTTTAGGGATTGATGGATTTCCTCCGGAGCGGAGCATGTATGAGTCTGTACTGCTTGCATCCAAATTACATATAGAGCAGGATGGGAATTGGATTTTTGCTGATCCAGTAGAAGAAGATAAGCTTCGGTTCGGTCCATGTTGGAAAGCACTCAAGGATATTGTTTTTAGCTCAACAGCAGAGCCATACCCGGTAGATAAAATATTCGAGATACTCAGTAAACCACCCTACGGCGTTATGCCCGGTGTCTTACCAGTTTTGCTCTGTGCTTTCATGCTTGTACATCCTGACGAGATGAGTCTTTACCGGGAAGGTAGCTTTATACCAGAGCCAGGCATTGCTGATTTTGAGGTGCTGATGAGGCGACCTGAAATGTTCTCCATTGCAGGATATTATATCACCGGCCCTCGCAAAGCAGTTGTGGAGAGAATAGCAAAAGGACTGAAAGTTAAGCCTTCTATTGTTCAGGTTGCGCGATCATTAATAAGAATAGTCAAAGGCCTACCGGACTATGCATGGCGCACAAAAAGATTATCTGATAAAACCCTGGCAGTGCGTGAAGCATTCCATCAGGCCAGGTCTCCAGAAAAGCTAATATTTTATGATTTACCCCAGGCAATTGGTTTAATACCTTTTTCCGATTCAGACGAAAATTTGCCGCATGTTGATAGATTCTTCAATGAAATAAATGATGCTTTACAGGAATGGTCAAAAGCAACATCAGAGATAATACAGAAGGCCGTTGATAGCTTGTTGGATAGCTGTGGAATGGTTAATTGGGAACAATTACAGAGCAATGGGAAAAAGCTAGAGAAAGTTGTGACTCATCCTCGGCTACTGCCATTTCTAAAAAGGACAATTATGGATGGCGACGAACAGACAGTTAAAGAGAGTGTTATAGCTTTTATAGCGGATCGTCCACCTCGTAGCTGGACAGATTCCGATATGGATCGCTTTCCATCCCTTGCCAGCAATATATGCCAATTATTCACTCAGGCATTGAGGGATTACACCGCGGCTCAGGATTTAGTGCAAAAAGAGCTGATCTCTGATAGTAGTTATCCGAAAGAGCTATCACCAGATGAATATAAACAAAGCCAGGCTATCTCAGGAAGTATCAAAGAGCTTGTAAGAAGGGAGTATGAGGGCGTTATTCCCAATCGCATTATACAAGCTGCAATTATGAATTTGCTTCGGGAAATTGAGACAGAATCAAAATGAGGGTATATAATGAATAAAATCATGGAACCAAAATTAGATAATGTGCGTCATATTCTTTCCCTATCCGGCGGGAAAGATAGCAGCGCACTTGCCATTTATATGCGGGATCGTGTTCCGAATATGGAATATGTGTTTTGCGATACCGGTGAAGAATTGCCTGAAACTTATGAGTATCTGGAAAAATTGGAAGCATATTTAGGTAAACCAATTGTCAGATTGAACCCGGATCGACCATTTTCCCACTATTTGGATATTTTTAATGGTGTTTTGCCAGATGCAAGGACAAGATGGTGCACTCGTGTGCTTAAAATAAAGCCTTTTGAATGGTTTGCTGGCAATGATCAAGTGATAAGCTATATTGGTATTCGTTCTGATGAAAGTCAACGTAAGGGCTATATATCATCAAAGTCTAATGTTACTGTTCGATATCCCTTTATAGATGATGGAATCACAAAGAAGGATGTTTTGGAAATACTGAAAGATATTGGAATTGGTTTACCTGCCTATTATAACTGGCGATCACGTTCTGGATGTTATTTCTGCTTTTTCCAACAGCGAATTGAATGGATTGGGTTGTATAATAATCATCCAGAGCTATTTGCTAAAGCATTGTCGTATGAAAAGGAAAATCCCATAACTGGTGAAAGATATTCCTGGATTGAGCGTGAGAGTCTAAGGGATATCATAAAACCCGAAAGGGTTGCTAGAATTAAGGAAAACTTTATTAAACGTTCTGAGCTTCTTAAAACACACATACCTAACGCACGTCTGACTGAGGTTTTCTGTGGTGATGAAGATGATGAAACTGAGCGTGCATGTTTGATTTGCTCTCTGTAATATTACTGTTTGGATGTCTTTATCGGATTTCATAGGAGATGGTATGGATGAGGTTTCTAAATCAATAGACAAAATAAAAAATCTAAGGGTTATGCAGGTTCGTGGAGTGCGTAGTCCCCATAAATATATTCTATTACTAACAGTAGCTGATCTCTTTGATGCTAATCCTGAACGGGCTAATGAATTTCCATATACGGAAGGATTTGAAAGTGCTTTTATTAATAATTGGCTGAAGTTTTTTCCTGATACTGATCAAAAGCAAATCTTTCTGGAATATCCATATTATCATCTTGAATCTGATGGAATATGGACATTCAGATTGAAAGATGGTGCTGAACAATTGTTTCAGTTTTATAAAGAAACGAAATCCCCAAATTACCGTCTTACGGCTAAGAGAATTAAAGAGACAATTGAATATGCAAGCCTTTCTGACGATTTACTAAATTGTATGCGTTCTCATGGATCAAGAAAACTAATTATTGACTTTCTGACAGGAATTTTGCAGGAGATTAGTGGTAATTATATACAACGTTTTGTTGATCCAATAAAAATTAAAGAAGAAGAGCATCCCTTGTATATTTTAGAACCAGAATCTAATGAAAATCCATTTGTCACATACTTAAATTCATTACAAAACATTACGCCAAACAGCGAAAATGCGCTTGCCGAATCACAATCAATAAATCCATTCTTCGGATATATACATGTGGAGTCCACAATTGCGGATTATATATTAAATATACTAAATAGCACAGATAAATGTCACGTTATTCTGACAGGACACGCAGGTGACGGAAAATCCACCATAGGACTTGATATATACAAGAAATTGAAACATCTGCAACTCCAAGAACCCCTTCCTAAACCACTTGATCCCATTGAAGACATACCTACAGAAACAGGCAAAATTATAACCCTGATCAAAGATATGAGTGAGCTTTCCATTGATGAAAGGGTTCAAAGGCTTAAGGGAATTCTCGAAACATCAAAACGTTATTTTATCATATCCAATACAGGAACTCTGTTAGAGACTTTCCAGGAATACTTTGGTAAAAACAGTCCTGAAGCAATAAACTTTGAAACCAGACTTCTAGGTGTCATAGATAGTAGAGAGCCTGAAAACCTTGATTTTTCAGGTACTAAGTTTAAGATTATAAATCTTACGCAAATAGACAACATAGAGCTTGCCGGTGATATACTGAGACACATGGTAAACACTCAATTATGGGAAGGCTGTAAAGGATGCGAATACGAAGCAAAATGTCCTTTATATAAAAATGTTGAACTCATGAAAGATAGTTTTGATATTATTCGTGAGCGTATACTACTGGTATATCGTCGTATGTTTGAGTATGGGGAACGATTAACGCTAAGGCAGATTTCAGCCCATCTTGCATATATAATTACGTCAGGTTTGACCTGTGAACGTATTAATGAGCTAGTTATTAAGCCTTCGTCACCTTTGGATACTGAATATATGTTTTACAATCGTTTTTTCGGTGATAACGGCGTTTCACAGGCTCTGATTGCTCATCAACTCAGAGCAGTTCGCGCTATATCAAATCAGGAATTCGGGTCACGGCCATGTCCGTCAGTTGAGCGCAAGCTCTGGGTTCAAAGCGAAGTGAATCCCATGACTTTTTATTCGGGTCAATATGGTGAGTTTGAAGAACTCCGAAATATAGGAACAGGTTGTTCAGTTATTGATAATATCCATGAAGAAAATGCACGTCACCAAATCCGGCGGATGCTGTATTTCCTCGAACCATTCGAGGAAGATAATGAGGGCATATACGTAAGAACATTTCTCAATTCACCCATGATCTTGAAATTTGCGGAATGGCAGAAGTTAGGGGCTGAACTTGGCGCCATTGAAAAGAAATATTTGAGAGATTGCATTATGCACGTCATTAAAGAGCATTTTAGCGGCGTGCGTTTGGTTGAGGCAGCCAGTGATCAAGATATCTATATCACTCTTAATCGCCGTTCATGGGATATACGACAAAGCGCTCAGATTGTCCTGGCCAAATTCAGTAGAGATAGCTTTGATATAGAATTTGAACTGGAAAAATCTTCTTTAGGTAACAATCGGTATATACTAACGCTAAAAGAAAGCACCAGCAATGAGCCACTTCCTTTGGATTTGCCTTTCCTAGATTATGTAATGATGAGATATCAAGGTGAGGTAGGTTATGATCTGCAAGTTTCTTATGCTGATAGATTGGAACGTTTCAAATCTCGTCTTATTAAAGCTGGACAAGAAAAAAACAAGGAAAATGTTATACTTGTGCGCCTTAAAACAGATCAGACTTTCAGGAGACAAACATTCACGATAAAAGATAATATGCTGGAGGTAACCAATGAATAATAAAGTTTCCGAAATTATATTCAAACCTTATCCTCCAATAGACTTAGGAGCAGACGATATCAATCCAGCTATTCGGCTATTTGGTAGGCGTTTCTTTTCGGATCAAACAGTGCTTGAATTTTTAGTAGAGTTTTTGCTTGTGGTTTATTCACCAAAAAAGATCATGGATACGGAATCATTCAATTCATTTTTCCCTGACAGGGTTGTTCTGCAAAACTGGAATCAAAATAAGAGTTTATCATATAATCCACCTGCAAGGCTTAATCTGAAGCTATTTTCTTTCATAGGAGCATCAAAGCTTGAAACAAGGCATGAAAGTCACAAAAAGCATTATGAGGATATATTAGACAAACTCCGAAATCGAATACGAATATATAGTGCTTCGCTAGGTGAAAAAGACGACATACTCAGAACGCTTGAGAACCTTTTTCTTGGATTTCAGGGTGCAGGATATGATAGAACATGGTGCACACAGTCCTTTATTCCTATAAGTGCTAAAGTTTTAGCAAGAGAGATAATCTGGGAACAGACAAAGGCAAAACGGAATTCTGTGAAAGATTGGTCTGAAGCATTGGAATATTTTTCGCATTCACAGCACCTTTTTTTGGCCCGTGGCGGTGAGTTATTATATCTTCAGCTTTGCAATGCTCTTCGTCAATCATCTGGAGGGATAGATTCATTATCAAGACGTTTAGGAATTTCATTGAATGACATTGAGGCTGATCCAGCGAAGCTATATGATGCTCTGGGCAATGCTTTTAATACAATTATGGCTCATTGTCCCCCCGCTCTGGATAAAATTGCTCTCTTGATAGACCAGATTGATGGGGAAACTGTGCAAAGGACTGATGGAGAAACGGATAACGAGCGTTTCACCCCTTGCGGGTGGTGTCCTGAAGATAGCTGGATGGAAGGCTATCTATTTGCAGTTGAATTCCTGCGTGTTTGTCAGGCAGAGATAGATCCTATAGAGCGGATCGAGATGCTAAAGCTATGCTGTGCGTTTCAAGTATTACGTAGTTTATGCGCTCAGAGCGCGCGTGTTGTGTTATGGTCAAAGGAAAGATTAAGCAATGGTAACGGTTTGAAATTCATCTGGGCAATTTCCTCCCCATCAGGAGAGGATAACATAGTAAAGCAAGTCTCTCAACGCAACCTGAAAGCAATACAGCAGTTGATATATAATGCCATCCGTATTCCAGAGATTAAGGGAAACGTAGATAAATATTACAGAAAAACCAGTGCACAATCTCTATATAAAGAGGCAGATACCAGATATGGTGACAGGTTTTTCTTATCCCTTTCTAAGAAAATAGGCTTTGTGGTACCGAAGAAGGGACCCGGGGCGAGGTTTGTGCTTTCCGATCATATAATACGATACCTGGTCCTTGCATTAATGAGACCTGGTGAACGATGCACTCTGGACACATTCAAGGATTTGATGTTTGCCCATTATGGGCTTGCCATTGATGGCAAATATATACAAAGGGTATGTGCCTGGAGTGATTACCCATCATTATCAGAATCAGAGACAGGTAATGATGATTGGCTGGTGCAAAAACTCAGGGCTTCGGGTTTCTTAATTCATTTATCCGATGCCTGTTCATTGGTTCAGAATCCATTTGGCAACCAAAGGGGATGATGGAATGGAATTTTTAGCTGATACAATCCTGGATTATCTAAAAGAACAAATCCGCAAGGAGCTTGCCAAACCAGACAAGAGCAAACTTATCTATATCATGCCTAGCTTCCCTCCACAGGTAGTCACTCGCATTGGCGAAAATATGACGAATTTTGCAGATTCACAGCAAAAAAATGTGCGCCTTGTGTTTAAGGTCTCTTATAAATTGGGTAGAAGCTGGTCTGAGTCTGGAGAACACAAGCAGGCTTATGAATATATTAGACAGATGAATTGGTATGATTCTGGAAATCACCTTACAAGCATACGTAACCTTACCCGTAGTCCTGAAGATGACCTGCTAGTTATAATCCTGATGGGAACGGATCAAGTCACTGATAAATCAAGCCTTGATGACTTCCATAAGGTTGACACTTCTATGATCTGGAATAACCTACTTAAGCACAGTTTCATTCCATGGTTAGAAAAAAAGCTAGGGCTTTCAATGGTATTTTATGAGAAAGAAACATTAAGAAAGCTTGATGATATACTAACAACATTGAAAGAGCGGGGTCTTGCAGATATTATCCAGATCAGCGATTTTCTAAAGCAAATTGATTTTTCACCAGCACAGACAGACAAAGATGCTCTATATCTGATCCTAAAGGAACTTCACCGTTTTAAACTACCTTTTATGCAGAAAATACCCTTTAGCAGAGGAAAAGATTTTAGGAACTATGTTGAGGATGCTTTGTCTTTTTTCGACTATAGTGAGTATATTGATAACACCAAACGCAGTAAAGCCCTTGAAACAATTAAAAAGTTCAGGGAGAATAATCAGGATAACATTGAAGAATTAATAGAGCAAGATGATAGACCCGGTTATACCACAGCAAAGGAATTTCTGAGTGAATTATCTGAATATATTGAAAATAATGATATTCAGATAAAGGATAGGCTTTACAAAGCTAACTTTGTTGTTATAAGAGATAAAATACTAGAATTTAAACCCAAAAAAACCAAAGTGGATAAGAAAGAGACTATAAAGAAACTGTCTGGAAATCCAATAGAAGTAGTGCTTCATGGAATATGGCTGACACTGGCCGATTTCAAAAAGAAGTCTGATGAGCAAGAAGTTTCTGCATACGAGGCAATAAGAGAGATAATTATAAGTTCCAATAAATTTAAGCATGATTTTCATGGGGAAAATGCGCAAAAAGAGGCTAGGGGCTATATTCATAAGCTGATTGGTGGTATAGATCAGCTTATGGAAAAACATATCAACATAGCTATATTTGATCCGGGAAATTCTGAAGGGCATATATGCATATCCTCGAAATTAGTGCCTGGCGATGATGAGGATGAAGAAGCCAGTTATCCTTCGGCAAGAACCGGTGAGCCATGCCTTGAGTTTAATATAACCATTAAATCTGATGACGGTTATGAGGATTTTGAAGTATCAAGGGATTTTGCATGGAGATTACCGGAGAATCAACCATATAGGGTTTCTTATGAGCTGTTCGAAGGAGTAGAATCAAAATCCATAAATGGCTTTTGCCTCCCATGTTTTACAATTCCGTATTATAACGAGCTAATGTTCGCGAAGGATGATGAAGAGGCATATAGAGTATTGCTACAAGGCATCAAAAGTGAAGTCAATCACGTTGTGAATTTGCTAGATAATTATGATCTTGTCAAAGATGATCCCCTGTATTTGAAAATACAAAAGCTTGCTGTTGATTATGAACATTTTATTAAGGATGTTATACAAAATGGGCTCTTTAACGCTCTGATAGATTTTCCTTCTGGTCTTCGCAAATCTTGTGAAGAAGCATATTCTGGTTATCTGGCAGAAAAATCATACTTTGGTCCGATTTTATTCAGAGCTTTTATGCTAATCCGAGAATATGATCCAGAAGAAGGTAAATCCTGGTATTGGAATGAATATGAGTCTTCGGCAGTAATTACATTACTCCATCCGGCTCTTCTGGAAATGCTTGATAAACAAATAGCCTATCTATTTACCTGTTTCAATTATCTGGCAGAAAAGGAACTGAAATCTGATGAAGCAAGGGCGTTTCAGGAAGGTAAATGGACGGATCTCTCCCAGTTGGCTGAGATCAAGGCTCCCATTGCAGGTATTCTGCATGATAATAATCACACGCTGAATACAGACTTGCGGGGTATGGAACTATTACACCGAATTGGTAACATAAAGGAATCATCGGCTACATTAACAACTCGTTTGCTATTGCGCTATGATAGTTCTGAAGATGAAGAAATATCGGACATAGAGCTTTTTCAAGACTCAAAAGAATCTAAACTTTTCAGGCGAATATTAAATGATTATCATTCATTGCACCCTCATGCTGACGATGGAATCAGTATTGCTGTTTATGTGAACGATGCAATACAGCCTGTTATTTCTGGAATAGATCGTTTTATACAGGATTTATTTGAGACTCGGGAAAGACGCTTTTCCCTGACCTTAACTATATTCACCGAAAATCAAGATGACACCAGTTTGACAACCTGGTTAGATGAATGGAAAGAACGCTGGGGTTCTGCAGATTCATCACCGAAATTTCGGCATTATCGCAAGTGTCGAATATTGGTATCTCAACGTCTAGTTTCATCAGAAAGGCATTATGAGCAGTTTCAAAGTCTCATATCTGAAGGACTTGAGGTTGATGTTGCTTTTCTTATGCACTTCATCAAAGCAGGAGGATCTGGAAACAGATTTCAGTCAGTTAGTCCTTATGATGTAAGAGAAAGAACACTACTGTTTCCTATTTTAGAGAAAGCATTCTGTGCATTGAAGGATCCAGGAAGGAAACTTCAGCGGGCCAGGGTATTAAGCAATCGCCAATTCCGGCTTTCTGCCCTTCACAGTGAAGTTATGGCACGACTGCGTCATCCAGATACTAATGTGAAGGAAACACAAAAGGGAACAGAATATATTGTATTAGGGGTTGGTGATTTTTCAGAGTGGACAAGAGTGGTTGATGAACTTCATGAAAAAGCTGAATGGGTCGTTTGTATTGATCCATGCGTGGATGAGCGATTGTTGAAAAAAGATAATTCATCAGATGGAAAACGTGAGATTATTGGTTTTGGTTCAGGAGTAGGTTCTCACGGAGAGCTAAACTATACTATATCTACAGAGCAATTCAGGCTTTCGGATATTAAGAGAAGGATCACAGAACAGGTACATACATTGTTTGGACCCTGGGAAAAGGCATTTAGTGAAAATATTGCCATAAGTATGCTAAAAGAGGTACCACGACTTTCTGGTCTATCAGTTGTGAGAGCAACAGGTATAGCGGATAAAGGGGTGCGTGATTTTATGGCATACTCATTGACCAGGAAGCTACTTAAAGCTGATGAGAATATAATATGCGATGAGTTAATATCCTTGGACGCTTATCAACATTGGTTTGATACTGCTGAATCTAAAATCCGCCCTGATCTGCTCTGGCTGACAGCTTCTATGGAAGAAGGCCTTATTCATGCAAAAGCACATCTGATTGAGTGTAAGCTTGCGCAAAAGTCAGAATCCCACGAAGATAAGGCTTATGAGCAATTGGAGTTAGGCCTTCAACATCTGATGACCTGTTTTAAACCTCGCACCGGGATTTCCGCTGAAGATGAGGATCGCAGACCGGACCAGAGATACTGGTGGCTTCAACTTCATCGTCTAATTGCCAGCAAGGGTGTGGTATCGAGAAGCGAGGAGAGTAATATTTTGTCAGCATTAGAAAGATTAAGCGAAGGTGATTTTTCCATAGAATGGAAAGCATCAGCCGTTACATACTGGACTGATGATAAAAGCAATGAGATGAAGTCTGAAAAATATTGGGATTTTTCATTTGATGATAAGCAAATGCGAATCAATGTAGTTTCTATTGGTCGTGAGTTTGTCAAATTGCTATGCACCAAAGAAATTAATTTGAAATTGCCGTCTTCTGGGCAATTCATCCGATTTGAACCTATCCTGTTCAAAGACAAAGAATCAAGTAAAACTGTTGATAGCAAAGCTGGTAATAGTAGTGATTTAGATAAATCTTTAAATGGAAAAGATTCTGCCAGCACTTCCGATAATAAAGTTATAATTAACTTGCCAGACAAACAACCTGACAGCGTGGTAAAAGTGCCAGAACGCATATTTCTCGGGACTAGCACGACAGGTAATAGAAAAATATATTGGGAATTTGGTCATCCGGAATTACCTAACCGACATATACTAATCTTCGGCGCTTCAGGTATGGGCAAAACCTATACAATACAAACGATTCTTTGCGAATTAGGTATTGTTGGCCAGAATTCCCTAATAGTTGATTACACAAACGGGTTTGACAATAAGCAAATAGAGAAAGTAGCCAAAGAGGTGCTCCATCCAAGACAGCACGCTGTCCGCAAATCACCTTTACCCATAAATCCTTTCCGAAAGCAGCACAATATTATTGATAATGACGACATTCCCGAAACTGCGTCTGACGTTTCACAAAGGGTAAGCGGGGTATTCAATGAAGTTTATAACTTTGGGGATCAGCAGAAATCTGTTCTTTATTCTGCTATCAAGGAAAGTCTTGAATTATTAAATTGGGAAATGTCTTTGCCAGAATTGGTTGAACATTTAGAATCATTTGCTGAAAAGGGCGGTTTTCTTGGAAATTCTGCATCAACTTTATTAAGCAGAATTAAACCGTTTGTGGATATTAGTCCTTTTGGGCGGGAGGATCCGGAAAGCTGGGAAAGGCTTTTCAAAGATGTAAAATCAAAATGTCATATCATTCAATTAGCTACATATCCTAAAGATGCCGCCAGGCTCATCACTGAATTTTCACTTATTGATCTCTATTGGTATTACCGCGGAAAAGGTAGTAAGGACATACCTCGGGTAATTGTCTTAGATGAGATACAAAACCTGGATCATCGCCTTGAGAGTCCACTGGGTCAATTTCTAACAGAGGGACGGAAATTCGGAATATCTTTGATCCTCGCTACCCAAACATTGAGCAATCTTCAGAAGGACGAAAGGGATCGGCTTTTTCAGGCCAGTCATAAGCTTTTCTTTAAGCCTGCTGACACCGAGATTAAGGAGTATGCCCAGATACTTCAGAATAACGCTGGTGAAAAACAGGATGTATGGATCAGCAGACTTGCATCTTTGAAAAAAGGAGAGTGTTATTCTTTGGGGCCATCAAAAAATGAAGCAAATAACACTCTAGAACCGAAGCCATTCAAGATACATATTGATTCACTGGAGAGTCGCTTTAATGGAAAATAGCAGTTTGAAAGAATCAGCCCGATTGCCCAGAAATTTCCATAAAACCTTTATTCCTGAACGGCGTTATATACGTGACATGCTACAATTCGCCGCTGGTGGGAAAAGTGGGGATTATCAAAAGATAGCTCAGGAAACTGGAATTCCTATGGGCAAATCTACCGGCAAAGTTCCTGCCATATTGGATTATTGTCGCGGCATGGGTATGCTGGCTATAGATAGGAAAAGCAGATCATCTGTAAAATCGCCAGAACTTACACCCTTTGGTCGCATAGTTCTATTAGAGGACTCATTGGTTAGTGAACGCATCACTCAATTGATAGCACATTTTAACCTTTGCAGTCCAGATAACGGCGCGGACGCTTGGTACCATGTCTTTTTTCAAGGACGATATATACTTGGTATGCGCTTCGGTCGAGAACAGCTAAGCGATTATTTAGCAGATATATACGGAATTCCAGATAAGAACCTGATAGGTCCTATGATACGAATGTATCAAGATGATGCCTCTTTCCTCAAAGCAGGTATTCTGTCGGCGACGGAAAATGAGATAGAAAGATATTCTGCCCCATTGGTGAAAGAATACTCCAATGCTTTTGCGGCGTGGATATTGTCACTTATGGAATACTTTTTCCCAAAGAGTAATCAGATAACTATTACTGAATTTGAAAGGGTCTGTGGATGGCAATCTATTTCTGGCTGGTCAGACGCGCAAGTCAATGAAATACTTTCGCTCCTTGAGGCAAAGAGGGCCATAGACGTTGATCGCCAAATGCAACCATGGATCATACGCAAAAAAGGAAATTCTGGAGCCTTTTGGCCACGAATGTATGAAGACTTGATTTAAACAAGTTGAGTGATCTGAGGAAAATAGAATGAAACTCTCTGATATTGTTAAGTTTTGCGGCGATTTGCTGTTTAATGGAGCTGTGCAAATTGAATGGTTTGAATCTTCTCCCGACTTGAAAAAGCAAGCGGCCGAACACTTCGTTTTTCATGGTCCAGAATATCATGGTGTTTCACAGAGCGATGTCGCGGCGAGTGATGATCATGCGCTTATTGATACAGCGTCGTTTGTTAGAGAAACTCTTGAAGCCATTGAGAATCGAGATCGCAAGGGAAACCCCTTCGCTTTAGCTATTGCAGGTTATGGCACTGGAAAGTCCCATCTTGCTCTGACATTGTCTACCTTGCTTAGCGAACCCAAAAGCGAATCATCTTCCACAATATTGAGGAATATTGGTATTGCAGATTCAAAGATCCGTGATCAAATATATAGTATTTTAGTGGAAAGTGATCAACCATATCTGGTTTTGGCGATCAATGGGATGAGCAATTTTGACTTAGCAGGCGAATTGACCAGACAGATAATTGCACAAGTCAGAAAATATGGACTTGATCCTGCTTCTATGGAGGAATTGCGGCCTCGCTTTAAAACTGCTCTAGGTCTTCTGAATGTTATTAGCGAATCAATATTCCGCGAATTATCAGAAGGTCTTAATGGCATGACAAAAGCAGAGATAGCAGAGCGACTTGAGGAACAAGATGAATCTATATTCGCTCATGTATCCTCCTTCTTTGAACAGCGAAGTATGCCAATACCTGCCGTGGGTCGTGAATCAATACAAGAGCTGCTTGATATAGCTTGCTCGCAATATTGTGGATCAGACAGGTTCTTTCGTTCTCTGCTCATTGTCTTCGATGAATTTGGCAGATATTCGGAATTTGCAACTCAGAGAAGCCAAGTAGCTGGAAGTGGCGCTTTGCAGCAAATGTTTGAGGGAATCCAAAGAAATTCCGAAAAGGCTTTCCTCATCGGATTAATCCAATTTGAACTAAATGCTTATTTAGAACGCATAGCCCCAGAATTCAAGAATGAAATAACTCGAGTGATTACGCGGTATCAAACATCCAGGAAATATTATCTCTCTGTTAATCTTGAGACACTCATTGCCCATGTAATAGAAAAACAAAATACCGAATATTTGGATAAGATGTTTAGCAAATACGAGCAGGATGATGACAAAGATTTGATTAATGAACTTAAGTCCTGGTTCCCACAAATTCAAAGGCACTCACTTTGGTGTGATCCGGCGCGCTTCAAGAAAGTCATACAAAAAGGATGCTGGCCGCTCAGCCCAACTGCAACATGGTTATTATATCATCTTACTGCAAGCGGAAAGTATTTACAGCAGCGTTCTGCTATGAATATATTGAGTCGGGCCTTTGAGCGCATCGCAAACATGGATGTTCCAGATCATTTATACTGGACTCTATCTGCTACACAACTATGGTCAAATGAACTTCTAGAGGATTTGTTGAGCGCTGAGGAATATGGAAAACAAGGCGCTATAGCCCATGCGTATGCTACTGTATGTGATCGATATGAAAATCGCTTCACTCATGTAACGATAGAGTTGCTAAGGGCCATAACATTATCCTCTAAGATGGGATTAACTGTATCATCAAAGGAAGAAGCAATAAAAGCTTTATGCAATCTATCGGGAGTGAGTATAGAAAACGCTAATTTAGCTTTGCAGGAACTTCAAAATGAATATAATGTAGTTGAATGGGATGATAACTTCAAGCACTTTGAAATTGTCGGTGATGCAGTGCCACGCACACAATTTCATGCGTTTCTGCGTTCTCGCGTGGGATCTTCTTATGACAATAAGCGCAAAGCTAGTCTTTTCGCTAGCAAGGCAAAAGAATGGTGTGATCTGCTTCAGGATATTGATACAGATTTTGGCAATATTAATAACATTACGACAAAAGAATGGAGCTTTACATCCGTATGTTCCAATACAGAGCTTTTAGAAACTCATATTAACTATGCTATCAATAATTGGATTCACGCCTATGAGATCGACAAACCTAGGGGACAATTGATCTATTGCTATGTGGGCCAAGACAGCGATCTGGAAGAGATAAGAGTAAATGCTGTCACTTACATTAGACGCTGTCTATCCCAAATTGGTCAGGCAAGTGCGCCGATTCTTATCGTTATACTTCATGATGCAGATGGTAGATTAGGTCAAGCATTAGCAGAATATGCAGTTCTTAACGAAAACCTGACAGCGGATGAAAAGAGTCGCTTTGGTAATTTTATCCTGAGCTATCAAGAGAAGTCCCTTGAAACAATAAGAACTCAGATAAGTAGCATGGTTCGCCAGAGGTTCTACATATCAAATCTCAATAGCGAAGAAATTGGTGGAAGATTAAGCGAAACTACTACAAAGATATTTGAAAAAATATACCCCAAAACAATACCATTTCCATTTGATGGGTTCCATACTGCTCGCGGTAATGCAGCCGATGATTGTCAGTTATTTATTCGAGAACTCCTTATGGGAGGGTTAGATCATGGCTGGTATACATCCCAGCCATCAAAGGTCAAAAATAGAGCAGATAGTGTCCTGAACGAATGCTGGCAAGTATTTTCTCAGGATGGGAAAATATTAAAGACACCAGCAAATTCGGCGATTGGCAGCATTATTAGGAACATTGATTCACAGCTTCGACAGAAAGGTTCTCTGAATCTAGGTGACTTCATACATAAGCATTGCCAACCACCATTTGGGGGGAATATTGCGTCGGTTGGTTTACTTCTAGGTGTATTTATCTTACCTAGACTGGGAAATCTTATAGTGGAGTATGAAGGACACACTATATCTATCGAGAATTGGCTTAAGTATGATATTTTCAAAAGCAAGTTCCTAAGCCTAGATATTCTCACTAAGACTAACTTGGCATTCCTTTCCCAAGAAGTAAGTGAAGAATGGGAAAATCTGTTGGATGGATGGGAGCAAGTTGCAAGTCATAAAGAAAAATTAGATTACCTCCAGCAGGCAAGAGAACTTAACAATCGCTTGACCATTCCACCATTACTTCATTGGAAGTATGAACACCTGGCAGATCAATCGAGAACTTCCATCAAAGCACTTTCCGATTTGGAAAAAAATATGGATAAAGAGCTTGAAAAACTGGAGAATGGTTACTCGCGTGGTGATGTTAATCTTATAAGTTGGGCAGGAGCTGAGTTAACCAAGCTTCGAAAGAAGATAGAAGAAGAAGGCCAGCTATGGCTTCCTGATCAGTTAAGTAGTTTGGACCCACATATTGGTCATTCAAGACAAGCAGTAATACAATTTTTTAATGACTGGTTATCTCGTCAGACGCCTATAAGTGACAGGCCAGAACATGTTGGCGATTTCAAACATAAGATGCTGAATCTCCTCTGCCCAAATCTTGAGACTCTAAATCTTCCTGATTTTGTTGAATCAGTAAAAAATCGGACTAGCCAAGTGATTAGGCAAGCTGAGTTGTTGAGTGACGTTAAACAACTTATTCGCGAGATAGAAACGTGGATTAACACCCATACTTCATTCTCGCCTTTGACAAAAATCATTGATCTAGATGAATATTTGACGACTACAAATGATTTTACCAAACGTCTTCGAAGCTTCGGCCGCCGTGTTGAGATACCGCAAATAGAGGAAACTCAAGCTCTTCTTAATGATTTCATTAGTAAGTGCAAAGAAACGCGAGAAGCCCATATGAATAGAGCAAAAGTTATTTGGAATTTGCCTATGAATAATCGGGAAAACATTGAAGAAGCCACTAGAGAGGTAAATGCTATTCTGGACCTATTTGCAGGTAAAGATAATGACTTAGACGACTTTTTGATAATGAAAAGGGTTCTTACGATTTACGCTCAAGATTTTGATCGTTTAAGTAATCTTAATCTATCATGGAGCGAATTCGAGAATAACTGTGAACGTCTTACGAGGGATTGTTTAGATTCGTTTAGTGAAGATGAACCGCCATGGGATATTGAAGAGACTTATAGTCAATTCCGGGAATCAATTAGCTCCTTACGAATGAAAGAAGCAGAGCGATGGATTGATGACGTAAAGCGATCCGCACCAGATATATCAAATTTATCTGTGTCGGAAGCAAACAGAATACTCGAAAGGCTTGAGTCTTCTCCGGCATTTCTAACGGAATCGAATGTAGATGAGATCAAAATACTAAGGAAAGAAATTGAACAGCATTTAAGCAAGCTGGCAATTGATTGGCTCATTGCTAGATTTCTGGAATTGACTATTGAGGCAAGGCAAGAATTCCTAAAGCGAGTTAATGATATTCTGTAGTTTTTACGAAGCTTGACTTTGTTAAATTAAAGGCTAAAACGTGGCTCAGATTCAATAGTAGTGCAGTATAAAACATGATCTAATTAACAAAAGGATAATCCTTCACTTAAACTCAATAATGGTGCGGATTTATCTTCGATCATAACAAAAAACATAATTGATCATGTTTTTACCCGCATGGTTATTGGGGTAAGGAAAGGGAAGCTGCGATATGATGCAATAGGCTTCATTTATCGTATTGGGAAAGATTTCATCACTTCCTCATACTCGTTTGCAACGTCTGATAGAGCCAAGTCGCGGTATATTGCTAGGTTATTTTCCGTAGAATGCCCTGAAAGCAATTGTATCTTTGGACTGATAATTCCTTGCTTTGTCAGATAGGTTATGATCTGATGCCGGAAAAGATGCGGATAAACACGCTTGGTAATCCCAGAACTCTTGGCATAATTTTTAACAATCTGACGGATCCTGCGTGTCGAGTATGGTTTCAGGCGGTTCGACTCAAATAGATACGTTGCCATTTTTTCCTTCTGGTTTTCAATATATTGCATCAACTCTCCGCGGAAGCTAGATGGGATGAGAACATAACGGTCTTTACTCCCCTTACCTTGCTCAATGCGAATTCGCAACCCATCTAAATCAATATCCGTTAATCGAATTCTTGCCAGTTCAGCATTACGAACACCGGTAAAGATTAGAAGCTTGATCATCACTGCATGTTTGCGATCACGGGATCTAAATACTGTGTCATAAAATGATGTCAACTCCTGATCTGTCAGCAGTTCAGGAAGCCGTTTCTCCTTATCGCCGGGGGCTACATCCAGAATAGCTCTAACATGCTGAAATACCTGCTTTAGATACTGATAATCCGGTCTTTGGGGTCGGAGTTGATTCACCAGTTTTTTTGCCATCTCTTTTGGTGGTGTTCTTTCCATGTTAAGCCACCTCCAGGAATGATGCCTTCTCAAAATCCAGGTCAAATAAACCATAGGGATTTACGTGCCCATAGAAAAGCGGAGTTAATGCTCGCATGTCTTCTGGACTCAGTTTTTCCAGCATATTACGATGTCCAATTGTTTCCTCAAGAAGAATCGTATTGATAAGGATCAGGCAGTTCTGAAGCAGATGTAACGATAACATGGAGACTTCCATATCCTGCGGATCATTCGTTTCAAACCTTCCTCGACGACCATAGAATATAAAGTCATTCGTCCCATTCCAGTTTTCTATGACATTCAGACCATCTTGTATCTCTTGCCTGAGTTCAAGGGAAGAGAGATAGTTACAAAGGAATATGGTCTTCTCCGCTTTACCCAGTTCTATAAGGGCTTTATATGTTGGGTGTGTTCTATTCTCTGAACTGTAGCGTCTCAATATTGCTTCCGCTGTGGCATATCCATATCTCATGGCTACAGTGGCTTTCATCATCTCGTCATACTGCTGTTCTATCAATTCCCAGCGAATCGGGCGAGTCAGAATTCCCACAAGGTTTGGAAAGTCGGATATCATACCTTTATCCGGCAGATAGAGCCTTTCATCTTTGATACGTTTGAGTCTGGGCATCAGCTTAAACTCGTTGAGCAAACGGCAAAAAGCAAATGCCACTTCACTCTGTCCATGTGAGTCTACAAAATTCTTCTCAACGCGCATTTCCGTATCGTGACGGATTAAGCCTTGTATCATAGCTGCTGCTTCGGATGCAGAATAATTCTTCAGTTGAGAGTATATTGAAACTGCGTTGGTCTCCACATGCCAATATACCTTTACGCCGTAACCTTTATATTTTGTCCGCCACTCTGTTATCAGATTCTGATCCCATGCGCCAAAACGCTTACCATCAGAAGCGCAGGTATTTCCTTTTCCCCACAAGACTGGATCCCGGCGGTGGAGTATCTCATTTACAACCGCACCGATGGCGTTGCGTAACGCTTCCGATGAGAAGTATGTTTTTCGCACATATAAAAGCTCTTTGTATGAATGGCTGATATTTGCATTGGCTATTCGTTTGGTACCCATGTTGGTTCCTTCAGCAAACAAATCCAAAAGGATCAGTGGACGTAACGCCTCTCGTGAACGAACTTCCTTTGTTCCTGAATGTGTGAAAAACTTTGTAAAACCGACCAGTTTATCTGCTTCGGCAAAAATATCCAGAAGGTCCAACATCCCATATCGTTCTCCGATAGCTTCTTTTATCGAAGCAATGTTGGGCGGGTCCGGTTGCGCTTTGAGCTTAGAAACTCCAATAAGTCCACGGTCAGAATTCTTTGGTAGATGTATTTTGATATGAGGGTTTCCCGGCATATTACGATTAAATTCAGATAGTGCTGTAATCATTTCCTGGCGAATATTCTCAGTAAAACATTGTGCAGACATTGGCTGGTTCAATCTTTGATAGTAGCTTGATCTTTTATCTTCATCCGTCCAATCCTGTGGCAAATCCTCACTAGGATTACGCCACGTATAAGAACCTTCTACCCAGACGTCCTTGCACTTCAAGGCGCGTTCCAATTGTTGTAAAACACAGATTTCATAATACTTGCGGTTGATCTTTGTTTCTCCGTCAGCATCTTCAATAACCATGTATCTCCAACTATCTGTGACAATACCATTAATTGGGACATCGACAGGGAAGTATTTGTATGATGTGCTTATATACTCCCTGATGACTGATAGCGCCTCAATTATCGGTTGGAAACGATTATCGCTACGGAAGGCGATATTCTCTAAAACTAGCGGAAGCATAAGGCGATAGTGATGAGTATATTTCTCCTTCATAATACGCTGATAAATGCGGCGATATTGTGGACCGTTTGCCTCTTTCTCTGCGATGAGATTATGAAACGTTTCTGGTTTGACAACAGGGAATATCACGTCACGGATTGTGCCGTCAGGATTATTCATGATGACTTCTGCCAGACGAAAGAGAACCTGATTTTTACCATCAACACGCATAAGGTCCTTTAAAAGTTCGTCATCTCTTTGTTTCTCTGCACGGACGTCAATACGATGGATCATATCTATAAACATTTGAACTATATTATCGATGACTTCCACAGTGCGTATTGATATGAAACAAGCCATTAACCCATAGCGGACCTCATCTGGATGATTTCGCATTTCACTGGCTGTTTCGTTATTTGCCCTTTGCTTGAGAATTTTCTGGACTTCAAAGGGGATGTCCCTTAAATATTCTTTTGAGATTCCTATAGAACGAAGTTGTTGCAGTTTAATTATTTCCTTTTGCAAATTCTTTACACTGGATGTTCTAGCAGAACCTTTTAGCTTTTCAAATATTGAAAATGACTCCCTTTCTGATACCGTCAGAAGCCCATCTATAGCTTCACGAACTTTATCATCAAGTTGCCGGATTATTTTGTGGCGGACATCGGAAAAGAAACCATTTAACGCAGCATTGACGATCCTCTGGAGTTCCTTTTCAGAAGGCAGTTCAATCTGCAAAGAGCGGAATCGCTGAACGGCACATTCAAACAGGTCAGCGGATGTAATGGCTTGGAGAGTTCCCTCCTGACGAAGCCAATTCTCCAAATCCTCTTTATCTTGTGCTTGAGGAAACCGGAAGCCTGTCTGCTGGCGGATGTTTGCCAGATGATAACCATAAGTGCGGGAATCCCAAGGATACTGCATACTCAGGTCTTCAGGTAGATTCATTTGTTTGGCGATGAATAGTCTCATATCCGTTGGGATTTCATTCAACCCATGTGGGAAGTAGCCTAGATATTGTAGCGATTTGAGCAAGATGGCAACTCCGTGGCAATGGACGTCTCCTCTGAATTGAGCGAGGAATTCCTGTTCTGCTTCGTTAAGCAGAAAGTGTTCTATGAGTTCTTCATGACTATAGCTTTTCTGAAATCGTGGGTAATCACCTTTCATTAGACACCTCATTTATCGGTGAAAATTTCCGAAAATATACAGAAGCGGAAATTTTTGGTCAGTTTGATAGCCTTTAGAATAATAATACCCACCCATTATACCAGAAAGTGCCAATGCAGAAAATGAAAAAGGAAATTCTAAGGTGTGTTTTTTCCATTGGAAAGAATTTTAGAGTGTTTTATTCCCTATTGCATCATATCGCAGCTTCCCTTTCCTTACCCCTTTTAGGGTAGCCAATTCCTTATTATTTAATGTATTCCAGAGCTTGATTGTTCCATCCCAACTCCCACTAGCCAGTAGCTTACCATCCGGGCTAAAGGCAACGGAATTAACCCGATCCGTATGCCCACTTAACGTAGTAATTTCCATAAGGCTTGGTACATACCATAGTTTTATAGTATTATCACTTCCAGCGGCCAGAAGTTTACCATCTGGACTGAAAGCAACGGAACGAAACTCACCACCCCATAACGTAGCTATTTCCTTACGACTTGCCACATCCCAGAGCTTGATTTTTCTATCAGACTCCCCGCTAGCTAACAGTCTGCCATCCGGGCTGAAAGCGACAGAATTAACCCAATCTGTATGTCCCCTCAGTGTAGCCACTTCCTTTTTACTTGTCATATCCCAGAGTTTTACTTCATTCCAACTTCCACTTGCTAACAGACGACCATCCGGGCTGAAGGCGACAGAATAAACATCTTCCGTAAATCCACTTATCGTAGTCATTTCTTCACGGCTTGATACATACCAAAGCTTTATCGTTGTAGCTCCTCCACTAGCCAGCAGGCGACCGTCCGGGCTGAAGGCTACAGATTTAACCCAATCCGTATGTCCCTCTAGCCTAGTCGCTTCATTACGGGTTGATACATACCATAACTTGACTGTGTTATTAAAATCCCCGCTTCCGCTTGCTAACAGGCGACCGTCCGGGCTGAAGGCTACAGAATAAACATTCCAATTATGTCCCCTTAACGTAGCCACTTCTTTCTTGCTTGCTACATCCCAAAGTTTGATTGTGTCGTCCCAACTCCCACTAGCCAGCAATTTACTATCTGGGCTAAAGACAACGGAAGAAACATCTTCTGAATGTCCCCTTAACGTAGCCACTTCCTTTTTACTTGCCACATCCCAGAGTTTGATTGTGTCATCCCAGCTCCCACTAACCAGTAATTTGCCATCCATACTAAAGGCGACAGAGCTAACGCCTTCCGTATGTCCACTTAGCGTAGCCACTTCCTTTTTGCTTTCTACATCCCAGAGCTTGATTGTTGCCCCATCCTGACTGGCTAATAACTTACCATCAGGGCTGAAAGCCACGGAATAAACATACCAACAAGCAACTCCCTGTAGGATAGCCGCTTCCTTTTGACTTGATAAATCCCATATCAATATAATAGAGCAACCAGAACCAATAGCTAGTAGGCGGCCATCCGGGCTAAAAGCAATAGAGGTTATCCACCGGCATGGATAAAGCAATTGAATCTCCGCAAGGGTAGCTGTATTGTATAAATAAACACCAATAGACGATGCCACAGCGAGTATTTTACCGTCCGGCGAGAAAGCCACTTCATCAACACTGCCCTTCCCCAGCCTTCCTACTGCACCTTCCGGCAATGCCATCACAGAAAAAGACCAAAGACACATCGCGATTGCTGTTATTCCCACAAAAACTCGCTTCATGATATATTCCCTCCTAGAATTAACACCACGATTTCAGTCATATTTCTCTCAACTTTCAACTCTCAACTCTTCCTCTATATCCTTGCTATCTTTGAACTCTCCTCGACCCTCTTAAAAGATTCATCCCTTCTGCTGTCCGTTATCTGGGCGTATATCATGGTGTTCTGGATGTTCCTGTGGCCCAGGTGGTCCCTGACGAACTCTATCCCCTCCCCTGCTTCCAGCAAATGGGTGGCTATGGAATGTCTAAGGCAGTGGACAGAATACCTGGGGTCAAGCCCGGCTTTCTTGGCGTAAGTATAGAACAACTGCTGAATCCTCTGCTTGCTGATGTTCCCCTGCCTGGTCGTGAAAAGACCATCATCTGTATTATGCCGCTTTTTAAGGTATCTTTTCAGGAATTTTTCAGCAGTCTTAAATAGAGGCCTTTCTCCGCCTATCCCGCCCTTCGTCCTGCGGATGAGTATCCTGCCCTTTTCAAAGTCCACATCCTCAAGCTTCAGAAGCACCAACTCTGACACTCTGAGGCCATAGAGGTAGACAAGCCCAAAGAGTGCTTTGTCCCTGGAGTCTTTGATATATAAAAAAAGCCTCTCTAACTCTTGCTTTGAGAGGTATTTGACCTTCGGAGCCGAAGACGAGTTATATCTTTTAACCAAAGTATATAACTGGGGATAGCGCGGAAACATAGATAAGATGCGGATTTAGTTATTTTGGGCGGTTTGAGAAGGCGTTATTTATGGCAGGATGCGATGAGGCAGAATTCGCCATTGAAAGTGGCGTAAAACGGCTTGGTGTAAGGGAAAGAAGGTTGGAATGGTTACTGGATGAATTAGATGGTTTGGTTAAACTGTCTAACTGATGATATTTTAGCATAAATAAAGGAAAAACAGAAGAAAAAAGTTACATGGGAAAACCTTTTCAAGTTCGCCCACCAAGCGTAAGTTATAACTAATTCTACCGATTAACTGGTTTCTTCTTAGCTCGAAGATTTTTTTGCAAGTAATCAACCACAAATGCCACCAAACAGGAAAATAGGTAAAGGTAGATTAAATTAATAAAAATAACAAAGATAAAACCGATGCCAAACGAGTCAACAATTTTGTAAATAAAACCGTAATCCATCATTGCCATCGGCCAAGACAAAATCATACAGCCAGGCGAACAACAAATTGCAGAACAAGGGGCTATAAAAAACGTGAGAAAAACAAAAAACAATAATATTCTTAAGGGTGTTAGCTTTATAAAATTGCTTATACGCATATATTATTTACAGCTTATTTATTTTAATATAACCTTTCTTCAATTTTATTACAACGAGAAGCTAAATACAATGACTGGCAAAATGCACAACACGATCAATGCTCATCCTACTTCGCAAAATCTATGCTCCATATACAGTCTCGCCCTACATAAATCCAATAGCCACGCCCAGGCTCAAATACCTCAAGAGTATTGAGAAAACCATGTCCGCCGACAATATATCTCCGCCACTCCCCAATTTCACTGTTATAAGCATAAACACACGTACCATTAGGAAGCGAAGCGGTAGCATCTTCAACGGACATAGAAACTAAAAAATTATACCCCACAAAGTTCCAGCCCTGAGAAAGCGAAATGGATGCCTGGGCTATTTCATTTCCCATAATCCATAAATCGGCCGCATTATCCATATAGATAGCGTAACCTTTCCCTGGCTCCAAAGTCGTTAAGTCATTTGCATCCGGTGATCCATCAGGAATATAACTTACCCACCCTTTGTTCGGATCATACGCCCACACTGACTTGTAAAAACCTTGTATCGGCGCAAGGATAGATAAAATATCAGAATTCATAACATTAAGACACAAAGAAATATTATTCCAACCACTCTTCAAAGGGATTGGGAACGTGTCTGCCAGGGTATAAATTGGCCCTGTGTTTATAGTTTGCTCAAATGTGCCATCTCCGTTAGAATCTATACGGACTGTAGCACCTTTTTCGCCCCGTGAAAGAGCATCCCAATTAATTATATATTGGTGTTTGGCGTTGGTAGATATTGGAATGTCAACAGCACTAAAAATAACGGCTTTCCCATCTTGAACAAAAGCTATCGGCAAATTGTATGATCCTGTGTCTGTGCCAATAACCTCATATTGATACACACCATCAGCAGGAAAAATTAAAATATCTTCACTTTCATCAATATAGGCTGAATTGGGGATTTCTTCTTTTTTATTACCATTTACCAGCCCCGTTACTCGTCCTTGAGAATCATATACTCGAAGTTCACCGGGGCTTTGTAGTGTTGCGCAAGCAAAGTTTTGTAATTCTGGAACTATCGCATTTGCCTTCCCTATTATTATGTTTTTGGCAATCTCCCCGTCATCACCTAGCGATTTTGCAGAATGCCCTATGCCATCTCCGTTGTCATCAAGCCAGGGCTCGCCCAAGATGACTCCTGTGCTAAAGCTCATCTCCGATGCCTTAATAAACGCTTGTAGCACATTTTTACCTTTTTCCAACCATTTAAAAAACCCACAGCCAAAATGATTTAATATCCCGGATAGTAATTTGTCATCGCGTGTTGCAGTCATCACAATGCGGTTGGGGGCTGAAAGGCTTGGTGGATATGTTATGAAACTGCCCGAATAACAAGCGTCTATAACAACAATTATCTTAACATTTTTTGCTTTGTCGGAAAATTTGTTAAGCCATAGATTCAAATCATAAGAACTAACCATCTCTTGATCATTTAACTCAAGCGTGGCAACCTTGGAGCCATGGCTAGCTATATACAATATAAGCGGGCTATTTGAACCAACCAACTGAGGAGCCCAATCGGTTATGGCCTCTTCAAGGTTTAACATATTAATGTTATTATCCACATCATTATTTCCATCGCCGTCCACGTCCCGCGTTTCGTCATTAAGATAATAAATACATTCATCCTCAAAGCCCAGGTTTTTTAGACTTTTATAAATTTCATCTGCCTTGCTATCTATGATCCCCTCGAAGCTAACCCCGCTTGCTGTAACTACTATAGCACAGCCATAACCATGAACAGTTTTGAAACTGGTCTCTACTGACCACTCAGACCAATTCTCGTGATTATCCTGGTATCTTACATGCCAGTAATAGGTTTTGTTAAACTCTAATACTCCCGAAGGAACCTCAAGTTGTGTTAGGTCGTTGTTTAGTTCGGGGATGTAAAAACTGCATACCCCAAAAACAGGATTAGAATAATCCCCTGTTTCCGATCTTATTTCCCAGTCAGATTGCAAATGCGTATCCTGCGGGTCTGGGTCAGAAAATGGAGATGACTTAAGAGTCGGTGTAAGAGTTATCCCTGTTTGCCCATTGGCAGGTGAAATATTGTTCGGGCGATTTGGTGGCTGGTTAGCGAGTATCCCAACTATCAATCTCTGTGAAGGAACAGGTTTTCTATCTAAAAGATTCTCAGTTATATATGGTTTAGCTTTCCAGACAGCAAACTGAAGCCAGTAATCTCCTGCCTTATTCACAATATGATTCCAACTGACGGTTGTTTGGGCACCGGGTTGAAGAGCGTTGTCTAAAGTCTTTTCATAATCAGCTACTTTGGATCCTTTAGAATCCCAGACACTTGCACCAGCGATAAACTGCCATGCTGTATTGCCAGTGTTGGTAAATGTAACACTTATTTCTGTGGACTGACCCATCTGTACTATCGCCGGGCTATTGGGATTATTTGGAAAATAGTTGTCAATATTTGCTGCAATACCCGCAGGAACGATATCGCGCACTAAGCGCACATAGGCGCTGGCTGTTAGAATGTTGTTAGCGTCGGTATAGCCACGAGAATAATACATAACAACCACCCAAGCCCGGTTCGGATCTTGGGGGTTTTTAGTTAAAGCCCAGTGCGTTGAATAGCTAAAATTCATTTCGCTGTTTGCTACCTCTACTAATTCTAAAATAGAAGGCAGTCGCCAATTAGTATAGCCAGAGGTGGTAGTGTTTG
>Ga0194125_10002056_pt1 | contig 33673 bp, 28 predicted proteins | sample TA2KigC250mmetaG_FD_148626 | JGI IMG/M metagenome (GOLD analysis project Ga0194125, IMG submission 148626) | Freshwater microbial communities from Lake Tanganyika, Tanzania - TA2015034 Kigoma Deep Cast 250m | ecosystem: Environmental > Aquatic > Freshwater > Lake | place: Tanzania: Lake...
TCATCCCTGTGCTGTGTATGGAGTATTTTCGAGGGAAGACAGCCCAGTAGGTGGCAGCCACAAGTACAGCTACTGCCAGCAAAGTAATTGCCCCTTCTATATCCTTGCCAACCATGTAACCGGCTCCCACTACAACCAACAAGACCGGCAATGCCATCAATGACTTCATCCAGACATCATAATATGGCTTGTCTTCGTAAACTGCAGAATTCATTTCACGCCTTCCTTTCCGAGTGGGCTTCAAGCGCAGCCGTTGGGCAATCGAGAGCCCTTAGCTATACATATTAGCTGAAAATATACCTGTGGTGCTACACGGGCAGAATCTCCCTCACTCTAACTCTCTCCCTCCAGGGGAGAGAGGATTAAGGGAAATTCTAAATTCTAAGCACCAAATCCTAAACAATAGCAAAGTTCAAATGCTCCAAGTTATGGTCTTGTCTTGATTACAGCGATGTTTTTTGATTACGGCGATAATTGCTGCTATCGGGTAATATCGCTGCTATCATTATTATTTTGGCACTTTGAATTTGTTTAGCATTTAGATATTCGGATTTAGGATTTTTGTTTCTTCGCTCTTGATGGGAAAGGCCAAGTGAGGGTGAAAATGCACGATCGCCGTCATTCATCTACTATCACTTCAAAGGCTCAATTGGTGTAAAATGGCAGGATGATGCTCAAGACAAGGAGGACATGAGATGCCTACGGCACAAGTTGGGAACATCAACATCTACTATGAGAGCCATGGCGATGGAGAGCCCTTGTTGCTAATCATGGGCTATGGTCAATACTCAGCACTGTGGGCGCCCCTCATCCGTGACCTGTCCCCGTCATTCCGTGTTATTTCCTTCGATAACCGCGGCACCGGCCGTAGCGACAAGCCAGACGTACCCTATACCATGAAGGTGATGGCTGACGATGCCAAGGGATTGTTAGACGCTATCGGCATTGACTCGGCACATGTATTTGGCATGTCCATGGGAGGCATGATAGCGCAGGAGTTTGCGCTCAGCTACCCCAGCAAGCTGAGGAGCCTAGTCCTGGGCTGTACCCACTGCGGAGGGACAAAGATGGTTTTGCCTTCCCAGGAGGCGCTGGCATTCCTCCTTGGCCCGGAAATGGCCAAGCTGCCAGTAGAGGAGCGTGCCAGGCAAACAGTGTCCTGGATGTGGACCCAGGAATACATCGATAACAATCCCAGGGCTGTGGAATTGTTTGTTGCTGTCACCGCGGAGTATCCCACACCGCTTCATGGCTATAGATGCCAGGCAAAAGCCATCATGGGACATGACACCTACGACCGGCTGCGCCGGATTAAGGCTACCACCCTGGTGATAACGGGCGATGCCGACAGGCTGATTCCAGCCGAAAACTCCAGGATTCTGTCTTCCAGGATACCGGACGCCGAGCTGGTTATCCTGGAGAACTCGGGACATGGATTCATCACCGATGCTCGAGAAAAAGCCACCGGGGCGATACTAGATTTTTTACGCCGTCACTCAAAAGGAAAAAAGGCAACCTAGCTGCTGCGTGTATTGCCAGGCACCTGCGTGCCAGGCTCTATTCCCTTCTTCTCAGCCGTGGAATGAACATGGGCACTCGCTTCTTATAGTCCCGGTATTCCTGGCCAAACCGCATCTCCAACTCCTTTTCTTCGACTGCCTTGATATACAGGCCATAGAGCAGGAGAGGCAAAGGCGCGAAGAAAAATATAAGAGATAGCGAGCCGGTATACAATCCCAGACTTTCCAATATGAGCCACCCACCTAACGCCATAGGGTTTCTGGCATATCCATAGAGACCAGTGGTGATAAGCTTTGGCGGCGGGTTGGTGGGCACAGGCGTGCCCCTGGTCAGGAAAAACCGTGTCACAGTCCAGCCGGCGATGGTGATGCCAGCGAGGAAGACGAGTGCTGCCAGCCCGTATCTCCACCAGGCTTCAGGCAGGTGTGGCAAGCCGAGCCAATTATCTACCGGGGATGCTGAGAGGACGAAGAGCGTGATGATGCCGAAGAAGATTATGGCAGCGATAGGCGTCACGATAGCCCTGCGCCTCTTATTGCCGGTGACCACCCTGTTTATGCCCTGTGCCCATTTGTCCCAGATGCTCATTCGTTTTTCCTTGCCAGCAGTATCGTCTCTATCTCAATGGCTAGCCGCCTGCCCATGTTAGGTATAGCTAGCAAATTCTTCAATCCTCTCACTAGCATATATCCCTTGACTGCTTCTGTCCAGTTCACTAAGCCTGGATGCACAATTTTGAGGCATAATCTATAATTATACTGACCGACCACCATTGGCAAGCAACAAGTAGAGTTCTCAGGCTTTCCCCAAAAAGTACAAGTAGAGCCGAGTAAAAGGAGGTGGTACTGGACAAGAAACAGATGGTTACTGCAACGGACAAATTCAAAAAGCAGGAATAGGAGAAGAAATGAAGAGAAACCGGTCATTGAGCTTAGCTTTCACGTTCCTGGCAGTGCTCTTGCTGGTATCGTGCACAGGCCCGACTCAACCCCGAGAGCCGTACAAGATCAGCGAGACTGCCATACGCAATCACCACCAAGCGCTTTATGATATAACGACAAAGGCGGAAGGGTTAGACGCTGGAGTACGGCTTAACGAAGCCGGCGACGAGGCAGCCCAATACCTGCTGCAGGGCTTCAAAGACGCGGGCTTGCAGAATGCGCGGTTTGAGGAATTCTATCCCCTGCGCTGGTGGCCTGAGAAATATGAGCTTATTGCCCTTACCGGCTCCGGCGCTGCCGGCAAGAAGCTAACAGCTTTCCCCCTGTGGTACTGCGAAAGCGTTAAAGACAAGGAATTTGAGCTGGTATATGTGGGCTACGGAACGCCAGGAGAGTGGTTGGATGTGGATGTCGAGGGCAAAGCTGTGCTCATGGATATGAAACGCATCCTCCACTTCATCCCATCTTATAACTACACCATGGGCAAAAACATGGCTTTAAGCAACGGGGCAGCAGCCCTGATAATAGCTGATACCCTCATAGACTCGCCCAGCGGAAATCCCATTGGTGATGGAGGGAAAATAAAGGACCAGAAGGGAATAGACCCAAAGCTGTATCCCCTCCCTACTCTCAGCATTGGCAAGAGTGACGGCGACTTTTTGAGAAACGCCGTTAAGGCTGGCCCAACGAAAGTCAGAATCAACCTGGAATATACCATGACTGAAGGCCGTGCGGTCAACGTAGTTGGCGAGCTGCCGGGGAATGGGAAAATCGACGAGTATGTTTTGGTTGGCGGGCACTATGACACCTGGTTCCAGGGCGCCGTTGACAATCACGGCTCACAGGCGAGCATGCTGGAGATGGCAAAGTACTTTGCCAAGATGCCTCAAGCCGAGAGGAACCGCCACCTCATCTTCGTATCAATGTTTGGCCACGAATTTGGCAACGCTGCTATGGGACAAGCTGCTTTCGCGGAGAAACATGCCGGTATCAAGGAGAAGGTAACCTGCTTTCTCAATATCGATGGCTCTGGCTCCTGGGGTTACGAAGAGAAGGACAACACTGGTGAAATATATCCCACGAACAAGGACGACAAAGCGGGTATTTTTGCCACCAGCTGGCCGCTGGTCGAAATCGCCGAAGAGTCGATTTACGGGCTTGCCAAAGGGCCCTGGGGACAGTATCCCATAAACTCGATGGTGGCCGATTTAGGCGGTCCTCTTTTTGAGGCAGGATGGCCCTGCCTGCTGATAATCTCCAAGCATATCTACTACCACACAATGCTGGATACCATGGAGAAAATCACGCCGGACCAGGTCTACCGACGGACATTGATGAACATAGGCATCATAAACAGGCTGCTTGACTCGCCCTCAGGATACCTGATTGCGGTTGATGGCAATCCCAACCGACAAAGAGAGGTGAAAGAGATTGCCGATGTGTCAATACAGGTGATACCGGATACCATCAGGGAAGGCAGCATGGTAATGGTCTGGCCTGGCTACTGGGATGTAGACATGGTCATAAGGCCCGATGGCGTCACCTATGACTTTGGAGATGGCACGCCCTCGGTGACCAGGCTGGCAACCAATCATGTATATCTCAAGGAGGGCGCTTTTACCATCACCATGACTGTGAAGGATGCGCGAGGACGTACCGGGGTTGCCAAACGGACTGTCACAGTAACGAAGTAGCGACCGAAACTCTGCAACAAGGCTCGTGGCTGGGAAAAACACGCAGGGGCGCACCTTTAGGTGCGCCCCTGATGCAGTTCGTTTAACAGAGGCAGGGTGGGCATAGCGTGGCGGAATCCACTGTCAGCCCAATGGTAGGCTATGCCTACTGGTGGCTCGCTGGGGCAATAACGGGTTGCCTTTAGCGTTTCTTCCTGATTTTATCCAGCGTCTTTTTGCCGTGGGGCGCCATGGCCCAGAACTTGGTCAGCTTTTCGCAGCCGTAATCATCGCAATAGGCACAGTTAACAACTGCTTTCTGCGTGCCGCATTTCCTGATTTCGCAGATGTTGCAATACCCGATGTGCCTGCCGTCCTTAGAGATGCAGCCGTCGCAGTTGATGTCCTCCGGCTTGATGGACATCTTGTACTGCTTAGCCCATTGCTCGGCCACCTCTTTTCTTTTGGCATTGTCATCTTGCTGCGTGGCTATGAATGCCGGACATTCGGTGCACATTATGCCACAATAAGCTACCATCTCGGCCATGTTCCCCTCCTTTTGGCTTGGTAATTTGACCCCTGCCCTACATTTTAGCTTATTTTGGCCTTGCGCCGCTTCCTGAAGTACCAAACCAGGACAACAATGGGCACCCAGATGGGGCTGAAGATAGCTATCCAGATAAGCGCATCAACCAGTATCTTGCCAAAGGCAATCAGCCCGCGCGCCGCCGATTTCAGGGTTTTTAATGCGCTCCAGCCGGTTTCGCCCAGAGGCTTGGTCTGCTGTAGAGTTACCTCGATAAGTGCCATGTCGGAGGTGCGTTCCAGGTATTGAATTCGTCCCTTGACCCGCTCGATTTGCCCGCGTACGTTGGAAAGCTCCCGCTGCACTTTCAGGATGTCCTCTACCTTGTCCGCTTTCTTCAGCAGCTCCAGGTACTGGGCTTCAGTAGCTTCCAGATTGCGTAGCTGAGCTTTAAGGTCGGAGTACTCCTCGGTCACATCCCGCCCTTCAGTGCTTTCATAGGGCACATCCACAGCCAGTTTCCTGAGCTTGTCCAGCGCCTCATCAAACCGTTCCACCGGGACACGAATTGCGACCCTGCCAGTCACAGCGCCATCACCGCCCTGCTTGTTAGAAGAGACGACATAGCCACCCAGCTCCCTGGCTAGATTAGAGACGGCTACCATGGAATCGGCAATATTCTTCACTTCCAGCGTTAGATAGCCCGTCCTGACAATCCTGCGCTCGGTTTCAGAGCCTACAGTCTGGCCTCCGGCGGCACTGTCTTCAGCAGAATAGCTTCTCTCCGCAGCAGAAGGCGCCATAGGCGCAGGTACAGGATATGGCGGCGATGGAGCAACTTCTTTCTTGGCAGAGCACGCTGCCGACAAAGCTAGCGCTGCTACCAGCAGCACAGGCAATAGAACCTTTGATATTTTCTTCATTTCATTCCTCCTTGCTTATACATTCTGATTAACGAAGCTACCTCCGCAAAGTTTAGAGCTTTGTCGGCGGTAATGCCCTGACCACCAAGCTAACTCGAATGCGATGCCGGAGATTTATGGTATACTTCTGAGATAATAGTACATCTGCGAAATCTTGAAATCAACGGGAGGTGAACAGAAATGGCGGTTACCTGCGCTTATCACAAGAAAGCAGAGGCTGCTGGAGCCTGTGTAAGTTGTGGCAAACTGGTCTGCGAGGAATGCAAGGTGACTCTCAAGGGAAAAATCTATTGCAATCCATGCGTTGAAGAGATGTTTGCCGAAAAGGTCGAGGCAGCATCAAGTATGTTACCAGCCACGGCCACGGTGGTAGAACCCAAGGCGGCCAGGGCAGCAGCCAAGCCCCAGCACGCTGCGCCGACCAAAGCCGCAGTAACCACAGACAACACGTCAGAACAGGGCAAAGACGCTGTAATCCCAGAGGAGATTAAGGGCTGGAATTGGGGCGCATTTTTGATGAGCTGGATATGGGGTATAGGCAATAAAGTCTGGATAGCTCTTCTCGCGCTTATCCTGGGAATAATAATGTCTATTGTGCTGGGCATAAAAGGCAACGAGTGGGCATGGCGAAGCAAAACCTGGAACAGCGTTGAGCACTTCAAGAAGACGCAGCGAACCTGGGCAGTAGTGGGCATCATCCTGCTTGTCTTAGGCATTGTCATGTCTGTCCTGGTTGCTGTGCTATATGCCAGCGGCGGCGCGATTCAGTTCAACTAGCGCTCTGCAATATGCACTTACGGCAACCTGGCTATCTCTTTAGTAATTCGTGCTCAATTTGTAACAGTGGAGTGTAAATGAGTAAATCGATAACCGCAGAACTGGAACCGTTATTCAATCCCAGGTCGGTGGCAGTCGTCGGCGCCACCAATAACCGGAACAAGTGGGGCTTCTCCACCTTCTCCAGCGCCCTCGACGGTTTCGCCGGGCCAGTCTATCCGGTGAATAACAAGGAACCCGAAGTGCTGGGGCACAAAGCCTACACGCGGGTGACCGAGATACCCCATCCGGTGGACATGGTCATCTTCGTCATCCCCGCCCCCTTCGTCGCCTCGGTGATGGAGGACTGCGTAGCCAAGGGCGTAAAAGCGGCGGTCATTATCTCCGCCGGCTTTGCCGAAACAGGCCCGGAAGGCAAGAAGCTACAGGACGAGGTTCTGCGCATCGCCCAAAAAGGCAACATCCGCTTCGTAGGCCCCAATTGCATGGGCATGTGGAGCGCCTCCTCAGAACTGCGTGCTTTCATGTTCCCGATGCTGGTCATGGATGGCTCACTGGCCCTTGTTTCTCAGGGTGGCAACGTGGGCGGAGCCATTGTGATGACCGGCTACGAGGTTGGCCTGGGCTTTCACCGCTATGTTAGCTGCGGCTGCGCCGCCGATATACAGATAGAGGACTACATCGAGCACTTCGGCGAAGACCCCAAGGTCAAGGTGATACTGGCCTACATCGAGGGTCTGAGCCATGGTGAACGCTTCCTGGAGAAGGTGAGGAAAGTCACTCCGAACAAACCGGTCATCGTGCTCAAGCCAGGGAAAACCACAGCAGCGGCTAAGGCCATCAGCTCTCATTCCGGCGCCCTGGCTGGCTCCAACGAAGCTTACGATGCAGCCTTCAAGAGCATCGGGGTGGTCAGGGCTGATACTGTGGATGAGATGCTGGATATCGCCATTGGCTTCCTTACCCAGCCACTGCCCAGGGGCAGGAACGTGGCTATACTGACTCCCGGCGGCAGCTATGGCGTCCTCTGTGCCGATGATTGCGCCTCGCAGGGACTGAACGTGTTGACCTTGCCCAAGAAGGTTATCGATGCGCTGGACAAGGTATTCCCCCCCCGCTGGAGCCACGGCAACCCCGTTGACCCTGCTGGCGACAGGAATTTCATCAGCTATCTAACTGCTCCGGAAAAACTATTGAATGTAGATGAGGTGGATGCTCTCATCTTCATGGGGCTGGGGGGGTTCTCCATCTTTGCCCCTTTAGTGCTCTCCGCTGGCTCAGGTTCCCTGCCTGACCTGGCTACCTTATTCCGCTCCAGGCATGGCCCCGACGACAACAGACCGACGCTTGAGACTGCAATTATCTCCAGAGATACCTCAAAGGTAGCCGGCGCTGTACTGCCCATCGTGAAGGCCTTTGCCACCATGCTGGACATTCAGGACGAGGACGAGATTTCAATGCACACACAGCTCATAGCGCGAGCAATAGCTTCAGGACGCATCAACCCCGCGGCTGTGGTCAGTCCCTTTCAACAAGCACGTTCGGCAATCAACTCAGGCAGTCAGGATGACCTGCGCAACATGATGGTCGATTCTTCAGCCAATTTCCTGGCAGCGCTGGCTGAGCAAATGGTAGCTGATTACCATAAGCCGGTGCTTACCACCACATTTGGCGAAGGCAAGCCCAAGCTCCGCGGCTGGCACTACTCCTATCCTTCAGGCAGACAGGCCGCCCGCGTGCTGGCCAAGATGGTGGAATACAAAGAATACCTGGAGAGAATCGGGGCTTATAAGAGCTGATTTCCTGGAGAGGTTATAGCCTTAATTCGATTGGAACGGCGATAGAGGCCAGTTCGAATCCCCCCATCTCCACCATCTAGCTTCTATATATTATCTAGTCGCGAAGATTATGCTACAACGCGTTAATATGTAGTTAGATTCCGTCGAGGTCCCATGTAGGAAGCTACGTTTAATAGTTAAGTTCGCCAACGAAGTCTCGAGTCTAGGATCGCCTTTCTCCAATAGATAAGTGACAGCATGACTTAGTGTATTATAATACGGTATGTCACGGACAGTCAGGGTATATTCATAAGTATGTGGAGGCTCGTATGGATATTTTTCAGTCCATTTAGCAGTAAAGTTTGCGACTTTGCTATTCCTTACTTCATTTGAGCTTGCAGCAACATCCACGGTCATTGTTCCGGTACGCCGACATTCCTGGAATAACACGCCAGTAGTACGATAATCACCTCTTCCCGTAAAACGACTTCCAGAAAATGCTCCTTTAGTGGTGAAATCAGTACCCTGTTCACCTCCAGCGTCTGCCCGGCGAAATGAAAAATGAATATTGCAGGTTTTGTATTTTGCCATGTCTAATACAGGTTTCTCCTCTGAACAAGGCAACTGATTACGCCATGCAGGGTCTTTAATTTTTTCACAATGTTTATTATCTCCAGTGGCTCTGGCTAGGCAGTGATTCTGTCTGTCCTGTTCATTTATTTTAAGGCAAGCCATGATGCAATCACATATATTTGCATTGTCATAGTAACACGCATCTCTCTCAGCCAAATCCTTTATATCATCACATATGGTTTCAATAATATACCCTTTGCATAGATCAGAAAGAGGTTCATTGAGGTCCTGACATTCTGAAATATCGTTTGTAACCAGTGCATTACAAATCGCCAAGCTAACACGAGCTTCTTCTGAATCTGTTATTTCTCTTGTTATATCTGAGCATATATCTCTGTTGAATCTATCAGGGAACCTCTCAACCATTTGGAGGATACAGATGGTTCTCTGTTGATTCTTCAGACTTGCACATTTATTTATAGCGGCAATCAAGGCAAAATCATCGAAGTTCTCCAGCATGACACCTATGATGGCTTCCACTACCGGACCAGTTCCTTTCTCGATGCCCGCTTTCTTTCCCGCCTCTAATGCTTTGTTGAAGTCGTAGTCTTCACCGCTCAAAGCCTTCCCAATTTGCTCAAAACTCTCTGCAACTGCCGCTGTAGCTGCCTCTTCCGCCGCCCCGGATTTACCGACAGCACTGGTGACAGCCTTTTTAGCTTTGATCTCTATGGAGGTAACAGCGTCTTTGATAAGTTTGGTATCCCATCGCAATTCGGGATCGCTGTTGATAATCTGAGTAGGCGGAATGGAGAAAGTTAAATCGTTGACGCTGGCAGCAAAGGACTTGGGAATCCTCTCTACATGTGAGTATGTCGTGGCACTCTGCCCTGTGTTCTTAAATTGCAGGGTTAAAGTTCCCATGTACCCCTTGTTCGTCTTATCGTAGGCTATGCTCCTATCTAAAAAGAGGTCTTTAGCAACCTCCTCGGTGGGTAGTTTATAAACGTATTTGCTGGCCGAGCCGTCTGGTTTCAAGTCAACAGTCTGGAGTTCACCAAATTTGTATGAGCCGCGGCTCTCCAATAAGGCGCTGGCATCCTTAATACCGCCCTTATCTGGGGGCATGACAATCGTGATACAGCCTGGAGCAAGAATAAGAGATGAAACGAGCAGAACTGAAGTCAAAATGAAGACCCTGTGTGACATTTCTTCTACCTCCTCCCACTGGCATTCAGACAATCAATCACACATAGTTGTTCAACAACTATGGCAAATATATCACCACCACAGTTCACTGTCAAATTGCGATTTGAAGTATGGCAGGTCTGTGCCAGGTTCCATCGTTAGGGACAATGCAAAACTAGAAGCTGCTGGGCATCTCGTACGAACCTTTTCTTCTCAAACACGAGTTCGGGAACTGTCCACAATAGCCCACCATCTAGGTAATATCTTCACAACTAGCTAGCTTCATTTTTCATCCATAAGGGCAAATTCTCCAATTTTTCACTCGTGAGAATGGTGATGTTATCACCATAAAGAACACGGAGTAGTAGGACACGTTCACTAAGATTGTGCAGAACCTAGAGACACTGCCACATCCTTATTCGGTGGATATAGGTGTATAGTTGGCTTGACAACCGGATTGTAGGGACTTAAGATAGCTTTACTGGTAGATTCGCGAAACTCGGGGCAAAGGTTTTGGTTTTGGAACATCAGATTCGATTTTGTATCTCCCCTGAAGGCGCTCGTATCGCATACACCGCTGTAGGGCAAGGGCCAGCGCTGGTTATACCCCCGGCGTGGGTCAGCCACCAAGAGTTGGGTTGGCAAGACCCGCTAGCACGCGGGTTCTATGAAAGGCTGGCGCATCATCACACTGTAGTGAGTTACGATCGGCCCGGCACTGGTCTCTCCGACCGGAACCGGACAGATTTTTCAGTGGATTCGGACGTTCGTGATTTGGAAACCGTCGTAGACCATCTCAAGCTGAAACGCCTGGCACTGATGGGCTTCTCTTGTGGGGGGCCTGTTGCTGTAGCCTATGCTACCAAGCATCCCCGGCGTGTCAGCCACCTAATACTCTATGGTACTTATGCCTGTGGTGCCGCAATAACCACAGAGGAGGTCAAAGCCTCCTTAATTTCCCTAGTCCGCGCTCACTGGGGAATCGGATCAAAGGCGCTCGCTGACGTTTTCGCACCTGGTGCCGATGCCGCTCTTAGTGAACTGATAGCAAAGTTCGAGCGTGAATGTGCTACCCCGGAGATAGCTGCCAAACTACTAGACCTCACATATAATGCTGAAGTCGTGCAGCTCCTGCCCAGTATCCGGGTGCCGACACTGGTGCTCCACCGCCAGCGAGACCGGACCATCCCCTTCCGGTTGGGTAGAGAGCTGGCATCTTTGATACCGAATGCACACTTCATCCCCCTGGAGGGAAAAGACCACCTTCCGATGTATGGCGATTCCAATTCACTGCTACGCGCCATTGCCGAGTTTCTTGGAGACCCCTTCACTGTTGGTCAAACGGCAGAGTCTGGGAAGCCAGCGGCGCCTGACCTTACCGTGGCTGTGGATGACCCTTTGGCACACGAGGCACGGTCATTCATTGGTGGACTAGATTGGGTTGTCTTATCGCGGTATCGCGTTGTTGGTGACTATACCAGGTATGAAGAAACCGTGCGCAATACAGTGAAGGACATCCGGCACAAGATTGCGGGCGGCTTCGACCGCCCGGGCCGAAAGCGAAATAACCACCTATTTTGGGCAGCACCAGGGAGCGGCAAGACCTATTTCGTCCAACAGGTGGCGGCCTCACTGCCACGGACTATCCGTTACCAAGAGTGCAATCTTGGCAAGTGCAGCCGCGAGGAGTTCCTCGCAAGCCTTGCTCAACTCGATGCCGAGAACAAACCATGCCTCTGCTTGATTGATGAGGTCGACGCCAAAGCTCAGGAAGCCTGGCCCTACGAGGTGCTTCTATCATACCTCGATGCTGGCATTGAAAGGGGCGCACAGTTTGTCTTCGTTTTGGCAGGCAGTTCTGGCTTCAGCCTCGTCGAGATGAAGAAGCGCATTGCTTCGCGCCCCAAAGGCGCTGACCTCCTAACCCGCATTCCAACCGGGAATGAGTATGAGATTCCGCCGATGAAGCTTGGAGACCGGGTCCTTGTCGTTCTTAGCCAGTTCAGGCAGGCAGGGCGGGAGCTAGGCCGAGAAATCCAGGCAGTGGAAAAACTCGGCCTGTATTATATCGCGCTCAATTCACGCCTAGCGAACGCTCGCCAACTTCGAGAGTTGGCTGTTCGTGCCACCGAGCGCCTGCCAACTGGTGAAGATAGGGTGATGTACGACCACCTGTTCGGTGCTGGAGACCCGGAGAACAAGACATTCTGGATGCAGTCACTACCAGCTGCAGCAGACCTTGCCAACAGGTTCGTTAGGTTGGAAAACTGACGTCATCTTGCTAACACGCAAAATGGTATGACACCAAGAAGCACTATTGAACAATGTAGCGCAATGTTGACACCGCCCATGTTATAAAAATGTTACCATCAACTGCTGCGACGCCGGTACTGGCCATTCCTTCTCAAACACGAGTTCGAGAACTGTCCACAGAATATCAGAACATTATCAAGCTATGATTTCATTCAACCCTTCAATAGCCTGATTCAATTCTTCCTGAGATAGCTTGCCGATAAGCTGACCTATCCTTTCTGTGGATAGTGTTCGGATCTGGCTGATTTTAGCCCAGGAACGCTTAGGCAAGTTTCCAGTTTTCAACTCAAGAGTCAGGGGAAATCCAGCCTTTTGTGGTTGGCTGGTAATAGCAATAGCGATAACAGTCCCAGAACGCTCATTGAAGACATCATGACTGAGAATCAATACCGGACGCAAGCCAGTCTGCTCCCGGCCCCTCGTTGGGCTCAAGTCAGCCCAGCGAATCTCGCCTCTTAATATTCCGGCCATTCTTTCACGTCCTCAACGAGTCCTTCTTCGGCTAGTTCAATCTCAAATGCTGGATTAAGTTTGGCACTCTCTGCTATTAACCGGACCTTTTTCAACCGCTGCAGCTTTTCGCTGACTGCTTCCTGAATAGCCTGACTGCGGCTCCGAAAAACGTTTTCCGCAACCAACCTGTCCAGCTCACCAATTGACCGCTCGTCTAATGTAATAGCAATCTTTTCTTTGCCCATCACAACCTCCTGGTATGACATTTTATCATACTACAAGCAGGTAATCAATCACTGCGGGAAGCCAGTAATTGCTGAATTGCAGGTATTAGCGCCTGCTTCTCAGGCAGGAGTTGGGGAACTGTCCTCAATGGGCATGAGGTAATAATATTACCATTAACTAAATTTGTTTTTGCTTGCCGAGCGGGTTTATAATCAACAGGGAAATATATCAAGCAAACCGTAGGGTTGTGTTGCCTGCGAAGAACCGCTTTTAGGAGTCAGCATGGTAAAGGGTGTTGAGTTTGTAATTGACAATAATGGACAGAAAAAGGCAGTGTTAATTGACCTCAAGAAGTATGGAGAGATCTGGGAGGACTTCTATGACACTCTACGGGTGAAAGAGCGAGAACTAGAGCCAAGAGAATCGCTCAAAGAAGTCAAAAAGAAAGTCCTCGGCTAGCCTTAAATGCCATCGTATGAAATAGTTTTCGCCCGCTCGGCTCGGAAAGAACTTGAAGCTCTCTCCCCATCCCGTCGCTAAACGTATTTTGGGGAAGATTGAGCAACTTGAGTCAAATCCTAGGCCTTCCGGTTGTAAGATGATTCACGGACATTTAAATCTCTGGCGAATACGGGTAGGCGAGTACCGTGTCATTTACAGTATTGACGATCGCAACCTAGTTGTAGATGTATCGGTTGTCAGGCATAGAGGTGAAGCTTATCGTTGATGATGCCGTTATTGACTACCATCCAACTTGGGAACAAGTAGTCTCTGCATAGATGGAATAAGCCGTCTCTTCTCAAACACGAGTTCGGGAGCTGTCCCCAGTGGCCACTGGTGATACCGCTGGAACACTGCGGATGGCATACGCCAATTCGGAGCTGTGTCAGTTCCTTATTTTGCCGACCGACAGTACGCGTCCGTACGCGGCTTTTGGTTAATTGCCGGAGCGCCGGATATCTGCTGCTTTTACTGCCACTGGCCTGTTTTCAGGTCTAGGGTGACGTTGTTATCCTGCGGTTCCAGGTCCGCCCACAGTCCCTCTACCAGGTCCTTGCGGTTGTTCACCACTAGCTTAGCCCGTCCGCTCATCCCCTCAGCGCTGAGAGCAATCTGACCAGCAGGCAATTTCTCGTCCCCGCTATAATGCGCCACGAAAGCCTTAGCCACGTGCTTGGCTAGCACATCCGCTTCCGCTGCCTCTATCCCGTATTTCTGGATGGTGCGGCTGGCTATCCCCGCTATGCCGCCCTCCAGGTACGCTTGTCCATACTGCGGGAAATCCGTTGGATGCGACTTTATCTTGGTAACACGCTCCGTACGTATTGCTGCCTTTTGCGCTGCATCTATGCTCACCACCCGGTAGGGGCACGGATAAGTGACCAGCGAGCCGGTTTCGATATCGAACACGAACTTCCCGGTCTCCGGGAAACGCTCGACAGTAATATCCTGCGCATGGTAATGGCCGGTGAACACCAGGCGCGCATTGTACGTTGCTAGCAGCTTAGAGACCACAGGGAAATCGTCAACTATGTAAGCGCCGTAGTTCTTTTCCTGGCTCGGGTAATGCTCCATGATTCCATGGTGCATCATGGCGATGACGGCCTTGTCTTCCATGGCTGCCTTTTTCAGCATTTCCTCAATCCATTGCAGGGTCTGAGGGTTGAACTTGCCATCGGTTATTGATTCTTCGCCTTCCACATTCTCCGCATAGCGGCAGGCATCCAGGGCTAGAAGCCATAGTCCTTTTTGCGGCTCGGCCACATAGCTCAACGATGCAGGGTCGCGGAACAGCGCCTTCTTATAGCCAAACTCAGCATATATCTGGGCAAACTCTTCTGGCTTTACGTTGGGCACACGTTCCTTATTATCTCCCACATATTTAAATGAGTGGCCGTTGAGCACGTCGTGGTTTCCTGGCACCACGTAAACCTGTTTCCCGGCACTCTCAAGCTGGCTCAGGTACTTGGCACATAGCTCATGAGATACACGCTCACCATCTTTGGTAAGGTCGCCAGGCACCAGGACAAAGCTGGCCTTTTCAGCTTTAATCATCTCCATGGCAGATTCCAGTATCTCGCCACTCTCCCTGAGCAGCTTACGGTCATTGGCAATGTAGTCCTCAAATGCCTTGCCCTCTGTTCCCAGCGATGTGTCATATATGTGCGGGTCACTGAAGACAATGAAACTGACCTCCGGGTATGTTGCTGCCTCCTTCCCCAGAAGTTCCGTATCCACGGGCTGGGGCTTCGGGGCAGCACAGGCAACCACGCCCACTGCCAGAACCAGGCAAAGCGCAACGTTTAGAGCTCTCCACAGTATTTTCATTTGGTCCTCCCTTTCCCTCTGTTATTTGTTCTCATTATATCATTCCACTGGACAAAATTGTCTACTCTTTGCCCAGGTTTTCAGCCATAGCACTTCAGCAAATCATGGGTTATACTATGAGAGACGACGATGTTCAAGAAAATTCACGTCTTCAGAGTCAAGCCCAAGCAGGAGTTGCTTGGTGAGATAGTGAGGTATTGCCAGGAGCACAAGCTCACTTCCGGCATAGTAATCGGCATTATTGGTTCGTTGGAGAATGCACGGCTCAACTTCCTGAAGGAACTGCCAGGAAAATACCAGGCCGTGGACTACAGTGGCCCGCTGGAGATTGTCACTGCCCAGGGGTCGGTTGCACTGAAAGACGACACTCTTATCGTCCACATCCACATCCAGCTTTCCGATGAGAACACCTGTGAGGGTGGCCACCTGGCGCAGGCAACAGTGTTCTCCACGGCCGAGGTAGTAATAGGAGAACTGGACTACCAGCTACACCGTCAGTTCGATAGTTACACCGGTCTCAACGAACTCACAGACTAGAGTTTGGTGGGCCAGGCCACCAGAAAATCAGCTCCACAGTTGGTTTCTGCCATGTTCGAATAGGCCATGCCATAGCTTTTGCGTATCACGATGGAAATCTTGGGTATAGTAGATAGTGCCAACGCCTCTCCATCCATACCATTATCCTGGCCGGCATCTTTTGGGGCACTCCGTCGGTCCTAATATAAAAGTGGAGAGCAGCCCATTGGGATGCTCTCCACTTCTGTTGTTTGCCCGATCAATCCTGACCAGCAGTTATTTGTTCTTGGCCTTGTTCTTGACCTTCACCTCAACGTTTTCCCGTACAGTATTACGCTCCATAAACCTCTGGAGCTTTTGCGACGCATTAGAGTTAGGGTTAAACGGTTTTTGCAGGCCAGGAGCCGTAGCTATGCCCTTGCCCGGGACGCCACGCGCTTTCAGTATCTGCGCCTTGGTCATGACCTGTGGGGGGCTGTTGTTGTCAGAACTGGCGGTCAAAGCCACGGAGACCGAGTTGCTGGCAGCAAAGACTGCCGCGCCGTCTGGAGCGGTGCCTGTGACATTGGCACTGGTAGCCAGCGGCCCGGGCAAGTCGGCCTGTACCACAGTGTAGGTGGCAGAAGCAGTAACATTATCGCCAGGTGTCGTCAACGATGTTTTGCTCAGTGCAATTTGCCCCAGTTTCGAATCCAGCAATGTGACGTTGTCCACGGTAACGTTGCCGGTACTGGATATCAGATAGGTATAGGTGATGTTTTCACCCACAGCAGCGGAAGATTTATCCGCCGAGAGGCTGAGGCTTAGCGCAGCCCCATCCTGCGCAAAGACTCCAGCCGGCATGGCCGGCAACAGCAATAAGGCAACCAGCACTAGTACCATGTTCCAGTGTTTCATTTGTTAAAACCTCCTTTTGAAAGCTAGTTCAGTAGCCCGGCTCCCACCGGTACAAGTGAACACTTTCACCAAGTTATAACGTTGTAGCAGGCAAAAGGTTTAGGCCGATGGGAGTAGTCGGGCCACCGCTATTTTTTGTCGTCTGATGTCCCGAACGGGCCTATGAGATTGGAGCCGCTGGGCTGGTTGCCGGTGAGTCCAGAGGGTTGGGTTGTACTTGCTGGTGGTTTGGGTTCATCTACTGGCAACGGCGGTTTTGGTGTTTCCCACAGCCTCGGCGGTTCTACTGGAGGTTTTGGTGTCAAAGGCTCAGGCTGGTCTGAAGTAGTCTGCGGCTTACCGGGAATGATACCAGGTGTAACCTGCGGAGGCTTGCCATTCTGCGACCGTGGCTTGTCATCGATAACCTGCGGTGGTATCGTCCGCTGCTGTACTTCTTTGGCCTGGTTGATAACCCGGTTCAGGGCTGGCTTGGCTGCTGATGGGGCTTGCTCCATCACGCTCTCCAGCACCGCTATATTCTTGGCGGTGCTGCTTTGGACTAGCTCTCTAGCACGTTCTGTTTTCCTGAACGTGGCTGCAGCTACGTCTGTTGCTGGTGGGGGCGATGTCTTCTCATCAGCAGCTTGTGGAGCGCCACCTGCGGCTGCCTCATCTGACTGTGCTGTAGAAGCTGGCGCAGGTGCCGTCATCGCCGGTGCCGGTTGAGTCGTTCGAAGGCTAACAGCAACAGAGGCCCGCTGAGCCGCCTCTTTCATCTCCAACGCCCTGACAGAAAACTCGGCTTGCTCCATCTGGTGGCCAAGCCTTGCAGCCGTCGCCACCACGTAATCCGTCTTTCCTTCACGAGCCATGACCGCTATCTCCTGTGTCCTCTCTTCGCCAAGCCGAGCATGAAGTGCAACCTTGTTCTCCTCTGAGAAGGCGAAGGCCAGCGCCACCTGCTCCGTGGCCAGCTTCACCGGATAAAGAGGTTCATCAGGCAGGGCTTCGGATGAGGCAAAGGCAGTGCCCACGCTGCTGAACAACAAGAGTACGACTACGGTCAGGGCAAGGGCCCAGCTCCTCTGCCAAGCGAAACTCCTGCTGGGTTTTTCCGTTGGCCTTTGCTGTGCAGCGTACTGCCACGCAGCCTGTATGCGCATGCCGGCGCGTGCCTTGAACGACGGATCCGGTTGCACCATAGAGGTCCTATTGGTAACGCCAATAGCCGTTCGCAGTAAAGGCTCAAGGTAGGCTGCCTCATTGGGATAGCTCATCAGGCAGCTTTCGATGCTCTCACCCTGGAACACGCGCTCCAGGCATTCTTCGAATATCTGTTCCAGGTTCTTAGCCATTTGCTTCCCCTGAGAATAACTTCCTCAATGAAGCTGTCCCGTTGAACTGCAACGCTTTCACGGTTCCTTCGCTCTTTTTGAGTATCCTGGCCACCTCCGCGATGGGCATGCCAGCGATAAAGCGCAGGGAGATGACCTCCTGCTGCGCCGGCGGCAGCCTTTTCAAAGCTGCTGTCAGGTCTGCCATCTCAGACCTCTGCTCTGTCAGGGCCACAGGGTCCTCTACGCTCACCGCCCAGGCTTCTTCCAGCGGCGCTGTCTTATGCTTCGACTTCTTTCGCATGTGGTCTATCACCAGATTGTGGGCGATGCGGAATAGCCAGGCAGCGAAGGGCACCTCGCGCCATTTGAAGGAGCCTATCGATTGCAGGGCTTTCAAGAATACCTCCTGAGTAATGTCCTCTGCCTCGCTTCGCGCGCTAACCCGAAAGTAAACGTAGCGATACACCTTATCGAAGTGCTCATTGTAGAGCACGGTGAACGCTGCCTGATTGCCGGCAATTGCTTCACGGACCAGCCTCTCTTCTTCGCTTGACACCAGGTTAACCTCAGATTACCTGGCGTCTATTATATTAAAACGTTGCTGAAAGGAAAATGTTTAGACGACTTTCGCAATTTCACAAATAGAACATCGCTGCTGTTTAGGTTTTTGAGATTTGGATTTGTTTCGAATTTTGATATTCGGATTTATGATATGACAGCATGATAATTTCTGTTGACGGAGGCTTGGATTACTAGGATAATGCGCATAGTGTTTTGAAAGGTAGGCTCAACTTGACTTTAACCAACCTATTCACTCTAGGCAAAATCGGCGGCATTCAGCTTCGTAACCGCATTATCATGGCCCCTATGGGCACACTGCTGGCTAACAAGGACGGCACAGTCTCTGAGCGACTATGCCGCTACTACGAGGAAAGGGCTAAGGGGGGCGTAGGGTTGATAATCGTGGAGGTAACAGCCGTAGCTCGCGAAGGCCGTGTGGATAGTCGCGAAATCGGCATCTACGACGATAAGTTCCTGCCCGGGCTTAAGCAATTGGCAGATTGCTGCCACCGGCAAGGGGCGCTCATTGCAATTCAGCTTCACCATGCGGGCAGGCAGACGACATCGCAGGCAACAGGTGGCCAGCCTGTGGCACCATCGCCCATCCCTTCTCCCGCCGTAGGTGTCATGCCACGCGAATTGACCATCGCCGAAATTCAGGGGCTCGTTGAATCCTACGGCCAGAGTGCAAAGAGAGCCAGAGAGGCAGGCTTCGACGCTGTGGAAGTGCACGGCGCTCACGGCTACCTGGTGTGCCAGTTTCTCTCTGCCTATTCCAACAAAAGAACGGACAAATACGGCGGCAGCCTGGAGAACCGCACCCGCTTTGCATTGGAAGCGGTGGCAAGTATCAAGGAGCTGGCCGGAGCCGATTATCCACTGCTGTTCCGAATCAGCGCCAAGGAAGGTGTACCCGATGGGTTGAAGCTGGAGGAGACGCGTATTATAGCCCAACGGCTGGAACAGGCGGGTGTCCACTGCCTGGACATTTCTGCCGGCAACTACGACGCAGGTCAGTTGATTATACAGCCAGGCTGGCTATCACGCGGCTGCTTGGTGCCACTGGCAGAGGCCATCAAGAAAGAGGTCACCATTCCTGTATCCGTGGCTGGCCGTCTCAATGACCCAGTCCTGGCTAACCAGATAATTGAGCAGGGGAAGACCGATTTTGTCTCGCTGGGCAGACCACTACTCGCCGACCCTGAACTGCCCAGGAAAGCGATGGAGGGGAGACTCGACGACCTACGCATGTGCACTGCATGCTGCCACTGCATAGACTGGGTCATGGGCAATGCCCGACCTGTTACCTGTGCCATCAATGCCACCACGGGTAGAGAAGAAGAGACGCTGCTGAAGCCAGCGCAGAAACCAAAGAAGGTGCTAGTCATAGGCGCAGGGCCTGGGGGCATGGAAGCAGCACGCGTAGCTGGACTCCGGAGACATGAGGTTACGCTCATAGACAAAGAGCAGAAGCTGGGCGGGCAACTGAACATAGCTGCTATACCGCCAGGCAAAGAAGAGCTGGCCACCATAACCAGGTTCATGGAAACACAGCTTGCTAAGCTGGGAGTCATGGTCAAGTTGGGCCAGGAGGCGACAGTCGATACAGTAGCCAGGATGAAACCCGATGTTGTTGTGGTAGCCACCGGCTCTTCCACTGTGTTGCCGGATATACCTGGAGCCGACCTGCCCAATGTGTCGCTGGCACGCGATGTTATCTCGGGGAAAAAGACGGTGGGGAAGAGGGCAGTGGTGGTAGGCGGTGGACGTGTGGGCTGTGAGACTGCAGACCTGCTGGCCAGCCAGGGCAAGGAGGTAACCCTGGTAAGGATGACAGGCCGCAGCCCTCTCGCCGGCGATATGGGTATGATGACCAGCACCATGCTGCTTGCTAAGCTGAGACGGGACGGCGTCATCACCAAACCCAATAGCCGCACGGAGAAAATTACCAGGGAAGGCGTCATAGTAACCAAGGACGGGCAATCGAAACTGCTCGAGGCCGATAGCGTGGTGCTATCGCCAGCGCCCATTCCAGACAACACGTTGGCACAGCAGCTTAAAGATGTGGTGCCAGAGGTGCACATCATCGGCGATGCCTCCAAACCGCGGGGCATTTTCGAGGCTATCCACGAAGGATACCGCATCACCAGTGAACTGTGAGAAGGAGGATTTCAGACATGCTTGAATTAAAGTTCGATAAGAAGAAATGCGCCGACTGCAAGGCAGTCAGTTGCCTGGTCAAATGCCAGTATATTGACCTCAACAAGACCGAGGCAAAAAAAGAATGGCAAAAGGTAATCAACGGCGAAGATTCCTTTGTGCTGGATGCCTGCACCACCTGCTACGCCTGCGAGGAGTACTGCCCCTTTGGCAATCATCCCTTCTACCTTATTGTGGAACGCCAGGAAGAGAAGAATGTGCTGGCAGCCCCTCGAGCTCTTATCAAGCAATGGGTCAATATGTGTGCGCCGTCGGGCAAGTTCATGCTGGGAGACGTTAAGGAGAAAACCGCCTCCCTGTGTTTCATGCCCAGGCTGGGCTCCCTGGCACAGGGCAAGCTATTTGAAGATGTGGCCACATCCTGGATTCTGGGCGCTGAGTTTTTCTGCAATGCCGTATATCTCCATTTCTCCCGCATGTCAGTTATCAAGGAAAGGCTGCCTAAGATAATCGATAACATCAGCAAGCAGGGTATCAAGGAGCTTATCTGCCTGCATGATGAATGCTATGCCACCTATAACTCGCTGGCGCCAGCTTACGGCATCGATGTGCCTTTCAAGACAATTCACTACATGGAGCACCTGTACCAAAAGCTCAAGGAGAACAAAGCTAAAATCAAACCGTTGAACGTCAAGGCGGCTTACCAGCGCAACTGCTCTACACGGCTGGTCCCGCAGATAGACCACTTCGTTGATGATATATTCGGACTCATCGGCGTTACCAGGCTGGACAGGGAATATGACCGGGAAAATGCATTGTGCTGCGGCGCGCTCATCTGGGCATCCAAGGGCTACGATGCCGGCCATGACGTGCAGCAGAGGAACATAGACGATATGGAAAAGCACGGGGCTGAGTACTGCGTGTTCAACTGCCCGGCCTGCTGGGACCCACTGGCAGAGAAAGTGGCCAACAGGGGCATTAAGCCCATCCACATGATAGACCTGTGCAAGCTGGCCATGGGCGAAGAGCAGGCGTTGAAGCTGCCTGAAATGCCGCTGGAGGTGTAAAACGATGGCTGATGTATATGAGTCCCTAGTCGGAATAGTGGGCAAGAACTTCGTCTCGAACAGCAAGGAAGAGCGCTACTTTTATGCTCGTGACCCTGGCTTAATGCCTCCGCATGAACCAGACTATGTGGTCATGCCGAAGACAACTGAAGAGGTGCAGCAGATAGTAAAGCTGGCCAACAGAGAAAGGGTGCCCATAGTCCCCATGGGCGGTGGGATGGCGCTGACCGGACTGGTCATACCGCTGAAGGGCGGAATCGTCATGGACATGAAAAGGATGGACAAAATCCTGGAGGTGAACGAGAAGGCCAGGTACGTGGTGGTGGAAGGAGGTGTTCCCCAGGGTATGCTCAAAGAACACCTCAAAAAGCATCACCCCGACCTGAGGCACAGCATCCCCGAATCGCCACCCATAACCACCATCGCCGCCAACGTGGTAATCCACGGGCAGGGTCGTCTCACACAACAATACGGCTTCAACTCGGACATGGTCAATGGCCTGGAGGTGGTGTTGCCCACAGGCGAAATCTGTAAGATTGGGTCATGTGCGGTATCGCCCTACTGGTTCTCCAAGGGGCCGCCCATGCCCGACCTCTCCGGGCTGTTCCTGGGCTGGCTGGGCACCACGGGCATCATCACCAAGCTGGGTCTGAAGCTCTATCCCCGAAAGAAGCTCAAGGACATGGAGATATTCGTCACCGATAACGGCGATTTGATGCCTGATATCATCTACAAGATTACCCAGCTTGAGGTAGTAGAAGACCTGACCCCTTGGACGCAGCCTCGTCCCCGCATGTTCGAGGGCAACTACCACGTCAGCATCTTCTTCACCGGAGACACCGAGGAGGAGCTGGAGTTTAAGCGGAAGATGGTGTGGTATGGGCTTAAGGAATACATCGATAGCAAAGACGGTGGCTTCATGATGATACCAGCGGAGTTGAAAGCTACCTTCATGGCCAACCCCGCAAAGTCCATGACCAACTTCGCCGATGTTCGCAAAGGCGGTGGGTTCGAATATTCAGGTCCCATCATCCCCACCGAGCTTTACCCTTCGTTCGTGAAGAAAGCGGAGGAGCTGGCTGCCAGGTACCGGGTGGTTCAAAACTGCAGCGGACGCGTCATCCAGGGAGGTCATTGCATGATGTTTTCCTTTGCCTTCACCTTCAATCGAGCGGACATGGACGAGATGGACAGGGCACGAAAAGCGCTGCATGATGCGGCGGAATATGCGCTGGAGAAGGGCGGAGTCCTGTGGAAGCCTACCATCTTCGAACAGAAGATGATGATTCAGCGCATGGACCCCAACACGCTGAAGCTGATGAAAAGCATAAAGCGGCTACTAGACCCCAATGGCATCATGAATCCCGGCAACTGGGAGGTGAACTGATGCAGCAATACGTTAATCACATCCACCGCTGTTTCAGGTGCGGGTACTGCAAGTTCCCCACTCATTACGTGGAATTCAACTGCCCGCCCTACAAGCGGTTCAGGTTCGATACCTACTCAACAGGAGGTCGGCTGTGGCTGACCAGGGCCTGGTTGAACAACGAGGTGGAATGGTCGGAGCGCCTGGCTGAAATCCTGTACACCTGCACCATGTGCAAGAACTGCACCGAGCAATGTCCCATGGGATTCGCCCCGGATATCGTCGATTGGATTGTCGGCGCCCGAAACGACATGGTAGAGAAAGGCAAGATACCGCCCCGTGTGGCACACTTTTTTGAAGCAGTACACGGCTACGGGAATCCATTGAAGCTGCTGAGAAGCGATAGGGCTGCCTGGGCTAACGGCACCAAGAAGTATGCCAGGGGCGACGACTACCTGCTTTACGTGGGCTGCCTCGGTTCCTACGACGAAAACGGCCAGAAGGTGGCACGCAGCCTGGTAGATGTCTTGAATGCAGCCGGCGTATCTTTTGGAATACTGGGCGAAGACGAGGAATGCTGCGGTAACGAGATATACATGCTGGGCGAGGCGGGCTTATTTCAGGTGCTGGCCGAGAAGAACATCAACAAATTCAAGGAGCTTGAGGCTAAGAAAGTGGTCACGCTCTGCCCCCATGCCTACAACGCGATGAAGAACCACTACCCAGCGCTCGGTGGTAGTTTTCAGGTCTATCACTATACTCAGCTACTGGCCGACTTGATTGGAAAAGGGAAGCTGAAACTTTCGTCAAGCAAGGCTAAGGTAACCTATCAAGACCCCTGTTTCCTGGGCAGGTACAACCAGGTCTATGAGGAGCCAAGGCGGGTACTGAAGAGCATTCCAGGCATTGAGCTGGTGGAGATGGAGAGGAGCCGCAAGGACTCCTTCTGCTGTGGCGGCGGTGGTGGTAACTTCGTCATGGACTTGCTGGCTGGAAGCGAAGAAAGCCCCAGCCGCGTTCGGGTCAGGGAAGCCCATGCCACCGGCGCCGACACCCTGGCTGTCGCCTGCCCCAGTTGCTTGACCATGCTCACCGACGCCGCCAAATCCGAAGACTTGCAGGGCAAACTGGCAGTAAAAGACATCGCCCAGATAGTGAAAGAATCCCTGGCATCGGAAATGTAGGGGCGGGTTTTTAAACCCGCCCTTTTCTCATGGAAAACAATACTTCCGTCGCAGGGCGCACCTGAAGGTACGCCCCTACATGTTGTTTTAGACAGCAGGGCGCATCCTTCGCTTCGCTCAAGGACAAGCTCTGAAGCTACGCCCCTACATGTTATTTTAGGACAGCCCCGTATATCATATTGACAAGGGGGGGTGAGTGATTAGAATTACCGCAGTTTACAGCATAAAGCAAAGGCGCTTTCCCGGCTATGAAGATATCGAATAGGTTTGCCAAGAGCACAGTTGGGCGAGCCTTTCTGTTTTTAGCTGCTTTACTTCTGACCGGGCTGGCGTTAGCTCCGGGGCTGGCAGATGCCAATGGAGGTGGTCTGGCCAACACTCCCTGGCCCATGTTCCAGCATGACCAGCGTCACACCGGCCAGAGCCCCTATCTCGGAGCTCAGACAAATGCCATCAGGTGGATTTTTGACGCCGGCCAGATCATTAGAGGCTCTCCGGTGATCGGCAGCGACGGTACTATTTATTTTAGCTGTTGGAACGGGTCTAGGTTTTATGCTCTTAATCCCGACGGCAGTGTAAAGTGGCTTCGTAATACAGCGTATGGCGGCGTTGGTGCGCCTGCTATCGGCAGTGATGGCACTATTTACTTCAGTGACTACGGGCAGATGAAAGCTTTTAATCCCGACGGCAGCACGAAGTGGACACTCAATGCCAATGGTATCAGGAGTTCTCCCGTTATAGCCGATGATGGCACCATATATGCCGGTGCAAACCTTGCTCCTGACGGTGGGAGGCTTTACGCTATCAGGGATAACGGCAGCAGTGGAAGTGTGAAGTGGTTTTATCACACAGACGGTCATATTAACTATTCTGCTCCCGCTATAGGCAACGGAGGCACCATCTATATCGGAACTTACGACACGGATTTGTATGCTATAACCGATAATATTACCAATGGCGTGCTGAAATGGCGCTTTAATACTGGTGGTCTCATCAACTCCTCTCCGTCTATAGGCAGCGATGGCACGATCTACGTCGGCTCTGACGACGGAGCCCTGTATGCAATCACCGACAATGTCACCAATGCCGTCAAGAAATGGCATTTCGGCACGGGCTGGAGTATTACTTCTTCTCCAGCCATAGGCAGCGATGGCACCATCTATGTTGGTTGTAGTGCTGCAGCGGGTTTTCTTTATACGCTGTTTGCTATGAACCCTGATGGTAGCCTGAAGTGGGCTTATGACACAGGTTCTGATGCCGAAACCTGCTCTCCAGCTATAGGCAGCGACGGTACCATCTACATTGGGAATGGGTTCGGCGGAAGAGTATGGGCCATAAGCGACAACGGTACCAGTGGAAATCTCAAGTGGTCTTATCTCACAGGTGACTGGGTAATTGGTTCTCCGGCTATAGGCAGCGACGGCACGGTATACATCGGCTCCTACGATGCAAAGCTTTACGCCTTCAGCAGCCGTCCAATTATAACCTCCGCCAATCCCAGCTCCGGCTACCAGGGGACCACGCTAAGCAACGTGATTATCACCGGCCAGAACTTCACCGGCGCCACCGCTGTCAGCTTCGGCGCTGGCATAACAGTAAACACTTTCAATGTTGACGGTGCTACTCAGATAACAGCCAATATCACCATCGCTGCCGACGCCACACCCGGCACCAGGGACATCACGGTGACCATAGCGGAGGGACCCGGCACCAAGATAAATGCCTTCACAGTAATACAGAAAGGCCAGAATGTGTATGTAAATGGCGCCACGGGCAACGACAGCTATGACGGGCTGGCTGCGGCCTGGGACAGCACGCACGGCCCAAAGAAGACAATAGCGGGCGGCATAGCTGCAGTTACCGACAACGGCACGGTGAATGTTGCCGCAGGCACCTACCATGAACACGGTCTTCACCTGTCGCAAACTATGAACCTCGTCGGCGCTGGTGCCTTGACCACCATCATAGACGGCGGTGCCAACGGCAACGTTCTGGAGGTTTCCAGCGCGCCAAACCAGCGTAACACCATATCCGGGTTCACTATCCGTAATGGCGCCCCAGCAGGCCCGGATCCCGGAGGCGGGATTTACATCTCAGAGGTGCATATAGTTACCATTAACGACTGCGCTATTGTCAATAATGTCAAGGGAGGCGTGGCTGGTCATTGTCCTGGTGCAGGTGGTGGTGTCTGCAATGATGGCGGCGTTTTATATATGAACCGCTGTACTGTGAGCGGGAATACAGCCGGTGCCCAGGGTGGGGGTATATATAGCCGAAAAACCTTCGGCGGCGATTCCGGTCTAATGGAGCTAACAAACTGCACCATCAGCGGCAACCAGTTGACTGAATTCGACTTCAGCGGAGGTGCCGGAATCTATAACTATAATGGTACTATGAGGATACTCAACTGCACCATTGCCCATAATCAAACCACCAGCTTTAACTCCGCCGTTGGCGGCGGGTTCTACAGCGCTTCATTAGATACTTCATACTTTAAAAACACGATTGTGGCTAATAACACCGCGGGATACGACCTCTACAATAACGGTAGCTTCTCTCCACCGGGATCAATTGTTTCGCAGGGCTACAACCTGGACAGCGAAAATAGCTGTGGCTTTAACCAGCCTACCGACCAGCGCAACACCAATCCGCTCCTCGGCCTCTTGCAGAATAACGGCGGCCCCACCTCAACTCATGCCATTACAACCAGCAGCCCGGCATTTAACAAGGGCACCTGCGATGTAGCCCCCGCAACCGACCAGCGTGGTATATCCAGACCGCAGGGAGCATTGTGCGATATCGGTGCCTTCGAGCTTATCTATACAGTGAACACCGCCACTGGAACAGGTGCAGCTACATTCGCTACAAGTTCAGGTGCATTTACCGGTTTGACAGCATCCTCTTCTACTGCTTGCGGTACTCTTACCAATATCACCTTCCCACATGGCTTCTTCTCTTTCACCATCACCGGCATCACTCCCGGCTCGACGGTGACCATCACCATCACGCTTCCTTCAGCTATGCCCACAAACACCCAGTACTGGAAGTGTATCAACGGAACCTGGGTAGATTGTACCTCTCTGCTAGGCTCTAACGATGGGGATAACATCATCACCCTTACCATCACCGACGGCGGGATGGGCGATGCCGACGGCCTGGCCAACGGCACCATCGTCGACCCCGGTGGCCCAGCAGTGGCGACCGGAGCCGGCCATAGCATAATCCAGGCTGAGGGTGCTTCTACCGGGTCGCTCCCTGTCCGCCTTGCTCCGCCTAATCTCAAGCCCAGGCAGGTCAGCGTCAGTTCCAGGGTAACAAGGGTCAACCAGACGGTGACGGTTGCCGCAGACATAGTCAATGAGGGGGAGACGGCTGGCAGCACCAACGTAGCCCTGGTGATAAACGGTTTCACAGAGCAAGTTCAGACCTTAAGGCTGGAGCCGGGTGCTGCCGGGACAGTCACCTTTACCGTAGAGAAAACCAAGCCGGGTAAGTACGAAATCAGCATAGGTGACCAGAGAGCCAGCTTCCTGGTGGTTCGAGAGGAAGCCAAGGTTTCCCCATTCCGCAATGGCTTGCTTCCCATATTGCTCATGGGTGGGCTGTTCTTGGCAGTAATAGTGGTATTGGTAGCGGCTTTCCGAAGACGGACAATGTACTAGGAACCATTCACCCTCACCTAGCCTCTCCCGTCGAGGGAGAGGAACAACATGTAGGGACAGGTCTTTAGACCTGTCCGCGGACATACCTGAAGGTCTGTCCCTACATACTCCGCTGAGACCGCCACGTCCCGATATCATCGGGGCTCCTCGCGATGACAAAGATAGCATGTAGCGCTGGGCTTTTCTTACGTGCCACCCGCCTACGGGTGGCTGCCTGGGTCACCTGTCCTTCCCATGAAGGACAGGTGGGCAGGCGACGCCTAGAAATGACATCAACTAGCTGCAAACAATCTCTCTGAGACTATCTTTACAATAATACTCGTTGGCTGCGAAGTGCCAAGCACTATATGTTTCTGCCGGGGAAACTCGGTTACAGGGTCGAAGTCCTGCTTCTGTGATTCATATATCTCCCAGCGACCATCGGAGGTGGTTTCTTCCTTCAACCTTTTCTCCAGGCGAGCCTTGACGCTGGCTGCATCCAACACGCATTCCACGACCGCAAAATCGGCATTCGCCCTCTTTGCTATCTCGGCAGCCGCCATCCTGTCATGCCTTTTCTTAAAAGAAGCATCCAGTATCACCCACTGCCCTTGAGACAGAAGCTCCCTAGCCCGGGAGAACATAGCATCATAAGTCCGCCGGGAGAAGTCTTCAGTATAGATTCCGCCCTGAAACTGCTCAAACCTGTGCTCGGTTGGCGATATGCCGGCGAGTTTCTTCCTGGTGACATCAGAGGAGATGACGTTGAATCCCAGGCTGCGGCTCAATGCCTCAGCTACAGTCGATTTGCCCGTGCCCACCAGGCCGGTCATCATTAGCAGAATAGGCTTTTCCCTGGCATATCGGCAGGCCAGACCAAAATATGTCCCTGCCGCAGCCAGAGACCTCTCTTTATTCGGGATATAGGGGTCATCCAGCTTGAAGCACTCCACCTTTCCCCGCACATAAGCCCGATAGCACTTGTAGAAGTTGAGGAGCTGATTTACCCCTTCATCTTTGCTGAAGCGCACATAGGCTTCGACAAAAGCCCGGGAAAGGTCGGCACGATGATACCTGTCCAAATCCATAGCCAGAAAAGCCACCTCGGAAGCTACGTCGCCGTACCTGAACCTGTCATTGAACTCTATGCAATCGTAGATATAAATCCCGTTACTGAAACAGACATGCGCAGCATGAAGGTCGCCATGGCAATCCTTTATCCTCTCCTCTTTAATGCGCTCCCGGAACAGGCCTGCATTGGATTTCAGGAAATCATCGGAGTAGGTCTTAATGCGATGGAATTGCTCAGAGGTTATAGAGCTGCCGATGTATTTCTCGGTCTGGGAGAAGTTCTCGTCGGTGTTGACCTTTATGGCTTCGAGATTACCGAAGGCGCTAATCTCGGGGCTGGTTCTGGCCTTGCTATGAAACTCTGCCAGTTTTTGGGCAACTCGCTCCACCATATCGGCCGTTACCTGATTCTGGAGAAGCAACCTGTCCATCATGCGCTCAGCAGGAAGCTGGCGCATTTTCACCGCATATTCGATTACCTTGCCCTTGCCGCCAATTCTGATTTCGCCACCGCTGCTGACTATGGGCACTACTCCCAGATAGACATCAGGGGAAAGGCGCTGGTTCAGTTCCACTTCCTGCTCGCAGAAAAACCGGCGCTTTTCCAGCGTGGTGTAGTCCAGGTATCCCAGGTTCACCGGCTTTTTTACCTTGTAAACTAGGTCGCCAGTGAGGAAAACGAAGGACATCTGGGTCTGCGCCAGCTCTACCTTCGACGGTTTATGGGGATAGGCGTCGGGCTTGAGTAACGCCTGGACTAAAGCCGGTTGCTCGGACACTCCCTCTATTTTCAATCCTCGACGCCCACATTATTTGTCATTCTGAGGGAGCCCCGATTCTATCGGGGCGACCGAAGAATCTCGGTGAGGTGATGAGCAAAGAGATGCTTCGCTGCGCTCAGCATGACAGGGCATGAGGAGATTCTTCTAATTCTCCAAACTGAACAACGGCCTGGCAATATCACCCGCTGAATATTTATCGCCTGAAAACACACCAGTGCTGGACATCTTCACCTTCTTGCCAATGATGTCACCAGTTACTTTGTCAGGCTCTACACCCACCAAGTTCCCCATAATCCAGGGGCCTTCCTCGAGTTCCACCAGCATCACCACGTAGGGGCACTCCGATTCGCGCCCTTCAGGCGCTACAAAAATGGAGGTGAAGGTCTGTATCTTGCCCTTGCCCTTAAGCTCCATTATGTCAAAATCTGTGCTGCCGCACTTGGCGCAGGCTATCCTGGGACTTGCCGAGATTTGCCCGCATTGCTTGCATTTCAAGCCCAGCAGCTTATTCTCCTTCAGCGCCTCGTTATAGTCTTTGAATCTCAGTTTATGTTCCATCTTCAGTCTCCTTCAGAAGTAAATGCGTCAGCTATTATTAGCCTTTCTTGAGGATTACGTTGACGATGGTGCCGCCGTCGCCACCGAGGGTATCGGTCATGCCTATCTTGGCACCTTCGACCTGTCTCTCACCGCATTCGCCTCTTAGCTGCTTGGCTATCTCATATACCTGGGCAGTGCCAGTAGCACCTATGGGATGTCCCTTGGCTTTAAGACCGCCGGACGGATTAACCGCTATTTTGCCGCCAATCTTGGTCTCGCCCTTCTCCACAGCCTCAGCAGCCTTGCCATAGTCGAAGATTCCCAGGCTCTCCAGGGCAATGAGCGTGGCAATGCTGAAGCAGTCGTGAAGCTCAATAACATCCACGTCCTTGGGCTTAATCCCGGCCATATCGTAGGCTTGCTTGGAAGCCAGCTCCCTAGCCCTGATGCGCGGCAGATATTCCTGCTGGCTGGCCAAATTGCCACCCGATGCCTGTCCAACTCCCGCCACATACACCGGCTTGTTGGTCAGCTTCTTTGCCTTCTCCTCCGAAGCCAGTACCACGGCTGAAGCTCCATCGGTAAAGGGACAACAGTCATGAAGCTGCAAAGGATAAGCTACCATAACACCCTTGAGCACATCCTCAACGGTTATCTCTTTCTGGAACTGAGCCTTGGGGTTACGGGCACCATAGTAGTGCGAGTTCACCGACACCTGTGCTAGCTGCCTCTTGAACTTCTCCATGGGTATGCCATATTTGGCGGCATAGAGATTGGCCAGCATGGCAAAAACGCCGGGGAAGGTAAGCCCACAGCCATACTCATAGCGTCCATCGCTGAACATGGCAAAAGTGCGGGTAGCAAGTGGCGTACCCATCTTGGCTGCGGTTTCCGTGCCGCCAGCTATGACGATGTCATAGAATCCGGAAGCCACCCACATATAGGCGTCCCTGAAGGCCACGCTTCCTGAGGCACAAGCGCCTTCATTCTTGTTGGCCGGGATGTTGCTGGCGCCGATGCTCTCAGCAGCGAAAGCCTGCGGCTGGCCTTGGCCTTCGGCAAAGTCTGACAGACAATTGCCGATGAACATAGCCTGGATGTCTTTTGGCTTCAGGTTGGACTCTACGATAGCGTCCATAGCGGCTTCCGAGAACAACTCCACGGCCGTCTTGTCCTGCTTGCCGCTAAATTTGGTCATCCCCACCCCCAGTACAGCTACTTTTCTCATCTATGCAAACCTCCTGATGGTTTATTTTGCAATCGCAGTCTCCGCATGTCATTCTGAGGAAACCCCGATTCTATCGGGTGACAGAAGAATCAACAGGAATAACTCAGGACAACAAACAGAGCTATTTTATCAGCTTTGGCCTGCATTGACCACAGAACACAGCGTGCTTATGGTCGGTATCTGCCAGGCTATTAGAAAAGTGCATTACACATTTGGAGTCCGGGCAATGCCCCAGGCCAAAGGTATGCCCCAGTTCATGGATGGCTTCCTTGGCCGCCCTATCCAGAAAGATAGCCTTGTCCCAGGAAGAGCCATAGTATGACGGCTTCAGGCGGTGTAACGAGATAACAGCCACCCCAGAATCCACGTCAGCCTGGCCGAATACGAAGTTCAGGTCTGGAGCATACAGGTCAACGCTAACTATGCCCAGCACCTTTTCGTCCTCGGCGACGCCTGATTTTTTGAAGCAATCCAGCAATTTTGAGGCCAGATATTGCTTGCGCTTGGGGTCGTAGGCCTGTTCCAGGTTTCCGAATTCAGCCTTTGTCTCCACAGGACAGCCGAAGGTCTGCTTTAGTCTCTCTTTAAGTTCCCAGATAGCCTCTGGCTCAACTCTACCGATGGACTTAAGGATTATCTTCATACATGCCCATTCGCATCCAATTGGTCACATCTTTGAGCACTTGCGCCTGGTTATCGCGTGTAACCTCAACTACCCTCACCCTGGGAAGGCGCTTGATGTCGTCGGCAAAAGGATAAGGATTGAGCATGACAGTACCCAAGACCTTCTTGCCGCTTCTTATGGCTTGCAGAACTGCCTCTTTGAATCTGGGAGAATAGAGCTCCATCTTGCCGATTTCGTCAATGATGATGAGCTCGGCGTTTTTTATAGCTCGGTGGATGGCAGCGACGCCGACCTTTTCCAAAGCCTCGACGTCGACACCATATTTACTTACCCTGTGTGGACTGGAGATATCAACATGGGCCAGTATCGCCTCCTGCCCATCGAGGGCGACAAGCTTAAAGCCTTGCCTGATCTTGTTGATGCGTAGCTCCTCAGTGTAGAAGCCACCCGCCTTGATCTTCGACTTGGCTATAGCCTGTCGAATAAGGGTTGTTTTTCCAGTCCCAGGGCTACCGGTTAGTAGGTAGACAGTAGCCATGTAACGTTATTACTTTTTCTTGGTTGATTTCTTGGGTTTTTCTGCTTCCGATGCTGCGGCTCCGGCTTCAGCCTTTGCTTTGGCGGCCCTGGGCTTCGCCTCTTTTGCCGTAACAGCTTCAGCTTTCTTCACAGCTTTCTTGGGTTTTTCAGCCTTCTCCGGTTTGGCGGCTTTAGCTGCCTTCTTAGGTTCCACAGGCTTGGCCTCCGCTTTGGCGGCCTTTGCTTTAGCTTTTGCTTCTTCAGCTACTTTCGGTTTGGCGGCCTTTGCCTTGGCCGGTGCAGCTTCAGCCACAGCAGCAACCTCGACCTTCTTCTTAGCCGGTTTGGCGGCTACGGGCTCTGCTACTATCGGTTTAGCAGCCGCAGCAGCCGTCGCTGCTGCCAGAGCTATTGCCTTTCTTCTTTCTTCTAGCTTCTTGCGACGTCGGCGATGCTTCAGCATGGCCATTCTTTTTCTTTTGTTCATCGTTTACCACCCGTTACTCATGCTTTGATTCCAAAATCAGCACTGTATTATCGCTCAATTTTCACTGTATTTCAAATTTCCCCCCATCGCTCTCCTTAGACTCCACTTTTGCCATTCTGAACCCACACTGTCATTCTAAGCGCAGCGAAGCAACTATACCCTTCATTCCGTCCAGGGTGACAAGTATATGTTCAGCGTTTTCAATGGACACGGTACAAGTCGTTCATGTACTGCACGGCGAAATCTTTGGCCATGCCACGGTCAGGCATGGAGCCTATCATGCCATACATAGCAGCCTCTCCGGTGATGTCTTCCGGCTTTAGCTTGGCTACCTCTTTGACCGCTGCTCGCAGGTCTGCCAGAAACGGTTCCACGATAGTGGCATGCAAAGGCGAGATAGTCATGTGCAGGCATGGTGGCAGGTGCTGGCTATCGATGTACCATCGGAATTCTTTCATCTTTTCGCCCAGGGCAAAGATGTTGAGCACATC
>Ga0194125_10002059_pt1 | contig 33642 bp, 30 predicted proteins | sample TA2KigC250mmetaG_FD_148626 | JGI IMG/M metagenome (GOLD analysis project Ga0194125, IMG submission 148626) | Freshwater microbial communities from Lake Tanganyika, Tanzania - TA2015034 Kigoma Deep Cast 250m | ecosystem: Environmental > Aquatic > Freshwater > Lake | place: Tanzania: Lake...
CGTGTTGGAAAAATTGGCATCAAATCTCTCTGGATTTAAGGGAGCCTCCACGCAAGAGGCTGTTACAAATAGATATTTTAAAGAAATTGTCAGTTGAACACTGATCCTTAAGTTAGCGCTTATGCCCATCGGGGGAGAGGGGGATAAGGAACTTTTCATAGCAGTTACTCATGGGCCTGAGGCCCACTCGCAAAGCATGAAAAGTTCTCCCCCTCACCCCAGCCCTCTCCCCCGCCGGGGGAGAGGGGGATAAGGAACTTTTCATAGCAGTTGCGCATGAGCCTTCGGCTCACTCGCAAAGCATGAAAAGTTTTCCCCCGCACCCCAGCCCTCTCCCCCGCCGGGGGAGAGGGGGGATAAGGAACTTTTCATAGCAGCAGTTGCGCATGAGCCTTCGGCTCACTCGCAAAGCATGAAAAGTTTTCCCCCGCACCCCAGCCCTCTCCCCCGCCGGGGGAGAGGGGGGATAAGGAACTTTTCATAGCAGTCCCTCATGGGCCCTTGGCCCGCCCGGAACCCATGAAAAGGCCGGTGGGGCATGCGTCTCTGCCCGCCGCCTTTGGGCACAGGCTTTCAGCCTGTGCGCTGCACCGGCAAGATGCCGGCGCCACCAAGAACTTTTCAAGACAGTTACTCATGAGCCTTGGGCTCACCCATAAATTATGAAAAGTTAAGCATCCTTACGGTGCGCAGTGCGCACCCTACAAAAAACTTTTCGAAGCAGGGTATTGACATTTCTCGAATATTCCCGTTTGATGCAGGCATCCGATGATTCTGACGGCAGGCCCAGCCCGGTTCGCCACGATGGCCGGGTCGACGGAAGCGGAGGTTGAAGATGCCCCAATGTCCCCATTGTCAGGCGACGGTGATAGAAGGCCAGCGCTATTGCGGCGAGTGCGAAAGCTATCTGCTCCAACCTGAGGGAGGGAATATCGTCTGCCCGCAGTGCGGCATCCGGGTGGCGCCGGGACAGGAGGTCTGTCACAAGTGCAATGCCGGCTTGCCCGCCGCAGGTGCGGCCCTCACTTCCGGCCTCGCGGCGCCGCCGGAATCGCCCCGGCCCCCGACGCCGGAGCCGCCCCGTATGCAGCCCCAGGCCCCGCCTCCCGGCAACCCGGGGCGCCCTTCACTGCCCCCCTGGATATATTTCATCCTGGGGGGCATGTCGGCCCTCATCGTGGTGCTGGCGGTTCTGCTTTATGTCAAGGTCCAGGCCCCAAGCCCGCCTCCGGCGCCAGCCCCCGTGGCGGCTTTGCCCGCCAAACCGCCGGCGCCGACTCCAGAGCCCCAGCCGGCCAAACCTGAACCGCCCAAGCCTGAGCCAGCCAAACCGGAGGCTCCTCAGCCTGAGCCGGCCAAGCCCGAAGCGCCCAAACCGGAACCCGCCAAACCGGAAACCCCGGAGGTGAAACCGGCGACGCCCGAGACCTTCGAGCCCAAGGCCGAGCCCCCCAAGGAGGCCTCCCTGCAGGAGCAGTTGGAAGGCATGTTGAAAGACTTGCGGGAGGCGCAGCTCAAGAAGGACATCATTCTATACCTGAGCTGCTACTCCTACCTCTTTCCCAACCTGGACCAGAAACGCAAAGACGCCCTGCGCTACTGGGAAAGATTCACCTTTCACCAGCTCATGTTTTCGCTGGAGGACGTGAAGGCCATGGGCGAGGACAAGGCCTACGCCAAGGTCACCTGGGAAATTCAGGTGCAGGGAATGAGATCGGAGGAATCGGAGGAAATCACCCAGATCTATAAGGTGGGGTTCTCCAGAGAACTGGGCAGATGGCGCATCCGCTCCCTGAGGGAGGTGGAGGAGTAGGCGGGCGACCGTTCCTCATTCTCCTCTCCACCGGACCGAGCATTACCCGGGAATGTGGGAGAAGGAATGAGGTGGGGCAAAACCCACCCTTTGAGATCTGGCCGGGCGAACGGCGGGATGCGCTTTGCTTTCCAGCCCTACAGCGCATTACTGTCCGGTAGGGGTCTTGTCATGACCCGATTTTAAGCCCCCTCCCACCGTGGGGAGGGGGCTTAAAACCAGGCACTTGCAAAATCCCTACCGGACAGCACTGTCCAGGGAACATCTTTTTCTGCGCAGCGCTTGGGGGTCAGCCCGAATTGCGAGGCTCTCGGGGACTTCTCCAGGGCAAAGCCGCCTCTCAGGCAATTTCCGGACCGGACAGTGCTGCCTACAGTCCTTAAAGCTCCTGAGCCGGGGCCTGGGCGGCGGGCGGGGACGCCCGCCCCACCGACCTTTTACCCCGCCGACCTTTTCATGTGTTATGAGGGGGACTACAACACAATATCTTGGGCGTACGTGGCCAGGGCGTCATGGGGGATCTGGCAAAAGCGTTTGACCAGCATCACCAGATAGCGGTAGAAAATCCCGCCCTCCAGGGAGAGATCGTAATCGAACCGTAACAAGTCGCCCGAAACCGTGGCTCGCACAATGTTAAACCCCATGTTGATTTGATTCACCACGTCCAGTTTGGTCAAATCAGGCGCATCGGGGGAGAACTTAAAAAACGCGGCCAGGGTGATCTTCCGCCGTTCTTTATCGATCGTTATCCAGCATGAACATTTTTCCCTCACCTTGATGTCGCCGTCCGGTTCAATCGAGGCGTCCATGTAAGCGGCATCAAAAAGTCCTTTTACCATCTCTTGAGAAACATTATCGACGGTAATGACACCTTCTGACATCTCCCCCCTCCTTCATGGTGATCAGCATGCAGCAGCTCTGGCCGGGGATTTTCCCGCCAGAGGGATGGATGTACTATAGACCCTGGAGGCCGGGAGCATCAAGGGGAAAATGCCCGCCTCGATGATCCAGGGGCTCCCGTCCCTGACGCCAACCTGAATCCTCCCCCCTCACTCCGACCTGTCCAGACAGGTCCGGATCATCTCCTCGCAGGCGCTGTAGGGGTCGGTCCGGCGGGCCAGGATGGCCTCCACCGCGGCCTCCAGGCGGCCGTCCTGGTCGAGCCGCCGCACCAGGCGCCGGAAGACCCCTTCCTTGAGCAGTTCCAGAAATTCCTGGCGCACGTGGCCCCGGCGGGCCGCGGCCAGGGCCCGCCCCTGGTCCCGGTGCAGAAATTCCCGGTGTTCCCGGACGCCTTCCAGCAGTTCGGCCACGCCCACATCATCCTTGGCCTGGGTGAGATAGACCCGGGGCTGCCAGCTTTCGGGGTCCCGGCCCCGGCGCATGTCCAGCATCATGAGCAGGTCCTGGCGGGTGCGGTCCGCACCTTCCCGGTCCGCCTTGTTGACCACCAGCAGGTCCGCCACCTCCAGCAGGCCCGCCTTCAGGGCCTGAATGTCGTCCCCCAGGCCGGGCACGGTGACCACGATGGTGGTGTCCGCGGTGGCGGCGATCTCCACTTCGTCCTGGCCCACCCCCACCGTTTCGGCCAGGAGCACGTCCTTGCCCATGGCGTCCAGCACGGTGAGCACCGCCCGGGTGGAGGCGGTCAGCCCCCCGAAGTGGCCCCGGGTGGCCAGGGAGCGGATGAAGACGCCCGGGTCGGTGGCGTGGCGCTGCATGCGGATGCGGTCTCCCAGGATGGCCCCCCCGGAAAAGGGGCTGGTGGGGTCCACCGCCACCACCCCCACGGTGCGTCCGTCGGCCCGCAGGCGCTGGATGAGCCGGTCGGTCAGGGTGCTCTTGCCCACTCCCGGCGAGCCGGTGACGCCGATGAGATGGGCCCGGCCGCTGTTGGGATAGAGGCCTTTGAGCACCTCCCGGGCGCCGGGGACGCCGTCGTCCAGGTCCCGCATGAGCCGGGCCGCGGCCCGTACGTCCCCGGCCAGAATCCTGTCCACCACCTGCTGCACGTCAGCCATGTCCGCTCCTGTTCGAGAAGTTTTTCCCGCAGCCCGGGGCCTTTCGGGAATCAGCCTGGAGCTTGCAGCTTTTAGCTTTCAGCTTTAAGGGATTTCGGCGGGAGCAGAATCCCCTGCCTTGGCCTTTTCCTGAAAGCTGAAAGCTGTTTCCATAATAAAATGAGTACCGGATTTAATTCCCCCGGGCCTCCAGACCCCTCCCCCCGTCATCCCTGCAATATATTAAAGGGCAAAAATCATTGCAAGACCGGGCCGATTCCGCCTCGGCCTTGCGCCGGCCGAAGGGGCGGGGATATAATAAGGCATGGACGAAAGCAAACGGTCCCGCACGGCGCGCCAGTCCGCCGCCCAGGAGCGCCTGGACAAGGTACCGGACCAGAAGGAACTGGAACGGGAGATCAGTGATTACCTCACCAAAAAATACGGCAGCCGCATCAAGGTCATCTCCCCGTACTGGGTGGCCAAGGTGGACCGGGAGGGCAAGAGTGCGGGCAAGGGCGGCAAGCTCAGCCAGATCGACTTCGACCTGAAGCCCGAAGAGCTGGAAGCCTACCTCAACGAATACGTCATCAAACAGGAAGACGCCAAGAGCATCCTGGCCACCAAAATCTGCACCCACTTCAACAAGATCCGCCATTGCCTGGACCAGGGCCGGGAGCCCGAACCCGGCGTGGGCGCCATCAAGAACAACATCATCCTCGTCGGCCCCACCGGCGTGGGCAAGACCTATCTGGTGAAACTCATCGCCAAGAAGCTGGGCGTGCCCTTCGTCAAGGGGGACGCCACCAAATTCAGCGAGACGGGCTACGTGGGCGGCGATGTGGAGGATCTGGTGCGGGACCTGGTGTACGCCGCCGGCGACGACCTGGAGCTGGCCCAATACGGCATCATCTACATCGACGAAATCGACAAGATCGCTTCGTCCGGCTCCGTGTGGGGGCCCGACGTCTCCCGCACCGGGGTGCAGCGGGCCCTGCTCAAGCCCATGGAAGAGACGGAGGTGGACCTGAAGGTGCCCCACGACCCCGTCTCCCAGATCCAGGCCATCGAGCAGTACCGGCGCACCGGCAAGAAGGAAAAGCGCACCGTCAACACCCGGCACATCCTCTTTATCGTCAGCGGGGCCTTCAACGGTCTGGAAAGAATCGTGCGGGAACGCCTGAGCAAGAAGCAGATCGGCTTCGGCAAGGCCATCACCACCAAGGAGGCGGAGCGCCGGTTGCTGAAACAGGTCAACGCCGAGGACCTCATCAAATACGGCTTCGAATCGGAATTCGTGGGACGCCTGCCGGTCATCACCGTCCTGGAGGAGCTCAACGCGGACGACCTCTACCAGATCCTGGCCAACCCCCACAATCCCATCATCACCAGCAAGAAGCGGGATTTCTCGGCCTACGGCATCGACATCAAGTTCGAAGACGAGGCGCTCAAGATGCTGGCCCAACGGGCCGCCAAAGAAAGGACCGGCGCCCGGGGCCTGGTGAGCGTCATCGAACGAATCCTCATCCAGTTTGAAAAACGCCTGCCCTCCACGGACATCCGCCAATTCCTGGTAACCCCCGAAGTGGTGGCCCAACCCGACGCGGAGTTGGAAAAACTCCTGGCCCGGGCCGACGACCCGGAGCGGGAGGCCCGCTTTCTCCGGGCCGGCCATCGGGAGCGGGAGGTGCTGCGGGAATCCATCTGGCGCCGGGAGCGGGAATTGCTGCACCGCTACCAGATGCCCCTCACCAGCTTCCGGGTGGAGATGCTCATCGATCAGTATCTCCATTGGGACGCGGACCTGAAGAGCGCCTTCGACGAACTGGGCCGCTTCCACCAGCAGGTGCGCCATTTTGAGGAGCGCTTCTCCGAGGAGCACGGCCTCACCCTGCACTTCGACGACGAGGCGGTGGACGAAATCCTCCACCAGGCCCTGACTCGGGAGACCTCGGCCTTCAAAATCTGCCAGGACCTCTCCAAAGACCTGGAGCACGCCCTGAAACTGGTGCGGGACCGCACCTCCCAGGAGAGCTTCATCCTCAACCGGGAAGCCCTCCTCAACCTGGACGCCTACCTCAACCAGGTGATCCGGGACTACTACCAGAAGACCCTGTTCCGAGAGTAGGCGGGTCTCTATGATCGGCGTCTCCAAACTCTATTGCGGCGCGGTGGAGCCCGGCGACGTGCTGCGTTACCGGCGCCATTCCGGCAGCCTGCCCTCCCACCTGCTGCAATTTTCCGCAGACAAGCGCCCCGTGGTGGTGTGGAACGTCACCCGGCGCTGCAACCTGAAATGCCGCCACTGCTACGCCCACGCCGGGGCCCTGGCTGCGCCCGATGAACTGACCACTGCCGAAGCCCTGGCCCTGCTGGAGGACCTGCGCGACTTCGGCGTGCCCGTGATGCTCTTCTCCGGCGGCGAGCCCCTGATGCGGCCTGATCTCTTTGATCTGGTCGCCAAAACCGTCAGCTTCGGCATGCGGGCCGTCATTTCCACCAACGGCACCCTCATCACCCCGGAGGTGGCCCGGGACCTGCAAAAGCTGGGGCTTTCCTACGTGGGCATCAGCCTGGACGGCGCCGAGGCCACCCACGACGACTTCCGGGGGCAGGCCGGGTCCTTCGCCCAGGCCATGGCCGGGGTGCATAATTGCCAGGCGGTGGGCCTCAAAGTGGGCCTGCGCTTCACGGTGAGCCGCCTCAATTTCCGGGAAGTGGCGGCCATCTTCGACCTGGTGGAGGAGCACCGCATCCCCCGCATCTGCTTCTACCACCTGGTGTACGCCGGCCGGGGCAGCAAGCTGGTGGACCAGGCCCTGAGCCACGCCGAGACCCGGGAGCTGGTGGACCTCATCTGCGCCCGCACCCGGCGGCTCTTCGAGATGGGCCGCCAGGCGGAGGTGCTCACCGTGGACAACCACGCCGACGGCCCGTACATCTACCTGAAACTCCTCCAGGAAGACCCGGCCCGGGCCGCCCGGGTGCTGGAGTTGCTCAAGATGAACGAAGGCAACAACTCGGGCCGGGGCATCGGCTGCGTCAGTTGGGACGGCGCGGTGCACGCCGACCAGTTCTGGCGGCACCACAGCTTCGGGAACGTGCGGCAACGGCCCTTCAGCGCCATCTGGACGGATACCAGCGACCCTCTCCTCTCCCGCCTCAAGGACAAGAAGCGCTACATGACCGGCCGGTGTGCTGCGTGCCGCTGGCTGGAGGTGTGCGGCGGCAACTTCCGGGTGCGGGCCGAGGCCCTGACCGGCGATCTTTGGGCCCCGGATCCGGCCTGCTACCTGACGGACGCGGAGATCAGCCGAGAGAAAACCTGAAAAGCGGCTTCTGGAGGGGCCGGGGGAGCAGAGGCTCCTGCGGCGCAGGCGTCTCGCCCGCGGGAACCTCCCCCGCACCAGGCCTGTCCGGTAAGGATTTTGCATGAACCGGATGTTCCAAAAAAAGAAGATCATAAAAGCGCCATAAGATATAAAGAAAATAGAAAGAAAATAGGGACAGACACTAATATTCTTGGCAGGAGCGGCTCTTTTTGATAGGTTGCCGCCACCATGGGTCGTCAAGCCAGGGTCGTTTTTCCCCGGGTGCCCCATCATGTCACCCAGCGGGGTAATTACCGGCAGGACGTTTTCTTTGCAGGGTGCGCATGGGGCGCCATAATTATTTACTGGCTGGGGGTTATGCAGGCCCCGAGGCCAATAGAATCAGGCCTGGCCCTTAAGGCCGTCCCCGGAATTGGTGGGCGGTTGCCACCCTGATATGGGTGAGAGATAGGACGCCGCCGGAGCTCATTCATAGCCCCAACCCCGCCCCCTTGACGGAGGCGGGGTTTTTTATTACATTCGAATCTGGTGAAGCGAAAAACCCTCATCAGGCACCTAACAGACCATAAGGCCTTTTTGCTCCGGGGAGGACGCCGGCACTCTATCTATCAGAGAGGGAACCTGAAGACGTTGGTGCCCCGACACACGGAGATAATCGACGAACTGGCCAGGAAGATTTGCAAAGACCTGGATATTCCGTGGGTGAAACAATGAAATTCAGGGCCATGATCAAGCAAAGCGGCGACTGGTGGATCGGCTGGCTTATCGATCTTCCAGGGGTCAATGCTCAGGAAAAAACCAGGGAAAAGTTGTTGGACTCACTGAAGATCGGGGCTGAGGATTTTTTGAAGACCGAGGTCCCTTTTGAGGCCGAGGCGCAGATGACCACTATTGAGGTTCCTACACCGGAATGGAGCCTGGAAAATCGGGTATAGAGGCGAAGAAAATAGGGACAGACACCATTTTTTCAGCCTGGGCCTGGCGGCGGGCAGAGACGCCCGCCCCACCGGCATGGACATGAATCATAGCTCATGAACACCTTCACCTCTCTCTGCTCCGTGGGCTTTCTGGCCCGCTTCTCTTACGCCCTGGCCCGCAATCCGGTGCTGCCCCTCTTTGCGCTGTACCTGGGAGCCGGGCCGGAGGCCATCGGTCTGGCCGTGGGCATTTCCACGGTGACAGGGATTTTCTTCAATGGGGGTATGCATTTCACTCAAGTACATACTATATCTAGTGTTATAAAAGATTCGGAAGAGAGGTTTTTTTTGCCCTGACAATGGGTCAACTGAGATCAAATTCCTTGCAATGCAACAATCCACGAGCGTTTCGCCAAGTAGTGGCTCTCTTACAAGCAGGGGACAAAAAAACTTCAGGCCACCGAAGTGGGATTAGTCCTACTACGTGGAATTATTGATTAACCCTTAACAAATACTGACAAATCCCCCCTGACCCCCCCTTTAGCAAAGGGGGGAAAATGAAAGTACTTTTGGACTACTGAACGCAGTAGCATTAGGTAATCTATTCAGGACCTTTCGCTGGCAAATTTACTTTCAAACTCCATTATAGTCCGCGGGTAATCTTCCATACCCGCATACTACATATTGGGGTCACTTGAGTCAAGTGCATACCCCCATTCTTCAAAATGCCCTCGGGCGCCCTGTCCGACGTCATCGGCCGGCGGCGCACCCTGTTCATGGGCCTCACCGTCTTCGGGGTGATGCCCTTCACCTATCTGCTCATCACCGACTACAGCCTGCTCATCCTCATCCGCTTCCTGCACGGGCTGGCCACCGCCACCTACGGCCCGGTGGCCATGGCGCTGGTGGCGGACATCGCCGGCGCCAAAAAAGGCGAGTGGCTCTCCTGGTTCTCCTCAGTGACCATCCTGGGGACCCTGGCGGGCGCGCCGGTGGGGGGCTTTCTGCTCACCTACGCCACCGCGGCCAACGGCCCGGGCCTGTATGACTTCCGCCTGGTTTTCCTGCTGAGCGGCATCTCCGGAGCCGCGGCTCTGGTTCTGGGCCTCATCGCCCTGCGGGGCCGGGAGACGGTGGCGCCTCACCCCGGGGCCCTGAAGGAACGCCTGGGCCGCTTCTTCTCCGGCATCCGGGAGGTGGTGAGCGACCGGCGGGTGGTCATCACCTCCAACATGGAGGGCCTGCAGAACCTGACCGTGGGGGCCCTGGAGGCCTTCCTGCCGGTGTACGCGGTCAAGGTGGCGGGGCTGAATTAATTCCAGGCCGGGTTTCTCTGGGGCGTGCAGGTGCTCACCACCATCCTGGCCAAACCCCTGATGGGGCGCGTCTCCGACCGCTGGGGCCGCAAACCCCTCATTGTGGCCGGCCTGGTGCTGTGCGCCGGGTCCTTTGCCGCTATACCGCTGCTTACTTCCTTTTTCCTGCTCCTGGTCACCGCCCTGGTCTTCGGCTTGGGGGAGGCTTTCGTCACCTCCTCGTCTGCGGCCCTGGTGGCGGACGTCTGGCACGAGAAAAACTTCGGCGCGGCCATGGGCGCGTTCGGCACCATCTTCGACATCGGCCACGCCGCGGGCCCCATCCTGGCGGGGTTGCTCCTGGCCCGCTACGATTATATAGTGTCATTCAGCATTCTGGCTGCGATTTTGCTCCTGGCCATCCCGGTCTTCATCCTGGGGGTGGAGGAGGGCAGGATGCGGGCTGTAGATAGCAAAGCCCGGTAAGGAGTATGCCATGGGAAGCATCCTGGAACTGTTTACGGGAAAAAAGGCCTGCCGCCTGCTGGTCAAGGCCGAAGGCGAGGTCTTGGAGAAATACCTGCAATTCCGGGAATTTCTCACTCATAACCATGACGCCCTGAACCTGGTGGCCGAACTGGAGCAGCTTTACTGCGGCAGCACCCCCTTCCACATGGGGGAGGTGAAAGGGAAATACCAGGGCCTCCTCAACTCCACCCGCAACCTGGTGGAGGCTGTAAACCGCCTTTCTGGGAACAAGTATTCCCTTTTAATGGATAAATGTCAGGAAATTGACCAGGGCGTGCAAGGCATCTTTCATCCCTGCCCCTATTTTCCCGGCAAGGACCTGGTACTGCCCCTCTCCCGGGTGACCCCCGAAATGGGCAAAGTGGCCGGGGGCAAGGCCACCAATCTGGCCGTCCTGGGAAACCTGTTAAGGTTGCCCTCCCCGCCGGGATTTGTCATCACCGTCTACGCCTTCGACCGCTTTCTGGCGGAGACGGGGTTGGCTCAGACCCTGGAGGACCGGCTGGCGGGCATGAACCTGCAGGACCCGGGCGACCTGGAAGCCCGGGCCCAAGAGATCCAGACCCTGGTCCGGGAGGCCCCGGTTCCCGAGTCCCTGGCAGAGCACATTATCGCAGCCTATGAGGCTCTGGAGGCCCACACCCGCCCCGGAGTCCGGCTGGCCATGCGCAGCAGCGCGGTGGGCGAGGATTCCGAGGCCTCCTTTGCCGGCCAATATGTCACCGTCCTCAATGTGGGCCGGGAAGGTCTCCTGGATGCTTACAAAGAAGTGGCGGCCAGCAAATACGCAGCCCGGGCCATCCTCTACCGCCTGAACTTCGGCCTGGACGACTGGGACACCCCCATGTGCGTGGCCGGCATCGCCATGCTGGACGCCGCGACCGCGGGGGTCCTCTACACCGTGGACCCCTCGGCGCCCGACTCCGGCGTGCTCAAAATCAACGGCGTCTGGGGCCTGGGGGAGCACCTGGTGGGCGGCGAGGCCTCGCCGGACGCCTTCTATGTGGACAAAACCACCCTGGCCGTCACCGCTGAGCAGATCGCCCGGAAACCGGAGCGGCTGGTGAACCGGGCAGAGGGCGGCATCGGTCTTGCGCCCGTCCCGGAGGCGGAGCAGACCCAACCCTGCCTCAATCGCGACCAGGTGCTCGCCCTGGCCCGCCATGGCCTGGCGCTGGAGCGTCACTTCGGCGGCCCCCAGGACGTGGAATGGGCGGTGGACCAGGAGGGCCGCCTCTTCATCCTGCAATCCCGGCCTTTGGGGTTGGTCAGGACTGATTCCGACCAGGACCTGGTAAAGCGGGACTTGAGCGGTTATCCGGTGCTCCTGACCGGCGGCAAAACCGCGTCGCCGGGGATCGCCACCGGCCGGGTGTTCCTGGCACAGGGGCCCGATCTCTCCGGTCTTGCCGATGACGCCATCCTGGTGGCCCGCACCGCCTCGCCGGATTATGCCCGGGTCATGGGGAAAATCAAGGGAATCATCACCAACATCGGCAGCGTGGCCAGCCACCTGGCCTCGGTGGCTCGGGAGTTCGGCGTGCCCGCCCTGTTCGACGCCGGGGAAGCCACCGCTTCTTTGCAGGAAGGAGAGGAAATCACCCTGGTGGCCGACACGGCTACGGTGTACCAGGGAGCCATCTCGGAGGCGGAGGCGTCGCTGCGGTCCCCCCGGAAAAAGCACATCTTCAACAGCCCCATGCACCGGCGTCTCCGGGGCCTCCTTGATTACGTCTCTCCTTTGAACCTCACCGACCCGGACAGCCAGGAGTTTACGCCTGCCGGCTGCCGCACCCTCCACGATGTTATCCGCTTCGCCCATGAATACGCGGTGAAAGAGATGTTCGGGCTGGGGGAGACCGGGGCCGGAGAGGGCGCCGCAGCCGTCCGGCTGGTGACCCACATCCCCCTCCAGCTCCACCTCATCGACCTGGGAGACGGGTTGCGCTACGGCCTTACCACCTGCGATCAGGTCACTCCGGACGACCTCACCTCCATCCCCTTGAAGGCTTTATGGAAGGGATTCTGCCACCCGGGCATCTCCTGGTCCGGGGCTATAGGGGTGGATGCGGGCAGCTTCATGACCCTCATGATGCAGGGCGTCGCCGGTGGGGGGGCGGGCAAAATGCCGGGAGGGGCCAGCTATGCGGTGCTGTCCCGGGAATATCTCAATCTCAGCGCCAAGTTCGGCTACCACTACGCCACCGTCGACAGCCTGGCCAGCGACAATCCCGGACAGAATTATATCACCTTGAACTTCTCCGGCGGCATCGGCACCTATTACGGTCGTTTTCTCCGGCTGAAATTCCTGGCCGCGGTGCTTCAGGCTTTGGGGTTCGGCATCTCCATCAAAGGCGACCTCCTGGAGGCATCCCTCACCGGCCTGGACATCACCTCCATGGAGCGCACCCTGGACCTGTTGGGCCGGCTCCTGGCCTGCAGCCGTCTGTTGGACATGGCCATCGTCAACGAAGCCTCGGTGCCCACCATGATTGACGCCTTCTTTCGGGGAAACTACGACTTCCTCAACCGGACCCAGGAGCCCCGCCTGGAAGGCTTCTACACCCATGTGGGCAACTGGGATCTGGTTGTGGAGGACGGCCGGACCGTGCTGCGCCAGGACGGCGGCGAGTATCGCAGCAGTCTGGGGACCGGACTGGCCAAGATGATGGGCAAGGTGATGGGGAGCCGGTATCAGGATTTCCTGGACAACATCGAGGCCTATTTTTACTTTCCCCTGGCCATTGTCAGGGAGAGCGAGGTCCAGGACGCAGTAATCAAAGTCCGGACCAAGTCCACCGCCGGCCACATCGACCGGGCCGCGGGCCTGGCCTTCGGCGTCAAGAACGTGGCCAACTATTTCGTCTGGCGCCTCAACGCCCTGGAGGACAACGTCATCCTCTTTGAGTACGTCAACAACCAGCGTTTCCAGCGGGCTCGCCTGCCCCTGAAAATCAACACCGGGGAGTGGTACGACCTCCAGGTGGAGGTGGCCGGCACCGCCATCAGGGGTTTTGTCGATGGGGAATTGCTGCTGGAATACCAGGCGGCCAAGCCGGTGAGCGGCTACGTGGGCCTCTGGACCAAGGCCGACTCCGTGTCCTTCTTTAAGGGGTTGAGCATTGAAACCCAAGGGGAGGTCCGGATGGTGGAATTTCCCGGCGCACTCCCGTAATATCATTTTCCGTTTCACGCGCAACACACGTTCATGTAGGGGCGGTTCGCGAACCGCCCCTACGTTATTATACGATTAGGAGGTTCGTTGCAGGTCAATGTGAAAACGGTATAAGTCGCTCAGTCACCCGCTTGGTCGAGGCCCAGGATGGTGCGTGAGACGCACCCTGCTTTGGAAAAGCATATCAATTTGTTGCCCGTCATAAGGGATAGTTCATGAATGAGTCGGGTGGGAAAGGCTGGTGAGGTTATGGATGCCTTTAAAGCTTAAACTCCGCCCGGTCGCCCACCTTGACGCCGTGGCGCTGGCAGAACCCGCCTTTCACTTCCAGGACGTAGCGCACCGGCTCCGGGGATTCGAGGGCGCGGGTCTCTCCAGGTTGGACGTCCCCTTCGATCCCCACCACCTGCCCCCGGCCGATCCAGATGATGTCGATGGCGAACTGCATGCCCCGCATGCAGAACTGCTGGTGCTCCTCGGCGGGCATGGCGAAGAGCATGCCCCGGCCTTCGGGGAGATCCAGCCGGTATCCCAACCCTAAATAAATCTTGTCCGGGGTGTCCACCACCTCGGCCTTGACCCGCACGCCGCCTATAGTCACCCAGGTGAAGCGGTTGCTGTATTCGGACATGGGCTCGGTCACGCCGGACGCAGGCAGGAGAACGAAGGCCAGGAACAGGGCGGACCACAGGGCGGAGCGGCGATGGCGGCGCATCATGACGGTCACCTGGTTTATCCTCCCGGCGGGGCCGTTTGGGTCAACAGCGTCTCCCGGTGCCGGGCCGCAAACCGGGCCAGGTCCTCCCGCCAGGGACGCATGAGATTGAGGTCCGCCTCCTTCAGGCGCCGGTTTTCCAGGATGGAGTTGCGGGGCCGCACCGCCGGGGTGGGGAACTCCGCAGTGGTAATGGGGATGAGGGTGTGCTCCACCCCCATGAGCTCCAGGAAAGCGGCCGCGGCCTCATACCAGGTGCACACTCCTTCCGCAGTGGCGTGGTAAAGCCCCCGGCCGTCGGCCTCGATGAGCTTTGCCAGTTGTTCGGCCAGGCGGTACGACCAGGTGAGGGACCCGAACTGGTCGTGGACCACCCGGAGGGGCTGGGGCGGCCGGCGCCGGGCCAGGCGCAGCATGGTTTTGAGGAAATTTTGCCCGTGAATCCCGTAGAGCCAGGAGGTGCGCACAATGACGCTGTCGGACAGAACTTCCCGGACGGCCTGCTCCCCCAACAGCTTGGTGCGGCCGTAGTGGGACACCGGTCCCGGCTCGTCCTCTTCTATGTAAGGGCGGGGCGGCGTTCTGTCCCCGCCGAAAACATAGTCGGTGGAGAGGTGCACCAGCCGGGCTCCCTGGCGGGCCGCGGCTTCGGCCAGGTTCCGGGGACCCAGGACGTTCACCTGGTACGCCCGCTCCCGTTCCACTTCGGCCGCGTCCACTGCGGTGAAGGCGGCGCAGTTGAGGATCAGGTCGGGACGGTGGCGCCGGACCGCGGCCATCACCGCCCGGCGGTCGGTGATATCCAGAGTCTCCTCGGGCAGGGGGATCAGTTCATGGCGCACCCCCAGGACCCACCGGCAATCGCTGCCCAACTGCCCGGTGCTGCCGGTGATGAGGATCTTCATGGCGACAAGGGCTGGTGATAGATGGGGAGATGTTCCGGCGGAGCATCTCTGAGCAGGGGAAAATGGCGGTCCCGGTCCGACAGCACGGCCTCGGCCACCGGCCAGGCGATCCCCAGGTCCGGATCATTCCAGCGGATGCCGTATTCATCCCCGGGGTTATAATAGTCAGTGCATTTGTAATGGAACAGGGCCGCGTCGCTCAAAACCACGAAGCCGTGGGCGTAGCCCGGCGGCACATAGAGCTGATGATGTCCGGCGGCGGACAGCACCTTGCTCGCGGCGACCCCGAAGGTGGGCGAGCCCAGGCGGATGTCCACCACCACGTCGAAGACCTCCCCCTGCAGCACCATCACCAGCTTCCCCTGGGGCTGGTGCAGTTGGTAGTGAAGGCCCCGCACCACCCCATGCCGGGAAAAGGAGAGGTTGTCCTGCACGAAGCGGGCGGGGATGTCAAAATCACCGTAGCGCCGCTCCTGATAGGTTTCCAGAAAATAACCCCGCCCGTCCATAAAATGGCGCGGCTCGATGAACAGTACCCCGGGAAGGGCCAGTTCCGTCACCTTCATAGGCTTACCGTCCGGCGCGGTGGGGATGGGGAGCGGTCTCAGGCAGCGCTCCGGCAGGAGCCCGGCCGGCTCCCTGCCTGAGACTACTAAAAAACCGGGCGAAGCACAAGCCGAGACTGACGCCGGCGCCCGGCAAAGGAGGAGGGTAGGGGGGGCCGGGGGGCGTCTCTGCCCCCACCGCGAACCCGTTGGCCGCCTGGTTCCCGAGGTTCCGCAGGGTGCGCACCGCGCCCCATTGACAGGGTTTGGCGGCGGGCGGGGGCGCCCGTTCCGGACGCGCACATCTCGCCGCGAGAAACTGGCAACCCACGCCGCAACGCGGTATAATGCAAAGTTATGTCCGACGCTGTGGCCATCCAGGTGGAGCACCTTTCCAAGACCTTTTATATTCCCCGGGAGCGCATCACCACCATGCGGGGGTATTTTGTCACCATGTTCCGCTCCCTCATGCACCCTATCACCTATGAAACCTTCCGGGCATTGGACGACGTGTCCTTTGAAGTGAAACAGGGGGAGTTTTTCGGCATCATCGGCAAGAACGGCTCGGGCAAGTCCACCCTGCTCAAACTGATCGCCGGCATTTACCATCCGGACCAGGGCCGCATCCGGGTGAACGGACGCATTTCCCCCTTCCTGGAGCTGGGCATCGGCTTCCAGCCGGAGTTGTCGGGCCGGGACAACGTGTATCTGAACGGCGCGGTGCTGGGCCTCTCCCAGCGCCAGGTGGACGAAAAATTCGGGGACATCGTGGCCTTCTCGGAATTGGAGCGGTTCATCGACCAGAAGATCAAAAATTACTCTTCGGGCATGCAGGTGCGCCTGGCCTTTTCCGTGGCCATCCATGCCGACCGGGAAATCCTGCTCCTGGACGAGGTGCTGGCCGTGGGCGACGCCGGTTTCCAGAAAAAATGCCTGCAGGAAGTGGAGCGTTACCGCCGGGAGCGGAAGTCGGTGATTCTGGTGACCCACGACCTGGGTCTGGTGGACCGCTTCTGCGACCGCGCCCTGCTGTTGCGCCAGGGGCGGGTGGCCGCCATGGGCAAGCCCAGGATGGTTGTCTCCGAATACCAGGACCAAAACGGCTGAAGGAAGACCTCGCTGAAGCGCGCTTCTGAGGGCCAACCCTCTTTCGGGGCGGGAGATAACGAAAAAGGCCATGTCTTTCAAACTGCAGGACCGCCTCTGGAATTATTTTTTTCTGGCCCGATTAACCCTCAGGGAATTTCGTCGGGGAGGAGTGACGGCGGTAGGGGCCGCCCTCCGGCGTCATCTGAAAAAGCGTTTCCGCCTGTGGCCCCTGGGTTATTCTCCGGCCCAGGATTACACTCCGAACCTGGTGACCGTGGCCATTCTCACCAAGGATCGCCTGGACCTGATTCAACCCTGCCTGGAGTCCATCTTCCGGCACTCCGGAGCCGCCTACGAGATGCAAATCCTGGTGGGCGACACCGGCAGCAAGGACCCGGCCGTCCTGGAATTCTATCGGCAGGCCCAGGCGAGCCATGCCAACCTGCAAGTCGTGCCCTTGGGCCGGTATCATTTTTCCAAGAATTATAATTCTCTCATCACCAAGCACGCCCAGGGACAGTATGTAATTTTGCTGAACAACGACACCTTAGTTCGGGAAGGCTGGCTCGATTCTTTGGTGGCCCCCTTGGCGGACCGGCGTCTGGGGGTGGTCGGCGCCAAGCTCCTCTATCCGGACGGCCGCCTGCAACACGCCGGTATCGAATTTACCCGCGAGGGTCTGGGGATTCATGTTTTCAAGGGTGAAGCCCCTAACCTGCCGGAGGTCGAAGTCCCCGCCCTGGTCCCCGCAGTCACCTTCGCCTGTGTGGCCATGCGCCACGACGTTTTCGACCGCTTCCAACTGGCCCCACATTTTCGGGAAGAGGCTCAAGATACCGACTTCTGCCTGCGTCTGGGTGAGGCAGGCTTTCAGGTGCTCTATAACCCCAGGGCGGTGGTCGTCCACCGGGAGTGCTCCTCTAGGGACTGGCGGCGGGGCGAAGGGGACCGGCGGCGTCTCAAGAGGCTGTGGGGAGGCAGGATGCGGGCCCTGGCTGCGGCCCCACAGCGCCGTTATTATGATTCCCAGGCCTACCGGGACGCGCTGGTCATCCTGCGCGATGACGGCATCGGCGACTTGCTTGACGGGGTGTCGGCCTTCACCCAGTTGCGACGCAAGTTTCCGGCAAGGAGGCTCATCCTCGCCACCTATGCCCGCAATATCGACATGATGGCAGGCTTCGGCATCTTCGATGAGTTCATCCCCATCCCCGACGGTCAGAAACAGGCGCCCCTGCCCCTCCCCGGGGAAGCAAAAATCATCGATCTCATCAGCATGGAGATGCACTTCACCCCGGCGTGGGGAACTCCTCTGGAGGACAATCAGACTCCCCGCCATCTCGTCTACGCCCGGCGACTGGGGGTGGCCCCGACTTTTGACCCTGTGCCCCTGCCCCGCTACCCTGAGGCCCGGCGACGGGTACGCGCCCTCCTGGCCGACCTGGGGGTGCCTGTTGAGCAGAACTTCGTGGTCCTTAACCTCATCGCCTCCAATCCCGCCCGGAGCTGGTGGGAACCCTATTATCCCCGGCTCATCGCCGCAGTGATAGACCTGGATTTCACCCCTCTGGTGGTGGGGGTGCACGCCAGCCCTTATTTCCGGGGCTCGCGCCTGGTCAACCTGACGGGGAAAACCCGGACGATCCCGGAATTCATCGAGGCGGTGCGGCTTGGCCGCTACGTCGTCAGCACCGACACCAGCGCCTACCATATCGCCGCCTTGGCCGGGATCCCCTTTTTGGCCATTTTCACCGGCGGCATCAGGCCCCAGGCCCGGCTGCCCTTTTACCGCCGCTGGGAAGCGGTGGAGCCGCCCCCGGACCTGGCCTGCCACCCCTGCTGGGACGAAGGCTGCAAGGACATCTCCGTGCGCTGGCGGCGAGATCCCTGCCGCCTGGCCGTGACGCCTGAGATGGTGGTGGAAAAATTTAGGAAACTGGTGGCCGACTACCCCCCCGAAGAGATGGGCGGGACGGAAATGTGAGGGCAGTTCCTCATGACCCATGGGCTCACCCGTAAACCATGAAAAGCTCCCCCTCACCCTGATCCCCTCCCACCGGGATGGAGAATGTTAAAGATCTTTTTATATGAAAAAAGCCTTATAGCGGTCAGCTTTCAGGAAAAAGGATCGCAGGGCGGTCTCCGCCCGCCATTCCCTAGCCCCGGGGGCCAGCTGGAGCGATTATCATGCTGAGTTGAGAGCGCAGCTCATGAGAGGTTACCTTGAAAATCGCTGTTCTGTAGGGGCGGGTTTGAAACCCGCCCCTACGGCAGGGCTTTCATCCTCGTGGGTGGCCCCGTTGGGGTCATGAGTATTTCAAGACAAACAGGCGTTGATGTTCCCATGCGGGTTCTGGCCATCACGAAGGACACCTTTATCCTGCGGCAGGTCCGCCTGGCTCAACCGCTCCTCAATCTGCGGCGGCAGGGCCTGGTCGCCGATTTCTGGGTCACCGATCCCACCCTTTTTGATGTGCCGCAAGACTTTGTCTTCAACGCCGTCTGGGTGCAGAAGGTGGACGACGCAGGACTGCTGGAGCATCTGGCGGAGCGCCTGGAGGGCCGCTTTCTCTACGACCTGGACGACAACCTGTTGGCCCGGGCGGCGTACCGGGGCCAGGACCTGGTCAATCGGGAGGGGGTGAAGCTCGGGGTGCGCCTCTGCGGGGTGCTCGCCGTCACCTCGGCCCGGCTGGCGGCGCTGTTGGAGCGCTACGCCGGGGTGTCTCTGGAGGGGCGGGTCGCGGTCTGTCCCAACGGCGGGGAGTTTCAGGAGGGTCTCCGCGCTCCGGCCCCGCCCCGGGGCCTCCTCTTCACCTCCAGCGACGCCCTGGCCCTCACCTCCTCCGCCGCCCCGGTCCTCTCCGCGGTGGGCGCCTTCGCCCGGCGCCATCGCCTGCCCATCTACTGCTTCGGCTGGCGTCCGGAGGCCCTCCGGGCTCACTGGCCGGACCCGGTCTATCTGGGGCTGGTGCCTTACTGGCACTACCAGGCCCTGCTGGCCTCCCTGCCTGCCTGCGTCGGCATCGCCCCCCTGGAAACCGCGGCCGACCCGGAAACCCTGGACTTCATCAACGGCAAATCCGACGTCAAAATGGTGGAATTCGGCGGCCACGGCCATCCGGCGGTCTACAGCCAGGCGCCGCCCTATGCCGACACGGACCTGGCCGCCGGGATGCTGGCGCCGAACACCCGGGAGGCCTGGGAAGAGGCGCTGGAGGAAGTGCTCCGGGAGGGCTGGCGGCGGTCCGCCGAGGAGCAGGCCCGGGTGCGGCAGCAGCGCCACATGAACCGCATCGCCCGGGAGTGCTGGCACCCCGCCCTCGCCCGGGTGCGGCTGCCGCGGCCGATGCGGGGCGCCCGACTCAAGCCTGCCCGGGGGCTGCTGGGCCTGGCCGGGAGCGCCCTGCGCCACCTGGTTTACCAGCAGGATTACCGCGCCATGAAGCGCCTGCAGGCGCGCCTTCCCGACTGGGTGCGGAACCTGGCCCGGCGGTGGTATTGAGGAATTTCGGGTTCCAACCAGGTGCTTTTTCCGTCAGCCCTGCATGCAGGGGCCTCGGAAGCAATCGGCTCCGGGAAATGGACCGCTTAAAACTCTCTCCTTTCCGCCTCCCCAGGAACGGGCCGGAGGAGCGGGAAGCCGTGGTGCTTCTTCCCCGCTTCGGCCCGGTGGGCTCCAAAAAACTCCCCGCCCCCGGCCAAGATGTGGTATGAAGGGAAGCAGCGGGAGGGGTGCCCCCACTCCTCCCAACAACTATCCGTGGACCTTTTATGATGGGAACCCTAAGTGCGGAGATGAGGAATAGGGCGCGGTGGGCAACGGTGGTGGCGGGTTTTGGTCTGCTCTGGCTGATCCTGTGGGGCTGTGTCCAGCCGGCCCCGCCGCGGCCTGTGGAACCGCTTTACAGCAGGGTCGTCACCACGTCCGGCATGGCCTTTGAGGTGGCGGAGCTCAAGCTCCCGGGCACCATCCAGGAACTGCAGGTGCGCGTGGGCGGCGCCAGGCAGTGGCTTCCCCTGGACATCATCTATCGCCTCCATTTTACCGGGCCGGCGGTGGAGGGGTTCCGGCCGGCCACCGTCTATCTGGCGCCGGGAGGGGCAATTCAGGGGGAGGTCTTTGCGGACACCCTGATTGAAGGGCGCACCGACCTGGGCTATTGGAACACCTCCCTCCTGAAGGTGGAGCGCCTGGACTTGAGGCGGCATTAGGTGCGGCGGCAGCGGCGCGCCCGGAGCCCGGCCCAGGCGACAGGTCCTCCATGCCCACGCCCGCTTTCCTGACCCTGGCGGCCCTGGTGGGGCTGGCGGTGGGGAGTTTCCTCAACGTGGTCATCACCCGGCTGCCCCGGGACGAGCCCTTTTGGAGCGGTCGCTCCCGCTGCCCCCACTGCGGCGTTACCCTGCGCTGGCGGGACAATGTGCCGCTCCTCAGCTTTGTCTGGCTGAAAGGGCGCTGCCGCGTCTGCGGGGAGTCCATCTCCTGGCGCTATCCTTTGGTGGAACTGGCCGGCGCCGCGCTGGGAGCGGCCCTGTGGGCCAGGTTTCCGGGCGACCCCCTCCTCCTTGCCTACGCTCCCTTCGCCGCCGCCCTGGTGGTGCTCACCGTTCTCGACCTGGAATATTACTGGCTCCCCGACGTCATCACCCTGCCGGGGATCGCCCTGGGACTAACTCTGTCTTTGGTGCTGCCGGGGATGGACGGCTGGGAGTCGTTTCTCGGGGCGCTGTTGGGGGCGGCGTTTTTTCAGGCAATCAGATGGCTTTACCAGAAAATCACCGCCCTCCGGGAGGGAACGGAGCGGGTGGGCATGGGCGGGGGGGATGTGAAGCTTTTGGCCTTCATCGGCGCCTTTTTGGGGGTCTGGGCGCTCCCCTGGGTGGTCTTCGTCAGCGCCGCGGCGGGGAGCCTGGCGGGTCTGGCCGCAGCCTGGCGCCGGGGCCAGGGCCGCCTCACCCCCATTCCCTACGGCCCCTTCCTGGCCGGCGCGGCGCTCTTTGAATTGTTCTGGAGTTGACGAGGCCGGCGGCGCACAGGCATCATCTTCCCAAAAGCATCGGCGCCCACCCCGAAGACGACAATCCCGGCATGTCCTCCTCCGTTGCGCCTTTTGCCGAATGGGCCTGCCGGATTCCGTTGAGCAAGGTCAATCGATGCACGGCTGGGCGTCTGACCGGGAAATCCTCCGGCCGGGCGTCGAAAAAGGCCTTTCAGGGGGCGGAGGTCGGAGACCGCTGTCCTCTCCCCCGAACCCCTTCCCTCCAATCCTGCAATGGGACCGGGGTTCGCCGAACGGGGAGAAATGGGCCGGTTCATCCCACTTCTCCAGGGAGGCTGGAGTTTTCCCACCACCTGCCGGCGCAACCTCCATAAACCCTGCAAGGAGGCAAGAACATGGAAGCGACTGGGAAGTCCAAAACTCCTGCGCTGAGCAGCGGCAGGACCTGGTTGATCGGGATTTCGGCCGGACTGGCGCTGCTGGCGCTCATAGCGGAACTGCGTGCGACCACCCCTCCACAGACTCTTACCAACAGCGTCGGCATGAAGTTTGTGCTGATCCCGGCAGGGACCTTTCAGATGGGGAGCGAGAAGGGTGAATCAGGCCGACTGGATAACGAGGAGCAACACCAGGTGACCATCAGCCGGCCGTTTTACCTGCAAACCACCGAAGTGACCCAGGGACAGTGGCAACAAGTGATGGGGCATAACCCGGCAAAATTCAATCAAAACGGAGACGATTCTCCGGTGGAGCGGGTTTCCTGGGATGACGCCCAGGCATTCCTCGCCAAGCTCAACCAGATGGAAAAAACCGGGCAGTACCGTCTGCCCACCGAAGCCGAATGGGAATATGCCTGCCGCGCCGGCGGCGCCGCGAGGTTTTCCTTCGGCAACGACGGAGCCAAACTGGGAGAATATGCCTGGTATGACCAAAACTCAGGAGGCCGGACGCATCCTGTGGGTCAACTGAAGCCCAATGCCTGGGGCCTCTACGATATGCATGGCAATGTCTGGGAGTGGTGCCAGGACTGGTATGGCGAGTATGCCGCCGGTCCCGTGACGGACCCCCGGGGGCCTTCCTCGGGAAGATTCCGGGTGTTGCGGGGGGGGTCCTGGTACCTTGCCTCTCAAGCCTTCTTCCGGTGCGCCCACCGCCATCGGGACAGACCCACGCTGCGGAGCGACCTCGTCGGGTTCCGGGTGGCCAGGGATCCTTCTTAGCTTTTATAAGAACAGCTTGCAGCTTGCAGGCAAAAAGATGCAGGGGACTCCCCCCGCCCACACCCTCCGGCAAGGGAGGGCGGTGCGCACCATGCAAAACAGCCGGGCGAGATGGCCGCGCCTGAGCCTGCGGGTCTCTCCACCAAGATGAAAGGCAGCTTCCGGGGGGAGGGTGGAAACGGCGGCTCCCGCGGCGCAGTCATCCCGACTGCGGAACCATCCCCCCAGCCTCAATATCTCAAGACAGCAGGAGCCGAACGCCTTATGAAAACGGAGAACACCGCCCTGTCGCCCGAGGTGGAGGCGCGCCTCAGGGCGCGGCTGGCGGCCAACCCTTTCGTCAACTTCATGGGCATCGAGGCGCCGGAGCCGGGCCGGGGCTATGCCCGCTTCGTGCTTACGGTGCGCCCGGACTTCCTCAACTCCCAGGGCTTTCTCCAGGGGGGCGTGGTGGCCTCCCTGGCGGATGAGGCGGTGGCCTATGCCCTTTTCAGCCTGACACCCCCGGAGCAGCGGATCAGCACCGTGGAGATGAAGATCAACTTCCAGGCTGCGGGGAGCGAGGGCGTGCTGGAGGCCCGGGCCCGCATCGCCAAGCGGGGCCGCACCATCTCCCTGGGGGAGGTGGAGGTGGTCCAGGGCGAGCGCCTCGTCGCCAAGGGCCTGTGCACCTATATCCACCTGAAGGCGCCGGCCGGGGGATGATTGATGGGGAAGGGAGATGAAAAAAGCGTGCAGGCAGCTCATAGGGCGTGCCGTGCACGCCGGCGGCGGCGGCCACGGGCCGCCCTATGCCTGACGCCCCCGGAGGAGCGGGTCAGCACCGTGGAGCCGGCGGCGGCCATGGGCCGCCCTATGACTGACGCCCCAGGAGGAGCGGATCAGGAGCGTGGAGATGAAGATCAACTTCCCGGCCGCGGTGAGCGAGGGCGTGCTGGAGGCCCGGGCCCGCCAAAACTCTGAACCTGCCTGCGGCCATCACCGGAAGGACGCCACGGTCACCCGGTCGATGGCGGCGAACATGACCGCCCAGAAAAGAACCTGGACCATCCAGGCCAGGGTGCGGCGTCCGGGGGTGTCGAGGACCTGACGGTCCAGGGCCGTGAGAAAGCTGTACATGACGGCGCACTCCAGGGCAAAGGGGGCGAAGCCCAGGTAGCCCAGCACGGGCATCTCGAAGATTTTGCCGAAATTGAGCACCGGCAGGGTGTAGATCCATCTGGACAGGGATGGATAGTTCCAGAACTCCCACCAGAAGCCCAGGAGCAGACCCGCGGTGAGGAGGGCGTACACCTCCCGCCGCTCCCCGGCCAGCCAGCGGCCCAGCAGGGAGTCGCCCGTCAGCAGGTCCACCAGTGGGTCCAGGAGAAAGATGAACCCCAGCCATAACAGGGGAAAAGCATAGGTGGGTGAAAGCAACGGCAGCACCACACAGGCGGCGCCCAGCATGAGGGACAGGGGCTGCCAGGCTCTCAGGCGGCGGGGCGAGCCCTTTGCCCCCGACCACCAGCCCCGGGCCAGGAGCAGCCGGGCGGTGAGGACGATGCCGGGCAGCACCGTGGCGAAGGCGAGCAGATAGCCGCACCAACGCACCGTGAGCCGGGGCTCCAGATCCGCGTAGCGCCAGTTGAGCAGATACAGATTGAAGGCTTCAAAGACCAGCCAGACGGTCACCGACCAACCCAGGAGACGCAGGCCCTCCCGGGGCCGGTCCCAGATGAGAGAGGGCTCCCCTTTGAGGGTCAATAACCCGTCCAGACAGATCAGCAGGGGCCACCAGGCGAAGTGGTAGAGCCAGGAGGCGAAGGGCTCCCGTCCGGCAAGCGCCAGGGACAGGGCCGCGGCCCAGAGCAGCGGCGCCTGGGCCGCCTGCAGCCGGGCCAGGGCCAGGCGTCCTCCCGACCCGGAGCCAGGGCCGGGGCCGCCGGTCCCGATCACCCGGCCGGCCCCGGGAGGGTTACTCCCCCGGGGTTTTTCGGAACAGGCACACATAAGACCTCGCGTCCTTTCAGAACATGGAGCCGGGAAACTTGCCGGCGGCACAGGCTTCCCCGCCCGGGCGGCAGGGACGCCCGGGGGCGGAGGTCCGACACCGGCATGCTTCCCGGAGACCGTTTGGGGCCGCCGCGGCGCCAAACCGACCTCAGAAATCGGTCATTTTCCGGTCATGCCAATTTACCAGAGAAATCAGGAAATTGGAACCGGGAATGACGGTCCCGGCGCCCCCGCTTCCGACCCCGGTGCATTTTTTCCTTGATTTTCCTTGGAATTCTTTGCTATGGGTAAAACCTGATACAAGCAGCAGGCATATCACCATTCTCCGGGGGAGAGGTTTCACCTGCCGCCTGCCTTCTGATTCACCCCGAACACAAGGAGAAGCATCTATGGCTTCGTGGTTGATAACCACCCTTTGTTTTTGCGTTTTTCTCCTCGGCTGCGGCGGCCGGGGGGCGATCAAAACAGCCGAGATGGCGCCGCCGCCGACGCCGGTGGTGCAGGAAAGCGAACCCATGGCCGACGAGCAGGAAGTCTCGCTGACCGAGCAGCTAAGTTCCAAGCGCATGGAGGAATTGCTGGCCAAAAGCGGCCTGGGCTGGGACCCGGTCCTGGAAGAAGAACTGAAGAAGGGGGATTTCAAACTCAAGTTTGACGTGCCCATTGAAATGAACAAGCAGGTGCGGGCTTATCTGGTCTATTTCACCACGGACCGCAAGGACACCATCCGGCGCTATCTGTCCCGCTCCACCCGCTATCTGCCCATGATCCGGGACATTTTCCAGGAGCACGGCCTGCCCGAGGACCTGGCCTACCTGGCCATGATTGAAAGCGGCTTCAACCCCCACGCCTATTCCCACGCCCACGCCTGCGGCCTGTGGCAGTTCATCCGGGGCACGGGGGTGCGCTACGGCATGGCCGTCAACAACTACGTGGACGAACGGCGGGACCCGGAAAAAGCCACCCACGCCGCGGCCAAGTATCTGCTGGACCTGTATAAACGCTTCGGCTCCTGGTATCTGGCGGCGGCCAGCTACAACTGCGGGGAGGGACGGGTCCAGAGGGAGCTGAACAACGGCGCGGGCAAAAATTTCTGGGAACTCTCCGAAAATCAGCGCCTGCCCGGCGAAACCAAGAACTATGTGCCCCAGATGATCGCGGCCACCATCATCGCCAAAAAACCCGAAAAATTCGGCTTCAAGGGCGTCCCTTATCTGCCTCCCCTGAAATACGACACCGTGAAGGTGAACGCGCCCACTTCCCTCAGGGCGGCCTCGGTGGCCTGCAACGTCCCCGTCGACGAGATGCAGTTCCTCAATCCGGAGCTGCGCCGGGGCGTCACCCCGCCGGATATGGGGGCCTACGTGCTGAAGATTCCCAAGGGGTCCTCGGAGCTGTTCCGGAAAAATATCGACGTGGCCCGGATTGAGCATCCCGCCCAAGCCGGGGCCCCGGTGGTGGCCAGCAGCGGCGGCAAATCCTCTTACCGTCGCAGCGCGGTGAAGAGCAACAGTTCCCGCAAGGCTGCCTACGCCACCCGCAACCAGGGAAAATCCAGCTCCAAGGTCGCCAAAGCACGCACCTCCAAGAAAGGCAGCGTCCAAATGGCCGCAGCCAAGAAAGGCAAAGGGCCTGAAAGAGGAGCCCTCTCCAAAGCAGGGGGGCCGTCCCTGGCCGGCATGATCCCCAGCAGCAGGGCCGCGGTCAAGACGACCAAGAAAGCCAACGCCAAACCCACCTCCACCCGGGCCGCGCAGAAAGAGAAGGCCAAGCCTGCGAAAAACAATGGCAAGAAGCCCAACGTCAGCTCCACCGGCAAGAAGGGCAAGGGCAAAGTCTCCTGACCCTGCGCCGCTCCCGACCCATCAAGCCCGGCCCCGGCCGGGCTTTTTTGGGCCTGGGGAACCTGACCTCTTTACCGGTGGGTCTGCAAAAATTTTTCCCCATCCCCTCTTGATTTTCGCCGGGCGCGTCTATATCTTTTGTTAGCACTCAACATGAGTGAGTGCTAATTTTCGTTCGTACCCAGGAGGTGTCATTCATGAAGGTCAAACCCTTGAACGATCGGGTGCTGGTGCAGCGTACCGAGGAGTTGCAGGTAACCAAAGGCGGCATCCTCATTCCCGACACCGCCAAGGAGAAACCCATCGAAGGCAAGATCATCGCCGTAGGCCCGGGTAAGGTCAACGACAGCGGCGTACGCGTGGCCCTGCACGTCAAGGAAGGGGACAAGGTTCTCTTCGGCCGCTACGCCGGCAGCGAAATCAAGGTTGAAGGCCAGGAGTATCTGATGATGCGCGAGGAAGACATCCTGGCCATCATCGAGGATTAGCGGCGGTCCCCTTCCCTGATCCCTTTCTCAACGAATCGTCGTTCCAGATAATCAACAGGAGGTTTTTACTGTTATGGCGGCTAAAGAGATCAAGTACGACATCAAGGCCCGGGAGTCCATGCTCCGGGGCGTCAGCACCCTGGCCGACGCGGTCAAGGTAACCCTGGGGCCCAAGGGCCGCAATGTCATTCTGGAGAAGTCCTTCGGCGCCCCGGTCATCACCAAGGACGGCGTCACCGTGGCCAAGGAGATCGAACTGGAGGACAAGTTCGAGAACATGGGCGCCCAGATGGTCCGGGAAGTGGCCTCCAAGACCTCGGACGTGGCCGGCGACGGCACCACCACGGCCACCATTCTGGCCGAAGCCATTTACCGGGAAGGCGCCCGCCTGGTCGCCGCCGGCACCAACCCCATGGCCTTGAAGCGGGGCATCGACAAGGCCGTGGACGCGGTCATCAAGGAGCTCTCCAAGATATCCAAGCCCACCAAGGACCAGAAGGAAATCGCCCAGGTGGGCACCATCTCCGCCAACAACGACGCCAGCATCGGCAACATCATCGCCGACGCCATGAGCAAGGTGGGCAAAGAAGGCGTCATCACCGTGGAAGAAGCCAAGGGCATGGAGACCACCCTGGAAGTGGTGGAAGGCATGCAGTTCGACCGGGGCTACATCTCCCCCTACTTCGTCACCAACCCTGAGAAGATGGAAGTCAACCTGGAAGAGCCCCTCATTCTGGTCCACGAGAAGAAGATCAGCGCCATGAAGGACCTGCTCCCCATCCTGGAGCAGATCGCCAAGATGGGCCGGCCCATGCTCATCGTCGCCGAGGACGTGGAGGGCGAGGCCCTGGCCACCCTGGTGGTCAACAAACTGCGGGGCACCCTGCAGGTGGCGGCGGTGAAGGCCCCGGGCTTCGGCGACCGGCGCAAGGCCATGCTGGAAGACATCGCCATCCTCACCGGCGGCCAGGTCATCAGCGAGGACATGGGCTGGAAGCTGGAGAACGTGTCCCTGAAAGAGCTGGGCTCCTGCAAAAAGATCAACATCGACCGGGACAACACCACCATCATCGACGGCGGCGGCGAGCACTCCGCCATCGAGGGCCGGGTGAAGCAGATCCGGGGACAGATCGAAGAGACCACTTCGGACTATGACCGGGAGAAGCTCCAGGAGCGGCTGGCCAAGCTGGTGGGCGGCGTCGCCGTCATCCGCGTGGGCGCGGCCACGGAAATCGAGATGAAAGAAAAGAAGGCCCGGGTGGAAGACGCCCTGAACGCCACCCGCGCCGCGGTGGAGGAAGGCATCGTCCCCGGCGGCGGCGTAGCCCTGCTGCGCTGCATGCCCACCCTGGTGGACCTGAAGCTGGAGATTCACGACGAGCAGTTGGGCGTCAACATCATCAAGCGGGCCCTGGAGGAACCCATCCGCCAGATCGCCAACAATGCCGGCAGCGAGGGCTCCGTGGTGGCCGAACACGTCAAGAACCAGAAAGGCGCCATGGGCTTCAACGCCGAGACCGGCATCTACGAAGACCTGATGCTGGCCGGCGTCATCGACCCCACCAAGGTGGTGCGCTTCGCCATGCAGAACGCCGCCTCGGTGGCCTCCCTGCTCATCACCACCGAGGCCATGGTGGCCGAAAAGCCCAAGAAGGAAGAACCCATGCCGGCCATGCCTCCCGGCGGCGGCATGGGCGGGATGTACTAAGTGCATAATTTCATAAGTACGATTACGTATTCTCTGACCCCCCTCACCCCAGCCCTCTTCCCCCGTCGGGGGGGGAGAGGGGGTAATGAGACGGTTCTTGCTTTCTTCCCTCTCCCCCGATGGGGGAGAGGGTTAGGGTGAGGGGGAATTAACTCTTCGCGCTCCTCTCAATGAATACGTTACCGAATTTATGAAACGATGTACTAAGGCAGAGCCCCGGCAGGCGGGGCTGGATGTCCGGCAAAGGTCCCCTGACGTCGCCCCGGCCGAAGGCCTCGTCCATCAGGGGGCCTCGGGGGACTGAACCCGGACCCGGAAAGGCGTCGTCTTCAGGTAGACCGGGGCCGCACCGCTGCACCCCACGCCTGATTGCGGCGCCTTACCCCTCGCCGTCCGGGCAGGACCAACCGGGGTCGGGGCTTCCGGCCACGCCCCGGTGCGTTTCTTGGATTCACCGGCCCCACTGATCGTCCTTCCGGCACACCGGAAGGCGGTTGTCCCAATATTGGATTGAGGCAGGTCAGAAGGTAAGGCGATGACGCAGGCGGGCGCCGAGGCGGAGAACGTTACATCTTCAATCATCAGGACCATCAGGAGGGAAATTCATGACGAAGCGTGATCACCTGGGAACCTGGCCGCATCATGGCAAAGCGGCGGGAAAACGGGCCTGGGTGGCCCTGGCGGCGGCCATCGTGCTGGCGGCGACCCCGGCCCTGGCGGCGGCCATCAAGGTTTACCGGGCCAGCGGCCAACTGGTGTTCCAATACGACGGCAACAGCGTTTCCAGCGCCCAGGGCGCCACCATCGGCAGGATTGACGGGAACTCCTACTACGCCTCCGGCGGCTCGCTCATGGCCCGGCTGGAGGGCGGCAGGCTCTACAACGCTTCGGGCTCCCTGCTCGCCACCTTTTCCGGCGGCTCCATCAGCAACGCCCGGGGCGCCACCATCGGCCGCATCGACGGCAATCAGCTCTACGACTCTCACGGCGCCTGGATCGCCAAGTTTGATGGCGGCGGGGCGGGCGACCCCGCAGTGATGCTCCTGGCCGCCCGTCTGCTGGGGCTTTTTTAACAGCCGCGCCCGGGCCGTCGGCCCACCCTGAACCATTAAAAACGTTTACTGAGGGGGGCCGTGGGAGCGGCCGCTCCCGTGGCGCAGACGTCTCGCCGGCGGAAACCTCCCCCCAGACTTTCCTCCCAAACCCCTTTATGGGGCCCCCATAATAGGTCGGGCGAGGGGGCAGGGGTCTCAAGACTCCTGCCTCCCAGTGCTGTCCGGCACGATTCTTCCTCACAAGGCATCTCTGACCAGGATATTGCCTTCCAGCTTTGATGTTTCGGCCCTGAGAGAAAAGGAGGCGCAGATCAAAAAGGCCTCCGGACATGTAATAGCCTTCGTCTCATAACATTTTCCGTTTCACGTGCAACAAACGTTGATGTAGGGGCGGTTCACGAACCGCCCCTACGTTATTTGCCCAATATGAGGTTCGTTGCAGGTCAATGTGAAAACGGTATCAGACCCCCTCCCCCTTGATGCTGAGCATTACCCACAAGTGTGGGGGAAGGGATAAGGAGCAGCACAACTCTCGTTCCCAAGCTACTGCTTGGGAACGGACTTGCCCCCGAAGCTCCTGCTTCGGACAACCACGCACCAGGAAATGTGGCCCAGGCTTCAACCTGCGCACCATTCCTTTCATCTCACCTGGGTCGCCCGGCGCAGCCTGAAGGCTGCGGCTACGAGAACGTAAAAATTTGTGGGTAATGCTCAGCCCTTGATGGGGGAGGGATGGGGTGGGGGTGGCGAAATTGTTAATGTGGGTATGCACTTGACTCAAGTGACCCCAATATGTAGTATGCGCGGATGGAAGATTATCCGCGGACTATAATCAAAAACAACATATTGTGCGTACGGTAGTCAACCGGATAGCCCCATTTTTATGTTTTACGGGTGAACCCCGGGCTCGGGGGCGGCTGCCGACCCGTCCGGGCCGCAGCCAGCACCTCCTCCATGGTGACGGCCTCCAGGCAGGGGTAGCCCGTGTCGCAGGTGCGCTTGAAACACGGGCTGCACGGCAGGGGGTGGCGCAGCACTACGGCCCGGTCGCTGAACGGCCCCGTGGCCACGGGGTCGGTGGAGCCGAAAATCGCAATGAGGGGCGTCCCCAGGGCGGCCCCGAGGTGCATCAGGCCGGAATCGTTGGCAATCAGCAGGCTTACTCGGGCCAGCACGGCCATGGCCGTCCGCAGGTCAGTTTTTCCCGTCAGGTCAATTAGTTGTCCGTTATGGTGGGCCGCCACCGCCTGGGCTGTCGCACGCTCCCCGGGGCCGCCCAGGAGCACCACTTGGGCGCCGGATTCCTGCTGCAACGCCGCCGCCACGCCGGCGAAGCGCTCCGGCGGCCAGCGTTTGGCCGGTCCGTAAGCTGCGCCGGGCGCCAGGCCCACGAGGGGCCGGCTGAAATCGACGCCCTGGGAGACCAACAGGTCGAGGGCGCCTTGCCGCTCCGCCTCCGACACCATGAGGCGCGGCGGCGTGAAGGTCCCCACCTCGCCCAAGGCGTTGAGCAGTCCCAGGTAATAGAAAACCTGGTGCAGGCCGTGCAGCCGGCGGCGCCCGGTGACGGCCCGAGTCAACAGCAGGCTGCGGCCGTCCGCGGCAAAACCCAGGCGCTCCCGGACCCCGGCCAGCCACAGGCCCGCGGCCGCGGCCAGGGCGTTGGGGAGGGCCACCCCCAAATCGAAGGTTCGGCCCAGACGGCGGAACCAACGCCAGCGCGCCGGGCCTTCGGGAATCACCAGAATCTCTTGGACTTCCGCCAGTTCCTGATAAGCCGGCGCCACCCGGCCCCGGGCCGCCACGGTGATCCGGGCCGCCGGGAAAAATTTTTGTAACCCGGCCAACACCGGCAGGGCCATGACCGCGTCCCCCACCCAGTTGGGGGCCAGCAGGAGAATATGGCGCGCCTCGGGCAGACCGGACCACCGCCGGGGTCGGACGCCCAGGGTCAGGAAGCGGTGCCGCACCTCCTCCGGCAGCGGCAGGGAGAGGCCGGGCTCCCACCGGCGGGACGCCGGTGCCACCAACGTTGTCCGCACCCCCGACTCTTCCGGCCAGGAAGTTGCCCCATCTCCCCCTCTCCCCCCTGGGGGAGAGGGCCGGGGTGAGGGGGTGAGGCGCTCGCTATTCCCGGAGAACCCGAACTCTTGCCGGGTGGCCGCAATATCTCCCGCAGCTTTTGACCGGGGCGGATGCTCCCGGGATGGCCGGGGGGACGCGTCCGACACAGGACGAAGCAGTCCCTCGATTCTCTCCAGAAGCATTCCTTCTTGGTTTATCTCTACGCCCACTTCCAGGACCCACAGGGGCAGGCTCCCCTCCCACACCTCCCCCAGCCGGGCGAAATCCTTGGTGGTGGTGATGAGGCCCGCCGCGCCAAAGTCCCGGGCCTTCTTCGTCAACTCTTCCAGGTCCCGGACCGTGAACCGGTGATGATCGGGAAAGGCCACAAAGCCCTGGAGCTCCACGCCCAGATCATCAAGCGTATCGTCAAACATGCCGGGTTGGGCCAGGCCGCAAAAGGCCAGGAGGGGCAGGCCCTGCAGTTTGCTCAGTTCCAGGCTGTCCCCACCCGGAAAACGCCTGACGCCGGTGGGGTGAATATCAGCGGTCATGAGCAAGGCCCGGGGATGTTTTTCTTTGAGCTGCCAATAGTGCCGTGCCTGGTCTCCGCCGGTGAAGCGCGTCAGGACGATGACGTCCGCTACGGCCAGGACGGCGGGGGGCTCCCGCAGGGGCCCGGCGGGCAGCAGACGGCCGTTGCCGAAGGGCGCCGCGGCGTCCAGGAGCACGATGTCCAGGTCCCGGTGGAGCTGGAAGTGCTGGAAGCCGTCGTCCAACAGAAACAGGTCGGGCCGCACCTCCCGCCAGGCCGCCAACCCTGCGGCGTATCGGTCCGGCCCGGTGTACACCGCCACCCCGGGCAGGCTCCGGGCCAGCCAGTAGGGCTCTTCCCCCACCCGGGGCGGCCGGGCGAAAATCTGGTTCCCGTCGGAAATTTTCGTAACCTCTTTGGCCTGCCCCCTGTAACCCCGGCTGAGAATGGCCACCTTCACCCTCCGGGCCGCCAGCCGCCCGGCCAGGTGCGCCACCAGGGGCGTCTTCCCCGTGCCGCCCACGGTGAGGTTCCCCACGCTCACCACCGGCGCGGGGAGACGCCGCACCCTGGGCCAGCCCTGCTCATACAGCCACCGCCGCCCCCGGGCCCCCAGGCCATAGAGGGTCGCCAGCCCCGCCGCCAGCAGGTGGAGTGGCCGACTGGGGCGCAGCTTACCCTCAATTTGAAACCTGTCGAACAATCTGTCCCGGAGGCCTTTCATATCCTCAAAAGATAAAAATGGGAAACTTGCCGGGCTTGGGTAGGAACACTAAGTTTGTAAGTTGCAACAAGGTTTCTTCATCCGTTTCTCTGGTCAGATCCACAATGGGCTTTTCCATTTCGCTCATGTTACAAGACTTTTATACGGAGTATGGCTGGTCTCAGCGCTTTGTTTTAGCATTCTTTGGTATAACAGACCGACATCCTTCGATTTCCTTCGGTTATGGCGAAACACAAACTCATCTAGGTAATGTTGAAGATGTTTTTTGCTAACCCTTCCCTGGTGGGTCCCAAGCAACCACCTCTTCAGGAGAGAAACAACCCGATTGACATGGGGCAGCGGGTTTTCGGGGGAGTCCTTGGCTCTCAAGATAACCCGTGTGACACCCATTTCTTCAAGAGGGTTGTATCCTCTCCAACCATCGGTTTCTATGATCGTTCCAGGCTCCACATTATCAATGGTAAAGGAAACCAAGCTCGAAACAGAGAAATCGACAACCCGCTGTATCCGGATACGTCCAAGCCCTCGCCCGGCTTCTTTGATCTCCACGGCCGCGGCAATACGGGCCTTTTTCAGACTCTGTCTCCCTGCAATGCCGTTGACTTAAGGATTGGCACAGGCTATCATCAGGCATAACTAATTGAAGATAGGAGATATTCACATGATCACGCCGTGAAAATATCGTGCCAACT
>Ga0194125_10002062_pt1 | contig 33615 bp, 28 predicted proteins | sample TA2KigC250mmetaG_FD_148626 | JGI IMG/M metagenome (GOLD analysis project Ga0194125, IMG submission 148626) | Freshwater microbial communities from Lake Tanganyika, Tanzania - TA2015034 Kigoma Deep Cast 250m | ecosystem: Environmental > Aquatic > Freshwater > Lake | place: Tanzania: Lake...
TGCGGCGTTCGTACTTGCACGACCGCAGCATAGCAGCAAACCTAGACTCTGTCTAGAGTCCAACCTGTGAACCCGCGTGAATCTACTGCGAATCAACTGAGACTACCCGTAGTCTGCGGAAAACGGGTCCTTACGCCCGTAAGATCCATGGCTCTGTGCACCCTACGCGTCACTGCCTACTTCGAGCCCGCCATCTGCTACGGCGGCCCTGCCGTTAGCGTGCCGGCGGCGTGCCGGGCATTGGTGGAGGCCGGGACGGCGGTGACGGTCTTCACCACCACGGCCAATGGGGATACCGAGCTACCGGCCTCCGCCAGTACCCCGGTCGATCTGGACGGCGTCAAGGTCCACTACTTCCCTCGCCATCGTCCTAGGCGCTACTTCCGCAGCCCCGAACTGGCGCGCGCACTGGATACAAGGACAGCGGGGTTCGACGTCTTGCACCTGCACGGCGTGTTTTGTGACACCAACCGCACCGCCGCGCGAGCGGCCCGCAAGCACGCCGTTCCCTATGTCATAACGATCCACGGGACGCTCGATCCTCTCGCCCTCCGGAGAAGCGCCCTCAGGAAATGCCTCTACATGAGCCTTGTGGAGCGGCAGGTGCTGAACGGAGCAGCGCGGCTGATCGCTCTGACCGAGGCTGAACACTCCCAGATCGAGGCCCTCCACCTGCGGCCACCGATCACAGTAATCCCCAATGGGCTGGATGCCCGGCAGTTCGCGAGTCTCCCAGGGCGAGACGCTGTAGACGCCCATCACCCATGGTTGGCCGGGCACCCGTACATCCTGTACTTGGGCCGCTTGCACCCCAAGAAAGGGCTCGACCTGCTGATAGACGCCTTGCCGGCCGTGCTACGGCAACATCCCGAGTGGCGCTTGGTCATCGCCGGGCCCGATGAAGACGGCTACCGCGCCCAGATCGAGGCCCAGATCCGGAGACTAGGGCTCCAGAAAGCGGCCGTGCCCATCGGGCCGGTGACTGGGCAGGGCAAACTGGGGCTCTTGCGAAACGCTGAACTGCTCTGCTTGCCCTCGCACACGGAGGGACTTCCGACGTCCGTGGTCGAGGCGATGTTCTGTGCACGTCCGGTGCTCATCACCGAAGCCTGCTATATGCCTGAGGTCCGAGATCAGGGAGCAGGACTGGTGGTGCCGGACGAGCTTGAGCCTCTGACGCGAGGGTTGGTGCAGGTTACTGGGATGGACGCTCCGGCACGTCGGGCTATGGGGGAGCAGGGCCGTGCATTCGCTCTCAAGCGGTACGAGGCGGGAGAGGTCACCCGTCTGACCCAGCGAATGTACGAGCAAGTGGTGCAGGAGGCTCCAAAGGCGCGGAGGTTCCGGTGAGTTCCCGCGTGGATATCAGCCGAAACACTGTGCCGGAGGGGTACTCCCGCGGCCGTAGCTGGCTGGTCGTGCTGTTGTGGTGGCTGGTGCAAGACACGCTCTTCCGTTGGTCGCCGCGTCCAGCCTATGGGTGGCGGCGATGGCTGCTGCGTCTGTTTGGCGCTAGGCTTGGACCCAACGTCCGGATCCGTCCGACTGTCCGGGTCGAGTTCCCTTGGCGCTTGAACATCGGGGAGTTCTCAACGATCGGTGACGAGGCGTGTCTATACTCGCTAGCAGAGATCGGGATCGGCGATCATTGCGTCATCTCGCAACGCGCCTTCCTATGCACGGGAAGCCATGACCCGGACCACCCGCAGATGACGCTCATCGTTGCGCCCATCACCGTCGGCGACGGTGCTTGGCTTGCCGCGGATGTATTCGTTGCCCCTGGGGTAGAGATCGGAGCGGAGACGGTCGTCGGCGCGCGATCTGCGGTCTTCCATTCCTTGCCGCCCGGCATGGTCTGCTATGGCTCGCCCTGCAGACCCATGCGGCAGCGACGGTTGCCGTAGCGATCCCCATGCAACCTCCCGGAACTGAAACTGCCCTCTGCGAACTCACCGGCCGACGCCGTGCGTTGCTGACGGGACGCGGCGCTACGGCCATCTGCCTGGCGCTCCGCGCGGCCGGCCTCCGGGACCGGGAGGTAGTCCTACCAGCGAACATCTGCCCGGCTGCCGTCTGCCCAGTGATCTACAGCGGCAATACCCCGGTCTTCTGCGACATCAACCTGACAGACTTCAACGTTGGCCTCGCAAGCCTGCGCGCGGCGCTCGCTGGGGGGGCGGCCGCGGCCATCATTCCTCATGCGTATGGGCACGCGGCACCGATGGCGGAGATCAGTCGCCTCTGCCGGAAGGCCGGGGCACTCCTGATCGAGGACGCGGCCGCCGCGCTGGGGGCCGAACCCGACGGCGCGCCGGCCGGAAGTTGGGGCGACTGCTCCATCCTGAGCTTTGGGTACGCCAAGATCGTAGATGCGGGAAAGGGCGGGGCTCTGCTGACCGACGACCGCGAGTTGCACCACAATGCGCAGAGCCTCCTCGCCGAGCTTCCCGAGTGGAGCCCGCGGATTGAGCGCCGGGCCACAGACATGACACATGCCGTCCGGGGGTGGTGGAATGCCCGCCGGACGGAGCCCCGTCTTGACGACTTACTAGGACCCCTGTGGGACCTCTACGAGGACGTTCACCTATGGCGGTTGCCCCACGAGCACGGACCGAACATCCTGCGCGGTCTGGCCGCCCTGAAGCAGGAGGTGACCCATCGCCAAGCGAACTTTGGCGTCTACCACGACCTACTGGCTGATGACCCAGTGATCCGGGCGCAGCCGAGAGCGGGATCGGTCTGTTGGCGATACACCTGCTTGGTTGACCACTACATACGGGACGCGGTGGTAGACCACTTGCGTATGACGGGCATGGATGTGAGCACCCTCTACCCGGCCGCCCATCGGCAGTTCGAGTCACCGGTGCAGCACCGGTTACCGAACTGCGATCGCCTCGAACGAGAGGTCATCAACCTGTGGGTGGCCCCGCCGTTGACCCAGGCGGACACTCAGGCCAACGCAAAGCGGTTCCGCGCCATCCTGCGTCGGGTTCTGGACTCACGGAGCAGGGAGACATGAGGGCCCTGATCGTCTGCTACGCTTACCCTCCCGAGCCAGCTCCCGGCGGGGTCATGGCGCAGGAGCTGGCCGAGGACTTGGCGGGACAGGGCCACGAGGTCACCGTGATCACCGGCTTCCCCAACCACCCGGAGGGGGTGCTGTACCCCGGCTGGCGGCGCCGCATGCTGGCGGTCCAGCGTCAAGGTGCGATGCGCGTAGCGCGAACATGGCATCTCGTCTCCCGCAGCCGGAGGACAGTGCCCCGGGCGCTCTTCTACCTGTCCTTCGCGGTCACGTCGCTGGTGAACGCCCTGCGGCTCGGGCCGTGCGATGTGGTCTACTGCGACTCGACGCCGATCTTCGGGGCAGTGTCGTGCTGGCTGATCGCGGTTCTGAAGCGCACGGCGCTCATCTACGCGATCTTCGACATGTACCCAGAGGCCATCGTCCAGGCGGGCCTGATGTCGCCCGGGCTCCTGGCGCGAGCATTGCAGTGGCTCGATTGCTTCGTCTGCCGACGGGCGGACCGGGTCGTGGTCATCGCCGAGGGGTTCCGGGAGCGACTCCTCGAACGGGGCCTGTCCGAGTCACGCATTGCGGTTCTACCGATGTGGGTTGACCGTGACGAGGTCCATCCCTTGCCACGCGTGAACCCTTGGCGGACCGAGAAGGGGATTCCGAACGAGGCCTTCGTGGTGCTCTACGCCGGGACCATTGGGCTGGTGAGTGGAGCCCAAATCCTAACGGAAGTGGCTGAGCAGTGCGCTGACGAACCGGCCATCCTGTTTCTGATGGTAGGGCAAGGCCTCGCCAAGGACGAGGCCCAGCGGCTGGCGCAGGAGAAGGCACTAGCGAACATGCGGTTCCTTGACTTCCAGCCCCGGGAGCGCCTGGCCGAGGTCCAGGCCTCCGCGGATGTCTCGGTGGTGACGCTGCTGCCCGGCAAGGGCCGCAACAGCGTACCCAGCAAAGTCCTCGCCTATATGGCGGCCGGCCGGCCAATCATCGCTAGCGTAGACGCCGATAGCGACACGGCGCGCTGGATCACCGAGGCAGCCTGCGGGATCGTGACGCCACCACAGGATGCTGGCGCACTTGCCGAGGCCGTGCAGTTCATACGCGACAACCCGGACTACGCACGGGACATGAGTGAGCGCGGGCGCGAGTTCTTCCTGGCCCGACACAGCCGGACAGCGGCCACCAGCGCCTATCAGGCGCTGTTCGAGCGGGTCGTCGCGGAACAGCGGTCTCGCGGCTCGACCCAGACCACTGGAGGTCCTCCGTGAACTGGGCGCTGATGGATGACCGGAATGCCAGCGACTACCTGCAGGCGCTGTCCGAAGCGCGGACGCCGATGGGACAACATGCCTACGGCTACGCGCAAGCGCTGGCGGAGTGCGCCCACGAGGAGCCCCTGCGGATCGTGGCTTACGAAGGCGAACGGCCCGTCGGCGCCCTGGCCGCAATGCTCTACACGAGCGGCCCCGTGCCCCTGGTCGAGTCGCTTCCGTTCGGGTACGGAGGCGCCTTCAGCTCGCTGGAGGGCGAGGCGCATCGGCAGTGCGTCGGGCTCTTGTGCGAGGCCCTTCTGACCGTCAGCGAGAATGCGGGAGCGTGTTTGGTGACGATCCAGACCCCTCCTTTCCCGGACGGCCCGGCGCTCTATCGCAAGGCCTTCAGCCCGGACTTCGAGCTGCGCAGCTTCTGTCAGTATGTGGACCTCGTTCGGGATTTCGCCGTCCCGTCCTCCGGCGCCGACGGGAAGTACGGCGCATACCGAGGCTGCCTGCGCCGCAACCATCGGCGCAACGTCAAGCTTGCCGAAGAGGCGGGGTTGACCGCCGGGTGCGAGTCGGGACGGCGAGCTGTGGAGCAGTACTGCGCGCTCCAGGCCCGACGGATGACGGAGTTGGGTGCCCGACCGCGACCCGAACCGTTCGTGGCGGGTCTTGACCACCACCTCGGGCCGGAGGCCGCGGGCTGGTTCTTCTTTGTGTGGGACGGCGCCGAGGCGATCTCCGGCACCCCTCTGATTGGGGTGCGCGACGTCCTGGACGTTATCCTGATCTGTATGGATTCCAGAGCCAGTCATATGCAGCCAAACGCCCTGCTGTGCTATCGTGCGATGGAGTGGGCGGCCGATCGTGGTTTTCGGTGGTTCAACTTCCAATCGAGCCTCCGCCGCGGCGACTCGCTCTACCACTGGAAGACGGGCTGGGGGGCTCAGGAGGCTCCCGTCTCGATCCTCACGCGGGTCGTGGGCGACATCGAGCCGATCCTTCGATTGTCCCTGGAGGAGCTGCGCGAGGCTTACACCTACCACTATGTCCTGCCGTATCCCGTGCTCGAGGCGGCCCATGCGGGTCGTCCCATCGATTCACCCGGTCTGCGAGTGTTGGAGAAGGGCGCATGACGACCTCCGCTGAGAGGCTCCCACGACGACCGGCTCTGGCTGCCAAGGTCGCTGTCGAATGGGGGCTCGCCCTGATCGCGTCCCTGTGCCTCGTGCCATTGGGGCTCCTGCTCGCCTTGCTCGTCAAACTCACCTCTCGCGGGCCCGTCCTCTACATCGCCCCTCGGGTCGGCCGCGGCGGGCGGTGTTTCCGCATGCTGAAGTTCCGCTCCATGTATGTCGGCGCTCCGGCCATCGTCACCGAGGACAATATGGTGGTTGTGGAGGAGAATGACCCTCGCCTTACGCCGGTCGGCAAGGTCCTGAGGATGGGTTTTGATGAGTTGCCCCAGCTCATCAACGTGCTGAAGGGCGAGATGGCCCTGATCGGCCCGCGTCCCGACGTGGACTGGATGCTGCCGGAGTACACCGACGATACCCGCCCACGCCTCGATATGCGGCCGGGGATTACCGGCCTGGCTCAGGTTCTGCGCGGAAGGGACCTGACTGGCCCGGAGAACTACCAGCTGGATGTCTGGTACGTGCGGAACTGGTCGCCATGGGTGGACCTCAAGATCGCTCTCTACACACTGCCATACGTCGCAGGAGCAAAGAACATCGGGCGGGCGTGGCTGAGGGCCATACTACGACCCGGCGGGGAGCCCCGTCCGGGCGAAGGAGCATAGGCCCGATGGTCTCGAACGGACAGCCATTGAAGCTGAGATCCGTTGAGCTCGAGACAGTTCCCTGCCCGCTTTGTGGGTCCTCAGACGTCAAGCCGTTTCTTACGGTTCCTGGCTATGTGATTGGAACACAGGAGGTCTTCGTCCTAAGCCGGTGCGACGCGTGCGGGTTCGTGCATGCGAACCCGAGGATCCCCTCGGACAGGATCGCCGAGTTCTACCCTGACGATTACCACGCCGTTAGTGAATCATGCGTGAGCCAAGGCACCCCGGCGGGAGTCCGCCGCGAATGGGCCCGAATACGTGCCGCAGCGGGTTGTCGCGAACCGGGCCGACTCCTGGATTTCGGCAGCGGCATCGGAATGCTCATGCGCGCCGCGTCCGACTCCTCTTGGGATGCCGTGGGCGTTGAGATAGTCCCAGCCTTCCGTGCAACCTCAAGACGGGTTGCCCCCGACAGCCCAGTGTTCGAGAGCCTGAGGCAGCTTCGAGAGGCCCTCCCCACCTTGTCGTTCAACCTGGCCACCGCTGTGTCTGTGATTGAGCACCTACCAGACCCGGTGGTAGTACTGACGGAACTGCGCTCTCTCTTGACGCGAGCGGGCCGCGTCGTAGTCGTGGTGCCGACACTCGATTGTTGGGAGTTCGAGCGGTTTCGCGAGCAGTTCTTCTACCTAGCCCTCCCGCACCACTACTCGCACTTCACCCCCGACACACTGCAGCAGGCTTTGGACCGCGCCGGGTTTGAGTGTCAGCGCATCAAGCGCTTGCCGGTTTGTGCTCTCTTGGAGGAGATCGGGCTCCAGCGAGGGCAGCCCGTCTATCGGGCCATGCTCGCGAACCCTCAACTCGGTCGAGGGGCATACCGTCTCTATCACCACAGCCTGCCGCTGCGAACTGCCGCCATCGGTCTCAGGTTTGCGAAGCACCTGCTCCGGCTGGTGGCGCGGACCCCCGAGATAATGGCGATCGCTCGGCCCCGGCTGTGAACTCCCCCGGCCAACCGATCCCGTTCCCCGGATGATCGAGCAGGCGTGCCTTGGCGTGGGGGTGGAGTCGGCCCGAGGGCCACCGGGGCATTCGGCGTCACCGCACCGCATTGCGGTAGACGGTTGAGACCCCGAACAGCCAGGCCGCGATCTGGCTCCAGTCGATCTTCTTGGCTGTCGGGACCATCACCACGTCGCGGTCTTGCAGCGGCCCGGCCAGCAACTCATTGCCCCCCTGCAGTCCCGCCCGCAGGTTGACCTCCGTGACCTCGACCGCGTCCGCTTGGCGCCTGAGCAGGGCGATCTTGCGCAGCCCAGCATCCTTGCTCGCGAATCCCCCCGCTAGGCCAATGGCATCCACCACCGTATCGCCTTCGGCGAAGGTGTAGTTGCCTGGGTTCCTGACTGCCCCGAGCACCGTAACTCGCGCTTGGCGCAGAGGCACTATCACCACCGAGCCGTTATCGATCGTCGGGTCGGCCAGTCCGCCGGCGGGTGGCGCGCTCTGCCCGACCAACTGGGTCGCATCCGCGGTCCGCTGTGTTCCATCCCGACCGCACACCAATACGCCGCGCAGGTCCGCCTTCTCGGTCGGACCGCCGGCGGTGGCCAGCACCGACGACAGAGGCAGTGGGACGGTGTCCGGGGTAAGGACGCCCGGATTCTGCACCTCGCCTAGAACGGTGATCTCGCGGCGCTCCTGCGCTACGACGATGGTGCGGTACCCGTAGATGAGCGCGTCACTCTCCGAGCCGGGGGCGCTCAAGGCGGCCTTCAGGTCCAGAGGCTTGGCCTCGCCCCGTTCATCCACTCCGGTGGCATTCGTGGCAGCCAGTGGCGCTAGGCCACCTGCCAGGGCCAGCAGTTGCGTCAGGCGCATGTCGCGTCCGGCCGGGTAGAGCCCGGGAGACTTCACCTCGCCGATGACGGCCACCGCCTGTCTCGGTCCCACGACGAGCGTGTGATACTCGGCAACGGGCAGGTTGATCTGGCTCTGAGGGTTGCTGAGGACCTGCTGCAGGTCTACCACGGTTGTGCGGCTCTGGTCGTTCACGAGCACGGCGTGTTGCGCGTCGCCCTCAGGCGTGACTCCGCCGGCCAGTGCCAGCGCGTCCGTCAGCCGGGCGTCGGGCGGCAAGGTCACCGGCCCGGGCCGCACGACCTCGCCGACAACCATCAGTGGCCGGCGCTTCACCACATTCAGGATGTCTCCCGGACGGAGCGCCTCCGCCTCGGACTCACCTCTGCGCAACTCACGCGGTTCGGCCCCGGGCCGGTGGAGGGTCAGACTGGCCGCCGCCTCCGTGTAGCCTCCGGCCTGCGCGATGGCCTGCGCCAGGGTCAGGGACGGACCCAGTACGGGCACCGGACCGGCCTTGCCGACCTCCCCCAACACGTAGACGTCTTGAGTGCGGTACTCCTGCACATTGACGGTAACATCGACCTTGCGGTAGAGCGTCTCCAACGCAGTGCGGATGGCCGCTGCGACCTCCTGCCGCGTCTTGCCGGCGGCCTCCACTTGGCCGACAGCAGGGAATGCAAACACCCCGTCCGGGCCCACCGTCACGCTGGGCGGGGGCACATAGTCCGGCATGCCCACGTTGACGGCAATGGCTAGCACATCGCCCGGCTGGATGCGGTACTGCTCTGTGGCCGGCTGCGCGAGCAAACCGGAAGTCGCCGTGATCAGCAGCCCGATGGACGCCAGGCTGCGCTGCGCATAGGATCGTAGGACCATCGTCTCCTCCAATCGACACCGGCTGTAGGGGCAGACCTTGGGGCTCTGCCCCCTCCTTCGTCGGCGGTGTTCCGCTACTACTCCCCGGCCTCCTTCCCGACGTTGTCTTGTGGGCAGCAGGTGTCCCTGCCTGGCGAGGCGAAACCTGACCGTGAACCCTTCAGCCCGGGCGGTGATCTCACAGTTGCCCCTTGCGCTCTGTCTCCTTATCTACAACGTCAGCGCCCACGCGGACGTACCCGTGCGGAGCCCGCTTGAGGTCCGTGCGCACGTGCAGTCGGTGCAGGGGAACACGGTCGTCCTGACGGCTGATTCGCTAGGACGGCCTCTGGCGCCCGACATGCTCCTCACTCTCCTGGCCGGAGACCGCGCGGCAGCCCTGGTGCGCATCGACGCCGTCCGTGGCGGCCAGGCTACGGGCACTGTGACCGAGAGCCAGTCCGACACGCCCGTACCCCCCGGGCTAGCCGGAGTGGCGCCGTGCCCCATCCCGGTGACCGCCCTCGATGGTAGCGCCGCCCATCTGGCGCTCCCGCTTGACCACGGCCTGACCCAGGGCACCCTCCTGCGCGTGTTCCGCGACGGCACTGACATCGGGGCCGCGGCCCTGAGCATTGCCGAGGACCAGCCGCCGAGTGCGGTCCTGATCGAGGGAGGAGCCAAGACGCTTCGGCCCGGGGATGTCTGCTACGCCGTGCCCGAGTCGGTCACGTTGCCTATTGCGCAAGAGGCGGCGCCGCCTACCTCACCGCGAGAGCCGTCATCGGCTCGACCCACCCATGAGGGCATACTGGTATCGGCGGTCGACGGTGGGGACGTGTACTTGTGGGCCCCCGAGCCGGACGCGCTTGCCGCCTCAATGGAGCGCTTGAGCATCATCCGAGGCGGGGAGTGCATTGCCGTTGTGCGTCTAAGCGCGGACGGCCCTCTAGGCGGCAAGGCGGAGTCAATCAAGCCGGGAACCTCCATCGCCGCAGGGGACCAGGCGCGACCGTGGGCCGAGACAGACGCACCCCAGGCGCCAGCGGTCGCCGAGGCTGGGCCACAGCCCCCTCAGGTCGCTCAGGCACCTCCAGACGTCACACCTGACACCGACGCGGTACCCCGGCAGCCAGCGGCCTCGCCTGAGGCCCCTTCGCAGGGCCCCGCGCGGACCTCTCTGCCGACGGATCGGCCCAAGTCGCCGTGGACTTCGCCTCCCTTGGGATTGTCGTTGTCCGGGCCCACGGGGCTTCTCAGGATCCCGAATGCTGAGGTCCAGCCGTCTGGGGTGGTGCGGCTCGGGCGTGTATTCGTCTCCCCGGATCTTGACCGCAGCTTCCCGGGGAGTCGCAGTCGGTCGCAGTTCACCATCGGCGCCCTCCCGCGCGTGGAGCTAGGCCTGGCGCATTACGCTCGCTTCCTGGAGGACTTGACGTACCACGGCAAAATCCAACTCCTCCCTGAGCGTGACCACTGGCCGGCTCTTGCCGTCGGTACGATGGACGTGCGGGCAGCCTATGGCCTGCAGCCGACGCGCTTCCTGACGTTGAGCAAGCGCCTTGTCGATGGACGTCTACGCCTAACGCTCGGCTATGGGCATGGGGGACTGGGGGGGGCCTTCGGTGGCGTGGAGGCGGCGGTCACGCGTCAACTCACGTTGCTGGCCGAGTACGACACCGAGGAGCTGAACTTCGGCCTCCGCGCGGCACCGACCCCACGGATCCACATCGACCTTGCGGATGTCAGCGGCACACTTGGGGGCCAGGTCACCTATGCCTTCGTCATCGACGAGGAGGACGCACCGCCTCGGCCGGTGATCCTGTCCCGCCCGTCAACGCCTCTCAGCCCACAAGCCCTTGCGGACCGACTGCAGGAGGCCGTCTGTGCGCTGGGGATGGAGAACGTACGCGCGGAGGTGGGAGAGGGGCCCTCTGGGCAGACGGCTGTCGTGTTCTATGAGAACCGACAGTACCTGCATGACGAGACAGAAGCCTTGGGGCAAGTGCTAGCCGCCGCGGCGCGGGAGCTCCCTCCCGGCGTTGCGCGGCTGGCGGCTATCGCCACGAAGTCGCAAGTGCCCGTCTTGCGAGTCGTTACTCAGCCGGACGGCTACGTCCGGTTCCTCTCGGGGGAGTTGGCGCCGGAACGCTACGCCGGTATGCTGCAGGTGGATCACTCCAGTGAGTCCCCGATCGCCCGGTCGCACATCGTAGGGCGCAGCGAACTCGGCAACCCGACCCGCTTCACCGCTGATCTCGCGGTAACCCCGCTCGTGCGGACCCTCATCGGCACCGAGCGCCCGACCCCCGACGACCCTGGCGCCACCCAGAGCTTGGCTGTCCGATTCTCGCTCCGTCCCGACCTGTCGATCAACCTCGGCCGCGGGCTTGATCTGCGCTACTCACACGGCGTCCACGTCGCCGGTGCCTTGGGTATGGGGATCGACCCGTACTACGCGAGTGACGCGGCGCACGCCACCTACGTTTTCGAGCCCGTTGACGGCGGCCTCGCTCGCTTGGCGGCTGGCGACTTCTTGGGGGGCCGGCGCGGCGCTCTGGCCGAGGGGGTCGTCGAGTTGGGCGGAGACCGCCTGCTCCTCCGAGGACTTGCGGGACGGCTTACTGATCTCCGGTTCTTCGATACGCGCTCATACCACTGGGTCTACGTCGGCGATGTTCGGTACCGCATACCTTCCATCCACCTCGTCGCCTCCGCGACTGCCGGCCGCTATGTTGGGGATGACACTGGCTTCACCCTCGGCCTACGCAAGTACTTCGAGGACACCGAACTCGAGATGCAGTTCCGCCATAGCGACTACGGCGACGTTCTGCTTCTCGCAGGCACCGTGCCCATCGGCCCGAGGTCCTGGCCCAAGCCGGATCGGGTGCGACTGCGACTAGGGGATCGTGTACGGTTCGGGCAGCGCGCCCTGCTTCCGGAGGGCGGGGAGGCGGGTTCAGTAACCGCGGCGTCCATGGTGGCCAACCAGTTGGAGGAGTTCGACCTGACCGACGCTCTCCTGAACCGGGATCGGCTCAACGCTGCCTACCTAAGGGTACATCTGGACACCCTCGTCCGCGCAGCGCAGCACGTCGTCTCCGCTGAGAGGTAGAGAGCCTTGCTGTCGCTGATGTGGGAGATGGCGTTGCCGCTACGGGGTAGCAGGCAGTTCCCGTCGCAGTTCAAGGCTGCCTGTTGAGGGCAACTCGCCCTCGGTGACCTCGCCCAGGACCCGGCAGACCCCTCGCTCGTCCTCCGCTTCCACGCACGCGCGCAGCTGGGCGATCTGCCGAACGAGCGTTGGCCAGATGTCTCCGTCGCCGTCGGGCTTGACCCTGTCGATGTACTCACAGGCGGTCGGGAGCAACTGCTCGCCTGGGCTCGTGAGTGTCTCGTGCAGGCGTTCGCCGGGGCGGAGTTCGGTGAGGCGGATGGCGTCGGGAGCGTCGGGATCGCCGCCCTGGAGGGTGATGTACTCGCGCGCGAGGTCGAGAATCCGCACCGGCTCGCCCATGCGCAGTACGAACTTGCCGCCATGCTCGCCCAGCGCGCCCGCCTGCAGAACCAGGAAGCACGCTTCGGGGATGCTCATGAAGTACCGCGTCGCCTCGGGGTGAGTCACGGTCAACGGTTCGTGGTTCGCCCACTGGCGGCGGAAGATCTCGAGCACGCTGGCTTCGCTGCCCAGGACGTTGCCGAAGCGGACGCACATGAAGGCTGTGCCATTGCGGGGGCGGCGGGCGAGCACCAGCTCGCCCATGCGCTTCGTGGCGCCCATGATGTTCGTCGGTGAGGCGGCCTTGTCGGTCGAGATGAAGATGAACCTCTCGACCCCATACTGCTCCGCCAGGTCCGCGAGGGACGCGGTCCCGAGAACGTTGTTGCGCGCCGCCTCGACCGGGACATACTCCATCAGATACACGTGCTTGTGGGCAGCGGCGTGGATGACGATCTCCGGACGGAACTTGGCGAGGAGTTGCTCGACGCTGCTTTCGATCGTCACGTTGGCCACGACCGGGACGACGTCGATGTGAGGGTGCTGGCTCCTCAGGTAGGAGTAGATCCAGTGGATTCGGTTCTCCCCGCGGCCCAGGAGTACCACGCGACTCGGATGGTAACGGCAAACCTGTCGCGACAGCTCACTCCCGATGGAGCCTCCGGCGCCCGTGATGAGTACCGTCTTGCCTTCCAGGTAGTTCCCCTGCAGACCGATGCTTTGGAGCATGACCTCGCGGCCCAGGAGGTCTTCCACCTGGATGGGGCGGGCTCTTCGGCTCTCCGGCGCCTCCATGGACTCCAGGAGGGAGGGGAGGATCCTCATCCGGACGCCGGCGTCCCGGCATATGCCGTAGATCCGGCGGACCTCTACGCGATCCAGGGAGGGAATCGCGACGATGACCTCCTCCACCCCGTGCTCGGCCGCCAGAGCGGAGATGCTCCCGCCGCTCCCGATGACCTTCTTGCCCCTCACGAAGGCTCCGAGTTTGGACGGATCATCGTCCACGAGTCCCACGACGTGGTAGTCGCCGTTGCCCTCGCTCCGCAAGTGAGCCATGAGGGCGTGACCGGTGCGGCCCGCCCCATAGATGAGCACACGCTTCGTCCCATTGGACGAGCCCGCAGGGGGCGTGCCCAGCAGGGGGCGGACGAAGCGCCAAGCGAACCGGACGCCCCCTACGGACAGAAGCGTTGCCAGCCACGCGGTGAGCCAGACAGGGACCGGCACGATGGGAGAGATCAGCCTGTCGAGTGCCAAGGCGGCAATCATCGAGAGGGTGACGCTGCCGCCGATGGCAACGGCCGTGTCGGCCGACGCGTACTCCCAGACTCGGCTGTAGAGGCCGAACAAGACGTTCGTGCCGACCAAACAGAGCGCGGCCAGAATGGCATCCAGCTTGAGGGCTTGCCACTGAGCAGACGGGACCTGTCCGCCGTAGAAGGCGACGGTGGACAGCGCCAGTGCCCCGGCCACCAGAAAACAGTCGGCGAGCGCCAGGCCGACTCGGTAGGGACTGATGGTATGCCGCACAGCGCAGCACCCCCCGACGTCTGCTGCACAGCATCGTGCGGACGGCCGGTTAGCAGTTGACAAGCCCTTGGGGAAGGGCTAATAGTATTGCACAGGTCGGCAGCGGTCACCTCCTTGGCCAGCGGAGAAATGTGACGCAAGGCACAGATGGGGTCTGCACGCAGAAAAAAGGGGGCCATGGGGCAGGAGGACGCCGTCGGTCTGTCGAACTGAGTCGGGACGGTATTGACTGGGCGCTTCGGGGGAAGTCGCTGCTTTGTTCGTCTCGGGCATCTGTTGCCCGCGCCGCAGCCATTCTCGGAGGGCCCAACATGAACCCCTCGAAGGCGTGCATCGCCGCTCTGCTGTTGAGTCTTCCGTGTCTCTCCCTGGCCGCCCCGGGTGACACTGTTCCCTTCGATCACTGGGCCTACGACGCCGTGCAGAAGCTGGTCGATGCCGGCGTCATAAAGGGATACCCTCCCGACTTCGCCTTCCGGGGCGAGCGCGCCCTGACCCGGTATGAGTTTGCCATGGCCATTGCACGGCTGATGGAGCAATCCGGCCGCGGGGGCGCGACGGGCCCTCCGGGCCCCAAGGGCGATCCCGGCGTTCAGGGCACGGTCGGCCCCAAGGGTCCAGCCGGTGACCGCGGCGCTGCCGGCCCTCCGGGGGAGAAGGGCGCGCCCGGCGCCCCAGGTCCGACCGGCCCGCCCGGGCCCAAGCCGACCGATGACGAAGTGCGCGCTGCCTGCGCCAAGCTGTTCGACGAGTTCAAAGCGGAACTCAGGGATGTCCGGACTCAGGCGGAGGACCTCGGTGCCGACCTCGAGGGCCTGGACGAGCGGATCGCCGATGTCGAGGCAGGGCTGAACCGGCCGCAGGTGACGGGGTGGATAGACTACCGTATCGGCCTGGTGGGCGACCTCTGGAAGAACGCCGAGTTCGACGCCCTGACGGCCAAGATTGGCATCGAGGGGCAGATCAACGACCAACTCCGTGGTCGCATCGCCCTGAAGATGATCGATGACGCCACCCGCGTCGCCGATGCCCGACTGACGCCGCTCGTCCGCGATCCGCTAGGCATGTCGGACGCGATCTGGCTCGACGAGGCCCTGTTCCAGTTCAGTACGGATTGCCTGACGCCTGCCGACTGGACGGTCGGGCGGCAGTTCGTTTCCTACGCGCAAGGCCTCACCGTGGACAACGACCGCCTCAGCCAACAGGGCGTGCGTTGGACGCTGGACAACATCCGCGGTTCGGACCTGTCTCTCGACGCCTTCATCGGGTATGCGTACTACGATGAGGGGACCTTCTTCCTCATCAACCATGACCAGTACACGGCCTATCGACTGAGCTATGAGCGGCCCCGGTGGGGGATTGCCGGCACTCACTTGCTCGACGGCGCTGGTGACGAGCAGGCCTGGGGCGCCGACCTGCGGGCCACCATCTGGGGACGCGATCTCGCCTTCGAGTACGCCCAGATGTACCGGAACGCCTACCGTCGGACATTGGATGGGGTCCAGGCGTGGATGGGCTCAATCGACCTGTTGGATACGCCGAGCCTGAAGCTGACGGGGATTATCAGTCGGGCAGACGCGAACTACGATCTTACATTCAGCTCGCTATTTCCGTACTACGAGACGCTGCAGTATGACCTGACCACGTATCCCGGCGCGGTTCCCTGGGAGCGTTGGATGCGCAACGCCCCGGTCTTCCGCGGGGCGCGTGCCATCGCGGCGATCGCCTCGGGGAAGATCGGCTCAACCCCGTTGGAGTTGCGGTACATCAACCTCGACCCCACGCTCGACCGCGCGCCGAGGTACTGGCCGGATTATGCGGTCGGCAACTACAACCATCTGCTGGCGCTCAGCGCGACCCGGCCGGTCGTCAATGGTCTGGATGCCACCTTCTCGTGGGGACATCAGTTCTCCGACGTGGCGGGCCTCGACGATCTCGACCTCCTGCAGGCGGCAATGGTGGCCTCGTTCTGAGAAGGACGATTGGCCGGGGGTCGCGAACAAGCGCATACGGGCTAGGACTGAGGGACTAGACGTCACGGTGAAGGGAGCTCATACGATGACTTCCCGACGCTTAGTGTGGGCCTGTGTGATTGGCGCGTTCTGCTGCACAGTTCTGATAGGCTGCGGGGGAGAAGCGGTTATTAGGATCACGATGGTCGGCGTATACCGCGGCCACATGGCTGGGGATGGAGCGGGCCCGTTGCGCTTCTACATCGGGCCACAGGGCCAACTAGTGGGCAACCTGCGTGTCTCGCCCATCTGCAAGGGTCCCGTCCAGATTACCGGTACGGTCACCCGAGATGGCAACGTGACGTTCCAGGGCACCGGCTGCGGCATTACGTTCCAGGCTACCGGCAGGATCGAGCCGATTGCACCGGGAAGTAACAGGTACGTGGGCTCAGGAACATGGACCGGAAGTGACGGTTCGCACGGTACGTGGACTGCGGCTTGGATTGCGCGAACCGGCTCGATTAGCGTATAGCCCTGGGCTCGCCGCCCACCCCAAGTACTCCTCTCCCAGCGCGGTCGTGAGCAGTATGCCACCGGCGTTCTCACGCGTCCACATTGCGGCTTCGGCCGGCCCGGGCGCGTGCGTCCGGCTCGGTCAACGGCAGGAGTCCGGCCGCCAAGAGCCAATATGAGGGTGTGAGACCTATCACCGAACCGGAGGTGGTCCTCGTGTCCACGGTCTACTGGCTGCTGGTTGCGGCTGCTGCAGTGTCGATCGTGTTGGGCGTCGTTGAGCACTTCGGTGGCATGTTCTTGCAGCCTCTGGGCATCACACAAGCGTTCTCGGCGCTCGCGGACAACTGCCTCCTGCTTGCCATCGCGCTGGCAGTTGGGGAGCTGTTCCGCGCGGGAGCAGGTAAGGCGCCAGCCGAAGACGCGCCGCGCATCGTTGTGGATCTCAATGGTGACCCCCACGGACGGCCGGCAGAACTCGACTAGGCGTACGATCAGATCCATGGGCCCGCCGAGGGCCAGTTCGTCAACGGACCGGGCCTCCTGCGCCAGCCCGCTGTCGAGCGACACGAGACGGAAGTGACCGTCGCCATTCGTAGTGAGCCGGACCTTGCTCCGGACCGTGATCGCGGCGTTGACCGTGATCCCGCCCTCCTCGAAGAGGTACAGCGGGTAGGTGTTCAGTGTCCCACCGGCAAGGTCGATCCTGGAGGGTTCGATGGACTCGATGACCATGCATCGCCTCCCGATGGTTCCGCCACGATGCTTCTCGTGCGTTCGCCAGCGAAGCCCAGTGGGGCTTCCGGCAAAGCCGGGGAACGCCTCCACCTGCCCTGAACAGAGCACCCTATCCGGGGCAGCAGGATGTGCGAGTGCGGGTCGCACGAGGTCGGCAGGGAGGATGACACACAGCGAGTCGTAGGCACGGTCGGCGGGCCCCGAGCACCAGAACCACGCGGGCCAGCCGTAACGGCAGAGATGGCCCCGGGTGCAGCCGAAGCCAGCCTGTGGGTCCGTCACGAACTGGCCCGCGCTGGCCTAGGTCCAACAGCCCCGACCCGCGCCGGGGTCGGCTGAATCGGGGGCTGCCTCTCAGCAGTCGTTGGACCCGCCAATCCAATAGACGCCGTCTCGCGGCGAAGGTTCCCTGTCGTCCGTGGCCCGAGGAGCGAGTCATGCCACGGCCCGGTGCCTCAGTTCGGAGCCACTACCAACTCCGCTCCCTGACGGCGGCTCAGAGAGCACGGACCAGGACATTACTGCCTGCATATGCTGTGTATTCCATCCCCTTAGTCCCCTTCAGGCCTACGGGTTCCTAGTCCGTCAGGCTTGGCTTGCACCGCCGTACCGCGAGCAGGAAGCGCAGGAGGGCCACCCCGTCGAGGGGGTTCGGGGGGGCGATCTGGCGGATAGGCGCTGCCTTCGTCAGGGGGTCCCAGATGCCCACCCGGCCCGGCTCGCCGCAGGCCCACAGGATCTGAATCCACCCCTCCACGAGCAGGTTGCAGTGTGCGGTCTTCTGCCCCATGGCTTCTTCACCTCGGCATGTCCGGGCTGCGCCAGACGTCTCGTGACCGTGGGCTTCCGTCAGGAGGGCGAGGACCGCGCCAAGTGCGCTCTCAGCCCGTCCGCCAGAGCGTTGTCCCACATGGCCTGCGGGGCATGAACGACATCGAGCAGGTGACACGCGAGGGGGTGAATGCGCCCATCCCCTTCACGCCGCTCCGCCCACAGACGGGCGGCTGCCTGTGACAGCATGGCGCTCACCTCCCAGCCTGCCGCAGGCGCGGAGGCCTCCAGTCACGACCGCTCGGGCGACGCCGGTCGAAAGCCGTTGCGTACTGTGGCCTTGGTTCCGACGCGCCAGCGAAGGGAGTCCGCACGGGTGGCGACCGGTCCTTCCAGTCCCGGCACGTCGCGCAGGAGACCGTGCGCTCCCACGGGAAGAGAGCGCTACGGTTCGTGCAGGTCGTCCACAGGCATCGATGCGCCCGCGCCAGCGGATGGCGTCGCCGAGGCCCCCTCCCCGGCTCTGGGGCACGCGCCTCGATACGTGTGAGCAGAGAGCGGCGACCGCCTGTGGAGGAGGTGACGCAGTGACGCCCAAGCGCGCGAGGAAGTGGGTGCCGAGAGTCGAGACCGACACCGTCCGCGAGTGCGAAGCCCTTTGCGAGGTCCTCAACTGGACCGAGGAGGAGGCTGCACAAGCCGAAGCCGAGGTAGCCCGGTGCTTCGAGGAGCGCAGGGCACTGCGCGAGAGATACGGATGGGGCCTCACCCCCTTCGAGGAGGCCCTCGGCTATGTCCCTGAGGCCTTTGCCGGCGCCATCCCGTTGCTGCGGCGCATGGCACGGCACATCCTGGATCGCGCTGGTGTGCCCCTTGCCGCGGGGCCATGGCCACTCGACGCGCCGGGCGTCCGGTACATACGGATGCTGGACGAGTCCGAACGACCGGGACGCCAACCCGCCGCTGCCACGAGGTTCCTCCCAGTCAGCGCCGTCGGGATAGACGAGCGTGAGGCTCGGATGCTGAACCATCTTGCCCGCATAGGACCCAAGTGGTTCGAGGTGCGGTTCGTGCCCCCCCGGCAAGGGTACGAGGCCATCGTGATGGTGTCCTGGAAGGGCCTGCCGTATGATGGAACCTCCAGGATCGTCTGGGCGACCCGCGCCCTCCTAGCTGTCCTCTTGGGCGAGGTACAGCTCGCGCGCTGCACAGTGAAATGGCAGAGAGGTCCCCGCAAGGGTCAGCGGTGCGGGCGCGTGTATGTGGTCCAAGGCCCCGCCGGACGTACTCGAGACTTCTGCGGCTCGGCCGCCTGCAAGGAGCGGCGCAAACGCAACCCCCTGGATGACTAACTGCCCAAACATACCCGCGAATAGAGGGTACGCAACGGGGGTCTCAGCAGGTTGACCCCCTCGCTTCAGCGGCTATACTGACCACATGACACCACGGGGCGCAGAGAGCACCATGAGCAACGCGGGTCCGAAGGCCATGTTGACCACGACAGAGGCGGCGACGAGGTTGGGCGTCTCCCGGCAGACCGTGCTTCGTTGGGTGCGCGGTCACACGCTGCCCGCGGTACGGGTGGGGCGTCAGTGGAGGGTCGAGGGGCGCGCGCTGGCGACGTGGATCGACGCACGGCGGAACGCCTGTCAGGTTCCTCAGACGAACGGACAGCCATCCTGAGAAAGGTGTGACCCGGCTGGCACCGGGTCACTGAGACAAACACAGAGCACGACCCATTGGGAGGCCGTAGCTATGAGTGAGACTACACCATCGCTCGTTCCGAATCAAGACCCCGGCGCAAAAAGGCCGGCCCCCACCGAGGGGCTCGAACCTCGCAACGTCGGTCCCAACGCTGAGCCCGGAGCCCATCGCGGCCCGACAGGCTTCGTCCCCGACGACGCGATAGGTTCGCCGACGTGGGCCGAGGCATGGGAGGAGTTCCGCGAGGAGAAGCTCCTCCAGCCCTGCAAGCCCCAGACCATCGACCAATACGGCTTTGCGCTGAGACCCCTCCGCCGCTGGGTACTGCAGACGCTCAGGCACGACCGCCTCGAACTCCTCACGGAGGCGGACGCCAGGGCGTACCTCGCCCACGTCAAGGAGTACGGCGCCGACGGCAAGCGGTCTATCGGGCAGGGGCGGCTCTTTGCGATATACCGACACCTCAACGTCTTCTTCAGGTGGTTGGCGGAGAGGGGGTACGCGACCCACAACCCCTTCGCCAACATCAGGATCGACAAGCCCCGCGATGACGACCCGCTCTTCCCCGAACTGACCCCCGACCAGATTGCGCGGTTGCTGTCGGTGATCGACACCACGACCTTCGCGGGGCATCGCGACCGGCTGCTTCTGCTGTACCTCTACACGACCGCGGCGCGGATCACAGAGGCGCTGTCGGTGCAAGTGAGGGAGGAGCTAGCGCGAGGCGAGGTGACATTCGTCGGCAAGGGCGAGAAGGAAAGGCAGGCCGGCCTGGCCGTCGAGTTCCGGCGCGAACTGCCGGCGTACCATCGCGCGCGCAACGCGCACCTGGCGAGCATAGGCCGAAGCGATTCACGATGGTTGTTCCCGAACAAGGACGGCGACCGACTCGGCGCTCATACCGTGTGGGATCGCCTGAAGGTCTACAAGGCGCGGGCCGGGATCGAGGACGCCCGCTGCTCACCTCACGACTTCCGGCACTCCTACGCGCTGGCCCATCAGCGGGAGAAGGGCGACTCCCTCGAACTCATGCACATCCTCGGACACTCGACCCTCGCGATGACGAACCGTTACGCGAAGCAGGCGGCGCGGGACGTGAGGGGCGCGATGCAGAAGTGGTCGCCGCTGGCCTCGATCCAGGTTCCGCCGTTGCAGCGGAGTGCCGAAGGCGGGGCCGCTTCTCGGAATCGAGGGCGAGCGCGGAGACCAGGCTCAGTTCACGTTGCTTCGTGAGGAAGTCCACATCGGCCAGTTCGCAGTAGTGGCGGCTCATCAGGAGACTCGAATGGCCCAGACAACGCTGCAGATGAAACGGCGAGCCCCCGTTGCGGACAAAGAAGACCGCGAAGCTGTGTCTCATCGTGTGGGCGCTGACCCGCACATGGTTCAGGCCCGCGCGGCGACCGTACCGCTTGAGCTGCTCGTGGAACGTCGCCGCGGTGGCCCGCTTGCCGAACCAGTTCAGCCACACCCAACCGTGATCCGGGAGGCCGGCGCTCTTCAGGGCCAGTGCGCGACGGGTGAGGTACGTCTGCAGGCGCGCGGCGCAGGTGGGCGAGAAGCCGACCAGCCTCTCTCTTGCACCCTTGCCCATCACTCGCAGCGTGAGGCCGGGGAGGTCCACGTCCCCCAGGCGCAGCCCGAGGGCCTCGGACAAGCGAAGGCCGGTGTCCAGCAGGAGCAGGATGAACGTGAGGTCGCGCAATCCGACGAACGTCGTGGTGTCGGGCTGACGGAGGAGGGCTTCGAGGTCCGCCAGGCCGAGTGTGGCGATGATCTTGCGCGGCTCGCGGAGCTTGCGGAGGCGAGCGGCGGGGCTGACGGCGACAAACCCCTCCCCTTGTGCCCAGTCGAAGAAGCAGCGGAGGATCATGCGGTACTGGTTGACGCGCGCGGCCTGTACCCGCGACTGCCGGTCGGCGACGAAGGTGCGGACGTGGGCCTCGGTCACTTCGTCGATCCGGTCGCAGCCGACCGACCGGGCGTACTTGGCGAAGGGGCCGAGGGTGTACCGTTGCAGGACCAGGTAGGTCGCGCTCAGTCCACGGAGGCGCGACTCCAGCAGGAACGACTCCACGGCGTCTTCGAGCAGCGGCGCGGCGGCGACGGACAGACGCAGTACGGCGGGCATGGCAGACTCCCTTCGGGAGTCCATCGCGCGGGTGCAAAGCTAGTGACCCTCACGGGCAACCAGCCGTGCAATATAGTGAGTTACCTCGCGGGGGCGTCCAAGAAAGCCCGGAAAATGGGGCTTGACAGGACGACTCAGGGCGTGTATCTTGAGGGGCTAGTGAGCTTCTGCTTCGTGCGGGTTCGAGTCCCGCCCTCGGCACCAGCAGTCAGCAACGCGGGCCGGGCGTTGGACGCAAGGGTGGGCGGTTAGCTCAGTTGGGAGAGCGTCTGTCTCACGCACAGAAGGTCAGAGGTTCAAGCCCTCTACCGCCCACCAGACTCAGTACACGATGGCCGGAGTGCGGGCGTAGCTCAGTTGGCAGAGCACCAGCTTCCCAAGCTGGGTGTCGCCGGTTCGAATCCGGTCGCCCGCTCCAGGATGAGCAGACGGCGTCCCGACTCGGTACGGGACCCATGGACGAGCGGAAGTAGCTCAGTTGGTAGAGCGCCTCCTTGCCAAGGAGAAGGTCGCGGGTTCGAGTCCCGTCTTCCGCTCCAGACTCTTCCCGAGTTGGGCCGGGCGCTTGCCCGGCCCGCCGGTTTGTGGTATAAGCGACGTGAGGCGGCATAGCCAAGTGGCTAAGGCGGCGGTCTGCAAAACCGCTATCCGCCGGTTCGATTCCGGCTGCCGCCTCCAGCAATCTGACCGACCATTGAGGGGCGGGCCCGGTGGCTCGCCCGCTCTGGTTCTCTGGGCCCTCGTTGACGCGGGCGGGCGGGGTCGTCTATAGTGGCTGCCGGGCCGGGGTGGCGGAATGGTAGACGCCTGGGACTTAAAATCCCATGAGCCGAGTGGCTCGTGAGGGTTCGATTCCCTCCCCCGGCACCAGCCGCGATGCCCGATGCCCCGGCGTTCGCCGCCCCGCAGAGCGCCCATGGCGCGCTGCCACGTCAGATGAAGATCTTGTAGTTGCGCTTGCCCAGGGCGGGGCCGAGGATCGCCCAGAGGGAGCCGCAGACGTAGTCGCCGAGGATCAGTCCGAGGAAGAAGCGCACGCCCTCCTTGTGCACCTTCATCCCCCAGTAGCGCGTCAGGACGACCTTGAGGAGCCAGCTGACGAGGAACGCGAACCAGAAGTAGTCCATCGCGAAGCTGATCGCCAGCGCGTAACCCGCCGGATGGAAGGGCATGGTGGTGAAGCGGAAGCGCAAGGCCTTCAGCACGAACATGAACGCCGCGCCGATCGCCATGAAGAGGATCGCGCGGTAATCGGACCCCTCCGGCATCTCGATCCACTGCCGCAGTCGGTTGTACGTCTCCCAGCCGACCCAGGACTTGAAGCCCTGAGCGCGCGCGCTCGCGCCTTCCCGGAACGTGACCGTGAGGTTGGCCCAGTACGCAATCAGAATGGCTGCTGCCGTCGCCAGCACCATCGTCCGCGCCAACCACTTGCGGTCGATGGCAGCGTATTCGGTCATCTTGAACGCCTCGAGTTGGTTCGGCATCGGGTGACAGCGGTAGCAGCGGTTGAACCAATACGTCGTCGAGAGCGCCGTGAGGTTGTGCACCCCCATCGACCGTGAGCCGGCGATCTGGACCATCAGGCGGTGCGGATTCACGAAGTAGATCTCGTGCGGGGCGCCAAACTCGGCCCGCACGCGCGTCATCGCCAGGCTCAGCAAGTAGAAGATCACGAGGAAGCCCGCGATCGTCGGCACGTTCATCCCCGCCTGGATCGCGATCGCGATCAGCCCCACGGACCCCGCGATGATGCCCGCGAAGGCGAAGCGGTAGCTGAACGGCTCGTCTGCGTCGATGACGGTGGGCGTGTTCGTAGCGACCTTGCGCCACACGTCGCCCAGGTGGCGCCGCGCCGCCCACAGACCGGAGATCGCCAGGGCGATCCAGGCGCCGCCCGCCTGCTCGTTGAGGTAGGGTAAGCCCTGCGCCTGCTTCCACCCGATCATCCCGCCGCCGATCAGCTCCAGCTTCGAGAACAGGTAGAAGAACCAGCACGAAAAGGAGAGGTCGGTGGGCAGGAAGAACGCGAGGCCGATCGCAAAGGGGTAGAGGCTGGTCGTGAAGCGGCCCATGTAGTCCCAGGGCGGGCCCTGCAGGTGCTGGCGCATGTCGTACTGCTTGATGTACTGGATGTAGGGCACCTGGGGGAACCACTCGTGCAGGCCGCCGAACACGTCGATGGCGACTGCAACGCCGAAGCCGATCCACATCAGCCGGTTGCGGAAGAACTCGGCCGACTGCTGGCCGCGCGTCAGCTCCAGGGGTAGGAGGATCAGCGGGAACGCCAGCTTCTCGTGCTCGGTCCACGGGCGGCGGATCAGCACGTTCAGGCAGAGCAGAACGAAGATCATCACGAGCAGCCACAGACCCCACCAGGCGAGCGGCTTGAGGAAGGGCACGAGGTTCTGCGACTGCCACCAGACCGCGTCGCCCTCATAGAAGCCCCGCAAGGCCCGCTCGTCGGAGACCACCAGCCAGCTCGGGAGGTGCTGGTGGAACAACTCGGCCCACTTGTTCTCGGGTGTCGCGAAGCGGTGGGGATGGCCGAGCACCCCGAACAAGTTCTGCACGAAGTCGTGCCCGGCGAGCGTCTCGCCGATCACCAGCATGATGTAGATGACGAGTAGCTCGACCTGAGTGAAGGCGTGCCGCGGCGAGACACGGTTGAGGATCAGGTTGAGCACGGCCAGGCAGAAGAGGATGAAGACGGGCGTGATGAACAGGGGGAGGCACGAGCCGTCCAGCGAATACCAACGCACCTCCGCCACCGTCACCCAGTACGCGTTCACGGGCATCAGAAGCAGGCCCAGGATGATCGCGCGCGGGGTGATGGAGGGGAGAAGGGCGGGCGGTGCTTCGGTAGAATGGGTGGAAACGCCCTGTTGCACGGCGGCGATTCTACGGCGGGCGAGGAGCACTGTCAAGGGACGCTGTCTCCCGCTTGGAGGTGTTGGCTGATGGGCATGGCCCTCGCGATTGCGCTCTCGACCGTCCTGTACGGATCGTCGGCAGGAGCTGAGACCAGGACGTTCAACCTGAACTACGCTGACGCCGTGGGCCTGCCGGATGTGCTCGACCAGCTCGTCTTGCAGGACGTGGATTGGGTCACACCTCTGCAGCTGCACTGGGCGCAGCTGAAGGGTGCTCTTGCCGTGGACCGCGAGCGAAACGCGCTCAAGGCCGAGGGCTTGCCGGAGGCGCTGGCCGCATTGGCGCAGGTACTGAAGGTCATGGACGTGCCGCGCCCGCAGGTCACACTGCGCTACCGGCGGCTCAAGGTGCCCGACCCGGCCGATCTGTTCGGCAAGCCTGCTGCGCCACCGATGGGCGAGGTTCCGTCAACCGTACACGGGGCGGCCGTCAACGCGCAAGTGACCGTCGGTGATTGGGAGTCGCGCGTAGCCGCACTCGTAGCCGGTGGGAAGGCAGAGACACTCAACGAGGGCACTGTGTCCGTGATGGACAGCTACTGGGCGACCGTGTGGTTGGGCGATCCGGAGGCGCCGCAGCCCGAGTTCTGCTTCCAGGCGCGACCGACCGTGATGGAGACGGGAGCGCTGCGGCTCTCGTTGGCGTACGGCACCTGGCGGCGGACGGGGCGCGACCCCGAGCCGCCCGGGGTCGCCGAGGGACGCGGCACGCCGGGCGAGGTCTGCATCAGCTGCGGACCGGGGCTCGGTGTGGTGGTTCTCGTACCCGAGCTAGTCCTGACGACGCGCCTCGAGGCGGGGCAGTCGGTCCTGGTCGGAGGAGTGGCGTGGGCCCTCGAGGACGCGGGGACCCTTGCCGGGCCCGCCGATGAGTGGGTAGTTGTGAGCGCCGCCGTAGAGGACGCCGTGAAGTAGGGGGCTACTTGGGCTGCCGATGGGTCGCGATCCGCTTCGCGATCCGAGCCAGTTCGCCGTCGTCGGCCCACACGCCCCGGCACTTCCGGCAGCCGTCCAGCTCGATGCCGGGGAAGTGCTTGAACTCAAACCGTGCGAGCCGGTCCAGGCAGACGGGGCAGCGCATGGAGGAATAGGGGGCGGGCGGTTGCCCGGCCTTGGGCGTGAAGGCCGCGTCGATTCGCTCGAGAGCTGCGGGATCACGGTGAGCGACCTCGTCGAGTTCCCCGCGGTCGAACCACGCGCCGCCGCACCCGTGGCACCCCTCGACGGTCACGCCGTCCACGACGACCTGTTCGAGCACCTTTGTGCAGCGTGGGCAGATTCGCATCGGGACCACCTCGCGGCGCAGGGTCTTCGGCTTCGGTCCTGCAAGGAGCCTGCCAACGAACAGCCCACCTGACGCGGAGCGGCAAAGCTGCCGTCAGGGCCCGGCCCAGGCGGTTCGCCGCCGGGGGTTCCCAGACCTGTTGGCCCGACCCGGGCGCTCGGGCAAGGTGTTGGGTGGTGGGACCGCGAAGGATGCTCGTACCGTCCCGCAACCTTCGCCCCCTGCCCGGTGTCCTTGACTTGGTGGAGCGGCTTGGCTATAGTCTCCGTCGGGGCCGGCCGGTTGGCCTGCGCCGGTTCCCGCACCACGGGGGGAGGACAAACGCAGATGAGACCGATTCGGGGGCTGGCTCCGGCACTGATTGCGCTGATGCTCGGCGTGGCCCACGCACAAGACCCGGTTGTGATCGGCGGGATGACGGTGGCCCGCATCCGCGAGAAGGGCCGATTCGAGAGCGTGACGGCCCGCGTCGCACAGATCGACAAGTGGATCGCCGACGTGATCTCGTACGAGGACACGCGGAACCCGAAGCTGTCGATGGCGCGCAAGGACGGGGTCCTGCACATCTACTGCAAGACGCGACCCGTCATCGACGTCTACCCGGCGGATGCCAAGGCGTCGAACACGGACGAGATCTCGCTGGCGAAGATGTGGCTGAAGAACATCCGGGAGGCGCTGCCTCGGTCCACGCCGGTCTCACGGCTGCCGGCTCGGCCGCCAAAGCCGGGCGAGGCACCGGCTCCGCCTGCGCCGCGCGCCCCGACCGGCGTGGTCACGCCCTCAGGCAGCGTGACTCCCGCCGGCGGAGAGCCGGTCACCGGGGTGTCGGGCCAGGCGCCCGGTGCGAGCACGCAGCCGACCGGCGAGATCGTCCCGAAGCCGGAGCCGGCGCCCCTGCCGACGCCCGACAAGACGCCGCGCAGCTCCGCGCTGCTCATGGTGCTGGAGACCATGAACCTCGTGCGGACGCTGCCGGAGGCGGAGTACCTTGAGGGGCGCGACCGGCTGGCCTCGAACCTGCTCGAGAACCTCGAGCCCTTCATGGCCCAGGCGCGCGAGACCGGAGAGGCCGCGGGCACACCGCAGCCGCCGCGGCCTACACTCATCGAGACTCCGGAGCCGCCGAAGCCCTCGACGCCCTCGACCCCGCCCAAGCCGGTGACGGCGGGAGGCGGCGTCCCGACCATCCCGCGCGTGCCGACGGTTCCCACCGTCCCGACGACCCCCTCCGGAGGGAGCGTGAAGCCTACACCCACCGTGCCGACCGCAGCCGGCTCGGACACGGCTCGCGTGCCGCAGAAGCAGCGGATCAAGCGGAAGTTCGCCGCCGCCGAGCAACCCTTCATGGCCCTCAAGAACGCCGGCGATCCGAAGGCCGACGAGGTCTCGCAGTTGCTGAAGGACTCTCGGAGCGCGTACACCGACGGTGACTTCGACACCTCGGAGACGAAGATCGACCAGGCGCTGCGGCTCATGGGAGTGCCGATCCCCAACTGAGCGCCGGACGGACTCCTCCGGCGACCTATGGTGAAGCGACCCCGGCCGAGCCCGTGCAGGCTCGGCCGGTTTGGTGACGCCGACCATGCCACTACGCGCCGTCCTGCTCGATCTCGACGAGACGCTCTACGAACCGGGTGATTCCCTCATCTGCACCGTAGACCGGCGAATCACCGCCTTCATCGCCATCCACACCGGCATCCCCTGGGAACGGGCCGACCGCCTGCGCCGGGAGTTGTGGTGCGAGTTCGGCACGACCGCGCGCGGCCTGAACCGGCTGTTTGACGTGAACGAACGGGACCTGAACCGCTTCGCCGTCGATTCCGTGGAGCCGGAGCTCCACGTGACGCCGGACCCGGGACTGGCGGAGAGCCTCCGCCGCATCCGCGTGCCGTGCTACTTGTTCACCAACGCCACCCGGCGCTATGCGGAACGCGTCCTGGTGACACTGGGCGTCCGCGACCTGGTTCGGGGCATCTTCGACATCGAGTTCTCCCTCTTCAACCCCAAGCCGTCGCCCATCTTCTACCGGAGGGTCGTCGAGGCGCTGAGCCTGCCGCCCGCTGAGATCGCGCTCGTGGATGACAACCCGCGCAACTTCGCTCCGGCCATGGCCTTGGGGATGAGGTGCATCTGCGTCGGGCCGGGCCAGGCGCCCGCAGGCGTCACCCGTGTGCCGACCTTCGCCGACGTCCCCCAAGCGCTCGGGGCCTCGTGGTGAGTTCGCGGCAGGAACTACTCATGGTCGCCGCCGAACAGTTGAGACAGCACCCATACCGAGGGATGGTGATGCCGGTGCCGGTCCAGGTAACGTGCGTCCACTGCGGCAAGACGTACTCCCTTCCCGAGTCGCGTGCCGGGCAGACGGGGAAGTGCGCATGTGGGCACCTGATCAAGGTCCCGGCAACGGCCGCCCCTCCTCCTCCGCCGCCAAGCGCCTACCCGCCGCCCCCGCCTCCTCCACCGGCGGCGGTCGCGCCCGTGATCGAGGATGAGGCGCCGGAGGCCGGTGAGGTCCGCTGCCCGTCGTGCGGCATGGCGACGCGCCACGGGCCCGTCTGCGAGTGGTGCAACGCGACCCTGGTGGCCCCGCCGCCTCCTCCTCCGCCCGCTCCGCCTCCGTCACCGATGTCGGAGGCTCGCGAAGGCATGGCTGACGGCGTCCTGATCCAGTACGTCGCGCCTGGGTCGTTCATCAAGAACGCGGCCGCGCTCGCGGTCGTGTACGTCGTCGCCACCAATGGGCTACGCTACGCGTTGGGTCTGCTCCGGGCGGGCGGCTTCCCTGCCGTCGGCGTACCCTTTGGGGCGGGGGCCTCAGTCCTGAATCTGGTCATCGGCATCGGTAGTGCAGTCCTGGGTGTCTGCCTGGCCGTGGTGGTGTTCAACTGGCTGGCTGGGCAGGGCGACGGCTTCCCCTTGCGCTTTAGGGCGCCAGCGCCGTGGACAAGCGGGACACGCGAGTTGAGGCGAATGAGCCCCGGCTCCGCGATGTGCACCGGGGCATTGGCGGGGGCGTTCCTCGGGCTCCTGCTCGGGCTCTGCGCACTCGTGCTCCTGGGAGGGCTGGCTGGCGCCTTGGGGGGCGGGACGGGCTGGCAGGTAGGCGCCCTCGCGGCGGGGATGCTCCTCGGCGTGCCTGTCGGCATGGGCGTCTGGACGGGCCTCGTCGCCCTCGGCCTCAGTGCCCTCTACAACGTCCTGGCCCCCGCCTGGGGGGGAATCCAGTTCCAGTCCGCGATTGCCTCGACCGCTGTCGCTGAGTACGGGGTCCGCCCCGCCGAGAGATCGGCGAGGGTCAGCGGCATCGGTGTGTGGCAGACGGGAGTGATCGGCGCGGCCGAGGCGCTTGTTGTCTCGGTGTTCGCCATCGTGCTAGTGCTCCTCCCGATGTCCCGCTTGACGCCGTCCCCCGGTCTGGGGCCGATGACGGCGGCCGGGTCCGTCGTGACGGTCGTGGTAATGCTGGTCGTCTACCCCGTGCTGGGCTTCATCTCAGGGGTCGTGACAGCACTGGTCTACAACCTGGCGGGCCTGGTCGCAGGCGGGGTGGAGATTGAGGCTGTCGGGTGAGTCGGCGGCGCGGCGCTACTCGTCGCTCGCCTCATCGGTCTCATCCCGAGGGGGCCACGTGGGCCTGACGCGCTCCCGCCGGCGCGTCTCGTCGAAGAGCCGCTCCAGCAGCTCCTCTTCCTCCATCCGCCGCCGAATCTCACGCGAGCGGCGACGGACGCGGAGATAGGCGAACACGAAGACGACCACCATCAGCAGGAAGCCGGTGGCCTCTGCCGTCCAGCTCAGGGGTGCGTGTCGCGTCTTCGCCTTGATAGCCTCGCGCCAGCCGGCCTCGACTTGCTCCTGGGTCAGGCCGTAGGCGCGCACGAAGCCGCGGCTGACCTCGCCCGTCGCGCGGAATTCGACGACGAACCGGCTCAGGCCGTGGGGCGGATCCAGGGAGACGAGGTACTCCACCAGCACAAAGCTCTCCGCGTAGGCTATGGCGCCCTCGTCGGGGTGCGTCGGGAAGTCGGCGAGTTGATCGATCGTGTGCAGCCGGCCCTGCTTGGCCGCACCCGCCAGGACCTCACGGTCGGCAGCGGTCCAGTCGTCTCCGTAGTACTTCGCGGCGCCCTCGTGAAGCCAGCGTGGCGCGCGGCTCTCGGCCTCGCCCAGGGCCTTCCCCAGCAGTAGGTGAACGGCTTCGTGCCGCGTCACGCGCCGCAAGCCCTTCACTGAGCCCTGTTTCAGCACGATTCGGTCTACCTCCGGCTGCGCGACACCCACCACCCACGCGGGCTGCCGCTCACCGACGGTTCGGTCGAACTCCGTGTCCGTCGCGCACACGATGATCTCGGCCCGCTTGGCGAGCTTGACGCCGAAATCGTCCTGAACCCGGTCCACCAGGTCGTCGGCTTCCTCGAGCGCCGCCTCAGCGTGAACGCGATTGGGCTCGCGGAACCGCACGACGAAGTGGCGCCCCACGAGAGACTCCAACTCCGGCTGCGCGGCCGCAGCGGTGGTCAGCGCCAGTAGGACGCCCACAGACGCCGGCCGGCAGAAGCGAGGGATGAGGAGCAGGCGCATCACTTGGCCCACTTGGGGCAGACCGAGCGAACGTGGCACCAGCGGCAGTGGCGGCCCTTGAGCGCGGGCGGGTCGACCAGGCTGCGCGCCGAGGCGGCCAGTTGTGTCGCACGTTCCTCGATGGCGGTCAGTTCGTCGGGGCGCTTCGTCGCGTCGATGATTCGGCGCTTGCGCAACGCGTGGATCTCGACCTCCACCGGGCGGCCCTCGAGCTGCTCGGCGAGCAGCTGCAGCACCCCTGTCCGGAGGTCCTCACTCAGGGAACCGGGCGACGGAGGTTGGCGGGCGGTCGAATAGAGGACGTAGGCGACGCTTCCATCCGCGCGGGTCTCGCGGCGATCCGCGTTCGCGCGCCACGCCGGATCGCCCAGGCGCCCCTCGACCGTCAGATCCACGCGCACGTCGGTCGCCTCGTCGGCCACGTGGTCGGCGCCGTACTCGGCGAGCAGGCGGAGACCGGTGGCTCGGCATTCCTCCTCCTCCCGGCTATCCGCGCACGCCGCCCCGTTGAAGGACCGGGCGAACTCTTCGTGCAGGCGCTCGACCGGCCACTCCCGTAGCCCGCCGGCGCGATAGCACTCGTCCAGGCAGTGCTTCACCGCGGCGTGCAGCGCCCGGGCGGCGTCCACCCGGCGTGTCATCCCGCCCTGCGGTCCCCCCAGGCGGTAGAGCCGGTACTTCATCGGGCAGAGGACGAAGGCCTCGATGAGACTGGCTGTGAGCGGTTCGTTGTCGTTCACGGCTTCTCCGGCTGGCAGCGGAAGCTCGCCGCAATGCGCTGGAACTCGTCGGCCGCCCGCGCGCCCAGGGCGGAAGACTCGGCCGACTCCTCCAGGACATAGGCCCGGTCGCCGGAGACGCGGAACAGGAAGTACGTCTCGCGTTCCCGGCCGACCGAGTAGCCCTGCCAGGCCTGCAGGCCCTTGTCCCACCTGTACTCCACCCGGGGCGCGCGCTCCTCGGCCAGCCACATGGCATGGGCGGCGAGGAACGTCTTCGGCTCCATCCCGCCACGGATCGCATATGCACGCACTCGCAGCGCGACCGGTACACCCTCTGCGTCGCGCACCAGCTTCAGCGTGCTCGTCTCGTCCTCTTCGAGGCGCCAGCCCGCCTCCTTGTCAACCGCCAGCCGCCACCGGTCACCAACGTAGGAGATGGTCTCGCCGGCGTCCTCCGTCCTCACCGCGAGGTGCAGGACCGAGTCCTCCCGGCTGCCGGGGGACACTCGGCTCTCCGCGGCGGGGGGACGGCTCGGGTGGCGCAGCCCGAGGCAGCCGGCCGACAGGGCCAGCGCGGCGGTGGCCGCGGCAAGGCTAAGGCTCGATGCCAAGGGCCTGCATGGCTTCCCCAACCACATGGAACGACCCCGTGATGCAGATGACATCCGTCGGCTCAGCCGCCTGCTGCGCCTGCGCGAGGGCTTCCGCGACCGTTCCCACGCAGATGACCTCCGCGGCACAGTCCTCAATCGCCTCGGCGATGGTGCGCGGGTCGGCGGCGCGTGGCGAGTGCGCGTCCGTACAGACCACCTTCCGAGCAAGCGGTGCGAGCGCCTGCACGAAGCCGGGCACATCCTTGTCTCTGGCGATCCCCACAACCAGCACCAGTCCGGCCCCCGCCGGCCGTGCGGTCAGTAGTTCGGCAAGCCCCTCGCGGAGGACCTGCGCCGAGACGCGGTTGTGCGCCACATCCAGGACGATCGTCGGCTCCCCCGCCAGCACCTGGAACCGGCCCGGCCAACGCACCTCGGCCAGGCCGTCGCGAACGGACTGCTCGGGCACGACCACCCCCGTGCTCCCCAGCATCTCGCCGAGCGCGATTGCCAGCGCCGCGTTCTCATGCTGATGGCGACCGGCCAGCGGGAGCCTGAGGCCTCGGTAGACGTGGCCCGCGGTCACGTCGAAGCTGCCGTCCGGGTGCTCAGTGATCGCCGGGCACGAGATGGTCGGTGCGCCCACGCAGGCTGCCTGCTCCCGGAGGATGGAGGCAACTTCCGGGGCCTGCGGCGCGAAGACACACGGGACGCCGGGCTTCAGGATGCCCGCCTTCTCGCGCGCGATGTCCTCCAGCCGGTCGCCCAGGATGTCCACGTGGTCGAAGTCGATCCGCGTGATCGCCGTGGCCACGGGCGTCAGCGCGTTGGTCGCGTCGAGCCGCCCCCCCAACCCCGTCTCGATGATCGCCACCTCGACCTCGCGCGTCGCGAAGAGAACCAGCGTCGCGGCAAGGTGGGCCTCGTAGAAGGTGACCGGATCGGCGTCGGGCTCCGCGTTCAGCCGCTCGACGTGCGGACGGACGCGCTCCACTGACGCCGCGAACTCCTCGGGGCTGACCAGTTCGCCCGCCACGCGGGTGCGCTCGCGGATGTCCACGAGGTGCGGCTTCGTGAACAGCCCGACGCGGACGCCCGCCTGGCGCAGGACCGAGTCCAGGATCGCGGCCGTCGAGCCCTTGCCCTTCGTGCCGGCGATGTGGACGATCTTCAGGGCCGCCTGCGGATCGCCGAGCGCCGCCAGCAGCCGCCGTACGGTGGCGAGCTGGAAGCGGTCGCGCCCGAAGTACGTCGCGCCCAGCTTCTCGAAGTCGATCAGCGAGTCCAGGTAGGCAACGGCCTGTTCGTAACTCAGGCGCATCTCAGCCCGCCAACCTCCAGGCACACTCGGAAACGACGGCGGAGCGCCCGAAGACGCCCCGCTCTGCAGATTCGCCGGTTCGGCCCGAGTGTCCTCTCAACTGTATCAGAAGGAGGCCACCGCAGCCGCCTGGAGCAGGTCGATGTCGCTGAGCCCCGCACCGTTGGCGAACTCCCGACCCCAGGTGAACGTGAAGTCGAGCCCCTGCACCACCGGCCTGGTCGCGCTGAGCGCCAGCAGATGGTTGTACTGGCCCACGGCGTAGTCCGGCCACCAGGCGGGCGGCGCCGCCAGGACGGGATCGAGGTTCACGTAGCGTACCTCGATGGGCGTGTCGCCGATCTGAGTGGCCGCAATCGCGGAGAGCGCTCGGGCGCCCCGGAACACCGGAGCATTCCGCGTCCACCGCTCCCAGGGCACCGCGCCGTTCGGCAGGTTGTACTGCAGCGTCTCGTAGTAGGGGAACAGCGACGAGAAGGTCAGATCGTATTCCGCATCCGCGCGACTGGCAACACCGGTCAACCGCAAGCTGGGCGTATCCAGCAGGTCGAAGCTGC
>Ga0194125_10002063_pt1 | contig 33608 bp, 29 predicted proteins | sample TA2KigC250mmetaG_FD_148626 | JGI IMG/M metagenome (GOLD analysis project Ga0194125, IMG submission 148626) | Freshwater microbial communities from Lake Tanganyika, Tanzania - TA2015034 Kigoma Deep Cast 250m | ecosystem: Environmental > Aquatic > Freshwater > Lake | place: Tanzania: Lake...
CCAACCAGGACACCGACGGCTACGTGATCTTGGATGGCGTGCAGTTTAAGCCGGTGAAATGAAAAGTGCGCAGGTATCCAATCTGGCTAGAGATTACCCCGGCTCACGCGAGTTGGACACCCACACTAGGGCCTCGTAAAGCAACACCTTCAGAACGCTGCGCAAGCTAAATTAGCTGTAATGGAGCCGCAAGCTCACTTGCTTGGGTAAAAAGCGATTCTGGGGTTTCCCTAACAGGCGGGACACCAGTTGCCAATGGTTTTCGTATTGGCGCGCTGGTAGTGGCGGTCACTGAACCTCCACGTCGAACACGAGACTCGTGCGCGAGTCATTTTGCTCGTTGCGGATCTCCATCTCCTTGAGCTGCCACTTACCGTTGACCTTCTGAAAACGCTTTGGCTCGAAGACTTTCAGCAACTGCCCGCGTAGGTCGTAGGCCTCAGCCACGATGATGCCCAGCGTATCCTGGTCCAGCCACGTTTTGACCCGCGAATAGCCGCCGGGAGGTGGTGAAGGCGTGCTGCTTTCGAGGACGAAGCAGGCCTCGCCCCGGCGCTGCTCCTTTGTTACCAGCCGCTGCTCCGGCCAGTGAAAGAATTCGAGTCCTAGGTCCACCAGCCAGAAATCTGAGCCGGCAAATGGTATGTATAAATTACCGGCAGGTTGGAGCGCGGGGCCGTTCACGCGACCAGTCTGGTATTGGCTCGGCGTCAGCGGTGACCGGGTCACGCGGTAAAGTAATCCGTCCCCGCTCAGGTAGTCCGTGATCCAGCCGCCCTCGGTGAGGGTGGTGCGGATGGTGACGGGGATTTCAGCGCGCACGGCGCCGCGGTTTCGGAGTTTAATCAGCGCCGTATTGGTGCCGTTGGCCCGAGGCGCGAGCGCACGCACCTCGGCAGCAATACGTTGGCCCTCAGTGCGCTGCGTGGCAACATCGGCGGCAAAGGACGCGGAAAGCAGGCCTAAAACAGCAATGTACGTGGCGCCGCAACTTCGCAAGAGACGAAGTGAGGAGTCGCGCACTGATGCGGGACGAGGACTGTTGAACGCGGTACCAGGCGGGTGACTCCTCGTGTTTGCTCTTGCAAAATGAATTGAGAAGTTCACTTAGCCTTACCTTTCCCTAGCTTCTTTAGCGGAGCCTCCTCCAGCGCCAGCGGTATTAGTTCACTGATGCAACGGAGCAAGTGGGTCTCCATTTTCGCGCTAACTTCCTTATGATACTCAGTCCAATCCTTGCGAATGTGCCCGGGTAAGGTGATTTTCTTGACGATTGAGCGGGCAAGAAGTTGTCCGCTATCCTTCACGATGGCGGTTGGCCGCGTGGTTGAGTCGTCTGCGAAGTTCAGCTTGAAGTCGGCCTTGGGCATGGCGGGGGCACTCAACCTTGCTTCACGATCACCTGCGGGCGCTCACCCTTACGCGCGCGGAAGACAATGGAGCCTTTGGGCGCAAGGCCCGAGCCAGCGGAGCAGCCGCACGGACCGTCTTTGGAACCGCAGTGGCCGCGCGGCCGAAGCTGCGCGCGAAGCAACAGGAAGGCGGCGATGCCAACAATGGACAGTGACGCGATTTGTTGCCAGTCCATACGCTGAGAAGCTAGTGCAAGGTGAGCGGAGGGTAAAACGATTTTTCCAACTGACCGCGCTGGCGTTCAGTGCGGGGCAGGCACCGCTGCCTTCGGGTCTTTGGCGTAGTGCCGGTAAAACTGGTTCTGAAAAAGCTCCTCAGGGTCGTGCTTGCGCTTGAGCGCGAAGAACTCCTTCGCCTTCGGGAACGCGGCGTGAAACTGCTCGTGCGTCGCGTGAAGCCGGTAAGGCAGGTAGTAGCGCCCGCTGCAATCCAACGCGGCCTGAATCATGGAACGCGCCGCTCGTTCCATGGCTGCCTCCGCCTCGGGTGTGAAGGGCTGGTGGACGAGGAACACTGCGCAGTGCATCGGCTGGTCCGCGTAGCGGAGGAACGTGTCGTCGTCGCGCAGGACGTGGCGGAGCGTGACGTTGAGGACATCCACGGGGTGTGCCCGTTGCGACTCGCGCAGCTTCGCGAGCAGGCGGGCGAGTTGACCCGCCGGGACGAACAATTCCATCACGATGTCCGTGCTCGCGGCGGAGCCATTGCCAAACACGGCGACCGCCTCGTCCAGCAACCGGCTGCGCTGGAAATGCTCCGGCCTCAGCCACGGTTGCAGGTCGCGTTCGGCCCACCAGCGGAGAGACTTTCCGTAGTCGCTGCCGATGGAACCACGGAAGACCAGCCGGCCGAATCGTGACGGCGGTTCCGTGGTGCGCTCCGTGGCGACAGCGGTTTTCGTGGGCCGCATGACCGTCAGGATGGATTCCTTGAGAAACGCGTCGGAGGCGGTGCTCAAGCGTCCGTAGGCCATGCCCACGGAAGTGTCCTCCAGCACCTTGCGCCGATGCACTGCCTCGAACTCCTCGCCTGGCAGGACGAAACGTTCTGACACGTAGGTCGCGTCCGGCACCGTGTCCAATTCCGCATCGAGGATGACGCCGAAGAGTCCGTAGCCGCCGAGCGCGAGGGAGAACAACTCGCGGTTCTCCGCGCGCGAGCAGCGGACGATGCTGCCATCGGCCTTCAGCAGCCGGAAGCTCCGCACCGTGCTGGCGATGGGTGGGCGGTTCGCGGGCCAGCCGTGGCAGTTTGCGCTGAGCGAGCCGCCCACGGTGAAATCGTGGTTCGATTGCATCACGGCCACGGAGCGGCCGCGCTCGCGGAGAAAGGGAATGACCTCGAACCACCGCGCGCCCGCTTGCACCCAGAGCACGTGGCTCTGTTCAATCAGCTTCATGCGGTTAAAGCGCCGCATGTCCAGCACCATGCCGCCGGGATACAACGTGTGCCCGCCCATCGTGTGTCTCGCGCCGGAGATGGCCACCTTGAGCTGATTCGTCCGCGCGCGGGCGAGCAGTTGCACCAACTGCTGCTCGGCATCCGCAGCATCGCTTGACACGGCGACGACCTCGGCCACCTTGGTCTCGTTGAGTCGGCTGGCGTCGTTCCACACGCCCGCCGGCAATGGAGGCTGGTCATGCCGGTCGGCCTGCTCGGTCCGCCACAGGTGCCACGCGGGGCGCGCAACTATGAGCAGCGCCACCAGCACTAACCCCACGAACACCAAGAAACAGCGGCGGCGGTAAAGCGGGGGCTTCATTCTCGCGCATCACCCGCACTGCGCCTGCTGGCGTAACGCGTGGTCAGCGAGCACAAGCGCCGTCATCGCCTCGACCATCGGCACCGCGCGCGGGAGCACGCAGGGGTCGTGGCGGCCGCGGGGTTTGAGCGTTGTGTTTTGTAAGTTGACATCCACAGTGTCCTGCTCGCGGAACACGGTGGCGGTGGGCTTGAACGCGACGCGGAAGTAGATCGTTTCGCCGTTGCTGATGCCGCCTTGCACGCCGCCGGAACGGTTCGTCGTGGTGCGGACCTTGCCGTCCACATTGCGAAAGGCGTCGTTGTGGTTCGTGCCAGTGAGCATCGTGCCGCCAAAGCCGGAGCCGATTTCAAAACCCTTCGTCGCGGGCAGGCTCAACATGGCTTTGCCCAGGTCCGCCTCCAGCCGGTCGAACACCGGTTCGCCCCAGCCCGCCGGCACGCCGCGCGCGATGCCAGTGATCACGCCGCCGACGCTGTCGCCCTGCGAGCGCACTTGCTCGATGAGCGCAATCATTTTCTCCGCCACCGCCGGGTCGGGGCAGCGGATGATGTTTGCTTCGACCTGCGCGAGCGTGAGTTTGTCCACGTCCACATGGCAGTGGAGGTGTTGCACGGACTCGACGCACGCGAGGATTTCCACGCCCCAACGTTCGCGCAGCAGCTTCTTGGCGATGGCCCCGGCAGCGACGCGCCCGATGGTTTCGCGCGCGCTGGTGCGGCCACCGCCCGGCCACGCACGAATGCCGTACTTGGCCTGATACGTGTAGTCCGCGTGCGAGGGACGAAACTTCGTCGCCATCTCCGTGTAAGCCTCGGAGCGTTGGTCCTCGTTTTTGACCATCAGCGAAATCGGCGTGCCGAGTGTCTGGCCCTCGAAGGTGCCGGAGAGGATTTGCACCGTGTCGGATTCCTTGCGCGGAGTGGTGATGCTGGATTGGCCGGGTCGGCGGCGGTCGAGATCGGGCTGGATGTCGGCCTCGGTGAGTGCGAGGCGCGGCGGGCAGCCGTCCACCACCGCACCCACGCCACCGCCGTGGGATTCGCCCCATGTGGTGACGCGGAAGAGTTGGCCAAAGGTGTTACCCATGAAGCAAAGATGCCGGAAAATGCGCCAAATCCCAAGCTCCAAGTTCTTAACTGGCGCGCAGGGATGCGGAGTTGTGCGGAGCGAGAGGGTTCATGCGTCATGTGCTTCGCAGGAGGATTCGCTACGGACTTTTGACCCTCTGCCCCTTGGCGTTGAAGTGCGTACCCCAAACACGTGTAAATTACCCAGCCATGACCGGCCGCATTCTTAACTGGTGAGAAGTATTTGTAGCTTGGAGCTTTGATCTTCGCCGCTTCAATATCTTCCCCATGAAACCCGTCCGTAACCCCATGTGTTCCCACTTTATCGCTTCGCTTGCCGCTATCTTCGCCTTCGCCCACCTCGCCGCCGCCGCGCTGCGCGCGTTGCCGGCTGGGCAGCTGCCGAATGACGTCCGCCTCGCGCCACCGAAGGATTTGAACGGTTATTTCCCCTTCACGCCGCCGAAGTCGAAGGACGCTTGGCCGGAGCGCGCCGCGTTCGTGCAGCGGCAGATGAAAGCCAGCCTCGGCCTCTTGCCCATGCCTGCCAAGACGCCGCTTAATGTCGTCATCCACGGCAAGGTCGAGCGCGACGAATACACCGTCGAGAAAGTCTATTTCGAGAGCGCCCCGGGCTTCTTCGTCACGGGCAATCTGTATCGGCCCAAGGGCAAGACTGGCAAGGTGCCAGCTGTGCTGTTCGCGCATGGGCACTGGAAAGACGCACGCTTGGCCGAGGGCGCGGAGGATGTCGTGCGCCGTGAAATCGCCATCGGTGCGGAACGGTTCGAGGAAGGTGGGCGCAGCATCTTTCAGTCAATGTGCGTGCAGCTCGCGCGCATGGGTTGCTTAGTTTGGCAGTGGGACATGATGAGCGATTCGGACGCCGTCCAGCTCTCCGCGCTCACCGTCCACCGCTTCGCCAAGCAGCGCCCCGAAATGGCTAAAACCGAGAATTGGGAACTCTACAGCGCGCAGGCTGAGGCGCATTTGCAAAGCATCATGGGCCTGCAAACGCTTAATGCCATTCGCTCGCTCGATTTCGTCCTCGGTTTGCCGGACGTAGACCCCACGCGCGTGGCCGTGACTGGCGCGAGCGGCGGCGGCACGCAGACCATGATTCTCGCCGCGCTTGATTCGCGCATCACGCTGTCCTTTCCCGCCGTGATGGTCAGCACCGCGATGCAAGGCGGCTGCACCTGCGAGAACGCGTCCTTGCTCCGTATCAACACCGGTAACATCGAGTTCGCCGCGTTGGGCGCGCCGCGTCCGCAGGGCATGACCACCGCGAACGACTGGACCAAGGAGATGGCGACGAAGGGTTTTCCCGAGCTGCTTGCGCACTACAAGGTGCTCGGTGCGCCGAACAACGTGATGTTGCACCGCGGTGAACACTTTCAGCACAACTACAACGCCGTCGCGCGCTCGGCCTTCTTCACCTGGGTCAACCAGCACTTCAAGCTCGGCTTCAAGTCGCCCGTCGTGGAGCGGGATTACAAACGCCTCACGCGCGTCGAAATGTCCGTGTGGAATGACCAGCATCCTGCACCGAAGGCCGACGACATTGATTTCGAGCGCAAGCTGTTACGCTGGTGGACGGATGACGCGGAGAAGCAATTGCAAGCCAGCATGTCGTCGGTGGACGCGTTTCGCCAGCTCGCGGGTAACGGCGTCGAAGCGATTCTGGGCCGCACTTTTGTCAGTGCGGGCAAAGTCGCATGGGAGCTAAAGGAAAAGAAAGTTCACGGCAACTACGTGGAGATGACCGGGTTGCTCCGCAACGAAACGCACGGCGAGGAACTGCCCGTTGCGTGGCTCTACCCGAAGCAGTGGAATGGGCGCGCGGTCATCTGGCTCGACGATTCCGGCAAGGCCGCGCTCTTCAGCGCCGATGGTTCTGTGAAGCCCGAGGTGAAGTCGCTGGTGGACTCCGGCGCGACCGTGCTGGGCGCGGACTTGCTCTTCCAAGGTGAGTTCAACAAGGACGGAAAGGCTCCGACGCAGAATCGCGTGGTCGCAAACCCGCGCGAGTTCGCCGGCTACACCTACGGTTACAACCACGCGCTCTTTGCCCAGCGTGCGCATGACGTGCTCACGCTGGTGAAATATCTCCGCAGCTACGAGGCGAACCCGAATCATCCCGCACCGAAGAGCGTGGACGTGGCGGGCTTCGGCGGCACCGGGCCTATCGTGGCGGCGGCGCGCGCGGTGGCACGCGAGGCCGTTGACCACGCGGCGGTGGAGACGGCGGGTTTTCGCTTTGGCAAGCTGACCGATTACCGCGACATGAACTTCCTCCCCGGCGGTGCAAAATACGGAGACATGCCCGGCCTGCTCGCGCTCAACGCCCCGGCGAAGCTGTGGGTTGGCGGTGAAACTGCGCCTGCCCTCGCTGCGAAGCTTTACTCCACCGCAAATGCCGCGAACGCGCTGACTTCCTCCGCGACGACCGACCGCGCCGCAGCCGCGAAGTGGCTGCTGGCGCAGTGACGCATCACCGCTTTGGGTAAAGCAGTTTTCGTTTCCTCGATTTACGCCGGTGGGCGATTACTTCGCCGCGACGGGCCGGCGATGCAACTTGTGGACCGCTGCCTGATCCGTGCATTTCACCAGCAGCTCGTCAATGCACACATGGGCCGGCCGGCTGGCGCACCAGACGAGGATTTCCGCGATGTCGTTGGCGGTCAGCGGCACGACGCCCTCATAGACTTTGTTCGAGCGCTGCTCGTCGCCCTTGAACCGAACCATCGAGAACTCCGTCTCGGCCATGCCGGGGTCAATCGTGCCGACCCGCACGCCGGTGCCGTTGAGTTCGAGGCGCAGGGAGCGGGTGATCATGATCTCCGCCGCCTTCACCCCGCAATACACCGAGCCACCTTCGTAAGCCTGCCGGCCCGCTACCGAGCCGATGTTGAGGATGTAGCTGCCGGGATTCTTGACCATGTAAGGCAGGATGGCGCGCGTCACGCGCATGACGCCCAGCAGGTTCACCTGCACCATCGCCTCCCAGTCCTCGTCCTTGCCGTTGGCCACGGTGTCGAGCCCGTGCGCGCCGCCGGCATTGTTCACCAGCACATCCACCTGCGAAGTGAGCGCCGGAATGACCTCGGCGAACTTGTTCACGCTGCTGGTGCAGGACACGTCGAGCTTGTGGAAAACCGCCTTGGGGGAGCCAAGCTTGCGCGCCTCGGCGGCGACGGCCTCGAGCTTGTCTGTGCGGCGCGCGCCGAGGATGAGATTGCAGCCCTCGGCGGCAAAGGCCCGTGCGGCGGCGGCTCCGAACCCGCTGGAAGCTCCAGTGATGAGAACCCACTTGTTGGCAAGACGTGCTGGCATGATGAGAAGAATTTTGTTTTGTGCGGCGATTTTTTAACGGCCAAGCCCGCCGGGTGAAAGCAAAAAGGCCGGCCAAATCGGCGCTTCCAATCCGCGCGGGGCGTTCTATTTTCATGAAAATGGTCATATACCGCTTTGTCTTGCTGTTTGCCGCGATGGGGTTGGTCGTGGGCGGATGCCGAAAGCGCGAATCTACGGCACCCGCTGGGCCACCGCCGCCGCCCGAGTTCGGCAGCTCCGAAAACAACCTTGGCTACTTGAACGAAGGCGTCCGCAACTTCCAGCAGGCTAACGGGCGCGTGCCAAACGATCTAAATGAACTGGTCACCGGCAAAATGATCGTGCGGATTCCGCCACCGCCGCCGGGGTTTACCTATGTCATGGATCGCAGCTCCGGCATGGTAACGCTCCAGCCGGGCAGGGCGACGAAGTGATTATCATCAGCCAGCCAGCATAGTGTTTTTTTGCGACAGCATTTGTCATCTGAGTTCACCCCAATGAGCCATCGCATCCTCCTTGTTCGGCAACGGGCGGGTTCGGCCTTCACTCTGATCGAACTGCTCGTCGTCATCGCCATCATCGCGATTTTGGCGGGCATGCTACTTCCCGCTTTGAGCAAGGCGAAGGCTAAGGCCAAAGGCACGAAGTGCCTCAATCAAGTCAAGCAGCTCAGCTTGGCGGCGCGCCTTTATTCAGATGACTGGGATGACCAAATGCTGCCCTATGGGATTCTTTACAACCCGGTGCAGATCGGCCCGGTGGTCAGCGGCGGGGTCAACGGCAACGCCAGCAAGGGCTGGCCGGACATCATGCTGCGTTACACGATGGCCACCAATCTCTACGACTGCCCGGGCAATCCGCCGAACGTGCGGTTAAACCTCGGCATCAACCTGAATCTCGCCTTCAACACGATGCGTTACGCGCGCGTGGCGCAGCCGGCGGCGACCATCCACTTCGCCGATTCCCAGCACATCACCAACCCGACCCAGACCGACCCCGATCAGTGGATTGGCCGTCCCGTCTCATGGGTTCACTTCCGCACGCCTAACGACACACTCTACATGGCTCCCAACGATGAGACGCGCGTCGTGAACCGGCACGGCGGCCAGGCGATGACGGTCTTTGTGGACGGCCATGCCGAGAGCATGAAGGCCAGCAAGGTGGGCTTGCAGTTTTGGACCAACGGAGTTTCCAGCCTCGCCAATCCCGATCCGCGTTGGCTGTGGGATCCTTAAAGCAGGATTTTCAAACGGGATTGGGTTAACCATACGTGTGCCCATGGTCGATTGGCTAAAAGTGGTTTCTCGCTGAGGTCGGACTTATTCCAACCGCCAATGACTGCGGCTCGCGAGTGCCTGAGTGATGCTTTTTAGTCCGCAATACGACCGCGAAAGTCTGCTCATTCAGAGCAAGGAGTGTAATTGACTATTTTCGGTTGCCACGCCCTACGTGGCGGAGTGGCAGGCGGATGTCAGCTAATCACGCTCCCGCAGGCAGCGTGAAGTGGAACGTCGCACCCTGGCCGGGCTCGCTTTCCACCCACACCACGCCGCCGTGTGATTGCACAATGTGCTTCACAATGGCAAGGCCGAGGCCGGTGCCGCCGGCCTCGCGTGAGCGGGCCTTGTCCACGCGGTAGAACCTTTCGAACACGCGCCTCTGTGCCTCGGGCGGAATGCCGGGGCCGTCATCCCGCACCCACAGTTCGATCTGCTCGTGCTCGTTAGGCTGCATGCCGATGACCACCGAGCCGCCCGGGCGGCCATACTTGATCGCGTTTTCCACGAGGTTGAAGAACACCTGCTGGAGGCGTTCGGCGTCCGCGTGCGCGACTGCGTGCTCCGGCACCTCGTTACTTAGCCGCACCTGCTTGGAGGCGGCACGGGATTCGAGGTCGGTGACCACGTGCGCCACTACGCCGCGCAATTCGGCGCGCTGGAGGTTCATCACGATCTGGCCTGACTCGAGCCGCGAGATGGTGAGCAAATCTTCAATCAGATAGGTCAGCCGGTCGGCGTGCTTCTCAATAGTCTGGAGGAACTTGGTAGCGACCTCGGGCTTGTCCTTCGCGCCGTCAATTAGCGTCTCGACGTAGCCCGAGATTATTGAAAGCGGCGTGCGCAGCTCGTGGCTGACGTTAGCGACGAACTCGCGCCGGGTGTCCTCGAGCTGCTTGAGGCGCGTGAGATCGTGGCACACGAGGATGAGGCCTTGCTGTCGGCCGTCGGCCCCGAGAACCACGGCAGAGTTAATTTGCAGGCTGCGTGTGCCGTCGAGACTAGGTAATTCCAGTTCGAATTCCTCGACCTGCCCGGAGACCAATGTGCGGTTGATGAGTTCCTGTACTTGGTGCAGCCGCAAGGACTCCATCACGGTGCGCCCGCGAATGTCGCCGGTGATGCCGAACAGCCTTTCCAGCGCCTGATTTACTAACCGCACGCGCCCGTCGGCGTCGAGCACGAGCACGCCCTCCCTCATGCGGTTGAAGAGCGCCTGCTGCTGGGCCAGTTCGCCCGCACGGGCCTGCTCGAGCTGCTGGCGGAGCGACTCAAAATCCCGCTGCTGCCGTTCCCGCTCGGCCGCAGACTCGCGGCGGATCCGCAGCCAGGCGGCGAAGCAGCCCGCAGCGACAACGAGGGAAAGGATGGTGAGCGTGGGCCACATCGGTTGGAGAATGGGGGCAGCAGAGGAACGACGTAAAACGTAAAAAGAAATGCGTAACGGATAACAAAGCAGAGCTTAGGGGGCTAATAGCCGTTGCGCTCTATGGAATAGGTCCTGAGAATCGGCCTCACCCGGCGACGAAGCGATATCCCACGCCCCTTACCGTATCGAGATGCTTCGCCGCTTTCCCCAGCTTCTCGCGTAGCCGTCTCATGTGCGTATCCACGGTGCGGGTGTCTATGACGTTGTCGTATTCCCACACGTCCTTGAGCAGTTGATCGCGCGACTGCACGCGGCCCCGCCGTTGCGCGAGGATGGTAAGCAACTTGAACTCCGTGGCGGTTAGTTCCACGCGCTTGTGGCTGACAGTCACGCTGTGCGCGGGAACGTCGAGCACGAGGTCGCCGAACCGCATCCGCTCGGCCTTGGCCTCGGTGGCATCGCAGCGGCGCAGCAGACCCTTCACGCGCAGCATCAGCTCGCGCGGGCTGAACGGTTTGGTCAGGTAGTCGTCCGCGCCGAGCTCGAGGCCCAGCACGCGGTCAATCTCCGCCGCCTTGGCCGTGAGCATGATGATGGGGATGCTCGCCGTGGCGGCGTCACGCCGCAGGAGCTTGCACACCTCCAAGCCGTCCACTTCGGGGAGCATCAAGTCCAGCACGACGAGGTCGGGCAGTGCCGCGCGCGCTTGCTTTAAGGCCTCCGCGCCGTCGGCCGCCGTGATGACTTCGAAGCCGGCGTTCTTGAGGTTGAACTCCACGAGTTCAACGGCATCCGGTTCGTCATCCACAACCAAAATCTTTGCCATGTGCGAGTTGGTTAACACGCCGCCCGCAGCGAAACAACGATAAGCTCGTAACGAATATGTTACGAAACGGTCACGGTGGCCGTCACCGTTTCACTTCCGTCCGCCCGCGCAGAAAGGCCACCGTCACGACCGTCGCCGCCGATACCACCAGGATGAGGCTGGCCAGCGCGTGGATCTCTGGCGTGATGCCGCGCTTCACCGATGAGTAAATTAGGATGGGCAACGTCGTTGCGCCCGGGCCGGTCGTAAAGAAGCTCACCACAAAGTCATCCAGGCTCAATGTAAATGCCAGCAGACTGCCGGCCACAATCCCCGGCATCATCAGCGGGAGCGTCACGTGCCGAAAAGTAAGCCACGGCCCAGCGCCGAGGTCGGCGGCGGCCTCTTCGAGCTGCGGGTCGCAGTCAGCCATGCGCGCACGCACGACGATGGCAATGAAGGGGATTTGCAGTGTGATGTGCGCGAGCGTCATCGTGGTCATGCCCAGTTCGAAGCCAGCGAGGAACTTGCGCACCAGCGCGAAGAAAAGCAGCAGCGCCACCGCCAGCACGATGTCCGGGATGAACACCGGGATGTGCAGGACATGGTGGAAGAGCCGCTTGCCGGGAAACTCGTAGCGGCTCATGCCGTAGGCCAACGCCGTGCCGAGGCATGTCGCGAACAGCGTGCTAGTGCAGGCTAACTGCAACGTGTTGAAGGCGGCGGCGAGGGCGGCTTGGTTGTCTAGCAGGCGCAAATACCAGTCCACGGTGAAGCCTTCCCACATCGTGCCATGGCGCGCCACGTTAAACGAGAAAACCAGCACCACGGCCAGTGGCGCGTAAAGGAAGACAAAGACCAGCACGGCGGCCAACCCGGTGAGCGGTGAGCGGCGGGTCTTCATGGCAGTGCCACCTCTCGTCTTCCCCGCGTGACGCGCGTGTGCAGCCATAAACCGGCGCCCATAACCAACAGTGCCACGACTGCGATGGCCGAGCCGTACGGCCAGTCCCGGCTCGCGCCAAACTGTTGTTGCACCGCGTTGCCGAGGAGCGCGAGCTTTGCTCCGCCCAGCAAGTCGGGGATCACGAACTGACCAGAGGCCGGCAGGAAGACTAGCACGCAGCCGGCGATGAGGCCGGGGCGGATTTGCGGCAGCACCACGCTCCAGAAAGCTCGCAACGGTGACGCGCCGAGATCAGCGGCGGCTTCTTCGAGCGCCGGATCCAACTTTTCCACGCTCGTATAAAGCGGCAGGATCATGAATGGCAAATAGTCACAGACCAGCGCGATCAACACGGCGGGCCAGCCGGGATATAACTCTCCGTCGGCTGCCAGCCAGTTGGCGGTACGCAGCCCTCGAGCTATCCAGCCGTCCGGCGCGAGAATGAGTTGCCAGCCGTAGGTGCGCACCAGCAAGTTGGTCCAAAACGGAATCACCACGAGCGTCAGTGCCGCGCCCTTCCATCGGTGCGGCAGGCCGGCAATGAAAAAAGCCACGGGTAAACCAGCCAGCAGGCAAAGGATCGCCGTAAGCAGCCCCACGCCCAAGCTGCGCGCCAAAATCAGCGGTTGCACCGGATCAAAACCCAGTGCGCCTTGCCCGAACAGCCGCGCGTAATTTTCCGTGGTGAACCGCCAGACGATCTCGCCGTCGTCCCCGCGCTGCGCGAAGCTCATTGCGACGACAAACAGCAGCGGCCCCACAAGAAACAGCATCATCCAGGTCACGCTTGGTCCGCACAGCCAACTTGCGCGGCACAGATGCGCGCCAAGCGGCAAAGGCTCACCGAAATGCACTGCTTGCCGCGGTCGGCGGTTTTTGACCTTGGTTGATTCAGTCGGCGCGGAGGTCATGGCTAGGGCCGGCGTGCATGAAGCGTGAATTGGTTGATGGCACTCATCAGTCTTCGAGAAGGAAAAAATTCCCTGGCGAGATTGTTAGCTCAACCGAGTCGCCTGCGTGGAGGGCCACCGAGCGCCGACCCATGTTCAACTCTGTGACGCGCAGCAACGTATCGCCTACCCGGACCTGCGCGATTGTCTCCGGGCCGCTGGAGCTGATGCTTTGCACGATGCCGAGTAACCGATTGTCACCGGGCTGACCGCCGTCCATCGCAATGCGCTCGGGCCGGACGCCCAACCGCAGCCGGCTGCGTTCGGACAACTCGATAGTCGTCGCGGGCAGCTCGATGCGTAGCCGGCCTAGCGGCGTTTCCGTCTCGAGTAATTGTTTCGTGCGGCGGATTAAATTTCCCTCGAAAAGGTTACACACGCCAATGAACTCGGCCACAAAACTGGTTTTTGGCCGATCATACAACTCGTCAGGCGTGCCCAGTTGCACAATGCGACCAGCGTTCATCACCGCCACGCGATCGCTCATCGCAAGTGCCTCGTCCTGATCGTGGGTGACGTGGACGAACGTGATCCCAAGTCGCCGCTGGAGTTGGCGGAGCTCGAGCTGGAGCTCTTTGCGCAGCTTCGCGTCGAGCGCGCCCATCGGTTCGTCGAGCAGCAGAACAGCCGGCTCGTTGACTAGCGCTCGAGCGAGTGCCACGCGCTGCTTCTGTCCGCCGGATAGTTCGTGGGGGTGTCGGCCTGCCAGCGGCAGGATTTGTGTTAGCTCCATCACCGACGTCGTGCGCCGGACAATATCGGCTGATGGTAGGCGCTTCATCCGCAGGCCAAAAGCGATGTTCTCGGACACGCTTAAGTGCGGGAACAGCGCGTAGTTTTGGAAGACCGTATTGACGGGGCGCTTCCATGCTGGGAGGTGCAGGGCGGGCAGTCCGCCTATGCGTAGCTCACCAGTATCTGGCAAATCTAACCCAGCGATGATGCGAAGCAGCGTGGTCTTACCGCAGCCGGACGGGCCGAGCAGCGAGAAGAACTCGCCGCGCCGGATGTTCAGGCTGACTCCCGCGAGCGCCTCGAACTGGCCAAAGCGGCGGGCCAGCTGCTGGCATTCGACCACAAGGCTGCCGTCGGCGGCATTGGTTTCAGCCGGTTGCAATGGATTAGTTTTAGTAAACCGGCAAGGTAAGATGAACCAAAATGTAGTGCTGCTGGGCACGGTCACGACAGCAGCGGGAGCAAGAGACGGGCCCTGGACAAGTCATTTTTGCAAGGATCGCGCGCATCCTTTACGCACCAGAAACTGGCGTGGCTTTGCCTTGGCTGCTGCGCGGTCGGGCGTAAAGCCCAATAACCAGCCCCGCGATGATCGCCGCACTGCCCCAGAAATGCCCCGCATGCAACCGTTCGCCAAGCCAGAGCACGGCCACGGGCACGCCCGCGACGGGTTGCGCAAGGATGGTCATGGCCGTCACGTTTACATCGGTCTCGCGGATGACCACGAGCCACAGGCCGTAGCCAAGACTGGTGCAAATGATGGAGAGATAAGCAACCCATGCCCAAGCGCTGGCCGGCATTTGTTGCGCGGCCTTAAGGGTGGTGGGACCGTCAATGGCGAGGTTCACCAGCGTGCCGGCTGCAAGAGAGACGGCGAGAAGCTTCATTGGTCCTACGCGGTCCAGCAGCGGTTTTCCCATGATTGAATAAGCCGCTTCGCTGAGGAACGACGCGATGAACACCGCGCTCGCGGTCAGCCCCGCCCACTTGAAGTCATCGGCCCATACGCGGTTGAGCAACACGATGCCGACCATGCCGAGGCTAAAGCCAAGCCAGCGCTGCGGGGCAATGTGTTCGCGGAGAAAAACCGCCGCCGCCACGGCTGTTAGCAACGGCTCCACCGCCATCAGCACGGAGGAATTGCCTGCTGAACCCAGCAGGTTGCCCCACACCTGCAACCGATGCCCAAGTGTGAAAACGATCACGCCCATCAGCGACGCTCTCCACAGGTCGCGCCCGCTTGGCGTCGCGCCCGGCAGCCATGGCCACACGAGCAACAGGCTCACTGCCGCACCGCCGAAGCGCAACGTGGCGATGCCGCCGGAGTCCAAATTCGCTTTTAGCGCCTGAATTGCCGAGAGCGAGACAGCCCAAAAGACGTTGAACAACAAAAGAAGGATGAGGTGCGCCGGTTTCAAGAGCGGCGCAGTGTTTCGAGCGGGGCAGGGTAGGTCGAGTGCAAAGGGGAGGGTCTGCCAGTCGAGCATCAAGCCGCCTCGACCACTGCAACATGCCCGCTGCTGCCGACCACACGAACCTTGCAACCCTTTTCGATGAGGTTGCCCTCGGAGACAACGTCAAGGATGTCATCGCCGAACTGCGCCTTGCCTCCCGGGCGCAGCAGGGACACGGTGACGCCGATCTGGCCAAGCCGCTTTTGTTGCTGGTCGGCAATCGTCTGTTGCGTTTGTGCGCCGCTGACACCCTGGGAAACAAGCGCGGGGTAAAGGGCGGTTTTTGGCAGCCAGCGGCTGAGCAGTAGGATGGCCACGATTGAACCGATCCCAGCGAGGGCCAGCTGGTTGAGTGGCAATTGGAGCTGCGGTAACGTCGGCAACGTGGGCGCTCCGGGATAGCGGTCTACGAGAGCCATGACCAGCGACAGGAAAATGAGGCTAAAACCCGTCAAGCCTAGCACCAGCGTCCCGGGGAAGAAGAACAGCTCCAGCGCCAGTAACGCGAGGCCCACGATGAACACAGCTACCCATTCCAGTCCAGTTAGGCCGGCGATGTAGCCACCGAAGAAGTAGATCGCAAACGCAGTGACGCCGACGATGCCCGGCAGGCCAAAGCCGGGGGTCTTAAACTCAATATATATCCCCGCGATGCCGATGATGAGCAGGATGGGCGCGATGGTGTTGATCCACGTGCCGAGCCGCTCCACGCCGCTCGGCTCGACGCGCTTGACCTGGGCGGCGCTGAGTTCCAGTTGCTTCAGCAATGCTTCCAGATTTTCGACCGTGCCCGCGGAAAGCAGCGGCCGGGCGGGGGTGCCATAATTGCGGGCAGCCTCCTGATCGGTAAGCGTGAGAATCTGGCCCTTTTCGTTGATGACTTGGTTATCCAGCTTTAACTCGGAAGTCTTCTTCACCATCGCATCGGCGACGGCGGGATTGTGGCCGTTCTTTTCGGCGTTGGCCCGGACCAACGCACTAATGGCAGAGGAGGCCTTGAGTTCCATTGTCCCCCCGATTTCCTGTGCGCCGCCGGTGGGTGATGCCATCACCGGGGCCGCCGCACCGATGACACTTTGAGGAGCCATGTAAATTTTCTTCGTCGCAAAGGAAATGAACGCGCCAGCGCTGAATGCCTTTTTGTTCACGAAGGTCACGGTCTGGCCAGGGAACTTGCCAATGATACCAATGATTTCCTCCGTCACATCCACTCGTCCGCCGTTGGTTTCCATGTCGATAACAAGCACGTCAGCCTTAGCCTCCATCGCCTCCTTGACGCCGCGCCGCACTAGATAAGTGAGCGGCGGCATGATGTCTTCGCGAATGGGCAGAACGTAAACTTTCTTGGAGCCAGTCTCAGGCACGGCGGCTACCGAGACACTTGGCGCAGACAAGCCGCCAAGGACCATCAGCATCAGCAATAAACCTCTTTTCATTGTCCCATTGTATCGTAGTGGCCAAACCATCGCAAGCAGGGTGAAAGTGTGAGATCCAGGCGTTTGGTTATGCCTCACCGTTTTAAGCCAGAATCTCCCGCGCCACGTTGCCGTGCACATCGGTCAGGCGGAAGTCGCGGCCGGCGTGGCGGAAGGTCAGCTTCTCGTGGTCCACGCCCAGCAGATGCAACAGCGTCGCGTGCAGGTCGTGGATGTGCATGCGATTCTCCACCGCCTTGAAGCCAAAGTTGTCCGTCTCGCCGTAGCTCGTGCCGCCGCGCGCGCCGCCGCCCGCGAGGAACATGCAAAAGCCGTGCGGGTTGTGGTCGCGGCCGTTGCCATTCTCGCTCACCGGCGTGCGCCCGAACTCGCCGCCCCACACGACCAGCGTGTCCTCCAGCAGGCCGCGCTGCTTCAAGTCACCGAGCAGCGCCGCGATGGGGCGGTCAATGTCCGCGCCCAGCTTGCGAGTCTGCTCGTCGTGCTGGTTGTGAGTGTCCCACGGCTGGCTGTTGCCATAATAGACTTGGATGAACCGCACGCCGCGCTCCGCGAGCCGCCGCGCCATGAGGCAGCCATTCGCGAAGTGCCCCTTGCCGTAAAGCTCCCGCATCGCCGCCGGCTCGCGCGAAATGTCGAACGCATCCGTCGCCGCGAACTGCATCCGGTAGGCTGTCTCCATGGCCTCGATGCGCCCCTGCAACGCTGCATCCGTGCCGCCGCGCGACGCGAGGTGCTCGCGGTTCATCTCGGCGAGCAGGTCGAGTTGCTTGCGCTGCTCCTCGGCGGGCGTGCGCGGATTGTGCAGCCACGGAATCATCGCCTTGGGGTCGAGGTTTGAGTGGTTGATGTAGGTGCCGCCGTGCTGCGACGGCAGGAACGCGCTCGTCCATAAAATCGAGAACCGCACGGGCCGGCCGGGACAAAGCACGACGTAGCTGGGCAGGCTGGCGTTCTCCGTGCCGAGGCCGTAGCTGCACCACGCGCCCATCGCGGGCACGCGCGGCGTCATCGTGCCGTTGTTCATGAGGAGCAACGCGGGGCCGTGGTTCGGGTTGTCCGTGTGGACGCTGCGCAACACGCAGAGGTCGTCAGTGAACCGCGCGGTGAGCGGGAGCAAATCGCTGACGGGCAGGCCGGACTTGCCGTGGTTGCTGAACTTAAACGGCACTGGCAGCAGGCCGCCCGTGGGCCGCTCCGTGCGCAAGTCCGCACCCGCGGGCCGTTGCCCGGCGAACTTGGTCAGGTCCGGCTTGGGGTCCAAGAAGTCCGGCCCGAACGGCCCGCCGTTCATGAACAGGTGGATGACCCGCTTCGCGCGCGGCCGGAAGTGGGGCAAGGTCTTCGTGGACGCAACGGCATTCGGCAACGCCGTTGCTACACCGGGCAGCGCGGCCATCAAACCGAGCGTGCCCAAGCCACCGCCGAATCGGGCGATGGCGTCGCGGCGGGAGAGCGGGAGCGGGAGGTTCATGCTCCTCTCTTGACGCTACGTCACCACCACGCTCTTCACCGCACTTTTCGCCTGCCACACGCTGTTGCTCATGCGGGTCTTGAAGTTGACCGTCGCGCCGTAGCCGTGTTCGCAGAATCAGAACAAGGCGAGTTGCGGTTCTGGCCTTCTTCGCTCATCAAACTGAGTTTCCCAAGCTACGTCATCGGTCGCGAGATAACGCGAGTAAGCGAAGTTTGGAACCGGCAGGCGATTGTCCTTTCGCAGCAGGGAGAGGACAAGTGTGCCGACCGCTTCGCCCAAGCCGACGGGCACCGCGTTGCCAATCTGCCGATATTGGTCAACCAACGAACCGGACATCTTCCAGTCGTCGGGAAATTGCTGGATACGCTTGTATTCCTCGATGGACAGTGGCCTGTCTTGGTCGGGATGGCACAGGTCAGTGGCGGGCATGGCCGGGTGTGTGACCAGTGTCGGGCTTGGCTTGTCCCATGAGAGACGGCGGAAGAACCCGGTTTTCCCACCCCCCGCAAAGTAGCTGGCCCCGAGCGCCTCTTTCTGCATTTTTGTTGGAAGGTGCTTCCAATACTCGCCGTGCTTCAAGAGCCGGTAATACTTCAGCCGCTTCTCGGGGAAACGGACGTGGTGATGTTCCACGTCCTGCAATCCCGCGAACGCCTCGCGAACCGTCCGCCACTTCGGAAGCCCATGAACGCCGCCCTCGGAATGCGTCGGTGTCAGGTAGGGTGCCTTCTTTCCATTGCGGGAACAGATGATGATGACCCGCTCGCGCGACTGCGGGACACCAAAGTTCGCCGCGTTGTAGAGGTTGAACGAGATTTCATAGCCGCCATCGCGCAACATACTGATGACGTGTTTGAGCGCCCCGCCCTTTTGCTCGTCAGTCGTTAGTGGCGGAAAGCCGAAGCCTCGCCGCTCATGTGGCCGGTGCTCCAGCGGCGCAGAGAGCAGCCCGCGCACGTTTTCGATGACCGCGAAGTGCGGTTGGAGTTCCAGAATCCGCTGGATGTAGGTTAGGAACACGTTGCCCCGGTCGTCGTGAAAGCCCTCGCGTTTCCCAGCCGTGCTGAACGCCTGACAGGGCGGGCCACCTACGACGAGGTGAATTTGCTCCCTCTTCCCCAACCCCGCCAACTCGCGGATTCGTTCGCTGGAATACTCGTTGATGTCGCCGATTAACGCCGCGTGCGGTCTGTTCAGTGCGATGGTCTCCCGGCACGCCTTGTCTATCTCAGACATGAGCAAGACTTCCAACCCCGCCCGCTCCAGTCCCAGATCCAAACCCAGCGCGCCCGAGAAGAACGACAGCGCCTTGAACTGACTTTTCGATTTTTTGTCTCGTCCGTGGTCGCCCACGGATTCATTTCTCAAGTCTGCCTTCATGCGGTGTCCGTTGAGTGTCTCCTCGGGAATCAACCATGCCGTGCCGTGGCGGCTTGCGGGCACTTGTCCGTTCTTGATGAGCCGGCGGACGTATTGTTCCGTGCAGCCCAAGTGCCGGGCCGCTTGCTGGGTGGTAAGGAAGTCGCTCATTTTGTTTCGGCAACGAAACTAATTTTTAGTCCCGACAGCCGCAATCAAAAAGCGCACAACTCAGCCCTTCTTCAGGGCAAGCAGATATTTCCGGACGAACTCCTTGAAGCCGTCCTCAGAAAAGTCTGCCTTCAGCACCGCATCGGGAAACTCGCCCCAGTTGCTGCCGGGTTGCTTGGAGAAGGTGCGAAACCATTTTTGGATGCTCGTCCCCTCGCGGATGGCACTGCTCGACGAGTTTTCACTATTGTCGCGGTTCTTGACTTGGAGCACCTGCCACTTCCGCTTCGATGGCGGCGGCGGTTTCAAGAAGTCAGCGCCTTTGACCAGCGAACCGGAAATCCAAACCCACCCCTCTTTTTCAAGGCTGTCAGCCAAATACCGTTCGAGCAAATCGCCAACCATGTTCTCGGCCCTCATCGAAATCAGGTGCCCTCTTTTGATTTTCTCCAAGTCCGCTGCCGGGATTCCGAAATACTCCTGCAAGATGTAGCTCACCATTTCATCCGGAACCGTGGAAGGCGGCTCTGGTTTCCTCGGAACTCGCCCAGCGGCAAAGGCGGCTGCCGCCGCTTGGATGTAGTCGAAGCTGCCAATCGTAAGTGTTTTCCTGCGCAGATTTGACGCTGCTTTCGGGTTAGCGGCCAGAAAACGAATCACCGTCATAAATTTCTCTGCCAACTCCGGGCGCCCGGCTGAAACCATTGCCTGCCGCGCTTCTCCTTCTGCGTTGGGGATGAAGGACATAGATTTTACCAGTTTCGTGCGAGGGAGTTCTTGGACGAACGGAGCTGTTCCATGCGCAAACTACTGTGCATTGCTGGTCAGCTGCGAGGACTCGGACCGCTCCAAGACACAGCAGGCCATCGCTCGTGTCACGGTGGGAAAGCACTCCAGGAATTCGTCGAGCGAGTAATCGTCCTCCAGATACTCGAAGAGAGTGTTCACGGGGACGCGCGTGCCGGTGAAGACCGGCGTGCCGCCGAGAATCTCCGAGTCCACGGTGATGAGGGCGTCAGCGTTCATGGCTTCCTGTTACTACGAATCGGGTGCGGTGACAACGGGGCTTCTCAATCCACAAAGGCCAGCTCGTTGCTCGCGATCAGGGCTTGGGCGTATTCGGACCACGCTTTCCTGTCGGTCTCGCGGCCGGTGAGGAAGCGCGTGGCCATCGCGAGTTCCTTCGCGGTCGGGGGACGTTGGAAGAGAATGGCGTGGGCGCGGGTGATGCGGGCGGGCAGTTCAGCGCTGGCTTCTTTCTCGATGCGGCCGGCGAGGGCGTCGGCTTGGGCGAGGAGGAAGGGGCTGTTGAGCGAGAAAAGTGATTGCAGTGCGGTGGCGGTCTCGGTGCGCGATGCGCTGTGCGCGGCGGGGTCGGGGAAGTCGTGGATGCGCAGCATCGGCTCCAGCTCGTGGCGGTTCACGGTGCCGTAGAGCGTGCGGCGGCGGTTCTTGTCGGACGTGAGCGCGGTGGCGACGCCGCCGAAGCTGCGGTCGAGCGTGCCGGCGGTGGCGAGCACGGAGTCGCGCCACGCCTCAAAGTCGAGCCGGCGGCGCGGCACGCGGGCGAAAAGCTTGTTCTCCGGGTCGCGCTTCTCGGAGTCGGGCGCGAGCGAGCTTTGCTGCCATGCGGCGGAGAGAAGGATTTCGCGGTGCAGCCATTTGATGGACCAGCCGTTCCGGATGAAGCGCACGGTGAGGTCGTCAAGCAACTCGGGGTGCGTGGGCGCTTCGCCGCTGGGGCCGAATTCACTCGGCGTGTCCACGATGCCGCGGCCGAAGTGGAATTTCCAAACACGGTTCACGATGACGCGCGCGGTGAGTGGCGCGGCTTCCTGCACGATGGCTTGCGCGAGTTCGAGGCGGCCGCTGCCCGTGGTGAAACGGCGGGGCTGGCCGTCCTTCGCGGGAAAGGCGGCGAGGAAGCGGCGCGGGACGATATCGCCGGTGTTGTTCGGGTCGCCGCGTTTCATGAGTTCAAGGTCGCGCGACTGGCCGGGCTTGAAGTCGAGCACGGTGCCCTTGTTGTTCCCGGCGGGGATGACGAAGAGCGCGGCGTCCTCGACGCCCGTGGCCATCGCCATGTTGAAGTGCGGCGTGTTCGTTTTGAGGCCGGCGATTTTCTGCTCAATGACGGCGACTTGGTTCGTGAGGTCGGCGGGCGCGGGCTTTTTCTTCTTCAACTCGTCACGTTCCTTTTCCAGCGCGGCGACGGACTCGCGGGCCTTCTTTACCGGCTGCCAGAACTTGTCGTCCATCGTCGGCACCTCGGCGTGGCGCACGCTCGCGAAAACGCCGGCGATGCCATAGTAGTCGGCGGCGGTGATGGGGTCGGACTTGTGGTCGTGGCAGCGGGCGCAGGCGATCGTAAGGCCGAGGAACGTGCGGCTGAGGGTGTCCACATGCTCCTCCCATTCGTCCGCGACGGTGCCCTTGATGATGTCGGGCGGGAGCTGAAGTTCCTTCCAATAAGTTGGCGCGAGACCGAGGAAGCCGAGCGCGTGGCGGTCCTCGGGCGGGAGGCCCATTTGGTCCGTAGCGATTTGCCGCATGACGAACTGGTCGTAAGGCATGTCGTCGTTGAAGGCCTTGATGACCCAGTCGCGGTAAAGGTGCGCGCCGCTGGTCTTCTCCAGCCACGACGCGGTCTCGTCCACGTAGCGGGCGAGGTCGAGCCAGTAGCGGCCCCAGCGCTCGCCGTAGTGGGGGGAGGCGAGGAGTTTTTCCACGGTGGACTTATAAGATTCAGGCGACCGAGGGGATCCATGGGATGCGCGCACGTAGGCCTCGATCTCCTCGGGCGTCGGCGGCAGGCCGGTAAGGTCGAAGTAAAGGCGGCGAATAAGCACGCGCGGGTCGGCGGGCGCGGCGGGCTTCACGCCGGCCCTCTCCATCTTCGCGAGGAGGAAGTGATCCAGCGGTGTCTGCGGCCATTTGTCGTTGCGGACCTTGGGCAGAGGCCACTCCTTCAACGGCTGGAAGGACCACGGCGTTTGAGGCGCGACGGGTTTTTTAGTGGCAGGCAGAGTCTGTGCCGCCGCCATGGGAAGCGCGCCAAGCAAAACCAGCGTTTGCAGTCCGGACCAGATGTGGCGCAGGTGGTTCATGAACCAGAGGATAGATGGGTACGACGTGCGCGCGATTCAATCCAGCGCGTTTTGGGCTGCAGTGGCAAATGCATTGCGACCTAACAGCACCCGTGCAGTTTGCCCAATAGCGCATGAGGGACGAGCAAATCCACGCGGAAGTCGACCCGACCGGTCGCGAATTCAGTTGTTTGGCTTCGTAGCATATCCCATAAGAACGACCCTGCTGGCAGACTTCCTAGCCACTTAAACTGATTACATCTCTGCCTCAGTGTATTCGTTAAGCGGGAGTCCCGCCTGAGCACGAAAAGGCTGTAAATCTTTTGGGATTGGCCCCTTCAAGGAAACAGGCCCCGCAGTTTTTTTGCCTCGCGGACACGGGTGACGCCCAATGAGAGCGCAGCCATGCGCATAGAGATTTTTTGTTTTCGGCTTAGGTTCAAAGTCTGCGTGAACGCCGTCTCCAGCAGCCGAAAGAGCTTGTCGGTGATTTCCGTCTCGCCCCAGAAAAAGCTTTGAAGGTCTTGCACCCACTCAAAATAGCTCACCACCACGCCACCCGCATTGCAGAGAATGTCTGGAATCACAAAAATGTCCGGACGCTGGTCCAGCACGAGGTCGGCCTCCGGCGTGGTCGGGCCGTTCGCGCCCTCCGCGAGAATGCGGCATCGGATTTGATTCACGTTAGCAGCGGTAATCTGGCGCTCCATCGCGGCGGGCACCAAAATGTCACACGGGGTGATGAGTAATTGCGCATTGGAAATGTCCTCACCACCAGGGAAGTGCGTAACGGACTTCGTGCGCGCGACGTGCTCCTGCAATTTAACCAAGTCCAACCCGCGTGCGTTTAACGTGCCGCCGAAGGCGTCACTGACGGCGATAATTTTCACGCCGTAGCGCGCGAGAGAATACGCGGCGACCGAGCCAACATTACCGAAGCCTTGCACCACGGCGGTCGATTCGCTGGCGTTGAGGCCGATGGTATCCATCGCGCGGTTGGCGAGATAACTGACGCCGCGCCCGGTGGCTTCGCGCCGACCGAGCGAGCCACCGATGGCGACGGGCTTGCCAGTGACGACGGCGGGCGTGGCGTGGCCGGCGTGGACAGAATAGGTGTCCATCATCCACGCCATGACCTGCTCATTAGTGCCAAGGTCGGGCGCGGGAATGTCAATTTGCGGCCCGATGAAGGAGACGAGTTCTTGGGTGAAGCGCCGCGTGAGACGCTCCAATTCTGCCACTGACAATTGCGATGGGTCACACGCCACGCCGCCTTTCGCGCCGCCATAGGGGAGATTCATCAGCGCACACTTCCAACTCATCCACATCGCTAGCGCGGCGACTTCCCCGAGGGTGACATCGGGATGGTAACGCATGCCGCCTTTTGTCGGACCCAGCGTGAGATGGTGTTGCACGCGGTAGCCGGCGAAAACTTCAACTTTGCCGTCATCGCGGCGCACGGGCACTGCGACGGTCAGGGCACGCTTAGGATATTTCAGGCGGTCGCGGTCGTTCGCCGGGATATCAAGCCGGTCTGCCACAAGGTCGAACTGCTGACAGGCCATGTGGAAAGTCGGGTGGTCGTAGACTTGCATCGCTCAAGTTGAGCGCGGCGAAGAAGCGGAGGCAAGGGCGGTAATTAGTTTATGATGCTCTCCAAGCAGCCACGCGCGCGCGTTGGCAGTCTGGATTTCTAGACTATGAAAATTGGTTTTTGCGCATGCCGCCTCCTTTACACCTACACTTGGTCAACCTACGTTCGGCGGGGTGTCAGAAACTGGAACAACGCGGGTGATGCTGGGTATGAGCGGCGGCGTGGATTCTTCCGCGGCGGCGGCGCTGCTTAAGGCGCAGGGTTTCGACCTCGTCGGCGTCACCCTAAAGCTCTGGCCACAAGACTGCGTCAACCGCGCAGAGGACAAGTGTTGCGGCCCTGAGGCGGTGAAGGATGCGCGCGCAGTCGCGCACCAACTGGGCATCCCCTACTATCTCGTGGACGAGTCGGCGGAGTTCCAGCGGCAGGTCATCGCTTACTTCGCTGAGGAATACAAAGCCGGCCGCACGCCCAACCCTTGTGTGATGTGCAACGAGCGGCTCAAGTTCGGCACGCTGATTCACCGCGCCGACCAGCTGGGCGCAAAGTTCATCGCCACTGGCCATTTTGCACGAACAGAGAAGTGCGCGACGACGGGCCGCACCTTGCTCAAGCGCGGCCGCGACCCGCGCAAAGACCAGAGTTACTTTCTTTTTTCGCTCAAACAGTGGCAACTCCAACGCACGTTGTTCCCGCTCGGTGACAAGACCAAAGCCGATACGCGCGACGTGGCCCGCGAATGCCAGCTGAAGACTGCGGAAAAGGAGGAGAGCATGGAAATATGCTTCGTGCCCGACAACGACTACGGGAAGTTCCTCGAAGCGGCGAAGCTCGCGTCGCGGCATCGCGGCGACATCGTGGATGTCCACGGTCGCAAGCTCGCGCAGCACGACGGCATCGAGTTTTACACGATCGGCCAGCGCAAGGGCCTCGGCATTTCCGCGCCTCAGCCGCTTTACGTTGTGGAATTGGACGCAACGAATAACCGAGTGATCGTAGGTGATGAAACGATGCTCGACCGGGCTGAGTTCCGCGTCGAGCGATGCAACTGGATTCCGTTTGAGATTCCGCCTGCGACGCTCGAGGTCACGGCGAAGATTCGGTATAACCATCCGGGCACTCCCGCCACGGTGACCACGACAGCGGGAGGTGGTGCGACGGTGAGACTCCATCAACCTCAGCGCGCCATCACGCCGGGGCAGGCCTGCGTGTTTTATCAGGACGATTTAGTCCTCGGCGGTGGTTGGATTTCGCGGTGAGCACAACTCTTGTGCTTGAGTCACCTTCCCTAGCTCGTATATCCCTAATCCGGTGTCGCGTTGCTCCCAACGCACCAAACCAACCGTACATGAAGAAACCAAAAATGCGTGCCGTGGGCGTGATACCCAAGCAGCGCCAGGTCGCTCAAATCGAACACGACCACCCCGAGATTTCTCGTCCCACGCAACTCAAGGTCCGCACGCTGGATGTGGGTATCTGTGGCACTGATCGTGAAATCTGCACCTTCGTTTATGGCGCGCCACCCGCTGGCAGCGATTACCTCGTGCTGGGCCACGAGGCACTCGGCGAGGTCATCGAAGTTGGCCCGGCGGTGAAGCACCTTCGAGTCGGCGATTTGGTCGTGCCCTCCGTGCGCCGTCCTTGCCCGGATCCGGATTGCCGTCCATGCGTCAATGACCAACAAGATTTTTGCGCGACCGGGAAGTTTAATGAGCGCGGCATTAACCAGCAGCACGGGTTCATGACAGAGTTTTTTGTGGATGACGAAAAGTACTTCGTCTCCGCGCCCAAGGAGCTGCGCAATTTCGCCGTGCTCGCGGAGCCACTAACTATTGCTGAAAAAGGGCTCGCCCAGGTTTGGGGAATTCAAAAGCGCCTGCCGTGGGCGTGCGAGGAGCCGGGCCAGCCCAAGGGCAAGGGCTTGCGCGCCGTGGTTCTTGGGGCTGGTCCCATAGGCATACTCGGAGCCATGACTTGTGTGCTCAACGGTTTTGACACCTACGTCTATTCCCGTTCACCCAAGCCCAACGACAAAGCCGCGTTGGTCGAATCCTTCGGCGCCAAATACATTTCCATCGCCGAGTGCTCCCCTGCGCAATTGGCTGAGCGCGTGGGAAATATTGACCTCGTCTACGAAGCCGTCGGTGTAGCGAAAACGTCGTTCGACGTGATGATGCATCTGGGCCTGAACGGCGTGTTTGTGTTTACCGGCATCCCAGCCCCCGAGGGCCACATCGAGTTGGCAGGTAACCAGCTCATGCGCAATCTCGTGCTAAAGAATCAGGTCGTCCTCGGCACGGTAAACGCAGATAAGGCTGCATTTCAGGCTGCTATTCGTGATCTCGGTGAATTCAAGCGGCGCTGGCCTGCGGCCTTGGAGAAGGTTATCTCCGCGCGGCATCCGGTGGAGAACTTCCGCGAACTGCTCACCGGCAAGGCCACCGGCATCAAGAACGTTATCGCGTTTGGTAAGTAAACGCGCCGCTCACTTCGCCGCTGGGTGCTGCTGGAAGAACTTGGCGATGAGCGCGGGCGCATCACGGTGAAACTCATGCCCGCCGGGATGGATGAACGCGACGAACGGAGTGCCAGTTTTTGATGAATACTCAACGCAGAGCTTGTCCCACGGCTTGCTATCGGATTCGCAGCCATTGAGCTTGCGCACGGCGCTCATCGTGGCTTTCTGCCACTCGTATTTCACAAGTGGGTCATTCTCGCCAGCGAGATGCAGCACGGGTTTAGGCTTCAGTTTGTTTTCCCCGCGCATCACAGCCTGTGCAGCAGCGGCCGAGGGCGCGACCGCTGCAAATACTTCCCCGCGCTCGGCCCACAGCAGATAAGTGAATCCGCCGCCATTTGAGTGCCCGGTGGAGTAAATGCGCCGCTCATCGACTTTGTACTCCTGCTTCAGCTTTGCGAGCAGGGCATCGAAGAACTTTAGGTCGCGGTCTTCCTGTGCACCCGCGCTGTGCTGCCAGCCAGGCTTCTTGCCCTCGGGATCTGTCAGGCGGCCAGGGGTGTTTAAGCCTTGTGGATAAACTGAAATGGCAGTTGCCCACTGCTGGTGCATCGCGAAACTGCGCGCGGCATTTTTCATGTTCCCACCGTGTCCGTGGAAGACGAAGACCACTGGCGCGGCTTTTTCCTTCGCCGAAGCTGGCGCATATATCGCGGCCTCGCGCAAGTCGCCAGCCACCTTGAGTTCCCATTGCTGGAAGCCGGCGGGTAAGACTCCTGCAGCTGGCGCGGCGTGCAGCCCAGACGCGAGCAATAGAGAGCCAACAAAGACAGGGATATCAAGGTTGCGGTGTTTCATGCCTACAAAGACGCCATTTGGGTTTGGCCGTTACAAGCGGAAAGAAATCTCCTTCCTTCAAAAGCTTTTTCACCTAATTCTTTCTAACAAAACTTATGGGCAAAACTTGGTTGGACATCACCGTGGAAATGCGTGACGGCATGGTACAGTGGCCCGGCGACCCAATTTGCCGCGTCGGTCTGCACGTGAAGCTCGGCGATCCCATCCCCGGCCAGCCCGGGAAGAAGATCCCCTGCAACCTCACCAAGCTCGCCCTCAGCGCCCACACCGGCACGCACATGGATGCCCCGCGCCACTTCGTCGCGAATGGCAAGACCATGGAAACTCTTCCGCTCGATGCCGTGATGGGCCCGTGCCGCGTGATTGAGTTGAAGGACAGGGTCGCCATCACCGTGGAGGAACTCAAGCCGCACAAACTCAAGCGCGGCGAACGCGTGCTGTTCAAGACGCGCAACTCCACCAAGAGTTGGCGCATGGCGAAGACCTCCACCTTCGACAAGGATTTCATCTACATCCCCGCCCCGACGGCTCAATACCTCGTGGACTGCGGCGTGATGACCGTGGGCGTGGACTACCTCAGCGTGGGCGGCTACAACAAAGACGGCGTGGAGTGCCATCAGATCATGCTCGGGGCCAAGCGCCCCATCTGGATCATCGAGGGCCTCAACCTGGCGAAGATCAAGCCGGGCAAATACGAGCTCGCCTGCCTGCCGCTCAAAATCGTTGGCTCCGACGGCGCCCCATGCCGCGCGGCGCTGCGGGCGCTCAGGTAGGCCCGGGTTTCCCGTCGTTGGCTGACGGTTTGGCCGGCTCGTTGTTGTCGGGCAGGCGCTTGTGCTCGTGGCGGGCGGCGACGATGGAGGCGATGATGGAGGTAAGGATGATGGCCAGCACGATGGCGAGGGAGATGCCGGAGTGGATGTGGATATCCCAGATGCCCAGCAGCATCTTCACGCCGACGAAGGCGAGGACAATGGAGAGGCCGACTTTCAGGTAGCGGAAGAATCCAATCGCCCCCGCCAGCACGAAGTAAAGCGAGCGCAGGCCGAGGATGGCAAAGACGTTCGAGGTGAAGACGATGAAGGGGTTCTGCGTGACGGCAAAGATGGCGGGGATGGAGTCCACCGCAAAAATGAGGTCGGTAGTTTCCACCATCACGAGCACGAGGGCCAGCGGCGTGAGGGCGGTTCGGCCATTCAAGGTGGTGAGAAACCGCTGGCCGTCGAACTCGTGCGCCACGGGGAAGAATTTCTTCGCCAGCTTGATGGCCGGGTTTTTCTCAGGATGCACGCCGTCGTCGTCCACGAAAAGCATCTTGATGCCGGTGAAGACGAGGAAGCCGCCCATCACGTAGAGCAGCCAGTCGAATTGTTTAATCAGCGCTGCGCCCGCGCCGATCATCACGCCGCGCATGACGAGCGCGCCCATGATGCCCCAAAAAAGCACGCGGTGCTGCAGGGTCAGCGGCACGCGGAAGTAGGTGAAGATGAGCGCGATGACGAAGACGTTGTCCATCGAGAGGCTTAGCTCGATGATGTAGCCGGTGACAAAATCGATGGCCTCACCCGGGGGACGGTTGGCTTTGATGAGGCCAGCGAAGGCCATGGCCAAGATGAACCATAGGGCGGTCCAGCCCAGCGCCTCGCGGAATTTGACGACGTGTGCCTCGCGGTGGAAGACGCCGAGGTCTAGCGCGAGGAACACCAACACGGCGGCAACAAAGCCGGCGTAGTGCCACGCGGTGATTTCAATAATGCTTAGCAAAGTTTTAAGGAGAATGGAGCAATCGGAAAATCACTGTAAGGGTTGATAAACACAGACGCATTTTAGCGCAGCAGTCACAGATTTAGGACCACGCTTGGTCTATCCTGCACTTACGCTCCGTCCCTAACCCAGCCGCACTTCCCCCGCCGTCTCCGCCACGCCCACGGCGACAGTGTTGTCACCGAGGTTGGGGCGCTGGCCCTTGTGCCACCAAAGCACGATGGCACTAGCGATGTAGATAGACGAGTAAGTGCCGGTGATGACACCGCAAAGAAACATGAAGGCGAAGTCATTGATCGGCCCGCCGCCGAAGAAAAAGAGCGCCAGAGCGGCGAGGAAGACCGTACCGCTGGTAATGATGGTGCGGCTTAAGGTCTGGTTGAGCGCGCGGTTCAGGAGGTCCGTGAATGAGCCGCGGATGCCCAGCTTGAGGTCTTCACGAATGCGGTCGAAGATGACTATGGTGTCGTTAATCGAAAAGCCAACGATAGTTAGCAGCGCGGCGACGGTTGTCGCGTTAAATTGGCGGCCGTCGCCCCACAGTTCGGTCAGGCAGTAGATGCCAGCGGTCATTAGCACGTCATGTGCGACGGCCAACACCGCGCCGACGGCGAAGCTAAACTCGTAACGAAACGCGACGTAAACCAGAATACCGAAGAGCGAGAGGGCCAGCGCTAAGAGGCCGCCCCGCAATATCTCGCCGCCGATGATCGCGCCGACCTGCCGGGACTGTTCGGGCCGGAACTGTGCCTCGGGAAACCCCTTCACCAAAGCGTTTTTCACGGCCTCGCCCGCGCCGGCGGGTACAGTCACTCGAAGGTTCTCCGTGTTCCTGTTCTGGTTCTTCTGGTAAGAGACCAACGGGTCGCCTACCTTACGTAAGCGAGCCTCCGGCTTGCCACCGGGCGGCGTTTGCTCCTGATACTCAACCGCCGCGATGAGTTGCCGGAGCTTATCCGTCTCAACGCGCTGGGAGAAGGAGAAGGTGAGCGCGTCGCCACCAACAAAGTCCACGCTTAGAGTTTGTTTGCCCCGCACCAGAGCGCCGTAACCGAGGCCGATGATGATGATGATCCACGAGGCCGTGAAGGCGACCTTGGACCACTTCATGAAGTCAAACTTGCTGCCCCTGATCAGATGCAGCATGGCTAGGTTGAGCAGGTTCTTGTTCAGTAACCAATCAAAGACCAATCGGGTGACGACCAGCGCAGTGAACATGCTTACGGTGATGCCAATGGTGAGTGTGACACCGAAGCCTTTCACTGGGCCAGTCCCGAGGTAGATGAGGATCACCGACGCGATAAGCGTGGTAATGTTCGAGTCAAAGATAGTGCCAAAAGCACGGTCGTAGCCGGCATTGAGCGCGCCACGCGTGGACTTTCCGGCGGCCAGTTCCTCACGAATGCGCTCGAAGATGAGCACGTTGGCATCCACTGCCATGCCGATGGTAAGCACGACGCCCGCGATGCCCGGCAGTGTCAGCGTCGTGCCGATAGAGCACATTACACCCAGCAGGACTAAAATATTCAGCAGCATCGCTAGCGCGGCCACAAGGCCGGAGGTCATATAGTAAACCAGCATGAAGACTCCGACGGCAGCGGTGCCGATTATGGCAGAGCGGATGCCGCTTTGAATCGTGTCCTTGCCTAGCGACGGGTCTACCTCTTCGGTGTCGAGCAGGCGCACGGGGGTTTGCAGCGGATTCTCCAGCACGTTAGCGAGTTGCCAAGCCTCCTTAAGGTCGAAGTCGCCGTTGATCACGCCGCTGCCGCCTCGAATTGGCTCGTTGATGACCGGCGCTGAGTATAGCTCGCCGTCCAGCACGATGGCCATGCGTTCGCGGACGTGCTCGGTGGTTAACTGGCCGAAGATTTGGCCGCCTTCCGTGTTGAACTTGAAGGTGATCTGCGGCCGGTTGGAGACGGGGTCGCGGATGACACCGGCGCGTTCAATGTATTTGCCCGTCAGCCCACGCTCGGCCTTCGACTTAACCAGCACGCGGTCAACAAACTCCTGTCCGTTTTGGCCCTTACGTTTTTGGGAAAGCACCTCGTGGCCCGGGGCCATGATGCCTTGCGCTACCATTTGGTCGCTTTGCGGATGCACCATGCGAAATTCGAGAAACGCCGGCTTGGTGATTTGGGTGCGGACTTCGTCGCGTTGCTGTTGGTTCAGACCGGGCATCTGAATCAGAATGCGGTCATCGCCCTCAGCCACGATGATTGGTTCAGATACGCCATACTTGTCCACACGCTTACGCAGCACCTCAATAGCTTGGTTGACGAGAGACTGCTTGTCTGAGGTGGCTTCGAGCTTGGACGTGTCCAACCCAACAAGGAAAGACGTGCCGCCGCGCAGGTCGAGGCCCAGCTTGAGCTTGCCAGAGGCGGCGCGTTGCAGGCGGTTGAGGATCGCCCGGTTAGGATCTTGGTCGCCGCTGGCGGCGTAGGCGATGAAGTTGGTCAGTGCGTTGGTGCCAATGGCATCACGTAAATTGGCGAAGTTGCGCTCGGGGAACTGTTTGTCCAACTCGCGGGCCTTGGCGACGATGGCGGTAAAGGCGGCGTCTTTTCGGGTGGCTTGTTCCTCGAAGACGTCAATGAGATTGCGGTCAGCCGGCGGATAGGTCTCGTAAAGTGCCCAAGCTGCCACAAACACGACCAAAATGGCGCGCCAGAAATTATTGCGTTGCATGGCGGAAAAAGGGAGAGAGCCGTTTTATTTCGTGGGCGCGGCAGCCGTGGCCGGGTCGGCCTTGTCAAAGTCCTCGACCACCTGCGCAACGGCGGACTTGAGAATCTCAAACTTTGTTTCCTCGGAACGGACGCTCAGCGTGCGATCTTTGACGCCGACGACCACCGCAAGGATGCCGCTGGTGGTGACGATCTTGTCGCCCTTCTTGATGGCCTTGCGCATTTCATCCTGCTGCCGGGCCTGCTTCTGCTGCGGGCGGATGAGCAGGAAGTAAAATACGACGATCATCAACGCTAGCGGGATGAGATTAGTCCACATCGGGGGCGGGGCACCGGCCGGCGCACCCGATGGAGCTGCCTCGGCAGCGAACAATCCAACAAAAGTAAGCAATGTCATAGGCACAAGAGCCTTCGAATCTAAGCAGGAGCCGCCCATTGGCAAGCATAACCTCCGTCCGACTGGGTCTTCGGGCACATCACAAACTTGGGCAAGTTTTCCATGGCCAAGGGTCGAACCCTTGCCTCACGCACTTTAGAGGGAATGCTAAAACGAATACGTTACAGCGCTTGCGAAAGGAGAAACGCATTGTGGATCGTCAATTTGCTTGCGCTGCCGGGGCGGTTTTCCTTCAACTTGCCGCGAGTGAAGTTAGCTTTTGTACTCGTTGGAGCGCTCCTATTAGCGCTCCCTTTGCGGGCCCAGATGACGCTGGCCGAAGTTACGGCTGTGCTGCAGCAAGCCGTCTCGCGTGCGGCGGTGGTAGCTCCCAACGCCGTGGTGGCAGTGGTGGATCGCGAAGGGTTTGTGTTGGGCGTGTGGAGCGTGAATGGTGCGCCTCCCACTGCGGCGAATCAGGCGAACGCTATTGCGAAGGCCGGCACAGCGGCATTTTTGAGTAGCGCGCAAAACGCCTTCACCCCGCGCACGGCGGCGATGATCGTACAACAAAATTTCCCGCCGGGCGTGGTCAATAAGCCGCCCGGCCCGCTGGTGGGCGTGAACTTCAGCCAACTCGCCTTCTCCGACATCAACAAATACAAGCTGCCCGCCGAGGCCGGACGGCTCACGCTTGGTTCCAGCCCCGCTGCGCCGCTGACGCAAATTCCCACGCCGCTCACCGGCGGCCTTGCGGGCACTGCGGGTGGCGTGCCGCTCTACCGTTCGGGCGTGCTGATCGGCGGCGTGGGCGTGGCGGGCGATGGCGACAACGACCCGCTCAACATCACCGCCTCCACCGTCAGCAGTGCGAAAGTGGATGAAGACGTGGCGCTCGCAGGGCAGGTGGGCTTTGCTCCGTCGCCCCGCATTCTGGGTAATAAGGTGTTCGTGGACGGCATCGCGCTGGCCTACGTGGCGAGCACGACTTCACTCGGGGTCGTAACACCGCTCGGTGGCCTTGGGGCGGTGGTAGCGGGCTTCGCGCCGACGGCCAGTCCCGCTGGACCGTTGCCCTACGTGCCAACAACACTCGGCGGCGTCTCTGGAGAAATCCGGCAGGCCATCATTGCTGACACCACGTCCGCGCTCGTGCCGGCACTGCGGCTCACGGCGGCGGAAGTCACCGCCATCCTCACCGCCGGCGCGAACCGTGCCC
>Ga0194125_10002066_pt1 | contig 33583 bp, 30 predicted proteins | sample TA2KigC250mmetaG_FD_148626 | JGI IMG/M metagenome (GOLD analysis project Ga0194125, IMG submission 148626) | Freshwater microbial communities from Lake Tanganyika, Tanzania - TA2015034 Kigoma Deep Cast 250m | ecosystem: Environmental > Aquatic > Freshwater > Lake | place: Tanzania: Lake...
AGGGTACTCTGAGCCTCACTTACGTCGTAACTCTCCTCTCGTGCCCGGTTGACCTCCCTGGCTAATTCGAAAAGAACAGCTATCGCCTGAGCAGTGTTGAAATCATCATCCATGCTCTCGATAAATCTGCGCCTGAACGGTTCGCTATCGAGAACAGTCTTTCCAGCAGTCCCGCCGTCTTTGGTTGCTTGCCGCAGCCTTTCCATGCCAGATTCGGCCGCTTTCAGCGTCTCCTCGCTATAAGTCAATGGGCTGCGATAATGGGAGCCAAGGATAAATAGCCGAATGGCATCAGAGCTGTAGCGCTCCAGAGCCTGTTTCACCGTTATCAGGTTGCCCAGGGACTTGCTCATTTTATTTTCGCCCAGTTGAAGTAGCCCATTATGCAACCAGTATCTGGCAAAAGGCACAACGCCGGTGAAAGCTTCTGACTGAGTTATCTCGTTCTCGTGATGGGGAAAAATAAGGTCCTGTCCACCACCATGTATGTCAAGGCTATTGCCGAGATATTTCAACGACATAGCACTACATTCTATATGCCAGCCCGGCCTGCCTTCACCCCAGGGACTCGGCCAGTAAGGCTCGCCCGGCTTGGCCGCTTTCCACACGGCGAAGTCCAACGGGTATTCCTTTTTACCCTCCTCGGCAGAGCTCCGAGAGAGCATCTCATCCAAATCCTGATGAGACAGCTTGCCATAGCCAGCGAATTTCTTGACTCGGAAATAGACACTGCCATCAGACTCATAGGCATATCCTTTATCTATTAAGCCCTGTATAACTTCTATTATCTTGGGTATCTCCTCGGTCGCCTTGGGATAGACATGGGCCCGCTTTATATTCAATGCATCCATGTCGTTGAAGTATTCCTGAATATATTTTTCAGCCAGCTCTGCTGATGATACTCCCAGTTGTTGTGCCCGGTTTATTATCTTGTCGTCTATGTCAGTAAAGTTCTGCACATGTTTTACCTTGTAGCCTTTGAACTCCAAATAGCGCCTGATGACATCGAAAATCACGTAGCTCATAGCATGTCCGATATGGCAATCGTCATAAACGGTAACCCCGCAGACATATATGTTCACCATCTCACCCTTGGGGCGAAATTCCTCTTTTCGTCCCGATAGCGTACTAAATACCTTCATCTGCTTTCTCCGAAGGTGAATTAGCAGCGGTCTTCCTGGCTGCAGACCGCATAGCTTTCACAGTCTTTTCCAGCTCAGCAATCTTTTTCTCCAGACTCTCAATCTTCTCCCAAACCGGGTCGGGCAATTTCTCCACAGTATCGGTATCAGGATTACGGATTTCAACCACCCTGCCCGGCACACCGACAACAGTAGCATTGGCCGGCACCGAAGTTATCACCACAGAACCAGCACCGACTTTTACATTATCGCCGATGTTAATGGCTCCGATAAGCTTAGCTCCAGCACCAACAACCACATTATTGCCCAAAGTCGGATGGCGCTTCTTTTTCAGCAAGCTAGTACCGCCTAAAGTAACCCCTTGGTACAGGGCAACATTATCTCTAATCTCGGAGGTCTCGCCAATTACCACCCCCATACCATGGTCGATAAAAAAGCCTTCCCCTATCTTAGCGCCAGGGTGGATTTCAATCCCGGTGAAAAAGCGGCTGATATGTGAAATCAGGCGAGGGAAGAAGGGGATACGCCGGTTCCACAGGGTATGAGCCAGGCGGTGACACTGCCGGGCATGGAAGCCGGGGTAAGCGAAAAGGACCTCACAGACATTTCTCGCCGCCGGGTCATGCTCGAAGACAGCTTGTATATCTCTCCTGATGCTCTTTATAAGACTCATCAAATCTTCCTCTTATCCTGTGCGTCACTGCGAGCCCTTCGCCTCCTGTCATTCTGCTCCCGATTCATCCCGATAAAATCGGGACTTATCGGGAGAGGAATCTCATATGGCTCAGGATAAACTCCGCGTGGCAATACCAAGGAATTGCCTCGTCATTCCGATTCCATCGGGCTTCCTCGCAATGACAGTTCAAGCTAATAGACATCTCCCATTTTAGGAATTCTTACTCTCCCTCCACTGAAGCTACGGCATAAGCAGCTATCCCCTCCACCCTACCGGCAAACCCCAAACCTTCAGTAGTAGTCGCTTTAACCATCACCTGACCTGAGGCAATCCCCAGAGTCTGGCTAATACGACCACGCATCTCCTCAATGAAAGGCGATAGTTTGGGCTGCTGAGTCACCACAACCGCATCTATGTTTCCAATCTTAAAGCCTTTCCCTTTGAGTAGCTTATTTACTTCATCCAGCAAAATCAAGCTGGAAATATCTTTATATTTTTGGTCCTCCGGCGGGAATTGATTGCCGATGTCTCTCAACCCAGCGGCACCAAGCAGGGCATCAATTATAGCATGAGTCAACACATCGGCATCACTATGACCTGATAGCCCTCTGTCAAACGGAATCTCAATTCCGCCTAGAACTAGCTTGCGTCCTGGAACTAAGGGATGTACATCATAACCGATTCCGACTCGCATTAGCCTATCTATTCCTTGCTATAACTTCAGCCAGAGCAAAATCCTCAGGAGTGGTTATCTTTATATTGGCATATGACCCCACATAGAGCTTGACCTTGTGTCCCATCTGCTCTACCAGGCTGGCATCATCGGTAACATCTCTGGATATCTGCTCATGGGCCTTAGTTATTATATCAAAGCGGAAAACCTGGGGGGTCTGCACCGCCCATAGTTCTTGACGGTTAAGCGTTTCTCTAACCATCCAATTATCATCACCACGTTTAACGGTATCCTTAACCGGCACTGCTGCTACCGCTGCACCGGTATATTGAGCTGCCTCTAATCCTTCTTGAATCAACTCCAACGTCAAGAAAGGACGGCCACCATCATGTATAATCACCCAATCACAGCCTTTCAGTTTACTAAGCCCCTGCCGTACTGAGTCCTGCCTTCTCTTGCCACCGAGACATACATCTACCACCTTAGACCAACATCTTTCCATGGCCACCTTCTGCCCCAAATCCAGGTTATTCTCATTAAGGACAATAACTATTTGACTGACTAGCTCACAGCTCTGACAAACATCCACCGACCAGGCGACTAAAGGCTTGCCAGCCAAAGGCAAGAAGGCTTTATCTGTTCCGAAGCGCTGGCTGACACCTGCCGCTGCAATGACTACACCAGTTTGAGAAGGAATGGCTTGATGGTTTTTAATGTCATTGCGAGGAGCGCTAGCGACGAAGCAATCCCTCGAGATTGCGACGCGGAGTTTATCCTGAGCCATATGAGATTCTTCTCCCGATAAATCGGGATCAGAATGACAGGGGTGAAGGGCTCGCAATGACAATTTAGAATTTTTAGACACTCTCACTTCCTTGGTTGTCTAACAAGCCCTGAACGGAGAGCTTCAGCTACAGTGCTCGCTGTCACCAGCTCAATACTTCTCACACTGGATGTAAGTTTAGACAAAGCATCGGGAATAAGGCAACGCTTAAATCCCAACCTGGCTGCTTCAGCAATCCGCCTTTCCAATTGCGGCACAGATCTAAGCTCACCGCTTAATCCAACTTCACCAAGCACTGCAAGCCCGGGGACAACTTGAGCATCTCGGTGACTGGAGGCAATTGCCAGAGCGATACCCAAATCAGCAGCCGGCTCACCGATGCGCAAACCTCCGATAACATTAGTTATGATATCCTGATTGGAAAGATTGACTCCAGCACGCCTAGTAAGCACAGCGGCTATTAGAAGTAAACGGTTAAAGTCAACGCCGTTTGCAATCCGCCGCGGAGGACCAAAACTTGCCAGGCTGGTCAAAGCTTGGATTTCCACCAGCAGTGGACGGCTCCCCTCAAAAGTTGGTACCACAGCCGAACCAACTGCTCCATCCCGATGTGATACCAAAAAAGCCTCCGAGGGGTTAGCCACCTCTACCAAACCTCCACCGCTCATCTCAAAAACGCCAACCTCATTGGTGGAACCAAAGCGATTCTTGTTACTCCTCAATATCCTGTAGCTGCTAAAGGTCTCACCTTCAAGATAGAGAACTACATCAACAATGTGTTCTAATACTCTGGGGCCGGCGATGGTCCCGTCTTTGGTTACATGCCCAGTAATAAGAACTGGGATTTCGGCTCGTTTTGCCCATCGCATCAGCCTCAAGGTGCATTCGCGTATTTGGGTAACGCTGCCCGGTGCCCCGGTCATTTCTTCGAGGTAAACAGTCTGGATAGAATCAACGACCACCAGATTCGGCGACAATTCGCTTAACCGTCCCAGAATAACTTCGATATTGGTCTCGGGAAGAATATAAAGCCTATCACCGCCTATTCTCAGACGCTCCGACCTCAGTTTAATCTGCTGAGACGACTCTTCACCGGAAACATATACTACTCTATCGCCCTTTTCAGCCACTGCCGATGAAGCCTGAAGCAGCAGGGTAGATTTTCCAATACCCGGGTCGCCGCCAACAAGCACCAAAGAGCCAAACACCAGACCCCCACCCAGAACTCGATTAAGCTCAGCCAAGGGGAAAACCAAACGGGGAGATGTTTCGGTTGTCAGATGGGAAAGCTCCTGAGGTACATTCTCCTCAGAATACAACCAGGTAGCTGTATGAGCAGGAGCGGTGACAACGGTCTCCACAAAACTATTCCATTCCTGGCAACCTGGGCAACGTCCCAGCCATTTGGGACTCTCCTTGCCACACTGCTGGCAGATAAAGACAGCCTTAGATTTCGGTTTGTTCAAATTAACAACCCCTCAATCAATGCCAAAACCACCAATTATTATATCCTTACTGTCGTCACGAGGCATCCCGAGTGGAACAAGGGAACGCTGGGGCAATCTCGCTTTTCCTCTCTTGTCATTGCGAGTCCACCGATATATCGGGGGACGTGACAATCTAGGTGGCGAGGGGGTAAAGCAGATTGCTTCGCTTCGTTCGCAATGACAGGCGGAGATAGACGAATACCGCAAAAAGTCACTCACCCGCAGATTAAAATACCGAAAAGGGCGGGGGTTATCACTTTATGCTTAATCCCGCCCTGAATAGAATCAATCTATTTGGAATGTGAACTCACGAGGCCAAAGCTGGCTCTTATGTTTTCCCCTCCCTGGGCAAAGCTCCTGCAGTAGCCCGAATCACGATTTTCTCACCGTCATAATCTACCTGCAAAGTGTCACCGGGGCTGAACTCACCGCGGAGCAGAGCTTCAGAGAGCTTATCCTCAACCTCAGTTTGAATTACACGTCGCAGCGGCCGAGCCCCAAAGGTGGGGTCATAGCCCTTTTCACCCAAGAAATTTTTAGCAGCATCCGTCATTTCCAACTTAATGTTTTTCTCCCCTAGTGACTTAGCCACCTCGTTGAGCATCAAATCGACAATCTGGCGGATTTGCTCTTTGCTAAGGGAGTGGAAGACTACCACACCATCAATGCGGTTTAGAAACTCAGGAAGAAAGGTGTTCTTCAGTTCCGCAAGCACTTTCTCTTTCATCTTGTCATATTCGCTTTGCCGATGTCTTTCTTCGTCAGTACGAGCAGCAAAGCCAATACCCATAGCACCCCTTATGTGCTTGGCACCAACGTTGCTAGTCATAACCACAATGCTGTTACGGAAATCAACCCGGCGCCCTTTGGCATCAGTCAGATGACCGTCATCGAAGATTTGAAGCAATATATTGAATACATCCGGATGCGCCTTTTCAATCTCGTCAAGCAGTATGACACAGTAAGGTTTACGCCTCACTGCTTCAGTTAATTGTCCTCCCTCATCGTAACCCACATACCCCGGAGGAGCACCAACCAGTCGAGCCACGGTATGTCGTTCCATGAACTCGGACATATCTAGCCGAATCATGGCATCTTCACTGCCAAACATGAACTCGGCTAAAGCTCTGACTAACTCAGTTTTGCCCACTCCTGTTGGACCGAGGAAAATGAAGTTACCGATAGGACGACGAACTCCTTTAAGTCCAGCTCGGGCCCGTCTAACTGCCTTAGACACGATGGTTATGGCTTCATCCTGGCCGATAATTCGGCGGTGCAAACCCTCCTCCATCTGCAGAAGGCGACTGGTTTCATCTACGGTGAGACGCACTACAGGGACTCCAGTCCACATACTGACCACCTCAGCAATGTCTTCCTCATTCACCACTGGTTTTTCTTGCTGCTGCTCTTCTTGCCACTGCTGCTCCATACTACTGATTTTATCCGTCAACCGGACCTCGCGGTCGCGCAGTTCAGCGGCATGCTCGTACTCTTTAGAAGAAATAGCCGCCTCTTTGTCCTTACGCACGGCTTCCAAAGCTTTCCTCGCTTCAGTCAAGCCGATAGGTGCTGCGCCACGCTTGATGCGCACTCGTGATGCAGCCTCATCCATCAAATCAATAGCCTTATCAGGCAAGAAGCGGTCCGGTATATATCTAGCAGCTAAAGAAGCTGAAGCCTGCAAAGCTTCGTCACTTATGGTTAATCGATGATGCTCCTCATATCGCTCTTTGATACCTTTCAGAATCTCCACAGTCTCCTCTACAGTTGGTTCAGCCACTGTGACCGGCTGAAAACGGCGCTCCAGAGCAGCATCCTTCTCGACATACTTGCGATAATCATCCAAAGTGGTGGCGCCAATACACTGTAGCTCGCCCCGAGACAGCGATGGCTTCAAGATATTGGAGGCATCAACAGCACCCTCAGCAGCGCCAGCACCAACAATGGTATGCAACTCATCGACAAAAATCACACAATTGCCACCGCTTTTTATCTCGTCAATAACCTTTTTCAGCCTCTCCTCAAACTCGCCACGGTATTTCGTGCCGGCTACCAGCAAGCCTATATCAAGCGTTACCAGTCGTTTACCCTGCAATGTCTCAGGGACTTCACCTGACACAATTCGATGTGCCAACCCCTCAACAATCGCTGTTTTGCCCACACCTGGTTCACCTATAAGAGCTGGGTTATTCTTCCGGCGACGGCTGAGTATTTGGATAACTCGCTCAATCTCTTTATTGCGATTAACAATAGGGTCGAGCCTCCCGGCCTTAGCTGCGGCTGTTAAGTCAATTCCAAGCTGGTCCAGGACCGGCGTCCGAGTAGTACCCCGAGCAACAGCACGAGGCTGTGCTACACCCTGGCTTAAGATGCTCTGTATCTCAGCTTGAACCTTATCTAAAGTAACACCGAAGCTCTCCAGAACACCGACAGCCGCTCCCTCACGCTCACGTAACAAGCCCAACAATAGATGCTCGGTGCCTATATAACTATGGTTTAAGCGTCGGGCCTCATCTACTGCGAGCTCGATGACCCTCTTTGCCCTGGGGGTAAGCCCAACCTCGCCGATTGCTGACCTCTCACCCCGTCCCACCACAAACTCCACAGCAGCTCGCAACTTATTCGGAAGCACGCCCAAGCTGGCTAAGACCTTACTAGCCACACTATCTTCCTCAGCAACCAAACCCAGAAGTATATGCTCAGTATCAATGTAATTGTGCCCAAAGCGCTGGGCTTCTTCTTGGGCTCGGGTTAAAGCTCGGCGGGCTCTTTCTGAGAATTTTTCAAACCTGTTAGCCATTTCTGTCCTTTACATCCATTACTGCTCATTCAACCGACACCGCTAACAAGAATTATAAGGCGTTTAGTTGTATGTGTCAAAGTGTTCAAAAATTCGTGTGCACTGCACAACAAAAAGAAAGAGGCTGGCTATACTAGACCAATAAAAAACCTCTGGCAGTGGCATATTTTCCCAGGGAGTTGCCCACCTAGTATCGTCTGCGCTGAGGCGTTTCACTTCCGTGTTCGGGATGAGAACGGGTGGTTCCACCTCGCTCTAACCACCAGAGGATCAGACCTAGGCCAAATACTAACAGTTAAAAGACTTTTTGTCAACACGCACGCACGCCCAGCTGGTCGGTTTATTCATCTCTTCTGCCTGGCCTGTTTAGTATCTGATATTATATCTTGCTCCTGTGCCAGACCGCCAAAACGACGTTGCCGTTCACAATAGGCAATAAGGGCTTTGTAAAGCTCCTTTTTATCAAAATCGGGCCATAAGACCGGTGTGAAATAGATTTCAGTATAGGCAGACTGCCACGTCAGGAAATTGCTCAACCGTATTTCACCGCCGGTGCGGATGAGCAGGTCGGGATCTGGGATACCGGCAGTGTAAAGATATCGGCTAACAATAGTCCCATCTATTTCCTGTGCTGGAACACCGTCACGGATGAGACATCGTATCGCTTCTACAATCTCGTCTCGGCCCCCATAATTGAAAGCTAAACTCAAAGTCATCCGATTATAATTCTGAGTTAGCTCCACAGCTCGCTTTACTTTATCCTGTAGCCTTGGCGGCAGACCATCGAGCTTACCTAAGTGATGGACTTTTATCTGCTTTTCCTGGGCATACTTGATTCCCTCATCGAGTCTCTCCTCCAGAAGTCGAAATAGCCCATCCACCTCCACTCGCGGGCGGTTCCAATTCTCTGTTGAGAAAGCGTACAAAGTGACATATGGGATTTTGTATTCAAGGAGGGTTTCAACTACATGCTGGGCAGCGGCGGCTCCTTGTCTGTGTCCAGCTAGGCGGGGTAAGCGGCGTTGCTTAGCCCACCGACCATTGCCATCCATGATAATAGCTATATGTTTTGGCAGTTGCCTTAAATTTGCCGGTGTAGCCATTTCAAGCTAGTTTATCAAGTTTTTCCTTAAGTTCCCTTCTCTTTGCTTCACCAAATTTAACTGGATTGGATAAAATTCGGTAATGTGGCTCGTCTAAAATCATTTTTTCTGGCTCAAGGTCTTTCACCAAGCAAACATGCGAACCAACGATAGAATTAGGTCCTACTTTTATACCGGGCATAACGCTAACATTGACTCCAGTTTTGCAATTATCCCCAAAAATAGCACCAAGCTTATCTCTCCCGGTATCGATAGCTTGACCTGCAACCGTCACCGAGATGTTATGCTCGTCAAAACGGAAATTTGCCAGAACAGTGCCTGCGCCAAAGAGACAATTCTTACCTATTATAGAGTCACCTATGTAGCTGGAGTGAAACCAGCAGCCATCGCCGATATAGGAGCCTTTGACCTCCGTGGAATAACCAATGACACAGTCGGTGCCGATGTGGCTGTAATCTCGCACCAGGACATTGGTGCCGATTAGGGAATTAGACCCTATATAGGCTGGCCCTTTGATAACAGCATTCTCTAGCACTCTGACATTGTCGCCTATGATAACCTTGCCTTCGATTGTAGCTTTTGCTGATATGGAGGCTGAGGCAGAAATTTGTGGTTGAGCTATATTCAGAAAGTATTTAACCACATCAAAAATGTGCCACGGATATTTTATAGGTGCCCAGAAATCTGTGTATGGAACGACCTTGATTTTACATCCATCTTTGACCATGTTATCCAGAGCACATTCGTAGACATCATCTCTTGTAGTTTTGACATTTTCTATGTGTTTCAGCAGTTTTTTAGGTTCAGTGTGGAGATGGACCAAGATGTTTACTAAGCTGCTTGGCTCCTGGCCGGGTTCTGGCTTTTCCACAATGTGTTTCAGTTCATTTGCTGAACTCACAGCCAGATAGCCTCCCGGGAAATAGTCCTTCACTTCATAGCCCAGCACATATGAAGCGGCTGTTTCTTTGTTGTTCTCGCGGAGAAGCCCGGTATATGCCGAGGCTGTGAAAACATCGTTAGGGTTCACCACTATGATATTCTTGTCTAGGAAAGACTCAGCGCTCTTTAAGGCATCAGCGATACCCATCACCCGTTTCTGCAGGGCCAGTTCAATCTTGGCACCGGAGGTCATTTTGGCTATTTTCCCTATCTGTTCCATATTCGCCGAGTTGCCGATGATTATGAATTGGTCAAAGCCTGCTTTTTGAGCCATGTCCATCTGGTGTTGGAGAAGCGTCTTGCCCAGGAAATTGAGCAGGAATTTGTCTTCGGCAATGGGAAACATCCTTTTACCGATGCCCCCACAAAGAAAGATTACTTTCATCTGCTTACTTCCCACCTAATTTACAAGTCAAACAAGCCTTTTGTCTCATTTTACTCCAATTCTAAGACTTTCGGTATCCCAAAGCATACCAGTCTAATTTAATTAGCCTGTGGCCGCCTTTTGCCCTGGAGCGGACTTAATCGCTCGGCGCGGGATAGCACCCGCCAGATGTTTTAGCATTTTTAAGATAAGCTCGCTATGCCAATCGAAAGACAAATCGTTCAACTCGGCTATGGACTGAGGTATGCCGTTGCTATCTACAAAATTGTGCAGTCGCTCAACCTGCCGATTACCGAGTTTCCCATATAGATGATGCACCCAATAGCCAACCTTGAGCTCTTTGCCCAGTCTGGCTTGCCATCGCTTCTGATAAGAAGATAGCCTCTGCTTGGAGAAATCATGGGCCAGAAATGCCTGGTGCAGACTGTCAGCGGCTATACCAGCACACAGGAGACCATAGTATATGCCACCACCGGTGATTGGTTTAACCTGGCCAGCCGCCTCACCGACTACTAGAATTCTGTCGGCATATGTTTTGGAGAGAGGTCGGAGAGGAATGACTCCGTAGCCCGGGATGACTTCAGTTGAGGTTATCTTGCCTTGTGCTTTAAGTTTTGATAGGAATCTGTTCAAGTGCCACTCGGGCTGCTGGTGGGTCGTCAGTCCAGCTATGCCCTTACCATTTCTGGTAGGTACCAGCCAGGCAAAACCATTGGGCGCCAGGCTCTGGTCAAGGTAAACTTCTACCTCGTCAAAGCCACTTATCTCGACTTCGACCTGAGCCCCATAAACAAGCTCTTTTATTTTCCCAAAGCCAAGATTCTGGGACAAGGGCGCCCCAAACCCGGTAGCGATAACTGCTGTTTCGGTCTCAAAGAGCTTTTTGGGGCCCTGGCAGTTTGCTTCAACATAGAGGCAGTCTGTTCCAGTCTGAATGCCGGTCACATAAGTACCGAAAAGGTAACAAACGCCAGATGCCTGAGCTTTATTTGCCAGTGCCAGATCAAGAGCTGGTCGGTCAATAATATAGGCCACCTCATCATTCCGCCGTAGTCTGAGTGCTTTACCTGAGGGTGCAAGGAATTTAGCTGAGCTGGCTTGCCTGATAATGAGGTTATTATCAGTATCAACTTCCAGCAAATCAATACATTCTTTGCCGACGACGCCGGTACAACAAATATCTTGTCCGGCAGTCGCTTTCTTTTCCAAGACAAGCACCTTGTGGCCAAGCCGAGCTAATTTCTCAGCAAGATAACTGCCAATCGGCCCAGCACCGACTATGATAATGTCATACAACTTCGTCTCCAGTGCTGAATAACCTTTTAATGCTGCCTTACTGCCTAAAGTCCTCCTATATACACGTCCAGCAGCCTGTTATGGAAAGGTAACGCCAATCTAGTTTAGCCATGTCCACCTAAATGAGCTTTCAGCCCGCTAAATTGCCTTTAAGTCCTGCGCCATTTTGTCGCAGGTATTCGCTATACCAGGCTAGGTTAGCCATAGCCACAGCCGCCTGATGTGGCATATCGTAGCACACTGAGTTTCTTTCTGCTAGGGTACGGATTATCCTGTTGGCTAGGGCAGCACCGAAAGCAAGTGGCTCAGAAGCGACGATGGTTGGTTTATCATATTTCTTAGCCAGTTCATTTAGCTGGTCGAAGACTTGGACTATTGCTGCCAGGAGAGCCTCTCGCAGACGTTCTCGTTCATCCTCTTTGGCAGCCTTGGAGATTTGTTCCGGAGGCATGGCAGGCATCAATCCCAGCATAATAACTCCGTCCACCGCAGGACAGCGCAGGAGAACTTCAACGCATCTAATTACAGCATCTCCAAAAGTGCCGGCTACCAGGTCAACTGGGTTGCTTCGACTCCACCAGGCTGGCATAAAGCTATCTAACTCTGTGATGGTATCGGGAGGCAGAGAAACAACATCCAGACCTAACCTGGCGCAGGCGTCAGCGGCTAAAACACCCCAGCCGCCTCCAGCGGTGACTATGCCCACCCTTCGGCCTCTGGGTAGCGGATGACACAGAAAGGCGATGCCAGTATCCACAAGTTCGTCCAGACTTCTTACTCTAATTACCCCGGCCTGTTTTCGCATGGCTTCAAACACAGCGTCTGAGCCAGCCAGTGATGCAGTATGGGATTTTGCAGCCATAGCTCCGGCTGGTGTCTCACCGACCTTGAGCATGACGATGGGCTTCTTTTTGCTCACCTCCTTCGCCGTCTCAAAGAACCGGACGCCGTCTTTAAAGCCTTCGATATAGCTAAGGATTACCTTGGTTTGTGAATCTTCTGCCAGGTACTCGAGGTAGTCCTCGGCATGAAGGTCTGCCTCATTACCGCTGCTAATGCATTTGGCACAGCCATAGCCATTTGCCATAGCCAAGCGCGTTATTGTTCCAACTACGTTCCCGCTCTGGGAGACAACAGAAATAGACCCTGGAGGAGGGAAGAGAGGTGGCATCTGAGAGTAGAACCTGCCCGCAGGGTTGATAATTCCATTGGAATTAGGTCCCACGAATCTCATACCGCCACTACGGGCTACCTCCACGATTTCTCGTTGTAACCCTTCACCCTCTGCGCTGACCTCGGCAAAGCCTGCGGTTATAACCACACCGGCTTTTATTCCCTTGATGACACACTCCTTTACTAACTGAGGTACGCTTGGTGGCGGTACCACGATTACAGCGAGGTCAGGTATTTCAGGGATGTCACCAACGTTCCGATATACCTTTAGTCCCATTATCTCGTCTTTAGTAGGGTTTACCGGATATATCCTACCTTGGAATCCACCGAATTTGAGATTGAATAGAATTCGATAACCCCACTTCCTGGGGTCATTGGAGGCTCCGAGGAAAGCTACGGAGCGAGGCTCAAACATAAGTTTGAGACTTGTTATTGCGTCAGTTAGCTTATTGTCCAAGGTGAGTTATCTAGCTTATCTTGCTGCCCAATAAGCGGCTTCAAAAAGCGGTTTATATTGTAGCAGCAAAGCATATACAGGGGCAAATTTGGTGCGGAGCAGACGACCTATTTAGGACATCTGCTCGGCAAGGTGAAAGCCGATGTCAGGAAACCTGCGGTTCTTTGCTGGATAATCGGATACCATAACCAGACTGTAACGTGAGTACCGGGGAGCCACAGGATAGCAGGTTTGTCACATGCCTCCCAAAAGTCGAGCGTAGCCTGTCTCGGAATGGCCTCGTCCCAAAGTGCGTTTATCATCAAAATCGGGCGTTTCCGTAGAAAGGGGGCGAAGGTCAACGGGTCGGTTTGGAAACATCCTATGAGAGGGGTAACATTCTCGAACCCCTTCTCATCTACCTCAGTAACGTACTGTGGATAGTGGTTGTGAATTTCATGGCATTCTGCTTGGGTGCAACTGTGCCCTTTTATGATAGCTTCGTTCTTGGTATCCCAAGTAATCCTTTCGGAATTCCCTCCAGAAACGATGAACACGCCTGCCTTGATGCGTTTGTCTACTCCCATAGCTATAGATGAGATAAATCCACCCATGCTTATTCCAACTACTCCTATCTGGTTCTCGTTTATCTCGGCTCTTTTGCTTGCCCAATCTATAATCTGGCGTATCTCAATTACTGAAACTCGGTAGCCTTCAAACCATTCATCAGGGGTAAGTAGAGGAAGACGGCTTTTTATGACTTCTGGCATGCGGCTAGTGTGAAACACCAGATATAGCATGAAGCAAGCTATGCCTTTCTTGACTAGAGCCCGTGCCAGAAATCGGCAGGGAATTATGCTGCGGTCTCCCCATCCATGAATTAGAATAGCCAGCGGGGCATTGTTGGCATTTCGCGGCTGAAAGTATTCACCACAAGCTGTATTATTTTCCTCGTATTGCGTTGGGTGAGCGGTGGGAAAATCAACAACGTAACGCAGCCATTTTGAAGAGGTTTCTTTCAGAGCCAGGTTAAAACAGGTCTCGCCGCTGTGGTAATCGTACGGGTTCATATCAAGATTAGGCTTGGCAGTGCCCCCCCCCGGGTTTTAGGTCTCAGGTTATTAGACAAAAACGATTTGCTGTCATCCAGCCATTTCGACTGCATGCAAAACGATCAAACGAGGCGCAAGCCAGTCTCCTTAAACTTCGGGGCAAAAACCAGAACTTTTGCGTCTCTGGGTTAACTGACCTACGCTTTCTGTTTATATATGCCTAATTGGGTATTACTTAAACTAATCTCCAGGCTTTCCCACAGCCCACAAAGCCTTTATTGCTACCACAATAGCAGCAGGCGCCATCAAAGTAGCTACCAATGCCAGTATGGCATCCAGCATAGCGCCGATGCCAAACATCTTAAGAGGTGCAAACACGCCTCCAACGACCATCAACGCTATAATCGCCACCAAGAAAAGCAGTAGTTCCTTTGCGGTGATATTCAAGAACCCTATTATGAGACCCAGGATAATCAGAATGATGATAACTGCGGGCATAATAGCTGTCGCCGCGCCTAGAGCTGCCATGATACCTACTACTACGGCAATAATCAGACCGACAATAAATGCCCAAAACCCGACCATGCCTAAGACTTTACCCTTGCCTTTTGCCATACTTAGTTAACCTCCTTTTTTTATTTTGCCACCCTCGTCTACATATTTTAACATGGTATTTTCAGTTGTCAATACCATTTTACTTGACAGTCACCTTGTCACGTACTAGCATTTAGGGTGCACTGCCGGCAAACAGCAAAACAACAACTCTGATGCAATTACAAACAGCACGATTGTAATGAAACCACCTACGTGGAAGAAGGAGGGTGAATGTGATGGAAGATTATGAGAAACTAGGTGTGTTTTATCTCGGTCGCCCTTATGATTTGGCTACAAAAAAGCCGCAAGAAGGGCTGCTGCTCTACGATTCCAAAGACCTGGTCACGCATGCGGTCTGTGTTGGAATGACAGGCAGTGGGAAAACTGGTCTCTGTATCGCTCTGCTAGAGGAAGCTGCCATAGACGGCATACCAGCTATAGCCATCGACCCCAAGGGAGACCTGCCAAATCTTTTACTGAACTTTCCAGAATTGCGTCCAGAGGACTTTGCACCGTGGATAAACGAGGATGATGCCCGTAGAAAGGGCCTAGCTCCGGCAGAATATGCTAAGCAGCAAGCGGAGCTGTGGAATAATGGGCTGGCATCATGGGGGCAGAGTGGTGAACGAATACGCCGCCTTCGTCAATCAGCTGACTTTACCGTCTATACTCCAGGCAGTAACGCCGGACTCCCAGTTTCAATATTGAAATCCTTTGCAGCTCCACCCGCCGCCATTCTAGATGACAGCGAACTGCTTAGAGACCGCATCAACACCACCGTCATCAGCCTGCTCGGGCTTTTGGGTATAGAGGCTGACCCCATCAAAAGTCGGGAACACATATTGATATCCTCCGTAATAGATATGGCCTAGAAAGAAGGGCGTGACCTAGACCTCGCCGCTTTAATTCAGCAGACTCAGAATCCTCCGCTGACAAAAATCGGAGTGCTTGACCTGGAATCATTCTATTCTTCCAAAGACAGATTTACATTGGCTCTATCCCTTAACAACCTGCTGGCCGCACCAGGTTTCAGCACCTGGCTTGAGGGCGAGGCATTAGATATAGACTTGATGTTGCATTCACCCGATGGCAAGCCGAGGGTCTCAATATTTTCTATAGCCCATTTAGATGACGCTGAGCGCATGTTCTTTGTGTCCTTACTGTTAAACCAGATACTAGCGTGGACACGAACGCAGTCGGGTACCACCAGCCTCAGGGCCGTTGTATATATGGATGAGATATTTGGCTACTTTCCACCGGTGGCGAACCCCCCATCAAAGACCCCATTGCTCACTCTACTAAAACAAGCGAGAGCTTTTGGTGTTGGCATTGTGCTGGCTACCCAGAACCCCGTGGACTTGGATTATAAGGGGCTGGCAAATACTGGTACCTGGTTCATAGGCAGATTACAGACTGAGCGTGACAAGATGAGAGTCCTGGAGGGTCTGGAGGGTGTTGCCGCCAGCGCCAGCGTGAAGTTCGATCGACAGGCTATGGAGCAGACCTTGGCTAGACTTGGCAGCCGCATCTTTCTAATGAACAATGTGCACGACGATTTCCCGGTGGTCTTTGAGAGCCGCTGGGCTATGTCATATCTTAGGGGACCTCTCACTCGCAACCAGATTAAATCGCTTATGGAACCAGTGAAATCCGTGATGGCTGTACGTCAGCCCGCGCAGGTCGCTCCAAGCATCTCTCGAGCTGCTACCATGACTCCTGCCCAGCAAGTACAAGTTGCTGCAGACGCTGCAAAGGTCAGGAAACCTGAGCGTCCATTGCTACCGCCAGATGTTACACAGTATTTCGTTCCCCTCCGTAGCAGCCAACCTGCCGGTCATGCTCTGGTGTATCAACCTACAGTATTAGGTGTTGGACAGGTTCATTTTACCGATGTAAAGTCCGGAGCTAACTTGACCAAAGAAGTCGCATTTACCACCCCGATAACAAACGACCCCATTCCAGTTAACTGGGACAATGCTGTGGAATTTCCTGTCAACGTGTCTGACCTCGAGGCATCCCCCCAAGCCTCAGCCCAATATGGCGAACTTCCGGCCATGGCTGGAAAAGCTAAGAATTACGATGATTGGGGCAAAGAGTTCGCCAACTGGATTTACCGCACCCAGAAGCTGGACTTATGGAAAAGCCCGAGCCTGAAGGCGTTATCCAATCCCAGCGAGTCAGAGCGCGATTTCCGTATCAGGCTTCAGCAGAAAGCTCACGAGCAGCGTGATGAGGAAGCGGAACGGCTCCGACAGAAATATGCCACTAAAATTGCTTCACTACAGGAGCAAATCCGCCGTGCCCAACAGGCTGTGGAGAGAGAAGCGGAACAGGCAAAGCAGCAGAAAATGCAGACAGCCATATCAGTTGGGGCAACGCTTCTGGGAGCCTTTGTGGGTAGGAAGGCGGTCAGTTATTCCACTCTGGGTAGGGCAACAACAGCTGCCCGTGGTGCCGGCCGGATTGCAAAAGAGGCTCAAGATGTTGGGCGTGCTAAAGAAACTGTGGCCGCTATGGAGCGGAGGCTTCAGCAACTTGAAGCCGATTTCCGCGCAGAGACAGATGCCCTAGCCACCAAAATCGACCCACTTAATGAGACTTTGGAACAGGTCGCCATCAGGCCAGCCAAGAAAGATATCTCCGTGCGTCTGACTGTGCTGAGCTGGCTACCTAGCTGGCAGAGTCCTGATGGTCATGTAACACAAGCATGGTGACTTGATAGATAAGTACCTATTTGTGGAAAGTGGCTTCTTGATATATAGGCTCTAGGAAAGTGGCCTCCATTTCCCTATAGTGAAAAGCCTTGGGAATAGGACTTTGCGGATTTCCTCGATAAGAAACAGGCTACCACCTGCCAGGATGGCAATGCCCCACTTGTCAATTCCTATAGGTACTGTACCGAATGCCACCTGAAGGAATGGCATATATACAACTGCCACCTGCAATACTATGGCTAAGGATATAGTCATAAGCAGCCACCGATTACTGAGAACGCCTAGTTTAAAGACAGTATGCTCATCAGAGCGAGCGTTGAAAACCCTAAACCATTCAAAAGCAACCATGGTACAAAAGGCAATGGTTCGAGCTTCTTCCAGGCTTACTCTGGCATGGGCCCAGTTGAAAACCAGAAATATCCCGATGCTCATCAGCACCGATAAGAAACATATACGAAGGATTAATCCTGGGAAGACAAGCCCAACCTTCGGATGTCGAGGAGGTTGTTTTAGTTCGTCGCCGGTCTTTGGTTCAAGCCCGAGGGGGATAGCCGCCGCTGTATCAGTGACCAGGTTGACCCAAAGAATCTGCAGCGCCAGGAGTGGTGCTTTGCCAATGACTGAGACACACAAGATTAATGCTATCAGCTCTCCAAGATTGGTGCTCAGTAAGAAAAATATTACGTTACGCAATCGATTAAAGATTGCCCTGCCTTCATCTACGGCTGCTACCACTGAAGCAAAGTTATCGTCTGTCAGGACCATATCGCTGGCTTCTTTGGCGACATCGGTGCCGGTAATGCCCATAGCAACACCGATGTCAGCCGACTTGAGCGCTGGGGCATCGTTAACCCCATCACCAGTCATGGCGACAGTATGGCCACGGCTCTTGAGTGCATTGACTATTCTCAGTTTTTGTATTGGCTCGATTCGGGCGAAAACAGAGATGTCTTCTATTTGTCGATAGAATTCCTCGTCGCTCATCTCTTGAAGCTCAGCGCCGGTTATGGCTTTCCCAGATAGGAGGGACAACTGGCGAGCAATAGACTCAGCGGTAATTCTGTGGTCGCCGGTAATCATTATCACTTTTATGCCCGCCTGCTTGCATAATCTGACTGCTTCCTTTGCCTCCTCGCGAGGTGGGTCAGCCATTCCCGAAAGCCCTACAAAAACGAGCTTGCCTCTGATTTCCTCCTCTTTGAGTTCTTCAAATTCAGGGGGGATGTCAACATAAGCGGTAGCGATAACCCTCATAGCTTCTTTAGCCATCGATGTATGGGCTTTCATAATAGCCTGGGTGTCAGCTTCTTCCAGGGAGACAACTCTGCCGTTTTTGATGAGGTACTTGCTCAGGGATAGGAGCCTTTCTGGTGCTCCTTTGACATAGACAACCCTGCCGCCATCTAGTGGGTGAAGAGTAGCCATATACTGTTTTTCACTCTGGAAAGGGATTTCATCCAGGCGCGGATATGACATCTCTAATTTTTCCTTGTCCATACCTGCCTTGGCAGCAGCTACTACCAAGGCACCTTCAGTCGGGTCTCCTAAAATGCTACAACATTGTTCTTCCCTGGCTAACAGGGCGTCATTGCAAAGTGCTCCTATTCTCAGGTGACAGGTTAGTGCCTGATTGCTGTCCGGATTCAGTGTCTGCCCTTGCTGGCGGAATTCCCCCTGCGGCATATAACCTTCGCCCGTCACATCTATCCACTGACCATCTACATAGATACGCTGTACCGTCATCTGGCTTAAGGTCAAGGTTCCTGTTTTATCCGAGCAAATGACGGTTGCTGAACCGAGCGTTTCTACTGCTACTAACTTGCGGATTATAGCATTGCGCCGCGCCATTATCTGCATGCCTACAGCCAGAACTACGCTCACTACCGCCGGCAACCCTTCTGGTATAGCAGAAACGCCAGCCGCCACAGCCAGGTAGAAAATATCCAGCCAACCTAGCCCTTTGACAATGCCTGCAACCAACAGAATGCCAAGGACTAAGAGAACTAGAATTATTATGTACTGGCTTAATTTGCTGATGCTTTTCTGGAGAGGTGTTTTCTCTATCTCTATTTCTTCAAGGGCGCCGGCGATTTTACCTATCTCGGTTAACATGCCGGTGCTTACGGCCACAGCCGTGGCTCTGCCGTAATTAACGATGGTGTTCATGTGCACCATGTTTTTTCTATCAGCCACGGCGATGTCCCCGTTGAGAGACATGGTATGCTTTTCTACTGGCATTGATTCGCCAGTAAGTATAGCTTCATCTATTTTCAGATTGGATGACTCTATCAATCTGGCATCGGCTGGTATCTTATCTCCAGTTTCAAGGAACAATATGTCACCGGGCACTATTTCTTTGGCTGGTATCTGTTTGACTACACCGCCACGTCTCACTTTGGCTTTCGGCGCTGCCATTTGCATCAATGCTTCCATAGCTCGCTCGGCTCGTGTTTCCTGGACAAAGCCGATGGTAGCATTGGCCAACAATATCGCTAGTATCACCCAAGCGTCTATGTAGTGCTGTGTCAAAATTGAGATTATGGCAGCAGCAAACAGTATATATATCAGAGGACTGAGGAACTGCTTGAGGAAAACCAATATTGGCGGAGTCTTCTTCCTGCCCCTTAACTCGTTGAAGCCGTGCTTCTCTAGTCTTGCTTTAGCTTCATCGTCACTTAGTCCGTGGCGTTGTGAATTAAGTAAGCGCAAGGTTTCGTCGGCGTTGAGGTTATACCACCTATGTTCCATATATCGTCTGCCTACAATTAAAGTTTAGCCGGCTTCTATTTAATCGGGATGGGGTCATCCCAAATCTATACTGTGTGGTTGCTGCAGCTTTCAATTAGGTTTGCGAGGCAGGAAGCGGTGGTCGTACCAGCAGCACTGGCTTCGACGAGCCTTCTATAATCCTGGAAGCAACGCTGCCATAAGCCCACTTGGTGATGCCGGAAAAGCCATGAGTTGTTAGGGCTATCAGGTTAACCGATTTATCTTCAGCATACTGGATTATAGTTTCGGCTGGTTTACCCTGCCGCAATACTAAATTGACCTTAATACCTCTAGCTCCCAAAGGACTTTTCTTTCTGCTTAAATAACGCTTCGCTTCTCTCTCCAGCTTGGCCATATATTCTTGCTCATACTTTTCCCGTTCCCTGTAAGCAGCTAGATGAGGCAGCCTTACCGGCTCAATAACTCTGGCCAGAACCACTTCGCTACTCATAGCTTTAGCTAATCTCTCAACATAGAGAATAATAGCCTCGGCAAAGCGCGAGCCGTCCAGGGTTACCAGAATCTTCTGCAACTTCTTGTCAGCGGCTGCGGTGGCTAGCTGGCCCGACCTTACTAGAAACACTGGGATGTGAGACCTTTGCACGACTTTGCTTGCAATGCTTCCCAAAGGCCAGTGGCCAATGCCAGTACGCCCGTGAGTGGAGATGACAATTAAACTAACGTCGTTTTTCCCGGCAAAATCTATGATTGAGGTGGCAGGCTCACCCTCGATGCATACTGACCGTGTCTTTATCCCCAGAGATTGGAGTTTCTCAGCTCTTCTTTCAATATACTCCGTTAGGGCTCGCTCCATAGGGGCACCCGACAAACAGACGGTTATCAGAATAACCTCGCTATTCAAACTCTTGGCTAGCTCCTCAACGTAGGGGATGACTTGCTCAGCCAGCTCGGAGCCATCTAACGGGACGAGTATTCTTTCATACATCTCTCTGACCCTCCTGCTCAACGTCGACAACAGAACCTGAAATGGCGGTCTGCTGCGTCCTAATATATTAACCTCAGGCGAGATTTTTGGCAAACTCTAGACGTGAGCGGTTTAAGCGTAGTAGCGAGGCTTTAGCCTTGCCTAGACGGTAAGAAGTTCCAGATTCTAATCTCCAAATCCAAAGCAATGCCCAAAATTCAAATTCTCCGAATTATAAATAGTCGGTGTTATTGTGGGACGAAGGTGTGGCAATCTCAAGAAATTAAAAGCTAAAAATCAAAATGACAAATAAAAATGTAAAAATTCGACACTTTGCCCAACCGTCTCAAGCCAGGGCCCCGGCAGTTAGCTCAGATATGCTGGTTACCTCGATATTCAAGCCATAATGTTCGCTTAGCTCCCCGATTTGAAAGCGGCAGTTATCGCAAGAGGTGACAACAATCTTGGCTCCGGTCTGGCGAATCTGGTCTGCCTTGAGCTCTCCTGCCTGCAGGCGAATATCAGTCCACTCCGGTACTGCCACCAAACCACTTCCGGCACCGCAGCAGTAGCTGTGCAGCCGATTGGGCGTCATCTCACGAAAGTCCCCGACTACGGCTCGTATGACACGGCGAGGTTCTTCAAGCAAACCGCCCTTGCGTCCCAGATTGCAGGAGTCGTGATAGGTGACCGGCTCACCGTCTGTGGAAGGATTCACGTGCAACGCCCCATCTCGCATATATTCATCCAGCACTTCGATTATGTTTCGTATTCCAAAAGATAAAGAGTGGCCGAACCACTTGGGGACTTCCCATCGCATTGCCGTATAGCCATGTCCGCATTCCGTGATAATCATTTCCTGTACTTTCAATGTCTCGGCTTCTTTGATGATGCGATGAGCAATGCGTTTAGCTTTGGCGGTATCGCCCAGGAAAACAGCGTAGTTGGCTGTGTCAAACATGCTCAAAGTCCACGATTCATTGGCCATATTAAAGATTATCGCCTGGGGGATAATGGTATGGGCTCCGGCCAGAGGTACGTAGAGAAAGCGGGCTCCTTTTCGGTCCACCGGTATCTTGGCTTTGGAACTACCCAGCCGGTCCTGTACTTCCTTCTCCAGCTCCTTCACTTGCTCCAAGAAGATGTCTCGGAAAAGTTCGGCATTTTCTTCCTTGGCAATGGCAGCGCCCGCTATCTCGATGAGCATCTCAGGGCCATATCCAGTTGCGGTAGCCACCGACCTCATCACCCGCATAATTTCTGCCGTCTCAACACCGAAGGGACACTCGAAAGTACATCGATGGCATAAGGTGCAACTGGCAAATGCCGTCTCCGCCAGCTTGGACAGTGCCTCGTCTGTGGTGGCTTTGGCGCCGAACCAGCCAGGAAAAGCACAACCAATGGGGTCAAGAAACTGGCGGCAAACACGGCGAACCTGCTCAGCACGGTAATAGGGGGTATGCTCTATCTTAGGGTTAGACCGGTAGTAGTGACAGCTCTCGGTGCAGATACCGCAGCGCACACATACCTCAAGTGCAGCCAGTACTCTGCGGTCAACCAGCTTCTCCAACATTTCCCTAGCCAAGGCCATCTTGTTTTGCTCTATAATTGCTGTGCCTGTCACATTCTTACTCCAGTACACTGCGGCGTCCAAAGGTCAGGCCCAGAAATACACGAACATAGAAGAAGTAGATAAAGTGCCTGAGCTTGCCGAAGGGAACATAAGCCATAGTGATACCTGAGATGGCCCAGAAGGCTGACAGATAGTCAATTGCATAGGCCGATATTGATGCAGATGCCAGAAACAACGTTGTTAGTGCCAGGGCGAAATAGTCGTCAGGCGTGCTGAGGACTTTCATGACGGGGGCGGAAGTCCGAATCCAGAAGCCGGCTAATCCCAGTAGGGCACCTATGCCAAACAGGGCTGCCAGGGAGAGGCGTAATGATTCCGGCATTTGTGCCAGCCAAGGGGTGGCTATCAGATATGCTGCACCCAGGAAGATGCCCAGGTGAAAGATAACGCCACGTATGTAGGCTATCCAATGTATGCGGACACTCTCCTTGGCCCAGGGGGCCAGACCCAGAGTGAAAGCCCAGAGCACTCCCTTAGCTGGCGAGCCTTTAATCGGTGCCAGTTCGGCATTGTAAGGCCGACGTTGTGCAGCCACCAGAATGACTATTACACCTGCTGCAAAGATAGCGGCACCAGTCAACGCCATTACCGCGGCCACACTCTCAAACGTGCTCATTTAACCTTCTTCACAAAGAATGTGATGACCTTACCCTCCCGCTCCATGGCCAGTACCTCGTTACCGGTGCTTTTGGCCCAGGCAGGGATGTCAGCGAGAACACCGGGGTCAGTCGCTGTAGCTTCCAGTACGCCGCCAACGGGCAGACTCTTTATCGCCTGACTGACCTTGACTACTGGGATTGGGCAGAGCAATCCCTCCAGATTCAGTTTTTGGTCTGACTTTATCTCTTGTGGCATTTTCGTCTCCTTATATGTTATGTGAAGAGCCTTGTTTCTAACCCCGACTGTTATTGCGAGCCCTTCGCCCCGTGTCATTCTGAGGGAACGGAGTGACCGAAGAATCTCACTCAGGGTAAACTCCGCGTAGCAATCTCCGGGGCTACACCCCTCGCGATGACAAAAAAGCTGTTATATGAATAACGTTGCCTTGGAGTGAAAAGCTTTCTCCAACATGGTGGCCACTCCGCACGAATCTTCAACTTCGTCAATTAAGTGCTCACGCTTTATTTCCATGACTGCCATGCTCATCTCGCAGGGCAGGAGCTTAACACCCAAGTCAATGGCGGTTTGCCGAAGTTCCTCCAGCGGTGTTATGTTATGTGATTTCATCATCTGTTTGAACATCCACCGACCGATGCCGCCGAAATTGAAGCGGGAAGGGCCAATGCGGTTAATGCCACCCCGGTTCAGAAGACCCATCATACGGCCAAAGAGACCTTGACCCGTTAGGTTCCCCTTCTGAATTGTTTTTATTCCCCAGAAGGTAAAAAACATGTTGGTTTCCTTGCCGGCTGCGGCTGCTCCAATGGCAATGTTGAAGGCAGCCATGACCTTGTCCATGTCGCCGCTAAATACGATTATGGTTACTCCATCATTTTTTTCCATTTTTTTCTTTCCCCTTCACAAAATTTTTATTGGTGAATGCGGCACGCTACAGATTGGCATCCTTCGCCGTGCCACAGCTGGGAGCTGCAAACTCCCTTGAGCTAAACTATAATATTTTCTGAACCTGCCTGCTTACACCTCCTTGTTCTTGTGCTGACATCACACTCTCCTTTTCTGCCCTATATTAAGCTACCAACCTTTCGGCTAATTGCCTGTTCTTCTCTATTTGGTCTAGCAATATCTGATGTACCATGTCACAGGCTTCGCCTATTTTGGGGTCGCTCAGACTGTAGTAAACGCTTGTCCCCTCACGGCGGTGCTTAACCACTCCTCTGTCGCGGAGAATCGCCAGATGCCGAGATACAACTGCCTGGGGTAGTTCCAGCACCCGAGCTAGCTCGCCTACGGTCCTCTCGCCCTGGCGTAGCTCATCGATGATGATGAGCCTCTTGGGGTCGGCAAAAGTCTTGCACAATTCCGCCTTCAGACTGTATAGCTCAAGATTATGTCGCACCAAAAACACACCTTTCTTTACTGTTAATATGAATATACGTATATTGTATTATTAGCATATGATTTGACCATTGTCAAGTTCTTACGGGTGGGGAAACAGGACAGGCTGTAAAAAAACATTTTGCCTCGGATAGATTGGAGCATCTGCTGCAATCGTGCCTAGAGCGGATGCTCTGGGCTACCCCTTATGCTGTTATGTGACATGATAAAGCTCTGTCCAAATACGACGAGGTTAGCGGCAGGCCTTTAGTTCTGTCCGACAGCTCCTTTACACCTTTTTCTGAAGCTCTTCGTAGGCTTTCTTGACCTCTTCAACTGAGGCCTCGTCTTCCAGCGTGGTTAAGTCCCCTATCTTGGTGCCGCTGGCTACTGCTTTGAGGACTCGTCTCATTATTTTCCCACTTCTTGTCTTGGGCAATTTGGCTACGAAGTAGATTTCGTCAGGAGTGGCTACCGGCCCCAGCGTCTTGCGTATATGCTGCTTTATCTTGTTCTTAAGCTCTGGCGAGGATTCTGCCCCTTGCTTAAGTGTGGCGAAGATAACCACGCTATCCCCTTTTATCGGGTCTGGCTTGCTAGCTACAGCCGCCTCGATTACAGCCTCATGCGATACGGCAGCATCTTCTATCTCTATTGTGCCTATCCTGTGCCCAGCTATCTTAAGAACTTCATCAGCTCTGCCCAGCAGCCAGAAATAGCCATCTTTGTCCTTAATGGCGTAGTCACCCGAATAGAACATGCCAGGGAATTTAGACCAGTAGGTCTCTTGATACCTTTGCGGGTCTCCGTGGAGGCCCATGAGCATTCCCGGCCACGGAGACTTTATCACCAGAAAGCCTTTCTCTCCAGATAGCACCGATTTGCCGCTTTCATCAATTATATCGGCATTGACGCCGGGCAAGGGGAAGGTAGCTGAGCCCGGCTTAAGTGGTACCAATTCTATACCCGGAGTCGGCGATATCATCGTGCCACCTGTTTCGGTTTGCCACCAAGTGTCCACTATGGGGCATCTTTCACCGCCGATGACCCTGTAATACCATTGCCAGGCTTCGGGGTTTATAGCTTCTCCAACGCTGCCCAATAACTCCAAGGTGCTCAAGTCGTGCTTTTTGACCACGTCTTCACCATATTTCATCAGCATCCTGATGCCGGTGGGCGATGTGTAGAATATAGTAACTCCATATTTCTCTACGATGTCCCACCATCTATCTACCGAGGGGTAGTCAGGAGCTCCTTCGTAGAGGACAATGGCAGCGCCATGGCACAGTGGACCGTAGACTATGGAGCTGTGCCCGGTGACCCAGCCAACATCGGCGGTGCACCAGTAAACAGATTCCTCTTTAACATCGAAGACCCATTTATAGCCGGAGTTAGTAAAAACAAGGTAGCCGCCGGTGCTATGGACGATGCCCTTAGGCTTTCCGGTGGTTCCTGATGTATAAAGTATGTAAAGGGGATGGGTAGACTCGACCGGTTCGGCAGGGACGAAGGCAACAGCTTCATCGAGCAACTCATGGAGCCAGTAGTCTCGTCCTTGTTTCATATTTGTGACTATACCTGCCCTTCTAGCCACTACCACCTTTTCAATGGAAGGCGATAGACTCGCCGCCTCGTCGCTGATACTCTTCAGTTCCAGTAATTTACCTCTTCTGAAACCAGCATCTGCTGTAACCAGGACCTTGGCCTGAATATCGTTGATTCTATCAGCCAGAGCCTGAGCGCTGAAACCGGAGAAAACGACGGTATGCGGGGCTCCGATTCTGGCACAAGCCAGCATAAATATGGGCAGCTCAGGTATCATAGGCAAATAAAGGGCGACCCTATCCCCTTTTTTAACGCCTAAATTCTTAAGGACCGAAGTGAATTTATTGACCCATCTGTAAAGGGTGGAATAGCTCAGGACCTGGCTGTCACCCAACTCGCCTTCCCAGTATATGGCAACCTTACTTCTGCGCCAGGTCTTTACATGCCGGTCAACACACTGATAACAGGCGTTGAGTTTGCCACCGACAAACCAGCGGGCGAAGGGCGGTTGCCAATCGAGGACGGTGTCCCAGGTCTTAAACCAGTCCAGCTTACGCGCCTCTTCAGCCCAGAATCGCTCAGGATCTTGAATTGAACGATTATACATATCAGCATATTTCTTCGACGGCCAGTATACTGATCCAGAAGGCAAAGACGTGCTTACCATGATTCTCCTCAGTTATCCTCCTTGTTTTATTTTCACCCTCACCTTATTCCCCTCCCCTCGAGGAAGAGGTTAAATGAGGGGGTTCTATACATAATTATGGAGTTTAGGAGCGTTTGTAAACGACCTCATTATACTACCTTATTACTTACATTTGCCTGGAATTTCTGTTGGCAGTCCGGATGCCGCTGCTGTAATCCACAGGCATTACAAGGCCTGTAGCGGCAGTCATGAGTGTCTTTCCCCTGCCACATACAATCATATTCCCTCTTGAGAAACGCTGGTGTTACTCCAACATCAATATGCTGCCATGGTAATAGCTCATCTAACGCTCTTTCCCGATTGGCATAGAAGGCAGGGTCAAGTCCGCTTTCTTGAAAGGCACGCAACCAGTTATGGTAGCTGAAGTATTCGTGCCAGGCATCCAACTTGCTGCCCAGTTCCCAGGCCCTATGGATGGCTTTTCCCAGTCGCCGGTCACCACGGGACAATACTGCTTCGAGCTGGCTGGTTTTAGTGTCTTGCCACGAGAAATGGACTCCAGCCCGGCGTAGATTTTGCTTGAGTACATCATGTTTGGAAGTTAGCTGCTCTTCAGAGTCCTGGGCTAGCCATTGGCAGGGGGTATGGGATTTGGGAATAAAAGTGGCGACACTGGCTCTTAGCCTGGGTGATTTGTTTTCAGCCTTTCTGCCCAGCTGGCGAGTTTTGGTGACCAGGTCAACTATGCCCTTCACGTCATCAATGGTCTCGGAGGGCAGGCCCACCATGAAATACAGCTTGAGGTTCAGCCAGCCTTTATTGAAAGCGGCGGCGAAAGTGTCAAACATTGCCTCCTCGGGAATGCTCTTATTAATTACCTGTCTAAGTCTCTCCGTTCCAGCCTCAGGGGCAAAGGTCAGAGTGGTCTTGCGCCGATATGGTAGTGCCTCTATCAGCTCTATTGATGATGTATCAAGACGAAGGCTGGGCAAGGAGAAGGCGATGTTATCTTGGGAGCACTTAGTTGAGAGACTGCGGATTAGGCCGCTTATGTTGTGGTAATCTCCGGTGCTCAGGGAAACTAGGGACACTTCGCTGTATCCACAGTTACTTACAAGTGCTGTTACGGCATTGATTACTTCGTGCTCATCCAGTTCACGGACCGGACGGTAAATTATGCCAGCCTGGCAGAAACGACAGCCTCGGCTACAGCCACGCTGAACTTCAATAGCTCCCCGGTCATGAATTGTTTCAATGTAAGGGACGACTGGCCTGGTAACTGGCTGTGGCAGCCTGGCCACTATTTGACGCTCAATGGTTGGACTGGCTTCAGGTACCTTAGGTGTCATGCCAGCCAAGGTGCCGTCTTTGCGGTAATCAATCTCGTATAAACTGGGCACGTATATACCTGGGAGCTTCGCCGCCTGTCGTAGAAGTTGTTTCTTCTTACCCTTATATGACCGGAAGACCTCCAGGAATTTTAAAATCGCTTCTTCAGCCTCGCCGATAACAAACAGGTCAATGAAATCGGCCATAGGCTCCGGGTTAAGAACACAGCTTCCCCCAGCTATTATCAAGGGGTGTGTATCGTCCCTCTGGTGGCTGAACAACGGGATTCCAGCCAGGTCGAGCATATTCAGCACATTGGTATAAGTGAGTTCATAGCCTAGGGAGAAGCCGATAATGTCGAAGTCTTTCAGGGGGTGTTTGGTCTCTAAACTGAACAGGGGGATATTATGCTGTCGCAGCGCTGTCTCCATGTCCACCCACGGGGCATAGACTCTCTCAGCGAGGACATCAGGCTGGTCGTTGAGTATCCTGTAAAGTATCGGTAGTGCCAGGTTAGACATACCGACTTCGTAAACATCGGGGAAAGCTAAGGCAATTCGAATTGGAGTTGTCTGCCAATCTTTAACGATGCTATTCCACTCGCCACCGGTGTAGCGACCCGGCTTGGAGACTTCATAAAGAATATCATTGAGGGATTTCATAGGCATTGCCTTAATGGGTCAATTATAGCTTTCAGCCTCTGCAGCTTTCAATCTTGCGTTGACAGTCAGGAATATTAATGTTAAAATTATTATGAGCATATGCTCATAATAAGGGGGGGGGGAATCTGTTAATAATGCCCAGACCACCCAAGTGCCGTCGAGTTGCTTTTATGCCAGGCGTGACTTATTTCAAGCCAGCAGGCGTACCCCTAAGGATTCTGGACGAGGTCCGCCTGTCTATTGAAGAGGCTGAGGCAGTACGCCTCAAAGACCTGGAAGACTTGGAGCAAGAGCAATGTGCTGAGAGAATGAATATATCCCGTCCCACATTTCAACGGGTGTTGGAATCTGCACGGAGAAAAGTAGCTGATGCTTTGCTCAGTGGTAAGGCGATAAGGATTGAGGGCGGCAATTTTGAGATTGCTCTGCGCCAATTCAGGTGTCTTAATGGTCATGAGTGGGAAATTCCGTTTGAGGTTACGACCAATGTGCCTCCTGATTTCTGTCCCATGTGTAATACGCCAGACATTGTATCTTTGCAGCCTTCAGTAGTTGGCAGCGGTGTAAGAAGTCGGGGTGGTAATCGTAGATGGGGTCACAGAAGGTAAATACGATGATATATATTGAAACTGAAAAGTGTACCGGCTGTGGTGCCTGTGCCAGTATTTGCTCGCAGCAAGCTATCAGCATCGAGAATGATGTGGCAGTTATAAATGATGTTCGCTGTAACCTGTGTGGGAGTTGCGTAGAAGCATGCCCTGTTGACGCTATTCATACTATAGTAACCACATATGCCCCATCGAGGAAGGGAGATCGTGTTATGAGAGGAAGAGGTCGATTCGTCCCAGCCTCTGACATGGGTAGAGTTAGTAGAACAACAGGATTAATTAGGAATTTACGAAAGGAGGTGATAAATATGCTTTATGGGCGTGGATTTGGCTTCAGGGGCGCTTCTCCTCCCTGGCCTTACGTTGGCCGAGGTAGGGGTGGACTTCCTCGTTGCTGGTATCCTGGGGCTGTTGCAGCACCGCCCTATCCATCTGCTTTCTACGTGGGATATCCTGCATGGGAGTCAACATCATACCCTCCCTATGCGGCTCCGGAGCAGGAGTTGAATTTCCTAAAAGAAGAGTCGAACGCAATCAGAAGGCAACTTGACCAGATTGAGGTTAGAATTAAAGAACTCGAAGCCAATAAATAATAAGCTTGAAAATTGTGTATGGCTGGAGGCGATATTTAGTGTTAACATCACATGCCTCCAGCCAGATAAGAGGTGATTAGTTATGAAAATTGCGATTTCGACTGCGGGGGCAAACTTAGACGCGGAGGTAGACCCTCGCTTCGGTAGATGTGAGCACTTCATCATCGTTGACCCCGAAACGATGAAATTTGAGGTAATGGAAAACTCCAGTGTTATGGCTTCTTCTGGGGCAGGAATCTCTGCAGCCCAGATGATTGCTGACGAAGGTGTGCAGGTAGTACTTACAGGCAGCTGTGGTCCCAATGCCTATCAGGTATTGTCCTCAGATGGAATCAAGGTGGTTACTGGAGTATCGGGAAAAGTCAGGGATGCCATAGAAAGCTATAAATCGGGTAAACTCCGGACAAGCTCCCAGCCCAACGTCCCTGGTCACTTTGGCATGGGAGTTGGCCGTGGCTTTGGTAGGGGCAGAGGCATGGGCAGAGGATGTGGCATTATGCCGCAAGCAGGTCCGCTCGGTCAGCCTCTAAGCCAGGAGCAGGAACTTGAGGCGCTGAAAGCCCAGACAAAAGTTTTGACACGGCAGCTTACCGATATTCAACGCCGCGTCGAGAAGTTGGAAAAGAAAAAGTAACTGGCAAGCAAGTCATTTTTATGGGAGGTGTAACTATGCCTAGAGGAGATAGAACTGGGCCTCCTACGGGGAGCGATTCGGGTAGAGGAGGACGTTTTGATAGATTGGGTGGCAGTGGCAACCGCCCCGGTGCCGGTCCCGGTGGGGAATGTGTCTGTCCTAACTGCGGAGCAAAGCTGCCACACCAAGCGGGAATTCCCTGCTATAGCGTGAGCTGTCCCAAATGCGGGGCCGATATGGTTAGAGCATGATAATAGCTGTAGCCAGTGGCAAAGGGGGAACGGGCAAGACCCTGGTGGCTACCAGTCTTGCTATCTCGCTCAAAGACAGAGAAAGAGTACAGTTCCTCGATTGTGACGTTGAGGAGCCGAATGCTCACATCTTCCTAAAACCGGTAATTAGCCACAGTGAGCCTGTCTCTATTCTAGTTCCTGAAGTGGATACAAAGAAGTGTACCTACTGTGGCAAATGTGCTGAAGTCTGCGTCTATCATGCCATTGCCGTTTTAAAAAGGCATGTACTGGTTTTCTCACAGCTTTGCCACGGTTGTGGTGCTTGTAGCTACCTTTGCCCGGAAAAGGCTATCTCCGAAGAGGGAAGGAACATGGGTATTGTCGAATGGGGGCATTCCGATGGTGTGGAGTTTGTCCACGGTAAACTTACTGTTGGCGAGGCTATGCCCTCGCCTGTTATTAAGAAGGTGAAAGAAAAAGCCAACCGTGAAGGAGTAGTTATCGTTGATGTATCACCGGGAACTTCATGCCCTGTAGTGGAATCAATTAGGGGTAGCGATTTCTGTTTGTTGGTAACTGAGCCCACTCCATTTGGGCTAAACGACCTTATTTTGGCGGTGGAGACGGTGAGAAAGCTTGGTATACCCTGCGGTGTGGTTCTCAACCGCGCTGGGGTTGGGGATAGAAAGGTTGAGCAGTACTGTATGGAAGAAAATATACCGGTTATGCTTACAATCCCGCTGAACAGCGGGATTGCCCGCCTCTATTCCAAGGGGATAACCTTGGTCAAAGGCTTGCCGAATTGGAAGAAAGATTTTGTCGGGCTGTTCGACAGTATTGGAGAAATAGTAAGTGAAGGAACTTGTAGTTTTAAGCGGTAAAGGTGGTACAGGAAAGACCAGTATCGTCGCCTCCTTTGCTGCTTTAGCTCAAAAGAAGGTTTTGGTCGATTGCGATGTGGATGCTGCTGACCTGCACCTGGTACTTAAACCAGACATCCGGCAGGATAACGAGTTTTGGAGCGGGCAAGTTGCTGAAATCGATGAAAGAAAGTGCACAGAATGCGGGCTGTGCCAAGAATTGTGCCGCTTTGAAGCCATCGCTGATTTTGAAGTTGACCCCACATCCTGCGAGGGCTGTAGCTTCTGCTCTCGCATATGTCCTGTTGAGGCTATAACGATGAAGGAAAGGCTCTCCGGGCACTGGTTTATATCTGATACCAAGTATGGACCTATGGTGCATGCCAGGCTGGGAATCGCCCAGGAGAACTCGGGAAAACTGGTGGCTCTGGTCAGACAACAGGCTAAACAGATTGCTGATAAAGATGGCCTTGATTACATTATCAGCGATGGACCGCCGGGCATCGGCTGTCCGGTCATCTCGTCTTTGTCCGGGGCCAGCTTGGCTCTTGTGGTCACTGAACCAACGCTTTCGGGGATACATGACTTGGGCAGGGTGGTCGATGTTTGTCGCCATTTTAATGTTCCGGTGGTGGTGTCTATCAACAAGTACGATATAAACGAGGATAATGTCCGACATATTGAAAGCTATTGTCTGAGCCAGGGGCTAGAAATAACTGCCAGAATTCCATTTGACAATGCGGTGACTGAAGCCATGGTGCAAGGTCTCCCGGTGGTTGAATATCGCGATAGTCCAGTTAGCCGGCAAATAAATTTACTGTGGCGAAGTATTTTAAGGCTCATATAAAAGGGAGGTAGAGATGCCAGTATATGAATACAAATGTCAGGCGTGCGGACGTGTGTTTGAGTTGCTTGTTCATAGCTTTCATGGCAGTGAAAACCCGAAATGCCCGGGCTGTGATAGCCACAAGTTAGACAGGATGTTGTCTGCTCCGAGCCTGTTGAAACACAGTAATGCTCCCAGCACCACTTGTTGCGGCAGAACGGAACGCTGTGAATCGCCCCCCTGCTCGACAGAAGAAGGGTGCCACAGAAAGTAGTGATATTATTTCAATCTCTGGTCAGAGGAATTATGCCCGCAAGTTTAAAGAGTTAGACACATGGAATCGATTGACCTTGAGCCAAACTATTCGACGTCACAGATACCAGGAAAGTGCTTGAAGTGTCTGGCCGAGCAACAGCTTGATAGTTGCCTTCGCCAGCTTTTAGTCGAGCAAGGAGATAGTAAACAGCTACAAGCACGATATGCTTCCATATTGTCTTTCTTAAAGTCTCCCGAATCAAAGAAGCTACGTGATGAAGCTGAAAGGTATCTCGCCGAAGGGAAGAATGTTAAAGTCAAAATAAGTTTCCAAGATGATGAGATGAAATACTGGATAGAAGTAACCGAATCACAAGCGCAAAAGGAGGAAATGAGATGAAATTTGCCGCTGTATCTGAAGATGGAATAACCATCAGCCAGCACTTCGGTAGAGCACCAATATATGTGGTGATTACTGTAGAAGACGGCAAGATTGTGAATAAGGAGACACGTCCCAAGGCAGGACATCACACCTTCGCTGCCAGCCAGCATCCAGACACAGCACATGGAGAACGGCACGGCTATGATGCCAGCGCGCAGTCTCGACATGCCACGATGGCTCAAACCATCGGCGATTGCCATGTGCTTCTAGCTGGGGGAATGGGTTGGGGAGCTTATGAAAGTTTAGTAGCGTTCTTTTTATTCAGGCTTTTCCGAAAGGGTAAGAATTGGGGCTCACCTACCTTGTGGTAGACTTTATAGTCTAAGCAACAAACCATAAGGAGGTAAGCCCTAAATGACATTAGCACAGAG
>Ga0194125_10002071_pt1 | contig 33553 bp, 28 predicted proteins | sample TA2KigC250mmetaG_FD_148626 | JGI IMG/M metagenome (GOLD analysis project Ga0194125, IMG submission 148626) | Freshwater microbial communities from Lake Tanganyika, Tanzania - TA2015034 Kigoma Deep Cast 250m | ecosystem: Environmental > Aquatic > Freshwater > Lake | place: Tanzania: Lake...
TCCCGCAGCCAGGACAAGTCCAACACTCGGTCAACCCGTTTCAGTACATGGTCGTCGGGCACCAGGTCCCGAAGCGGACAGGCGACGAAGATGTCCTCACGCCAGCGGTCCTGACTACCTACCATTGTCAGTGGAGTCCTTTCGGTTGGGCGTCACCATCCCTTCAGACGCACCAGCCGTCAGAAAGATGTCAAGACTTTTTCAACAGCCCCACTGTCCCTAATTTCTCCTAATTTCGCGCGGCCCCCAAAGCGAAGCCGGCCCTGGTGGCAGGGCCGGCGCGGGAATCCTTAGTGCCTACTTGAAGAGGAAGACGCCGAAGCCCGCCTCCAGGTATATCTTGCCGCTGGTCTGGGCAGAGGCAAAGCTCCCGCCGCTCTGCGTGAGCGACTGCATCTGGTAGCCGAGTTCGACGAAGGCGGTACCGTGGTCGCCGATGAGCGGCGCCGCACCGACGCCAACCCGGCCCAGGAAACCGGAGGCGGTCGAGCTGTAGCCCGAGTAGGTAGACGAGTTCATCAGGTACATCAGCGACACGCCGACGAACGGCATCCAGTAGCTGCTGTTGCCGCCGAACCACGGGGTCAGGCAGCACGCGCGCGGGTAGTGGCTGGCGTCGGGCTTCAGGAAGAAGGCGGCGCGCGGGCCGATAGCTATGTTCGTCTGCTTGCTGCCATTCGCGTACGTGTAGAAATTCGCCTCGCCGCCGACGCCGATGCTCTTCACCGGGAAATAGAGAAGCCGGGGGGCGATGGTCAGGTCCAGCCCGGAGGTCGGGGAATCCTGCGGGCCGCCGCTCTTGAGGTAGTAGTTCAGCCCGGCCTGCCCGGACAAGAGGAAGCTCTGCTTGTCCGCAGCGCCGGCCTGGGCCTGCGTCACGAGCAGCAGGGACGCGGCGATCAGCAGCGATGCGATGACGGTTCGTAGGTTCACTGCGACTCCTTGTTAGTGTTTTGCTTCGGGCCGGCCGGCCGGTCGCCGGTGCGGCCCTGCAGCAACTCTATGCTGTTCCGGTCTGGAGTCAAGGAAGGTGCAATCAGAACGGGGTGCTGACAGTCCAGAACTCAGGAACGAGAATCCAGAGTTCAGGGCGGCGGACGGAGGAGCTGACCGCCGATGAACGAGGAAGGGCCGTGCTGCTGAGCGCGGGCCCGTACCCAAGCCGTTGTTATCAGTCTGTCTTGAGGATACGGGGCGGCATGGCGCCGCCCCGTCTGCTGTCGATTGTAACCTATAGGCCGTACTTGGCGACTACTTCATCCTTGGTCTTGTGGAGGATGCCGTACTTCTTGCCGATCTTGGTGAGGCCGCGACCGCCTTGACCATCGCCTTCACGGTCAGTTCTGCCAGGCCCATCACTTCCACGCCCAGCCTGTAGTGCTCGCTGAGCTCGGTGATCTGGTGGCGGCAGTTGTCGCAGGAGGCGACGACGACCCTGGCACCGGTAGCACGTATCTGGTCGGCCTTCGGCTTGCCGGCCTCTAGCCGCTGTTCTTCATAGTCCAGGTTGGCGACGAGACCGCTGCCTCCGCCACAGCAGATGCTATTCTTGCGGTTCGGTGCAAGTTCCACGAACTCCGGCGCGATCTGCTTCAGCACCGAGCGTGGCTCATTGAAGACGCCGCCGTTGCGGCCCAAGTTGCAGGGATCGTGCAGCGTCAGCCTGCCGACCTCGCTTGAGTCGAGCCGGGCCACGGGAATCTCCCCGTTCTCAACCCACTCGGCTATCAGTTCGACGATGCTGCGGACCTTGAACGGCAGCCCGCCCTCGAACCAGTTGGGCGCGGACCAGCGGTAGCAGGAGTAGGCATGGCCGCACTCGGTGATGACCACCTCTTCGACGCCGAGCTGCACTGCCTCTTTGACCACGCGCTCGACGATCCGCCTGGCCCGGGGAATGTCGTGCAGGAAGACCGCGTAGTTGGCGGCATCGAACTTGCTCAATGTCCACGACTCACCCGCGGCGTGCAGGAGCGCCGCTGCCGGCAGGATGGTGTGCTTGCCCGAGAGCGGAACATAGAGCACGCGCGCCTGCTTGTCGATCGGGATTTCGGCCGTCGGGTCGCCGGTCAGTTCGCGCAGTTCCGGCTCCATGGCTTTGATCTGGTCGAGGAAGAACTCCTTGAACGAGTCGAAGTTCTCCTCACGCTGGATGGCCGAGTCGGCCAGTTGGTCGAGAATCTCCGGCGCGTAGCCAGCGGCCAGGGCCATGGCCCGCATGGTGCGCATGATCTGGCGGGTATCTACCCCGAAGGGACAGTTGACGACGCAGCGGCCGCAAAGCGTGCAGTCGCGAAAGGCGATCTCCGACATCTCTTTGAGCCTCTCTTCGGTCAGGTCCACCGCGCTCACCCACCAGGGAAAGACGCGGGCGATCCACTCGTGCTTCTTGCGCCAGACGTTCCGGAGCTTGTCGGTCTTGTAGGTGGGCAGCAGTTTCGTATTGCCGGTGGCCAGATAGTAGTGGCAGGCGTCGTTGCACATGCCGCAGTGCGCGCAGACGTTCAGCCAGGTCTCCATCTGCCGGGTCAGGGACTTGTCGAGCACACCCAGGGCGGTCTTCACGTGGCCGTTCGAGGAAACACCCATCAGCGCACCTCGGCGTTGAACAGGCCCTTGCGGGCCGAATCCTGGCCGTAGAAGAACCGGGCGAACGGGTAGTAGAGATAGTGATGGATCTTGCTGAACGGCGCGTAAACCAGGAAGGTGAGCACCACCGTGAAGTACAGGTAGGAGCCCCATTCCACCCCGCGCAGGGTGAGCAGGCCGCCGACGTTGAAGAGGAAGAGCAGCGCCAGCGCGAAGTAGTCGTCGAACGCGCTGATCGCCCGCATGTCGGCCCGGATCGACCGCCTGACCAGGCGAAAGAGGCCGGCCAGCGTGCCCAGCCCGATGAAGGCGGCAAACACCCAGCGGACCGGCACGGTCATGAACGGCCCCGCGTAGGTGATGAGATAGGCCAGCGTGATGTTGAAGGCGATCCCCAGGTGTAGGAACATGAACACCAGATACAACCCCCAGTGCCGCCGGGTGCTGTCCATCTTCCAGGGCGCCGCCAGGGTCAGAAAGGCCTCCCGGACCCCGCGGGCCAGGTCACCCTTGGGGTCGGGCGACCGGTCGCGGACCATCTTCGCCCGCAGCAGCAGCAGCAGCCGCACCAGGTACAGGCCGACCAGCACGGGCGTGCCGATCAGGTGCACCACTTCCTGGAATCGCGTCAGCTCCATGCTCAGCCCGCCAGTTTCCTCACGACGAAGGTAAAGACCTTGTCGCCCTTCTCCATCTTCACCAGCTCGTTGCCCGTGCTCTTGCACCAGGCCGGGATGTCGGCCAGCACGCCCGGGTCCGACGCGGTGGCTTCGACCAACTCGCCGGCGGCCAGACCTTTAACTGCCTTTGCCAGCTTGACCACCGGCATCGGGCACAGCAGGCCTCTGAGATCCAGAACGGTCTTGATTTCGTCGCTCATTGCATTCTCCTTATGCGTAGCGCGTCCGGCTAGATGAAGAGCGTGATCTTGCTTTCGGCTGCTTCCTGGATGAATGTGGCCACGCCGACCGGCGCGGTGACATTGTCCCGCAGCACGGCGGAATCGATCTCCATCACCTTCATGCTCATGTCGCAGGGCATCATCTTGACTCCCAGGTCGATGGCGCTCTCGTAGAGCTCTTCCAGCGACACGACTCCCTTCTGCTTCATCATCAGCTTGAACATCCACCGGCCGAGGCCCCCCATGTTGAGGCGGCTGGGGCCGATCGCATTCAGGCCGCCGCGGTTCATCATCGCCAGCATCCTGCCCATCAACCCTGTGCCGGTCGACTTGCCGGGCTTCTGGATGGCCTTCAGGCCCCAGAAGGTGAAAAACATGGTGACTTCCATGGCCGCCGCGGCGGCGCCGGTGGCGATGATGAGAGCGGCAAAGACCTTGTCCAGGTCGCCGCTCAACACCACCATCGAGAGTTTGTTCTTGACGGCGTTGGGGTTGGAGTTGGCGACCGACGCTTGAGCCAGCGCATTCTGCATATCCACAGGACCTCCTTTGAGCGATGGACCTTGTGTAACCCTGCGCCCACGACCGGCTTCAGCATGGCCGGCAGATGGTGCATCCGACGCGTCGTTCGTTGTTCAACAGGTCCATGCGTACCTAAGTATATAGGATTATACCTAGAATCAGATTGTCTGCAAGTCGGAGTTCATCCCGGAGCCGGGCCCGGCGAGGCCGCCCCGTCCGCGCGGCAACCCGCCATTCTCCCGTACAGCGCGGCCGGAAACCCCTGCCGGCGGACGAAGGAAGACCGCACGGGTCGTGGATCCCGGTGGCAGTTCACGTGGTTCCGCCGGCGATCAGGACAGGATGCGAGACGCCCTGATTCCCATCTTCCATCACAGTCAGGCCGGACCCGCAATCTGACAGCGAAGAAGACAGGATTCCGGAAGTTCTGGAATCAGGGACGCGAGTGGCGAGTGCCGAAAAGGGACGGGGCGGCATGACGCCGCCCCGTCTGCTGTCGATTGTGACTTACAGGCCGTACTTGGCGACTACTTCATCCTTGGTCTTGTGGAGGATTTCGTACTTCTTGCCGATCTTGGTGAAGGCCGCGACCGCTTTGTCGATGTGCTCGGTCTCGTGTCCGGCCGAGAGCTGGACCCGGATGCGCGCGAGGCCCTTGCCCACCACCGGGAAGAAGAACCCGATGACATAGATGCCCTCGGCATACATGTCGCGGGCGAAGTCCTGGGCCAGCTTGGCGTTGTAGAGCATTATCGGCACGATGGGATGCACGCCCGGCCGGATGTCGAACCCGGCGTCGGTCATCGCCTTGCGGAAGTGCATCGTGTTGCGCTCGAGCTTGTCGCGTCGCTCGGTCGACTTGGACAAGAGGTCGATGATGGTCACGGCCGAGGCCGCGATTACAGGCGGCAGCGTGTTAGAGAAGAGGTAGGGCCGCGAGCGCTGGCGGAGCAGCTCGACGATCTCTTTGCGGGCGGCGGTGAACCCGCCGGACGCCCCGCCGAGCGCCTTGCCCATGGTCGAGGTGATGATGTCGACGCGGCCCATCACGCCGCAGTGCTCGTGTGTGCCCTTGCCGTGTTTGCCCATGAACCCGGTGGAGTGGGAATCGTCAACCATCACCAGCGTGTCGTACTTCTCGCACAGGTCGCAGATTTCGGGCAGGGTGGCGACGTCGCCGTCCATCGAGAACGCGCCGTCGGTCGCGAACACCCGGAACCGGGCCTTCTGGACCTCGTCGGACTTCAGCTTCTCTTCGAGGTCGGCCAGGTCCATGTGCTTGATGATGTACCTCTTCGCCTTGGAGAGCCGGATGCCGTCGATCACCGAAGCATGGTTGAGCGCATCGGTCAGGATCGCATCCTCTTCCTTGAACAGGGTCTCGAACAGACCGCCGTTGGCGTCGAAGCAGGACGAGTAGAGAATCGAGTCGTCGAGCCCCAGAAACGCCGCTATCTTCTGTTCGAGTTGACGGTGTATGTCCTGCGTTCCGCAGATGAAGCGAACGCTGGACATGCCGTAGCCCCAGTCGTCCAGCGCCTTGTGCGCCGACTTCACCGTCTCGGGATGGCTCGAGAGCCCGAGGTAGTTGTTGGCGCAGAAGTTCAGGACCTCCTTCTGCGGCGCGCCGGACGGGAACTCGACCTTGATGTCGGCTCCCTGCGGGCCGTAGATGTACCGTTCCTGCTTGTAGAGTCCTGCCTCCCGGACGCCCTTCAGCTCCGTCTGCAGGAACTCCTTCATCTTACCATAGGCCATTCAGTCCTCCTTGAGCGTAAGGATTCCAGGGGTCCAGGATTCAAGGGTTCCAGAGGAAGACGACTCGCGTCTGTCACTTCCGCCCTTGACCCCTCGATTCCTCGAATCCTTGATTCCTTTCTTCTTTCACTATCGCTACGCCGGAGCTTGTGCCAAGCCTGGTGGCTCCGGCTTCAATCATCTTCAGGCCGGTCGCGTAGTCGCGGATGCCGCCCGACGCCTTGACCCCGATCCGGCCGGCCGCAACCCGGGCCAGCAGCATCACGTCCTCAACGGTCGCGCCGCCGGTCGAGAAGCCGGTCGACGTCTTCACGAAGGCGGCTCCCGATTCGACGACCAACTGCGTCGCCCGCTCCTTCTCCGCCCCAGTCAACAGACAGGTCTCGATGATAACCTTCACCGTTCGCGCCTGGGCTGCATCGAGCACGCGGTGAATGTCGGAAACGACCATCTCTTCCGCGCCCGTCTTGAGCCAGCCGATGTTCATGACCATGTCCAGTTCGTCGGCGCCGAGATTGACCGCGGCCGCCGCCTCAGCCGCTTTTGCCTCACGCAGCATCGCGCCCAGCGGAAACCCGATTACGGTGCCGACCCTGACGGCCGTACCTTCCAATCTCCTCCGGCACAACGATACGTGGCAGGAATTGACGCAGACGGTGGCAAAGCCCCATTCAACCGCCTCGGCGCAGAGCTGTTCGACCTGTTCCGGCCGGGCATCGGGCTTGAGCAGCGTGTGGTCGATCAGCCGGGCGATACCCACGGGCGGTATCTTACCAGAAAGCCGAAACTACTCAAGCCCTGCCACAACGAAGAAGGAGGATGAAACAGAAGGAACTGAAGCCGGTAGTTCCCTCTTCCCTCTTCCCTCTTCCCTCTTCATCCTTCATCCCTTCCGCCTTTCATCCCTTCTGCCGTTGACTCTCCGCTCGCCTGCCCTACGATAAGCAGCCATGTTCGCAGTCCAGAGTCGAGAGTCGGGAATCGAGAGTCGGGAGTGGGCAGTTAGCGGTCGGCGGTCGGCGTTGCTGCTGGTCGCCGTCGGCTGCCTGGGGATTGCCGGGCAACTGGTCCTGTTGCGCGAACTTATGGCCGCGTATGGTGGTAACGAGTTCTCCGTCGGCGTCACGGTCGCGGCCTGGGTCCTGTGCGAAGCCCTCGGCGCCCGGCTCTACGGTCTTCGTTCCTCATTCATCGCTCACTACTCATCACTCATCACTCTCTCCCTCCTCACCTCCCTCGCTGCGGTGCCGGCGGCAATCCTGGTGCGTCCGCTGCTTGGCGTCCTCCCGGGCGAAACCCTCTCGATTCCGCTTCTGCTGCTGGCAACCTTCCTGGTCGTGCTCCTTCCGGCAGCAACCCATGGCGCTTTGTTCGTGGCCGCTGCCGCCCGCAGGACTCAGGGTATCGGCTCCGCCTATGTCTGGGAGGGCATCGGGACGGCCCTCGGCGGTCTGGCCTGTTTCCTGCTGCTCAACCGCCTGTCGTCGCTGGCAGTTGTGGCGCTGTCAGCGCTGCCGCTCATCGCGGCTGCGGGAATCGGACCGGGACGAACACGGACGAAATGGGCAACCTGGATCCTCGGATTGGGAGTGCTTGCCTCGTTGGTGTGTGCCCTGCCGATTGAGCGCTGGGCGTGGAGCAGGGCCTGGCGCGGCCAGCACGTCGCCTCGGTCGCCAATTCGCCCTATGGCAAGACCATCCGGATGGAGCGGTCCGGCCAGCATCTCATCCTCTACGACGGACTTCCGACCCTGGCCATTCCCCCGACCCAGAGCGAGAGAATCGAGGAGCTGGCGCTGCTGCCGGTGCTCTGCCATCCGGCCGCCTGCCGCGTCCTGGTCCTCGGCCACGACCTCGCAATCCCGGCAGCGCTTTCCCGATTCCGGCCGGACATCGAGGTAGTGGCCATCCAGCTCGACCCGGTGCTGGCTCGCACGTCTCTTGCTGCGCTGTCGTCCGACTCTTCTCTGCCCCCTCCTCGTTTCTCCCTCGTCATCTCCGACCCCGTGATGTTTCTCCGTACGCGCCCTGCCGCCTTCGACTGCATCATCCTGACCGACGCCGCGCCCGGCAGTCTCGGCTCCAGCCGTCTCTTTGCCGCCGAGTTCTACCGGCTCTGCCGCGAGCGCCTCGCGCCCGGCGGCATCCTCGCGATTCCCGGACCGGGAAACCCGGTCAGTCTCTCTCTTGACGCAGGGCGCATCCTCTCCACCCGCCAGCGAACGCTTCTGGCCGCCTTCGAGCACGCGCAGCCGATGGCGGCGGATTTCCCGCTCCTGCTCGCCTCTGACCGCGCGCTGAACGTCGCGGCTGAGGCTCTCGTCTCCCGCCTGGCCACGCTTTCAGAACCGCCGAAGCTGCTCGATCCCGGCTATGTCGCCAGCCTGCTCGACCCGTTCCGCCAGCGGACCTTTGCCGCCGCCCTGCATCCGGCCGCGGGCGGTATCGACTCAGCGTTCGACGTTCGGCGCTCGGCGTTCGGCGTCTCGACGACGGCCTTCCCGCGCGAGTTGTTCCTGAACATGGTGCGGGAGAATCGGCTGGTCTCGCCGGCATTCGGCGCCCTGTACGCACGGCTGGGTTCGTCGGACATCGTACATCGTTCATCGTACATCGTACTTCTTCTCAGCCTGGTCATGCTGGTTGCGGGCCTCGCGGGCGCGCGGGTACGCGGACGGCCTTTCCGCCGCGGGTTCGCGATTCTGACTTCCGGTTACTCGGGGGCCGCGGTATCGGCTCTGCTGATCTTCGCCTGGCAGGTGCGGTTTGACTCGGTCTACTCCGGCGTCGCCCTGCTGGTCGTAGCGTTCATGCTCGGCACCGTGCTCGGAGGCTTCCTCGGCACTCACTCGGCGCTCCGGGTTCATCACCCAGCGCTCATCACTCCTCGTTTTCTCATCTCCGACCTTCTCCTTGGCGCGTGTGCCGCTGCCGTCCTCGGCCTCATCCGCGCCGGTCCGGCCTGGGTTTTCCTGCTCACCAACTGCCTTGCCGGCGCCTGCCTCGGGTTCCAGTTCGCGGTCGCCGGGTTCATCGCTCCCCGCTCATCTCCCGTCGCTTCCGCTCCGGAGCACGTTGCCCGGCGTGCGGGCGTCATCACCGCCCTCGACCTGGTGGGCGGCGGCATCGGCGGAATCCTGACGGCGCTCGTGCTGGCGCCGGTCTTCGGCATCCACCTGGCAGCGCTGGCAGCGGGTGCGGTCAAACTGACCAGCGCACTCACCCAATCCCTGCCTGCCCGCCCGGACCGGCAGACCTGATTTGACTTCCGGCCACCCGCCCCATAGAATGGCCCGGTGAAAGCTCCCCTGTTTCTGATCTATCTCGCCCTTCTGACGTCCATTGCGGGCGCGCAGGGCCAGTCGTCTACGACTACCGGCTCAGCGTCATCCAGCGCGACCGGTCTCGGAGCGTCGCAGATCCTCAAGCTGCCCGGGGTCGAGAGTCCGATCATCTCCGACAAGTACTACCTGGCGCCGGGTGACCGGCTGCAGGTTACTGTTCAGGGCAGCGTCACTTATTCCTACGAAGCGCTGGTCACCTACGAGGGTAAGGTGAACATAAGCATCCCGATCGGCAGGGATGAACAGGACGTGGTCGACGTCATCCTGGTGTCAGGCCTGACCCTGGCCGAGGCCCAGGACACGCTCACCGTCGCCATGGGCAAGCTCTTCAAATCAGCCCGGGTGAAGCTGACCCTGATCGGCCTGCGGTCCGGTATCGTCTTCGTGACCGGCGAGGTCCTGACTCCGGGCGCCTATGACGCCCTGCCGGTCGAGCGCGTCTCCCAGATCATTTCCCGGGCCGGTGGCATCGCGCCGCTCGGCACCCGGACCAACATCGAGCTTATCCGGGGTGGCGTAGTCTACTCCATCGTCGACATCGAGCGGTTCGAGATGAGCGGCGACCTGGACGCCAACCCGTATGTGCAGTCGGGCGACGTCATCCAGATACCCAAGGTGAAAGGTCTCTGCACGGTGAGAGGGGCGGTCTTCGGCCGGGGTGAGTCTCGCCTGCGCGCCCCCACCGTTGAGACGCCGGATGCGACGCGAGAGCGGGTGAGCGAAGGCATCTATGAGTTGACAGCAGGGATGCGGGTTTCCGAGGTGATTTCCAAGGCCGGCGGCATAACCCCGTGGGCGGACATGTCCAACAGCTACATCAATCGGCTGGTTGTAGGTGGTGGCGGCGCGCGCAAGAAGATACCGATCGACCTCCGCAGTATCATCTTCGAGCAGGACTCGGCCCGGAACATAGAAATGGCGAACTTCGACGTTGTCGTCGTGCCGGCCTTCGACACGCTGGTCTACGTCGAGGGCGAGGTAACCAATCCGGGCCCGTTCCCCTACTACCCGAGCCTGCGGGCCGGTGACTATGTCGGTCAGGCCGGCGGCCCGACGATGTATGCGAACTTCCGATCCATGTCGGTGCTCCGCTCCGGCCGGCGCATATCCGGACGGAGCAACCCGGTCGCGGAACCGGGAGACGTCGTTCTGGTGCCGCGAGTGGGATTGAGGTGGTGGCAGGACTACGCACTCGTGATGGCCGCCGTGGTCCCGGTTGCGGCAATCGTGGTCGACATAATCAAGTGGAAGAACCCAACCGGCCAATGACCCCGCCCCTCAAAACTGCGCCCGGCCGATGGCCGGGCGCTTGTTTAAGTAGAAAAGTTCAGCGGTAGCGCGCGATTTTGTCCAGGCGCAGCGAGTGCCGGCCGCCCGCGAATTCGGCCCCAAGCCACACTCCGACAATCCGCCGGGCCTGCACGCCGGTGACGACATCCGCCCCGAGGCAGAGCACGTTCGAGTCGTTGTGTTCGCGTGAGAGGCGGGCCAGCCGGACGCTGTCTGCCAGTGCCGCCCGCACCCCCCGCACCTTGTTCGCGGCGATGCACATGCCGATGCCCGTCGAACATATCAGGACACCGCGGTCGGCCCGATCCCGGGCAACGGCACCGGCAACCTTGAAGGCGTAGTCGGGGTAGTCGACTCGATCCACACTATCGGGCCCGCAATCGACCACGGTGTGACCCCGGGCGGTCAACCAGCGCTTGAGTTCCTCTTTGAGCGCGAACCCGCGGTGGTCCGCGCCGAGCGCGACCTTCACTGCCGGAAAGGGCTGAAGGATGAAGGATGAACACAGCCGATTTCCGTTTTCATCCTTTCCTGATTCATCCTTACCGGACAAACGTCAGCCAGTTGTACTTGTCCGGGCTCTTGCCGTCGATGACAGCGAAGAAGGCCTGTTGGAGCTGCTTGGTGATCGGCCCGCACTTGCCCGCGCCGATGGTGATCTTGTCGACTGAACGGATGGGCGTGACCTCGGCCGCGCTGCCGGTGAAGAAGACCTCGTCGGCGATGTACAGGAACTCGCGCAGCATCATTGTCTCCTTCAATTCGAAACCGAGGTCCCGAGCCAGGGTGATGACCGTGGCGCGGGTTATACCGGGCAGGATCGTGGCGTGGAGCGGCGGCGTGTAGATGACCCCGTCCTTGATGATGAACAGGTTCTCGCCCGAGCCCTCGGAGAGGAAGCCGTTGACGTCGAGCGCGATGCCCTCGACGAATCCGTACTTGATGGCTTCCATCTTGATGAGCTGCGAGTTCATGTAGTTGGCGCACGTCTTCGACATCGCCGGGAAGGTGTTCGGCGCCATCCGGTTCCACGACGAGACCATCACGTCCACGCCCTGCTCGAGCGCCTCTGGCCCGAGGTACTTGCCCCAGTACCAGGTGATGAGCGCAATATCGACCGGGCAGGTGAAGGGATTGACGCCCAGCTCCTTGTAGCCGCGGTAGACAATCGGCCGGACGTAGCATTCTTCAAGCCCGTTCTTCTGTATCAGTTCCACCATCGCCGCATTCACCTGTTCCTTGGTGAAGGGGACGTCCATCCGGTATATCTTGGCGGAGTTGAACAACCGGTCGGTGTGCTCCTTCTGCCGGAAGATCGCCGGTCCCTTGGGCGTCTTGTAGCAGCGGATGCCCTCGAACACGCCCGAGCCGTAGTGAATGACGTGCGAGCAGATGTGTATGTTTGCGTCCGCCCACGGCACATACTTGCCGTTTATCCAGACGTACTTGGACTTCGTTTCCTCAAGACCCATGTTGCCTCCCGCTTAAAAGAAAGCGGGGCCGTCGGCCCCGCCGTGTGCAATCCGTTTCGAGAATCAGCAGTAATGCCATCTTCGACGCATTTGCCGACGTCCTCAGTTCGGGATTCGAACTTCGGCGTTCGGCGTTCGTTCGCAGATGCCGGCTGAGGGAGTCGAACCCCCGACACATGGATTATGATTCCATTGCTCTACCAACTGAGCTAAGCCGGCGGGACGGTGATTCTATCCATGTGGCCCGGACTGTCAAACCCAGCCCAGCGCAGCCCAGCGCATGGCCAGGTACAAAGTGACAAAGCCAGGAACAAAGCAGGGCAGAAAGCCTGGAGTCTAGATCGACTACTTCCCCCCCACTTGCTTGTTCCTCACTGCATTGTCCTTCGCGCTTTCGCGTGTATACTTGGCCATGCTCAAGCCCCGCACGAAACCTCTGATTCTCGTGACCAACGACGACGGCGTCGAGGCGCAAGGTATCAAGGACCTCCACGACGGCATCAAGGGGCTGGGCCGGGCATGGGTTGTGGCGCCTGCCGTCAACCAATCCGCCGCCAGCCACTCGTTCACGCTGCGCAAGCCGATCCGCGTCTGGCGCCTCCGTCCCCGGTGGCTCGCAGTGCACGGTACTCCGACCGACTGCGTTCTTGTTTCGCACCATGGCATCCTCAAGCGCACCATCGACCTCGTGCTCTCCGGCATCAACGACAGCCCGAACCTCGGGGATGATGTGCTCTACTCCGGAACGGTCGCTGCAGCCATCGAGGGCACGATGCTCGGCATGCCATCGGTTGCGGTCTCCTACCTCAAGTCCGGCGAGAACCGTGCTGTTGCCATCCGTTTCATCCGCCGGCTCGTGCCGCTGCTGCTGGACGGCGTCCTGCCACCAAAAACCCTGCTGAACGTCAACATCCCGGATGGGAAAATCAAGGGTATCAAGGTCACACGCCTGGGCCGGCGTATCTACCGCGACATGGCGATAAGAGGCAGGCTGCCTGACGGCGGGGTCTCCTGGACCATCGACGGCGAGCTGGCATTCGAGGGTACCGAAGGCACGGACTTCGAGGCGGTCTACTCAGGCTACATCTCGGTGACGCCGCTCCACCTCGACATGACGCACCACACCGAAATCGAACGGCTCCAACCGAAGTTCGGACAACTGGCCCTGCTTTGACACCGGGGCGGCCTCTTCTATAATGCCGCTGGAGAAACGATGACACGAACTGAGGCCTACGAGCTTGTGACGTCGATGGTCACGAACCGGAATCTGCTGAAGCACATGCTTGCCACCGAGGCGTGCCTGCGCGGCCTCGCCCGCAAGCTCGGCGAGGACGAGGAAAAGTGGGGTCTTGCCGGCCTGCTCCATGACGTCGACTACGACCGGACCAAGGACGACACCGCGAAGCACGGCCACGTCGGGGCGGAGATCCTGACGGGGAAAGGCGTCGAGCCGGACATCGTCCACGCCGTGCTCTGCCACGTCACCGGCACCGACACCCAGACGAAACTCGACCGCGCCCTCTACGCCTCCGACCCGACTACCGGACTCATCGTGGCCGCCACCCTGATGCACCCGACCAGGAAGATTGCGAGTGTTGACGCCGAGTTTATCCTCCGCCGGTACAAGGAAAAGAAGTTCGCGGCTGGGGCCAACCGTGAGCAGATTGCCACCTGCTCCGCGCTCGGACTCTCGCTCGAGGAATTCACCACCATCTGTGTCGCCGCGATGCAGGGCATAGCCGCAGACCTCGGACTCTGAGTGCAACCGCCGATGAACGCAGATGAACGCCGTATCGAACTCGATCGCATCACAAAGGAAATCATCTCGTGCGGGTTCAAGGTCAGCAACACTCTCGGCAGCGGTTTCCTTGAGAAAGTCTACGAGAATGCACTGGCGCTCGAACTGCGGAAGGCAGGACTCAAGGCAGGCCAGCAGCAGAGCATTACGGTCCACTACGACGGGACTGTGGTCGGTGATTATGCGGCCGACCTGCTGGTCGAGGGAAAGGTGATTGTCGAGTTAAAGGCTGTGAAGACACTGGATGACGTACACGTGGCGCAGTGTATGAACTACCTGAAGGCTACTGGTCTGTCAGTCTGCTTGCTCCTGAACTTCGGGAAGCCGAAGTTGGACGTCAAACGCGTTGTGAGGGACTTCTAGAAACGATGGTGCCGCTGATTAGCGCAGGTAGACGTAGCTACGGGTCACTTCCCCGTATTCCCATCGGCGTTAATCGGCGTCCATCGGCGGTTTGTTCCCGGAGATATGGTCCCGAATCCAAGACGCCCATCGGCGCTAGTCGGCGTGCATCGGCGGTTGTTCTTCGGGAATCCTGATGCACTTCCAGGACATCATCCTCCGCCTTCAGCAGTACTGGGCCGAGCGTGGTTGCGCGGTGCTCTCCCCTTACAACTCCGAGGTCGGCGCCGGTACCTTCAACCCCGCGACCTTCATCCGCGTGCTCGACTCCAGACCATGGAACGTCGTCTACATCGAGCCATCCAAGCGGCCGCGCGACGGCCGCTATGCCCAGAACCCGCTGCGGGTCCAGCAGTTCTGGCAACTGCAGGCAGTTCTCAAGCCCGCGCCCGCCGACATCCAGGATTTGTACCTAAAGAGCCTTGAGGCCATCGGCATCGACCTGAAGAAGAACGACATCCGGTTCACCGAGGATGACTGGGAATCGCCGACCCTCGGCGCGTGGGGACTCGGCTGGCAGGTCGAACTGAACGGCATCGAGATCAGCCAGTTCACCTACTTCCAGCAGTGCGGCTCGATTGACTTGAAGGTCATCCCGGTCGAACTCACGTACGGACTTGAGCGCATCGCCATGTTCGTGCAGAACACGAACTCGATCTTCGACGTGAAGTGGAACGACAGCCTGACCTGGGGCGATGTCTACCGCCAGAACGAAGAGGAATTCTCCAGGTTCAATTTCGAGGAAGCCGACGTCGCCTTGTACCGTGAGATGTTCGACCGGTTCGAGTCCGAGGCCCAGCGCCTGCTCAAGCTCGGGCTGGTCTATCCGGGCTACGACCATGTCATCAAGTGCTCGCACTTCTTCAACCTGCTGGAGGCGCGCGGCGCTATCAGCGTATCCGAGCGCCAGAACTACATCGCCCGCGTCCGCCGCCTCGCCCGCCTGACCGCAACGACCTACCTCGCCAAAGCCGAGCCAGAGCCGAAGTAGTTCGGCAACCGGAGCCCGGCGCTTCAGCATTGACACAACAGGATGTCGCAGTCCGCGCCCCGGTGCCGCAAGGACAATCCCCGCTCCCACCACTCCGCTTCATCCTCTCCGCGGCCCCCGAACGCCTTCCGGCCCGCTCGCCTCCGCTTGACTCTTGCGCTCTTTCCGGCTATAACGTCCCGTGCCAGACCGTGTAACGCACAACCAAGTCACAGGAAGCCTGCACCCGCCGGCAGCAACAGGGCATCACTGCCCCGGCGGGAGGACTTCCGGACGAAACGGGCGGGCATCCGGCCCGGCGACTGGAGGGGATGATGGAATACCTTGACGGGCTCGTGAATGCCCTGCCGACGGTCAGGACTCCGTTCGAACTGGGCCGGGCGGCAATGAAGGCCTGCAAGTGGGACAACGCGATCCTGCTCTTCAAAGTGGCGACGAAGGAGGCGGCGGGGACCGAACTGGTCGCGCTCGCGAGCCTGCTTGGGCTGTGCCATGAACCGCCGGGCAGGTGGAAGGAAGCCAGAGAGAGTCACGAAGAGTCGGCCCAGCTGGCCGAGCAGTTTGGGGACCGGCAGGGGAAGGCCGCGGCTATCACCAATCTCGCGCGGCTATCCTATGCCACCGGGGAGACCGACAAGGCCCTGAAGCTCCACGAAGAAGCGCTGGCGATTGCGACCGAGACCGGCAATCAACTCCTGCTGGCCGACAACACCAGCTGCATCGGGAGCATATCACTCGCCAAAGGAGAGCCCGAAAAAGCGCTCAAGAGCTTCGAGCTGGCGCTGACGACATACCGCGGGATTAAGCACTGGCAGGGCGAGGCAGCCGCCCTGAGCAACATCGGCCTGGTTTGCCAGGCCACGGGCGAGACCGACAAGGCGCTCAAGCTGCAGAAGCAGGCGCTGCAGATCTACCGCGAGATTGCGTATCCGACGGGCGTGGCCGCGACTCTCAGTATCATGGGAACCGTCCATGAGGATGCGGCCAGGCCGGACGACGCGCTGAAGTACTTCGACGACGCGCTGGAGAAGTCCCGCGAGGTCGCGAACCTGCAACTGCAGGCCGACAACCTCACCCACCTTGGGCTTATCTACCTGGGCCGGGTCGACGTCAAGAAAGCCCAGGCGAACCTCGAGCAGGCGCTCAAACTGCACCGCGGAATGGGAAACCAGGCGGGCGCGGCCGCAGCTCTGCACGGCATGGGTCAGTTCTATTCGGCCACGCGTCACCCCGACAAAGCGCTGACCAGCTTTGAGCAGGCACTGGCGATCGGCCGCACGGTCGCCAACTCAATGGTGCAGGCGAACAACCTCGTCAGCATCGGGACGCTCCACCAGGACAAGGGCGAGAATGACAAGGCGGTCAAGCACCTCGTACAGGCGCTGCTCATTTTCGCGAGGAACGGCGCGCGGGGCTGTGCCGAGCAGACTGTGAAGAAACTGCGACCGCTGCCCGGGCAGATGGGCGGCGAGCGATTCGCGGCCGCGTGCGTCGCGGCCGGGATGCAGAAGCTCGACGCCGAGAAGCTGGCGAAGCAGTTGGTCCCGTCGGCTGCGGGGCAGCCGACAGCCGAACCCGCCGGTCCGGATCGGGACGCCCGCGAAGAGGCCGAGGCCCGGGCTCGCGTCGAAGAAGAACGCAAGCGCGCCCAGAATCGTCTTCAGTCGATGGACGAAGCCAAGGCCCGTGCCGAAGGGGAGCGCAAGCTCGCGGAGATGCGCGCCCAGCTGCAGGCCCAGACCAATGCCCTCGCTGAAGCCGAACGCAAGCGCAAAGAGGAAGATCAGAGGATAGCCGCCCAGCGCGCCCAGGAGGAAGCCGAAGCCAAGGCCCGCGCTGAAGCCGAACGCAGGCGGAAAGCTGAAGACGAACCGCGGCTTGCCGCGCAGCGGGCCAAGGAAGAGGCCGAAGCCAGGGCCCGGGCCGAGGCCGAACGCAAGCGCAAAGAGGAAGAGCAGAAGGTCGCCGCCCAGCGGGCGAAACAGGAGGCCGAGGCCAAGGCCCGCGCCGAGGCTGAGCGCAAGCGGAAAGAAGAAGAGGACCGCAGGAAACGCGAAGAGGAACAGCGTGCGCGGCAGGAGGCCGAGGCCAAGGCCCGCGCCGAGGCTGAGCGCAAGCGGAAAGAAGAAGAAGCACGCCGGCTCGGCGAGCAACGCATTAGAGAGCAGGCCGAGGCCAGGGCCCGGGCTGAGGGTGAGATAAAGCGGCTCGCGGAGCAGGAAGATAGGCTCGCCCAGCAGCGGCTCAAGGACGAGGCGAAGACCAAAGCCCGCTTCGACGGAGAGCGCAGGAAACTGGAGGAAGTTGAGCGCAAGGTCGCGGAAGAGCAGCGCCGCGTAGCGGAGAAACGGGCGCAGCTCGAGGCCGAGATCAAGGGCGATGCCGAGGCGGCAAGCAGGCGCCGGGCGGAGGAGAGGAAACTAGCCGACCGGCGCGCCCAACTGGAGGCCGAGGTCAAGGCCTATGCCGAGGCCGAGCGCAAGCGGCTTGAAGAAGAGCAGCGGATCGCCGCGCAGCGTGCCAGGGAAGAAGCCGAGGCAAGGGCTCGCATCGAGGCCGAGCGGAAGCGGAAAGAGGAGGAGGAGCGCCGCCGGCGCGAAGAGGAACAGCGCGCCCGCGAAGAAGCCGAGGCCAAAGCCCGCGCCGAAGAGGAGCGCAAGCGACTCGAAGAAGAGGAACGGATGCTGGCGGCGAAGCGCGCACGGCGCCAGGCCGAGGCCAAAGCCCGCGCCGAAGAAGAGCGCAAGATCGCCGAGCAGCTCGCCAAAGAGGAAGCCGAGGCCAAATCTCGCGCCGAAGAAGAGCGCAAGAAGCTCGAGGAGACGGAGCGGAGGTTCGCCGAGCGCCGCGCCAAGGAAGAGGCCGAAGCCAAGGCCCGCGCCGAAGCCGAACGGAGACTGGCCGAGCTGCGCGCCAAAGAGGAAGCCGAGGCCAAAGCCCGCGCCGAAGCCGAACGCAAGGCGGGCGAACTGCGAGCCGAAGAGGAACGCAAGATCGCCGAGCACCGTGCCCAGTTACAGGCCCAGGCCCAGGCCCGCGCCGACAAGGAACGTAAGCGTGCCCAGTTGGAGGCCGAGGCGAAGGCCCGCGCCGAGGCCGAACGCAGAGAAGAAGAGGAAGAGGAGCGCAGGATCGCCGAGAAGCGCGCGCGGCTGGAGGCCGAGGCCAAAGCCCGCGCCGAAAGGGCCCGCAAGCCCCAGCGCTGACGGATCGAACCGGGACCCGAACCGGTCTGGCTATTGCACGGGGCCGCGCCAGGTGGCGCGGCCTTTTCTTCGCCGGCCCAGAGGATCCGCTGGGACGAGTCCGGTCAGTTGGCACCGTAGAGACCGCGACTGTACCGCGCGCGGGCCGTCTTCTGCGTTGTCCGATAGTAGGAATCCACCATGAAAGCCGATGCCCGCCGGAAGTCCGGCGGGCATGCGGTTTCAAGAGTCACCGCTGAGAAAGTCATTTCTGTCTTTCCCGGTCGCCCTCAAGGACCCTGTCCTCGGGACGTCCATGCGCCTGAGCTTAAGTCATCAGGCAGCTAGCGGTCCTAATTGGCGTCGGGAGCGGGGAAACAAGGGGGTTATTTTGGTGGGTTGGGAAGGAGGGATACCCGCTCCCGACAAATCTTATATCTCCCCAAGCCCCGCACCTTAGGGGCTTTCGCCCCTCAAGGCGGTGTACGCGGCTTCCTCTGGTCGCCGGACGTGCACCTGTCACCCCGTTGGGGAGATCTATGCTCCGGATTGTGAAAGAACGATCTTGTCGTCTACGACTGAAACCGAGACCTTGGAAGGCCTGGTTCTGAGAATCAGTTCGGCAATCGGATTCTCGACAAGACGCTGGATGACTCGCTTGAGCGGCCGCGCACCGAAGTCCGGATCGTAGCCTTCTTTGGCAAGCACATCCTCAACACCTCGATCAAGTATAAGAGCCACCCCTTGCTCTGTCAACAAATCCCGCACGCGGGCGAGCTGGATGTCCACGATCTTCCTGATGTCTTCCCGCGACAGCGGGTTGAAGACAACGATATCGTCGATGCGGTTGAGGAACTCGGGGCGGAAACTGCGCCTGAGCAACGCCATCAACTCCTCGCGGTCGAACCTGCCCTGCCGCGCCAGTTCGGTGCCGAGGTTCGAGGTCATGATGATGATGGCGTTCTTGAAGTCCACGGTCCGGCCGTGGCCGTCCGTCAGCCGGCCGTCGTCGAGTATCTGCAGCAGCACGTTGAAGACGTCGGCGTGCGCCTTCTCGATCTCGTCCAGCAGCACGACCCGGTATGGTCGCCTGCGCACCGCCTCGGTGAGCTGCCCGCCTTCTTCGAACCCGACGTATCCGGGCGGCGCGCCGATGAGCCGCGACACGGTGTGCCGCTCGCCGTACTCGGACATATCGATACGAACAATTGCGTCCTCGGTGTCGAAGAGCGTCTGGGCGAGCGTCCGCGCGAGTTCGGTCTTGCCCACGCCGGTCGGCCCCAGGAAGATGAAGCTGCCGATGGGCCGCTTCCGGTCCCCGATGCCCGCTCTTGCCCGGCGGATGGCATCTGCGACCGCTTTCACCGCCTCGTCCTGCCCCACGACCCGCTTGTGGATGTCGTCTTCCAGCCGGAGCAGCTTCTCCCGCTCCGACTCCATCAGGTTCTTCAGCGGAATCCCGGTCCACTTGGCCACGACCTCGGCGATGTCTTCTTCCGTGACCTGCTCGCGCAGCAGTCGATTGCCCTTCTCTTTTGCGGCGAGCTTGGCCAGCTTCTTCTTCATCTCCGCCAGCCTGCCGTACTCGAGCTCGGCCGCCTTGTTCAGGTCGTACTTCCTCTTGGCCGCGTCCACCTCGGCCGCGACCCTCTCAATCTCCTCCTGCAGCTTCTGCCTTGCCTCGACTTCTTTCCGCTCGGTTTCCCACTGCGCGGAGAGTCGCTTCTGGTCTTCCTTTAGGTCGGCGATCTCCTTCTCGATCTCCTTCAGCCGTTTTTGCGAGGCCTCGTCCTTGTCGCGTTTGAGCGAGAGTCGCTCCATCTCCAATTGCATCAGCTTCCGGTCAACGTCGTCGAGCTCGACCGGCTTGGAGGTAATCTCCATCTTCAGCTTAGCCGCGGCCTCGTCCACGAGGTCAATCGCCTTGTCCGGCTGGAACCGGTCCGCGATGTAGCGGTTGGACATGGTCGCCGCCGCGACCAACGCCGCGTCGGTTATCTGCACGCCGTGATGGACTTCGTACCGTTCCTTGAGCCCGCGCAGAATCGAAATGGTCTCCTCGACCGTGGGCTGGTCCACGAAGACCGGCTGGAACCTCCGTTCGAGCGCCTTATCCTTCTCGATGTACTGGCGGTATTCGTCGAGCGTGGTGGCGCCGATGCAGCGCAGTTCCCCGCGTGCGAGCATCGGCTTCAGGATGTTACCAGCGTCCACCGCGCCCTCGGCCTTGCCTGCGCCGACCACGGTGTGGAGTTCGTCGATGAAGAGGATAATGTGGCCTTCGGATGAGGCGACTTCCTTCAGCACCGCCTTCAAACGGTTCTCGAACTCGCCGCGGTACTTGGTGCCGGCGATGAGCGCGCCCATGTCGAGAGCCACGAGCTTGCGGTCCTTCAGCGACTCCGGCACGTCGCCTCTGATGATGCGCTGGGCCAGGCCTTCGATGATGGCGGTCTTGCCCACTCCCGCCTCACCGATCATCACCGGGTTGTTCTTGGTGCGGCGCGATAGTACCGTCATCACCCGCCTGATCTCGTCGTCGCGGCCGATGACCGGGTCGAGCTTGCCGTCGCGGGCAAGCTGAGTCACGTCTCGGCCGAACTTCTCCAGCGGCTGGTAGCGTTCCTCGGCCGCCTGGTCGGTGACGCGCTGGGAACCGCGGATCTCCTTCAGGGCCGCGAGAACCTTGGCCGAGTCGACGCCGAATGCTCTGAAGACACGCGCGCAGTCGCCTTCCTTCAGTCCCAGGATAGCCAGGAAGAGATGCTCGGTGGATACGTACTCGTCCTTGAACCGCTTGGCCTGGTTCTCGGCCTCGGCCAGCACCTGCCGCGCCCGGGCGGACGTGTAGACCTGGCTGTCGCCGCCGGTTACTCGCGGCCGGCCGGCAAGTCCTGCCTGGATCTGCTGAAGAATAACCGCTGGGTCGACGCCCACCTTCTTCAGCAACTCGGGAATGAGCCCTTCGGATTGCTCGACCAGGGCCATCAGAATGTGCTCAGCGTCAATCTCGTTGTGCTGGAAACGCGCGGCTATGCCCTGTGCTGAGGCGAGCGCCACCTGCGCTTTGTCGGTGAATCTATCGATGTTCATAGTCCCTATTACTTAGATAGTCCAATTCGCTCCGAGATTCGCCCGCCGGCCGTGTCTCTGGGTGCTTGACTCCTGTCGAGTGTAGGCTACAATGCCGCACCCGGGCGCAGCATGGCGCTGGTGGCGCCGCCGCGCCCCGGACTCGAACGGTGGATCACTGCCGGGCGCAGCCGGCAGGCAGGACACCGCGACCCTAACAAGCTGCGCTGCAAAGGAGGCAGAGTGAAGAAACTAACGGTGATGCTGATGGCCGCAAGGTCCTCGACCTGCATCCCGGCGCGAACGACGTCTCCAGCCTCGCGCCCGGCGTCTACTTTGTACGTCAGGCGTCCGGCGTTATGCGTAGTGCGTCAGGCGTTGAGCGTATGACCAAGGTCATCGTGAGCAGATAGGGACAGTCAATGAGGCACAGCTTGCTGGCCGCAATCGTCAGCCTGGCCGCGGCCCTTTCGCCGGCCCGGGCAGAGCCCGGACTCGACCACGGACGGTTCCTGCTCGATACCGGCTTCGTCTCGAGCCTTGCGTTCCCGAACCAGAACAGCTCGGTCGCCGCTTTCAACGGTACCTGCATCCTAGCCGTCTGGGTAGACCGCCGCGGCGGCGAATCAGACATCTACGGCTGTCGCGTGACGCCGGATGGAGTGCTGCTCGACTCGGCCGGCATCCCGATTTCGACCACCCCGCGCACGCAGTGGTACCCGGCGGTCTGCTCCGACGGCACCGGTTTCCTCGTGGCGTGGTGGTGGTGGGACGAGAGCGGCGGCGCGAGCCGCATCTACGCCAGCCCCGTGACGTCGGCCGGGACCGTGCTCGACACCGCGGGCATCCGCGTGAGCCCCGATGCCAGCGGCCAGTCGATGCCGGCCATCGCCTTCGACGGCGCCAACTACCTCGTCGCCTGGGAAGACACCAGTGGCACCGGCGACATATACTGCGCGCGCGTGACCCCGGCCGGGAACGTGCTCGACACTGCCGGGATCCCGGTCTGCGTCCGTTCTGGCCACCAGGCATTCCCGGACGTCGCTTTCAACGGCACGGACTTCGTCGTGGTTTGGAGCGACGAGCGGATGCTCTCCTATGACATCTACGCCAGCCGCGTGACGTCATCCGGGATCGTGCTCGACCCCAACGGGATTCGCGTGTCGAATTCAATCTCGGACGACGAGCACTCGCCGTCGGTCGGCAGCAACGGCACGGTCAGCCTGGTCGCGTGGAGCCAGGCCCCGCCGACTGGCCGCAACCGCTTGTATTTTGCCCGGGTTTCGCAGGACGGGACCGTGCTCGACACTGCCGGGGTACGCCTCGGGACAACTCGTGTGGATAACTTGACCGATCCCGCGGTCGCGTTTGATGGTGAGAACTTCGTCGCGGCGTGGGATGAGGACCGCGGCATGCCCATCTGGGCCGCGCGGGTAACGCCGGGCGGGGTCGTGCTCGATTCAACCAGCATCCTGATTCCCGTCACCGCGCTCGTCAACTACGAACCCGAGGTCTGCCCGAACGGGAACGGCTCCGTGGTCCTGTGGCACCAGTATGACACCGTCAACACCGACTGGGCCAGCATCTACGCCGCCCGCGTCACGCGGGCGGGAACCGTGCTCGATTCGACGGCCGTCAATCTCGCGCTGGCGGCTCACGCACAGCAGTACCCGGCGCTTGCCTTTGACGGAACGAACTACCTTGCCGTATGGGAAGACTGGCGCGGCGGCGACCCTGACATCTATGCCTGTCGCGTGGCGCCGGGCGGCACCGTGCTCGACCCGGGCGGCATCCCGGTCTGCACCATGGACTACTACAGCCAGTTGGCGCCAGCGGTCGCGTTTGACGGCGCCAGCTTCCTCGTGGTGTGGGAAGACTGGCGTCACTCCGACACCGGCAGCATGATGGCCGACGTCTATGGTGCGCGCGTGACTCCAACCGGCACCGTGCTCGACCCGGGCGGCATCCCGATACGCGTCGCCCGCGGCACGCAAGGGGTCCCCCGAGTCGGGTACAACGGCACCGACTTCCTCGTGGTGTGGCAGCGCGGACTTGCGGATGCCGACATCCACTGTTCCCGGGTGACGTCGGCCGGCGTCGTGCGGGACAGCTTCATCGATGTCTGCACCCGGTATGGCGAGACGTACACCCCTGAGGTCGCCTTCGACGGCGCAAACGCGCTGGTCGTATGGCAGGACGACCGCGGCGGCCAGTACGCGGATGACATCTACTGCGCGCGGGTGACGCCCACGGGCGTTTCGCTGGACACCCTCGGTCTGCCCGTCAGCACTGCCCCGCGCGGCCAGTTCACCCCTGCTATCGCGTTCGACGGCGCCAACTACCTCGTGGCCTGGCACGACACGCGCCACGGCACCGGTCGCTACGACATCTTCTGCGCGCGGATGACGCCGGGCGGCATCCAGCTTGATAGTTCCGGCATCCCGGTCTGCACGACCGCGGCCACGCAGACCAACGCGCGCGTCACATTCGACGGCGCCGACTACCTCGTGACGTGGGTTGACGACCGCAACGGTTCCCGCGACATCTACGGCGCGCGGATCAGCCCCGCAGGCGTCGTCGGCGATGCCGCGCTTGTCGTCGGCGGTGACGGCGCCCAGTACACCGCCGCTCTCTGCCGGGGAAGCGGCAACCAGGTTCTCCTCGCCTTCGGCGACCTGGCGCGCACTGTCGGCGGCCGGACCTACAACGCCCAGCGCATCTGGGGCAGGTTCGGGTTCTTCCCCGCGATGCAGGACGAGCACCCAGTTGCTCTGTCCCGGCCGCCGCTGCCCGGCCCAACCATCGTCCGCGGAGTGCTCGACCTGCAATCTTCAACCTGCAATCTGAAATCTGAAATCGCCCTACTCGACGCGGCCGGCCGCAAGGTGCTCGACCTCAGGCCCGGCCCGAACGACGTCTCCCGCCTCGCGACGGGCGTCTACTTCGTCCGCTCGGCAATCGACGTTCGCCATTCGTCAATCACCAAGGTGGTTATGACTAGGTAGGAGGAGTCAATGAGATGCGCGGCGCTGGTTTTGCTCTTGCTGTCAACCGTACCAGGGGAGGCCACGCCCATCAGCGACCGGTACGTGCCGGGACAGGTAGTAGTGAAGTTCACTGCGGCGATGCGGAGCGGGCTCGGTGAAAGTGGGACTAGCATCCCCCAGCTCGGGGTGACGGACATTCCGGTCCTCCGCTACGAACGAATTCTGCGCCGCCCGAACAAGCACGCCCTGGCCCACGGACTCGACCTTCAATACCTGCTGAAATTCGACCCGTCGGTCGACGTGCCGGCACTGGTCGGCCGACTCGCGAGCAGTGCGGTTGTGGAGTACGTCTGCCCCAACGTTCTGTTTGCCATCGACAGTGTGCCGAATGACTCGCTCTACCCCGCGCAGTGGCACCTGGCTGATATCAACGCGCCGCGGGCGTGGGCAATCGCGCACGGCGACAGCAACGTCCTGACCGCAATGATTGCCGACGCTCCGGACTGGACCCATCCTGATCTTGAGGCCAACATCGCAATAAACGCATTGGAGGACCTGAACGGCGACCGCCGGTTCGACCCGGAGTGGGCGCCGGACGGCGACCTCAACGGAGTGGACGATGACGCCAACGGCTACGAGGATGACGTCATCGGCTTCGATTTCCATAGCGGAGACCCGGACCCGATGCCACCCGAGTACGACCCCGCTGGTACGCACTGCCTTGGCGTGCAGAATGCCGTCACCGACAACGGCATCGGCGTTGCCGCGCCGCCATGGAACGTGAGAACATACGCCATGCGCTGCGGGGACTCTTTGGGGGTCTCAATGTCAGCCGCCATCGCCGCCATCAACTACTGCATGGCGCAGGGGGTGTGGGCATTCTCGATGAACTTCGGCACCCTCACGCCATATCAACCACTGGCGAACGCCTGCCTTGCCGCCTGGGATGCCGGATCGATACCGTGCGCCCCTGCCGGAACCAGCGCGATGGAGGAACGGACCTACCCGGCGGCGTACGATGGCGTCGTGGCGGTAGCGGGCTGCGGACGGGACCACCGCAAGACGCCGTGGTCGGGCTACGGCACGTGGATTGACGTCACTGCCCCGGGCAAGGACATCTATTCGACCGCGGTCACTCCGGCCACCGCTACCGTGACGGGAACATACCGGCCTGCAACATCGTAGTCGGCGTACTGGCGTGGTTCAAATCTGCCTGGCCGGACATATCGAATGACAGTGCAGTGCAACTCCTGGAGAACATGTGCGACACGATGCCTGACTCGCTGTACTGGGCGGGCAAGCTCGGCGCCGGCAGGGTGAGGATGTCTACTCAGCCCTACGGCATCGAGGGCGCCGAACCCCCAAGTTCGCCTCGCTCAGTTCCAGCCGTCATCATCCGGGGCGTGCTATACCTGCCGAGTAGCACAAGCCCAAGCACAAACTCGCTGCTCGACGCAGCGGGCCGCAAGGCACTGGACCTGCGCCCCGGCGTGAACGACGTCTCCCGCCTCGCGCCCGGCGTCTACTTCGTGCGGGAGCAGCCGGGACACAGCTATCACGCGCAAACCGTGCGGGGCGTAGTCCTCGTCAAATAGGGAGTGGCCCTGCAACGCCGCGTCCTGACTTCGCCGGCCTTCGACGACCGTCTTGTACGGTACATTCGTGTTCTCGACCTGCACAGACGTGCGGGGCTGGCTCTCATGTTGCTCCTGCCTCTGCTCGGCTGCTGGCGCGACTACGTCATGCCGCGGGCCCGGGTTCGGCTGCCACAGTACCAAGTCGATGGCCTCTACTCCGAGGGGCTGTGTGTCATAGCGGAACGGCAGGAGCTGCGGCGGGGCTACATGGACATGGATGGACGCGTCGTCATTCCGCCGCGCTACTTCGCGGCCGGGTCGTCCTGCATCAGGCCGAACAGGTTTCCATCCGGCGACCGAACCGCGCCGAACCAGCCGACACCGGGAATCGGCCCTCTCGGCTGCACGACCTTGGCTCCGGCCGCCACGGCCTTGGCGAGCATCGCGTCAAGGTTGGCCGCATCAAGCGTGAGGACGACTTGGTCGACCGGCTTGCCGCGGCCGATGCCGCCGTCGATGCCCGCCTGCGTCTTGTCGCCGGTGCCGACCAGCCAGTACTCCATCGGGCCGTCCCATTTGAAGATCTTCCACCCGAACACAGCAGCGCAGAATTCGACGAGCTTCTCGGGCTGTTCGGACATCAGGTCAAAGTGTATGACTCGCGGCATTGTTCCTCCTTACGTTTCAGTCTGGCTTCGGCGCGCAGCCCGGATGGCGTCGAGGCGGGCCTTGGCTTCAGGCATGTCTTTCTGGAACTCGGCGATGGTCGCACAGCCGTACTCAGGGCAATGCGCGCAGCTATCGACCTTGTGCGAGCGGGCGCACTTGCGTATCTCGCACGACGCTTCGTAGTAGGCGACATGCGGCCCCGGTTCGACCGTGCAGCCGACGCAGTGGAGTTCTTCGGGCTTGAAGACATGGTCGGAAGACCTGGACCACTCGGCCGCGGTCTTGGCCCGCAGGGCCTCGTCACGGGTCCGGGTCGCAATCTGGGTCGGGCAGGCGGCGCAGTTGATGCCGCAGTAGCCAAGCAGTTCAGGCATGGGTGCTCCTTGGGTTAGCGCAGACAAGCCTAGCCCGGCCGGCTGACCGGTCAAGGCAAACCGGCGAGATGGCCGAGCTTTGACAGCGAGGCCGGTGCGCGCTAGCATCCATCATATGCGACATGCAGTGAGCGCGCTGCTCTGCTGTCTGGTGCTGTCGGCGGCAGCACACTACGGAGCGAAGTTCGAGCCGCCGGACGGCTTCATCTATCTCGGCTGCGCCCGGGCGTGTACTTCTGCCGTCGGACGGCAGGCTTCGCATCGTCCGCCCCGGCGTCAGGCGTGATGCGTAGTGCGTCAGGCATCGAGCGTATGACCAAGGTCATCGTGACAAGATAGGAGAATGCGTTGAGGTCATCTCTCGTATTCCTTGCCCTGGCCTGCTGGCTGTCGACCGCGTTGGCGCAGTGGGAGCCGGACCGCAAGCTCTCGACCACAGACAGCTCGGCGGCACTGAACGAGAACATGGGCAGGTGCCTCGTCACCTGCGCGGACACGGTGCATGTAATCTGGTGCGATACCAAGAACAACGGCAGCGCCATCTACTACAAGCGCTCGAGCGACCAGGGAGAAACTTGGGGCGACGACACCCGGCTTTCCGGCTCGCCCGCCTACTCCGGCTTCCCGACGCTGGCGGTGTCGGGGACGAACGTGCATCTAGCCTTCCGTGACCGGCGGTCCGGCCGCTACCTATCATACTACCAGCGCTCGACCGACGGCGGCAGGACATGGGACGAGGACGAGTTCATCTCGGATTCGATCCTGTTCAATTGGTGGCCAGCAGTCGCCGCAGTTGGTCAGAACGTGTACCTTGCCCTGAACCTGGACACGGTGAACAGCGAGGTCTATTTCCGGCGGTCCACCGACAACGGCGAGACCTGGGACTCCATCCAGCGCATCTCGAACGCACCGCTCCGTTCTGAGGACCCCTGCATCGCCGCATCTGACTCCAACGTCCACATTGTCTGGAACGAGTTCCGCCACGGCGGCAACGGCCACAGCGAAGTCTACTACCGCCGTTCATCGGACCAAGGAGTCACGTGGGGGCCGGAAACCCGGCTCACCCGCGACACCGCGATGTCTTACAGCCCGACGGTCTATCCCCACGGCTCAACCGTTGACGTCGCGTGGGAGGACGGCCGCGACGGCAACTTCGAGATCTACCACAAGCGCTCGACCGACTACGGCGAGACCTGGGGCGCGGACGAGCGGCTCACGACCGACTCGGCCGTGTCCGTATACCCGTCGATTGTCGCCGACGGCACGAACATCCACGTGGTCTGGTTCACGCTGGGCAGCGACACCGGGATATTCTATCTTCACTCCGGCGATGGCGGCGCGAGTTGGGATTCGGTTTGCACGCTGGTAGACGACTCGTTCTCGGTTGCGACCCCGTTTGTCGACTTCTCGGGCTCGATTGTCCACGTCATCTGGAGGGACACACGCGACGGCCACGGCGCGATCTACTACAAACGCAACCTGACCGGGAACGTCGGGACCGAGGAAGACCTCAGGCCGCAAGTCCCAAGCCACAAACCTGCGACGTTCATCGTCCGCGGCGTGCTGCGTTTGCCTGCCTCACTCATCACTCATCACTCATCGCTCATCACTTCCGATGGCCGCAAGGTGCTTGACCTCACGCCCGGCCCGAACGACGTCTCCCGCCTCGCGCCCGGGGTCTACTTCCTGCAATCAGTCCGCTTCTCCGTCAAGCTCATAGTCCAAAGATAGGAGCCCCGATGAAATCACGACTGCTGCTGACCCTCTTTCTCGCGATCAGCCTGGCCGCAGCCGGCTGGATCCCTGGGAACATCGGCGTCGGTGAAGACCTGTGGGCGGTCCGCTTCCCGAGCGGGTCCGACACCGGATTCACGACCGGGCTTACGTCGACCGGTACCGTCTTCCGGACCGTTGATGCTGCCCAGACCTGGTCGGCGCTGCCGCATCAGTTCACCTACACGCTCTACGCACTCGACTTCCCGGCCGGCAGCGCAACCGGCTACGCCGGCGGCGGCACGAGCGGCGCCGCCTTCTACCGGACGACCGATGCGGGTCAGAGCTGGGCTCTGCTCGGCAGCGGCCTGACGCGGCCGGTCCGCTCCATCAGTTTCCCTTCCGGTCCGGACACCGGCTACGCGGTCGGCGAGGTCGGGATGGTTGCTTTGACAACCGACGGCGGCGCCAATTGGGCAGGGCAAACCTCCGGGGTCGGAGTCGACCTCTTCTCGGTCTGCTTCCCAAGCGGCACCGACACTGGTTTCGCGGTCGGCGACTCCGGCCGTGTGCTGAAGACGACGAACCGTGGCAGCAGTTGGACGGTGCAGAACTCGGGCACCGGCTCCCGCCTGCTGTCGGTCGCCTTTGCCGGCGACTGCCGGACCGGATTCGCCTGCGGCCCACTCGTCGCGATCCGGACCACCGACGGCGGCGCGTCGTGGCTTCCCGAGTCTACCGGTTCCGGCCTCTGGCTGGCTTCGGCCCGGTTCGTTGGTCACGACACCGGATTCGCGGTCGGCGCCGTCGGTACGGTGATCCGCACCACTGACCGCGGCGCGACCTGGCAGCAGCAGGCGTCAGGAACTGGTTCCGACCTCAACTCGGTCGACTTCGCCGACGGCCTCAACGGCTACGCCTGCGGCCATGCCGGCGTACTCATCCGGACCACGGACGGCGGTGCCAGTTGGGTCGCTGAAGAGCGCGTCGAGCGCACCATCGGCGATTTGCTGCCCACCATCGTCCGCTGCGTGCTGCGTTTGCCTGCCTCACTCATCACTCATCACTCATCGCTCATCACTTCCGATGGTCGAAAGGTGCTAGACCTCAAGCCCGGCCCGAACGACGTGCGTTCGCTGGCGCCCGGGGTATACTTCGTCCGTGAGGATCCCAGGCGTCGCGGAATCCGGGATTCGAGAGTTCACAGAGTCGTCGTAACAGAATAGGAGGAACCGTTGAAGCTGCTGTCTTTGTTGTTGGCCGTAAGCTGCCTGCTGTCAGCCGTCTCCGCCCAGTGGCTGGAAACGACCATTGTCCTGCCGGACTCGTCGTACCCCAATGCCGTCTGCTACAACCCGACCGATAACAAGGTCTACAGCGCGAACAATCGGAGCGGCAACGTAACCGTGATTGACGGCGAGACGAACCAGATAGTCACGACGGTCACCGCGGGCAATCGACCCAACTCGCTCGTCTACAACCCGACCAACAACAAGGTCTACTGCGCGAACACGGCCGGCGACAACGTGACCGTCATTGCCGGCGCGACGGACTCGGTGGTGGCTACCGTCCCGGCGGGTGACGGGCCGGTGTTCTTCTGCTACAACCTGGCCGGCAACAAAATCTACGTGGCAAACCAGCGCAGCGGGAACGTCACCGTGATTGACGGGACGACGGACACGGTCATCGCCACGGTCGCGACCGGCAGCCGTCCCTACTACGTCTGTTACAGCTTCATCAACAACAAGGTCTACTGCTCCAACTACGACAGCGACGACGTCACCGTGCTCGACGGCGTGACCGACTCGGTCGTCGCCACCATCCCCGTGGGCGACGGCCCCTGGGCGACCTGCTACAACCCGACCGACAACACGGTATACGTTGCGAACGACATGAGCGACAACGTCACGGTGATAGACTGCTCGGCGGACACGGCCGTCGCCACCGTGGCGGTGGGCGACGCTCCGCAGGGCATCTGCCACAACGCGACCAATAACAAGGCGTACTGCGCGAACTACGCCGGCGGCAACGTGACCGTGATAGACTGCGCTGCGGACACGGTTGTCGCCACGGTTCCCGCGGTCGGCGGGCCCTGGCCAATCCTCCACAACTCCACAAACAACAAGGTATACGTCGCCACCTACGATAGCGGCAAAGTGACGGTGATTGACTGTGTGTCCGACTCGGTGCTGACGACCATCGGCAGCGGCAGCGGGCCCTCTGACCTTTGCCTGAACCCGCAGCAGAACCGGGTCTACTCGGCGGACTACCGCGGTTTCACCATCTCGGTGCTGCGCGACTCGGCACTGACCGGTGTCGAGGAAGCACCGCGCCGTCTGTCCGGGGCCGCCGAGACCAGCTTCATCACCATCGTCCGCGGCGTGCTGCGTCTACCTGCCTCGCTCATGGCTCATCACTCATCGCTCATCACTTCCGATGGTCGGAAGGTGCTCGACCTGAAGCCCGGCCCGAACGACGTCTCCCGCCTCGCTCCCGGCGTCTACTTCGTGCATGCGGCGTCAGGCGTTGCGCGTGAAGCGTCCGCCGTCACCAAGGTCGTGATCAACAGGTAGCACCCGACGTGGGTCCACTGCCCCGTCTCTACGACGACATGGCCGCGTGGTGGCCGCTGCTCTCCAGCCCGGACGACTACGCGAGCGAGGCGGCGTTCTATTGGCAGTGCATCAACGAAGCAAGCCTGATTCCGGTGAAGACAATGCTCGAGCTCGGCTCGGGCGGCGGCAACAACGCGTCCCATCTGAAGACACACTGCGAACTGACGCTGGTGGACCTCTCGCCGGGAATGTTGCGCGTGAGCCGGTCGTTGAACCCTGAGTGCGAGCACGTCCACGGCGACATGCGTGAGGTCAGGCTGGGCCGCCGGTTCGACGCCGTGTTCATCCACGATGCCGTAGGATACATGCTAACGGAAGCGGACCTGGCCCGGGCGATGGAGACAGCGTGGGTTCACCTCAAACCGGGCGGAGCAGCGCTCTTCTGTCCCGACCATGTGACCGAGACATTCAAGCCGAGCACGTCTCACGGCGGGCACGACCGCATGTTGCGCAGCCTGCGCTACCTTGAGTGGGCCTACGACCCCGACCCGGGAGATACCCTGGTGACCACGGACTTCGCCTACATCCTGCGGGACAAAGACGGGGTCAAGGTGGAGTACGACCGGCACGTGACCGGGCTCTTCCCGCGCGCCACGTGGCTGCGCCTGCTTCAGGCCCGGGGCTTCACGGCCACGATTCGGGAGCATGTCGAGCCGCCTGTCGGCGGAGAGACGTACGAAGTGTTCATCGCGGTGCGGCCCGAGTGACGTGCGTTACTTCGCGAGGCGTCTAGTTTGTCTGGGCCGAAAGCTAAGCGCTCCAACTGCTAGTTGTCGCAGGGTCGTCCATACGAAGTAGGAAGGTGAGATGAAAGTCGAGTTCGACGTCGCCCAGAAGCAGGTTCTGGATGAGATGCTGCTCAAACTGCCCGGCGCCCGGGCCGGCAAGATGTTCGGCTTTCCCGGCTACTGGACCGGCGGCAAGCTCTTTGCCTGCCTGTACGGACCGGGTGTAGGCTTCAAACTGCCACCGCAACGGGCGGCAGAGATACTGAAGAAGCCCGGCTTCGTCCCCTTCACGCCGCGTGGCAAGCAGATGGCCGCCTGGGTGATGTTGAAGCCCGGGCGCGCCGCAGACCTGCGCCGGTTCGAATCCCTGTTCCGCGAGTCACTCGACTACGTCTCCGGACTCCGGCCGGTCGCAAGGAAGGCGAAGCCTCAGGCCAAGACGCGTACGCCTGCCTGAGCGCCTTTCGGCAGCGCTCGTTTGGCAACGAACAACGTACGCTCCGGGCAGATTGCGCCCTCGCGCTGAAGGCGCGGTTGCGTCTCGCGAAGCATACGGCGAAGCAGGGATCGAAGCACCGGCAGACCCACCGTTCACGGCGTGCTAGACTGCATCGGTCAGTTCGTCGATAGCTGCATCATGAGCTGCATCGCGAGCTGCATCAGAAGTTGCTTGCTGCGTTGCACCGTGCGCTGCATGAGACGTTGCACCAATCGTCGCGCCGGCAGTTCCACGCTGCGTTCCATCAGTCGATTCACGAGTCGATGCTCGACTGGTTGCATGTCCCGTGGCATGCCGAGCTGCATAGGCCGAGGCAGCCCCCCATGCGGCCTGTGGGCCGTCCACTCCCCGGCAGAATTGTGGTCTGGATTCGACCTCATACCATATGTTGTGGCAGCGGTGGATGCTTGCCGGTCCTGCAATTCTGCGGTCAGGATTCCAGTTCCTGCGTTCTGGATTCTGGTCTATCCGGCTCCGCCACTGCCGCGTTCCGGTCCGCCATTCTGCATTTTGCTGTCTGCATTCTGCAGTCTGCATCGCCTCCGCGCATGGCCCGGCAGGCGAACCTGGAGACTGACCCGCATGCAACCTCGACTGCTGTCTCGACGGCTGCTCGGGCCGCAAGTGCCCGGACTCACCGGAGAAGAGTCCGTAGCACAAACCGCCGGACAGAAGCTTGGGCTGCACGATGTACGATAGACGATACAACGATGGACGTTCCTCCCCGGACTCCTCCCGATTCCGCCGTCGGGGCAACGTCCGGGACTGAACGATAAACGATGTACGACACAACCATGCAAACGACGCGCGGGGTATTCCCTCAGGTGCAGGAGTCATTTCGTCAGCTTCAAGCCTAACGCCTCAAACCTCAAGCACATAGGCCCGAAAGCCCGCTCCCGCGCCATCCCACAGTATTGTAGAATCGCTGCCTTGCGGTGGTTACTAATCAGAGCATAAAATGTTTGACATGGGAGTCGGTTTGGTGTATACTGTGAGTAATGAGAGAAGACGATACTCGGCGTCTATCGCCGGCGGCTTTGGATGTGCTGCGTGTGCGGGTGATGAAA
>Ga0194125_10002072_pt1 | contig 33541 bp, 46 predicted proteins | sample TA2KigC250mmetaG_FD_148626 | JGI IMG/M metagenome (GOLD analysis project Ga0194125, IMG submission 148626) | Freshwater microbial communities from Lake Tanganyika, Tanzania - TA2015034 Kigoma Deep Cast 250m | ecosystem: Environmental > Aquatic > Freshwater > Lake | place: Tanzania: Lake...
CACGAGCGTCAAGCTCCTGAAGGAGGAGCGGAACTCCGACGGCGAAGTCTGGTACCAGGTGGAGACCCCCGACACATACCAGGGCTGGATCATCGCCTCGGCCCTGGCGTTCTTGAAGCCGGGCGATAAGCCCTACGGCTCCTCCGAGAAGGTCTTCGTCGTCTCGGCCCTCCTGTCCAATACCTATCGGGAGCCGGACGTCACCAAGCGCAAGCCGGTCAAGGTCGCCCCCATCGGCGCGGTCCTCGAGCTGACCGCCGAAAAGGACGAGCGCTGGCTCGAGGTCCGGCTGCCCTGCGGGACACCGGCTTGGGTCCAGCGCGGGGACGGCGACATCCGCGAGGCGCCCTGGAAATGGCCCCGGGCCTCCGTCGAGGACATGGTCGCCCTGTCGAAGCGCTTTCTGGGCCTGCCCTACCTCTGGGGCGGGACCTCTCCCCTCGGGCTCGACTGTTCGGGTTTCGTCCAGCTCGTCTACGGAATGTGCGGCATCCCCATTCTGCGCGACGCGGACATCCAGTTCGAGGGCAGCGGCCTCGTCGAGGTCGCCCCGGGAGAGGAACGGGCGGGGGACCTCGTTTTCTTCGGCCGGGCCAAGGACCGGATCGGCCACGTCGGGCTGATGATCGGCCCTGACGAATTCATCAACGCGACGACCTACCAGAAACCGGTCGTCCGTATCGACCGGCTCAAAGATCCCTACTGGCGGAAGATCTACCAGGGCGCCCGCCGCGCCAACTAAAAAAGGGGACACGTACCGGAGGTACATGTCCCCAAGCCCGGCTATTCCGACCACGGAGAGTCCTTCGCGAGGCGGCGATATCTATCGCCGAGACGAGCAGAGGACTTCCCGGCTGGCCTACTTGGCGGCGGGCTTCTTGGCGTCCTTGGCTTTCTTCTTGACCTTCTTGATGTACTCGGACCCGATGAGCTCGAGCATGGCCATCTGGGCCCCGTCGCCGGCCCGCGGAGCGAGCTTGACGATCCGGGTGTAGCCGCCCGGGCGCTCCGAAAAGCGGGGGCCGATCTCGTCGAAGAGCTTCTTGACCGCCGATTCCTTGGTCATGTAGGCCAGGGCCTGCCGGCGGGCATGGAGGGTGCCCCGCTTGGCCAGGGTGATCATCTTCTCGGCGATCGGCCGGGCCGTCCGGGCCTTGACCAGGGTCGTCCTCATCCGCTCCCGCTCGAGGAACGACGTGACGAGGTTGCGGAGCAGGGCCACGCGGTGGGCCGTGTTCCGGCTGAGATTCCCTCTCGTGACTTTATGTCTCATTCCTCGGGCTCCTTCTCTTTGACGCCTTCCTTGATCTCGGCCTTGACGCGCTCGAGGAGCCGGGGATGGAGCTCCAGGTTGAGCCCCAGGTTCATGTTGGTCAGGGTCTCTTTGATCTCCGCGAGGGACTTGCGGCCGAAGTTCTTGGTCTTGAGGAGCTCCTCTTCGGTCTTCTGGACGAGCTCGTGGATCCTCTCGATGCCGGCCGACCGGAGGCAGTTGTTGGACCGGACCGACAGCTCGAGATGGTCGATCGTCCGGGCCAGGACGTCGGCCTGGAGCATGAACGGGATATCCTTCTTGGACGGGGCCTGGTCCTTCTCGAGCGGCTCGTCGACCACGTTCAGGAAGATCCCCAGGTGGTCCCGCATGATCTTGGCGGCCTGAGAGAGGGCGTCCACGGGCCGGATGGCCCCGGTCGTCCAGACCTCGAGGGTCAGCCCCTCGTAATCGATCCGCTTGCCGACCCGCGCGGGCTCGACCTTGTAATTGACCTTGAGGACGGGGGAATGGGACGAGTCGAGCGGGATGAAGTCGAGGCTCAGCTCCGGGTCGAAATTCTGTTCGGCCGGGATGTAGCCCCGGCCGTTCTGGACGATCATCTCGATCTCGAGCGACCCGTCGGTGTCGAGGGAGGAGATGTGGATGTCCTTGTTGAGGATCTCGATGTCGGAGTCGGCGGCGATGTCGGAGGCCTTGGCCTCGGCCGGGCCGGCCTTCTTGAGCGTCATGCGCCGGGCCTCGCCGCTCTTGAGCTTCAGAGGGATGCTCTTGAGGTTGAGGAGGATGTCCGTGACGTCCTCTTCGACCCCCGGGAGCGTCGAGAACTCATGGAGCACGCCGTGGATGCGGACGCCCGTGATGGCGGCCCCGGTGATCGACGACAGCAGGATCCGCCGCAGGGCGTTGCCGACCGTGACGCCGTACCCCCGCTCGAAGGGCTGGGCCTGGAACCGTCCGAACTTTTCGGTCAGGGTCTCGTAGTCGCACTCCAGGTACTTCGGCCTTTGAAAATTCGATTCTGTCATGTGACCTCCTTCTGGAGATGTCCTCCGTGCGGCCCGCGCGGGCGCTACTTGGAGTACAGCTCGACGACCAGGTGCTCTTCCACGGGAAGCGTGACGTCCTGGCGCGTGGGAAGAGCGGTGACCCTCCCCGTCAGTTTCTCCCAGTCCACGGCCAGCCAGCCGGGGACGGACTTCCCTTTGTTCGAGGCGACAACGGCCTGGATGTCCTCGCTCTTGGCCGACCGCGGCCGGAAGCTGACGATGTCGCCGGATTTGACCAGGGCGGACGGGATGTCGACCTTGCGGGAATTGATCCGGAAATGCCCGTGGGCGATGAGCTGGCGGGCGTGGCCCCGGGACAGGGACAGCCCCATCAGGAAAACCACGTTGTCCAGTCTCCGCTCGAGCATGGACAGGAGGTTCTCGCCGGTGACCCCTTTCTGCCTCTCGGCGCGCTCGAAGAAGAACCGGAACTGCTCCTCCGACATCCCGTAATACCGTTTGAGCTTCTGTTTCTCGCGGAGCTGGATGGCGTACCCGAGGATGCGCTTCCTCGAACGACCGTGCTGCCCGGGAGGATAGGCCCTCCGCTCCAGGGGGCATTTGTCGGTCAGGCACTTGCTGCCCTTGAAATAGAGCTTGTTCTTCTCGACCCGGCAGAGCCGGCAATCGGGTCCTTGGTTTTTCGCCATGTTGTTCTCCTTCCGGCCCTAGACCCGCCGCTTCCGGCGGACCCGGCACCCGTTATGCGGGATGGGCGTGACGTCCCGGATGGACTTGATCTCCAGGCCGGCGGCCTGGAGGGCTCTGATGGACGACTCCCGCCCCGCCCCCGGGCCCGTGAGGAGGACGTCGACGCCGCGGACGCCGAAGTCCTTGGCCTTGGTCGCCGCGTCCTTGGCCGCGAGCTGGGCTGCGAAGGGCGTGCCCTTGCGGGCCCCCTTGAAGCCCGAAGTCCCGGCACTCGCCCAGACGACGGCGGCCCCCGTCCTGTCGGTGATGGTGATGATCGTATTGTTGAAGGTGGACTGGATGTGGGCCACTCCGAATCCGACTTCCTTCCGGACTTTCTTCTTCTTCGCGCTGGCTTTAGGCATGTGCGCCGGCCCTCCTTAGGCTTTCTTGTCCTTGATCTTCTTGATCCTCTGGCCGCGGACGCCCTTGCGGGTCCGGGCGTTGGTCTTCGTCCGCTGGCCCCGGACCGGGAGCTTCCTCTTGTGCCGGATGCCGCGGTAGCAGCTGATGTCGACCAGCCGCTTGATGTTCATGGTGACTTCCTTGCGGAGGTCGCCCTCGATCTTCTCCCGTTTCTCGATGATCTGGCGGATCTTGTTGACCTCGTCCTCGGACAGGGCCTTGACCTTCTTGTTCTTGTCGATCTTGGCCTCTTCGAGGATCTTCAGGGACTTGGACCGTCCGATCCCGTAGATGTAGGTCAGACCGACCTCGATCCTTTTCTCCGGAGGGAGCGTGATACCCGCGATGCGTGCCATGTTGACCTCGTTTAACCTTGTTTTTGCTTGTGCCTCGGATTGGAGCAGATCACTCGCACCAGGCCCTTGCGCCGGACGATCTTGCAGTTCCGGCAGATCTTTTTCACGGAAGCTTTGACTTTCATCGTCCCGTCCTTTTACTTGTATCGATAGGTGATGCGCCCCTTCGTCAGATCGTAGGGGGAGAGTTCCAGGAGGACCCGGTCCCCGGGAAGGATGCGGATGAAGTGCTTGCGCATCTTTCCCGAAATGTGGGCCAGGATGACGTGCTTGTTGCCGAGCTCGACCCGGAACATGGCGTTGGGAAGCGTCTCCAGCACCACGCCCTCGGCTTCGAACATGTCCTGCTTAGGCATGGGGGCTCTCCTTGAGGACGTCGGGCCGCGGCTGTGCCTCATCCCGGGCCCTCGCGCTCATGATCTCCGGGCCGTTCGGGGTCATGGCCACGGTGTGCTCGAAGTGCGCGGCCAGGCTCCGGTCCCGGGTGACGGCCGTCCAGCCGTCCTCCAGGACATCGACCTCCCAGCCGCCCAGGGCGATCATCGGCTCGATGGCCAAGACCATGCCCGCACGGATGCGGGGCCCCTTGCCCGGGGTCCCGAAATTGGGGACCTGGGGCTCCTCGTGGAGGGCCCGACCGATGCCGTGCCCGACGAACTGACGGATCACGGAGAAGCCCTCTTCTTCGACCGACCGCTGGATGGCGGCCGAGATGTCCGAAAGGCGGTTGCCCTCCCGCATCTGCTCGAGCCCCTTGGCGAAAGCCCTCTCGGCGGCCCCGACGAGCTTCCGGGCCTCGGCGCTCACCCGGCCCACGGGGACCGTCAGCGCGGAATCGCTGAAGAACCCTTCGTAGAGGACCCCGAAATCGAGGCTGACGACGTCGCCCTCCTGAAGGATGCGTCCCGACGGGATGCCGTGAATGATCTCCTCGTTGACGGAGACGCAGACCGAAGCGGGATAACCCCGGTAGCCCTTGAAGGCCGGAACGGCCCTCAGCTCCCGGGCCCGCTTCTCGGCGTACAGGTCGAGGTCCCGGGTCCGGATGCCCGGACGGACGAGCGGCTCGAGCTCGGACAGGATGCGGGCCACGATCCGGCCGCTCTGCCGCATGGCTTCGAGCTCCTGATCGGACTTGTAAATGATCATCGTCCGCCCCTCGAACCTTTGGTCAGGAGGCCGTCCAGGACGGCCTGGATGGGCCGGACGGTCTCTTCGATCGTCCCGTTGGCGTCGATCCTGTGGAGGGTCCCGCGGGCGGCGTAATGGGAGACGAGGGGCTCTGTCTTGGCCCGGTAGGTCCTCATCCTCTCCGGGATGATCTCGGCCCGGTCGTCGGTCCTCTGGACGAGGGCCGCTCCGCAGACGTCGCAGACGCCCTCCTTCTTGGGGCGCTTGCTGATCGTGTTGTAGATGGCCTCGCAGGAGGGGCAGATCCGCCGGCTGGACAGCCTCCGGACCACGACATCTTCCCGGGCGTCGATATCGAAAACGATCTCGGGCCTGTCCCCGTCGAGCTTTTCGAGGGTCGCGGCCTGCTCGAGATTCCTGGGGTAGCCGTCGAGGATGTAGCCGTCCCGGCAGTCGGGGCGGGACAAGCGCTCCCGGAGAAGCCCGAGGACCGTCTCGTCGTCGACGAGGCCGCCCTTGCCGAGCTGGGATTCGGCCCTCAATCCGAGGGGGGTTCGGTCCCGGACCGCCTCGCGAAGCAGGTCTCCCGTCGAGATCCAAGGGAACCCGGTGGCTTCGCGGAGGCGTTCGCCGACAGACCCCTTCCCGCTTCCGGGCGCGCCCAGGAGGATGACCCTCATCCCCTTCTCCCCTTGATCCGGCTCCGGCGCATGAAGCCGTCGTAGTGGCGCATGACGAGCTGGGCCTCGATCTGCTGCATGGTGTCCATGGCCACGCCGACGACGATCAGGATGGACGTCCCGCCGAACATGAAGTCGATGCCCAGCCCTTGGGTCAGGAACTTCGGCAGGTTGGCCTCGAGGAAGGTTCCCACCCAGGGCAGGGCCTGGACCTTGAACCCGGTGATCAGGAACTCCGGCAGGATGGCCACGGCGGCCAGGTAGACGGCGCCGACCAGCGTGATCCGGCTGAGGACCTCGTCGATGTAGTCCGAGGTGTTCTTGCCCGGACGGATGCCCGGGATGAAGCCGCCGTACTTGCGGAGGTTGTCGGCCACGTCGACCGGGTTGAAGATGATCGAGATGTAGAAATAGGTGAAGAAGATGATGGCCGCGACGTAGAAGAGGTTGTAGAGGGGCATGCCCCAACCGAACTGGGCGGCGATGTTCTGCACGGCCGGGACCTTGATCAGGCCGGCCATGGTCGACGGGATGGTGATGACGGACGAGGCGAAGATGATGGGGATGACCCCTCCCGTGTTGACCCGCAGCGGAAGGTGCGTGCTCTGGCCCCCGTAGACCTTGCGGCCGACGACCCTCTTGGCGTAGGAGACCGGGATCCGCCTCTGGCCGCGCTCGACGAAGACGATGAAGGCCACGACCCCCAGCATCAGGACCCCCAGGAGGATCAGCGTCAGCGGGTCCATGGTCCCCGTCCGCAGGCCCGAGAGCAGGCTGATGAGCCCGCTCGGGAAGCTGACGACGATGCCGGCGAAGATGATCAGCGAGATGCCGTTGCCGATGCCCCGCTCCGAGATCTGCTCGCCGAGCCACATGACGAAGATGGTCCCCGTCGTCAGGGTCAGGACGGTCAGGAGCTTGAAGCCCAGCCCGGGGTTGGGGACGACCAGGGCCCCGGCCGGCGTCCGGATGCTCTCGAGGAAGATGGCGATGCCGAAGGCCTGGATGAGACAGATGATGATCGTTCCGTAGCGCGTGTACTGGGTGATCTTCTTGCGGCCGAGCTCCCCTTCCTTGGACAGGCGCTCGAGGTAGGGCCAGACGACCGTCAGCAGCTGGAGGATGATCGAGGCGCTGATGTAGGGCATGATGCCCAGGGCGAAGATGGTCATGCGGGACATGTTCTGCCCCGAGAACAGGTCGATGAATCCCAGCAGCGAGCCCTTCTGGGATTGCCAGAACTCTTCCAGGGCGGCCGCCGACAGGCCCGGGTTGGGGATCTGCCCGCCGATCCGGTAGACCGCGAGCAGGAGGAGGGTGAAAATGACCCTCTTGCGCAGCTCGGGGATGCTGAAGATGTTTCTGATACTGTCCAACATTAGTCTTTCCCGATGGTCACGGCCCGCCCGCCTTTGTCCTCGATCTTCTTGGTCGCGGACGCGGAGAACTGGTGGGCGTGGATGGTCTTGGCCGCGGCCATCTCGCCCCGTCCCAGGACCTTGACGCGCTCCGACTCTTTCTTGATCAGACCGGACTCGACCATGTCCTTGAGCTGGATCTCGCTCTTGGCGATCTTGGCCAGCATGTCCAGATTGACGACCGTGTATTCGACGCGGAAGATGTTCGTGAAGCCCCGCTTCGGGATGCGGCGGACGAGGGGCATCTGACCGCCCTCGAACCCCCGCTTGCGGGAAAAGCCGCTTCCGGAGAGCTGGCCCTTGTGACCACGGCCCGACGTCTTGCCGTGGCCGGAGCCGGGGCCGCGCCCCACTCTCTTCCTGTCTCGCTTCGATCCCGGGGCCGGTTTCAGGTTGCTGAGATTCATGGCTTTTCCACAGCCTCCACTTTCAGGACGTGGGAGATCTTGCGGACCATCCCGAGGACCTCCGGGGACTCCCGCCGGACGACGCTCGACTGGAGCTTCCTCAATCCGAGCCCCTTGGCCGTCTCCCTCTGGTCTTTGGCGTACCCGATGAGGCTGCGAACCAGGGTGATCTTCAGGAAGCGGTCCGGACCGGCGGCCGCAGCGCTCTTCTTGGGGCTTTTATTCGGCTTGGTCTCTTTATCCGTCATAGCGCACCTTTCGCCTTTCCGCGGAGCCTGGCCATGTCGTCGGGGTTCCGGAGGCGGCGCAGGGCGTCCATGGTCGCGTTGGCGACACTGATGGGATTGGTGCTCCGGATGGACTTGGTCAGGATGTCCCGGATCCCGGCCAGCTGCATGATGACCCGGACGGCGCCGCCGGCGATGACCCCCGTCCCTTTCGAGGCCGGACGGAGGACGACCAGGCCGGCCCCGTCCACGCCCTTGACGAGATGGGGGATGGTCGTGTCGGCCAGGGGGACGCGGTACATGCCCTTCTTGGCCGCTTCGATGCCCTTGGAGATGGCCTGAGGGACCTCCCGGGCCTTGCCCTTGCCGATGCCGACCCGGCCCCTCTCGTCGCCGACGGCGACCAGCGCCGAAAAGCTGAGGTTCTTGCCGCCCTTGACGACCTTGGTGACCCGGCGGATGGAGATGACCTGGTCCTTGAGCTCCATACCCTCGTCGTCGACCACTCCGACCCTTCTGAATCTTCGATCTTCCACGCTCTCGTCTCCTCTCGCCCGGGCCCGGCCTCAGAACCGGATCCCTTCCTTCCGGATGGCTTCCGCCAGGGCCTTGACGCGTCCGTGATAGGGGTAGGTCCCCCTGTCGAACACGACGCTCTCGATCTTGGCGGCCTTCAGCCGCTTGGCCAGCAGCGCGCCGAGCCGTTCGCAGGCTTCCTTGTTCTTGCTGTTCTTGGACGACTCCCGGAACTCCTTCTCGAGGGTCGAGGCCGTCAACAGGACCGCTCCGGCCTGGTCGTTGACGACCTGGGTGTAGACGTAGGTGTTGCTCTTGAACACGTGGAGCCGGGGCCGCTCGGGCGTTCCCCGGACCTTCTCCCGGATCCGCTTCCGGAGACGGGTGTCCCTGACCTTCTTGGCGATCGTCTTGTCTTTAAGCACCGCTCACCCCCGCCTTTCGTTCTTTCTTGATGAGCCTCTCGCCGACGTACCGGACGCCCTTCTGCTTGTAGGGGTCCGGAAGGCGGAGCCTCTTGATGTCGTCCGCCGCCTGGCCGACCTTCTGCAGGTCGATGCCCTGGACCGTCAGGAGGGTGGGCTTCTCGGCGGTGATCACGACCCCCTCGGGGATCGTGTAGAGGATCGGCCGGGAATACCCCAGGCTGATCTCGAGCTTGCCCTTGTCGACCTTCGCCTTGTAGCCGACGCCGACGATCTCCAGCTTCTTCACGAAGCCCTGGGTGACGCCCACGACGGCGTTCTGGGCGAGGGACCGGCACAGGCCGTGGAAGGTGCGGACCGTCTTGGTCTCGTCGTCCCGGGTCAGGACCAGGCTGCCGCCGTCGAGGGCGGCCCGGATGCCCGCGTAGAGGGGCGACGTCAGCTTGCCCTTCTTCCCTTCGACCTCGATCCGGTCGGGGTGGACGGTGACCGTGACACCCGCCGGGATCGGGATGGGCTTTTTTCCGACTCTAGACATGATGACCTCTTTTCGTGCCTACCAGACGCTGCAGAGGACTTCCCCGCCGGCGCCCAGCTCCTCGCACTTCTTCCCCGTCATGACACCTTTCGACGTCGAGACGATGACCAGCCCCAGGCCGTCGAGGACCTGGGGGACGGTGTCCCTGGTGCAGAAGATCCGGCAGCCCGGTTTGCTGACCCGCCGGAGACCGCCGATGACGCTGGCGTTGTCCTCCGTGTACTTCAGGGTCACGTTGATGAGGCCTTGCTTGCCGTCCTCGAGGACCTTGAAGTTCCTGATGTAGCCCTCCTCCTTGAGGATCTTGACGATCTCGATCTTCGTCCGGGAGGAAGGGATATTGACTTCCCTCTTCTTGGACTTCGCGGCGTTGCGGATCCGCGTCAGCAGGTCGGCGATGGGGTCCATGGCTTTATCCTTTCCTCAATGTCACCACGACGATTTCGTGACGCCCGGGATCTCCCCCTTGAGGGCCAGCAGGCGGAAGCACAACCGGCAGAGGTCGAACTTCCGGTAATAGCCCCGGGAGCGGCCGCAGAGGCGGCAGCGCCGCCGGACGCGGATCTCGTATTTCGGTTTTCTGACCATTTTGGCCATGCGTGCGGTTGTCGCCACGTTCTACCTCGCTTCCAAGGATTCCCGGAACGGCATGCCCAGCCTCTTGAGCAGGGCGCGAGACTCCTCGTCGGTCCGGGCCGTCGTCACGATGGTGATGTTCATGCCCCGGGGCCGCTCCACTTTGGTGTAGTCGATCTCGGGGAAAACGAGCTGGTCGCGCATGCCGAGGGTGTAATTGCCCCGGCCGTCGAAGGACGTCGGCGGGACGCCCCGGAAATCCCGCACGCGGGGCAGGACGATGTTGACGAGCCGGTCGAAGAACTCGTACATGCGGCGGCCCCGAAGGGTCACGAAACAGGCGATGGGCTGACCCTTCCTCAGCTTGAAGGACGAGATGGATTTCTTGGCCCGGCTGATGGCCGGCAGCTGCCCGGTGATCAGCCCGAGCTCGGCCTTGGCCGTGTCCAGCAGCTTGCTGTTCTGGATGGCGTCGCCGGCGCCCACGTTGACGATGATCTTTTCCAGGCGGGGGACGGCCATGACGTTGGCGATGCCCAGCGCCTCACGGAGCTCGGGGACGACCTCCGTCCGGTATTTCTCGTATAAGCGGCTCATGGTCTGGCCCTCACTTCTGCTTTTCGATCTGCGCTTCGCACTTGTGGCAGAGACGGATGCGGCTGCCGTCCTCGAGCCGGCGGTTGCGGACCCTCACGCCCTGCCCGCAGTCCGAACAGTACAGCATGACGTTGGAGGCGTGGATGGGGGTCTCCTTCTCCATCACTCCGCCCTGGACGTTCTTGCTGCGGTCGGCCCGGACGAAATGCTTGCTGAAGTTGATCCTCTCGACGATGACCCGGTTGGTCTCGGGGAACAGCTTCAGGACCTTGCCGGTCTTGCCCTTGTCTTTCCCGCGGATGACGACGACGAGGTCGTTCTTCTTGAGCTGGATCTTGTTCATCACAGGACCTCCGGGGCCAGGGACACGATCTTCGTGAACTTCCTGTCGCGGAGCTCCCGGCCCACCGGGCCGAAGACGCGCGTCCCCAGGGGCTCTCCGGCCTTGTCGATGATGACGGCGGCGTTGTCCTCGAAGCGGATGTAGGAGCCGTCCTTGCGGCGCAGCTCCTTGCGGGTCCGGACGACGACCGCCCGGACGACCTTGCCCTTGGCGATCTTGCTTTCCGGCTCCGCCTCCTTGACCGACGCGGAGATGACGTCCCCGATCCGGGCCACCCGGCCGACCCCGCCGCCGATCGGCGTGATGGCCTGGATCTTCCGGGCGCCGGAGTTATCGGCCACCTTGAGCATCGTGCGCATCTGGATCATCGGGGTTCTCCCTCGGGGGTCTCGACGGCCTCGACGGCCTCTGCGCTTTCGGCGGTCTCGACGGCCTCCGGGGCCTCGGCTATCCCGATGACCTCGGCGAGCTCGGAGGCCGTCAGGGCCGGCTTCATCCCGACGATCTCGAGGACGCGCCAACGCTTCAGCTTGCTGATGGGCCGCGTCTCGATGATCCGGACCACGTCGCCGATCTTGCACTTCTCGGTCCCGTCGTGGACGAGGAAGGTCTGTTTCCTCCGGACGATCTTCTTGTAGAGGGGGTGCCGGATCTGCCGGACCACCTGGACCGTGACCGTCTTGCTCATCTTCCGGGCGATGACGGTCCCGACCTTGGTCGTCTTCCGTTTTTGTCCGATGGTGTCCATTCTCTACTCCGTCGCCTTCTGGATGCCGCTCAGAAGCGTCTTGATGCGGGCGATGTCCTTCTTGATGTTCTTGATCTTCATCGGGCTGTCCAGCTGCCCCAGCGACTTCTGGAAGCGGAGCTTGAACAGCTGTTCATCGAGCTCCGCGTGCTTGGTCCGCAGCTCCTCGGCCGACATTTCCCTCAGTTCTCGGATCTTCATCTCAGTTCCCTCGCTCCCCGGGAGATGAAACGGGTCTTGACCGGCAGCTTGTGGGCGGCCAGGCGCATGGCCTCGCGGGCCATCTCCTCGTCGATCCCTTCGATCTCGAAGATGATCTTGCCGGGCCGGATGACATCGACCCAGAATTCGGGGTCGCCCTTGCCTTTTCCCATCCGGACCTCGGTCGGCTTCTTGGTGACCGATTTCCAGGGAAAGGTCCGGATCCAGAGCTTGCCCTTGCGCTTCATGTGCCGGGTGATGGTGATGCGGCCGGCCTCGATCTGCCGGGAGGTCAGCCAGCCCGGCTCGAGGGCCTGGAGGCCGAACTCCCCGAACGACAGGGTGCCGCCTCTCTGGGCCTTGCCCCGCATCCGGCCGCGCTGCTGCTTGCGGAATTTGACTTTCTTGGGCATCAACATGGCTAGATCTCCTCGACCTCCGCCATCTGGGAGGTCATCTTCGTCTTCTCGACGTCGCCCCGGTAGACCCAGACCTTGATGCCGATCTGCCCGTAAGTCGTGAACGCCTCGGTGTGCGCGAAGTCGATGTCGGCCCTCAGGGTCTGAAGGGGAAGCTGCCCCTTCAGGTACCACTCGGACCGGGCGATCTCGACGCCGCCGAGCCGGCCGGCGCACATGACCTTGATGCCCTTGGCCCCCATCTTGAGGGCCATGTCCACGGCCCGCCGCATGGCCCGGCGATAAGCGATGCGCTTCTCGAGCTGGACGGCGATGCTCTCGCCGATGAGGATGGCCGTGAGCTCGGGCTTGTCGACCTCGCGGATGTCGACGTAGACGTCCCGCTTGGCGATCTTCTCGAGCAGGCCCTTGAGGCTCTCGATCTCCTTGCCGCCGCGGCCGATGATGATGCCGGGCCGGGCGGTGTGGATGATGACCCGGACCTTCGGCCCGATCCGTTCGACGTCGACTTCCGCGATGCCGGCGTGGAAGTACTTCTCCTTGATGGCCCTTTTCATCCGCAGGTCCTCATGGATGAGCCGGGCGTAATCCGGTCCTTTGGCGAACCATCGGGACGTCCACTGCTTGTTGAACCCGAGCCGGAACCCGAACGGGTGTGTTTTCTGTCCCATGCGTCATTTCCCCTTTTCGTTCAAGTAGATATGGACATGGCTGGTCCGCTTGACGACGCGGTAGGCCCGTCCCATGGGCGCCGGCCGGATCCTCTTGGCCACCGGGCCTCCGTTGACCTCGATCCGAGAGACGTACAGGCCGTCGACGTCGACGTCCGGGGACTTCTGCTGGGCGTTGGCGATGGCCGAGCGAAGGACCTTCTCCAGGATGGCCGCGATCTTCTTCTTCTCGCTGAACCGCAGGATGGTCAGGGCCTCCCCGGCGTACCGGTCCCGGATGAGGTCGGCCACCAGCCGGCCCTTCTGGGGGCTCATCCGCACGAAGCGGACAACGGCGTGGGACAGGTGATTGGACTCGCTCATGTTACTTCCCTACTTTGAGCTGCTTGGCGGTTTTGGAAGTGTGCCCTCTGAAAGTCCGGGTCGGGGAGAATTCCCCCAGCTTATGGCCGACCATGTTCTCGGTGACGAACACCGGGATGAACTTCCGGCCGTTGTGGACCCCGATGGTCATGCCGACCATCTCGGGGATGATCGTCGATCGCCGGGACCAGGTCTTGATGACCTGCCGCTTCCCGGCGGCCGAGCCGGAGCCCTGGACCTTCGCGAGAAGGTGGTCGTCGATGAACGGGCCTTTGCTTACCGCTCTGCTCATGGTTACTTGCTCCTCCGCCTGACGATGAAGCTCTGCGTCCGCTTGTTCCGGCGGGTCTTGAAACCCTTGGTCGGGATGCCGGTCGGGCTGACCGGATGACGGCCGCCCTTGGAGCGCCCTTCTCCGCCGCCGTGCGGATGGTCGATGGGGTTCATGGCCGTGCCGCGGACGTGGGGCCTGATGCCCTTCCAGCGGTTCCGGCCCGCTTTGCCGATCTTGATGTTGCCGTGGTCGAGGTTGCCGATCTGGCCGACGGTCGCCCGGCAATCGAGGTGGACCTTGCGGATCTCGGAGGACGGCAGCCGCACCTGGGCGTAATCGCCCTCCTTGGCCAGGATCTGGGCCCCCGCTCCGGCGGACTTGGCGACCTGTCCGCCCTTGTCCTTGCGAAGCTCGATGTTGTGGATGACGGTGCCCATGGGGATGAACCGGAGGGGCATGGCGTTGCCCGGCAGGATGTCGGCCTGCTTGTCGGTCGACAGGATCTCCTGGCCGACCTGCAGCCCGACCGGGTAGAGGATGTAGCGCCGCTCGCCGTCCCGGTACTTGACGAGGGAGATGAACGACGACCGGTTGGGATCGTACTCGACCGTTTCCACGACCCCCGGGATGCCGATCTTGTCCCTCTTGAAATCGATGACCCGGTAGAGCTTCTTGTGCCCCCCGCCCCGGTTCCTCATGGACAGGCGCCCGCGGCTGTCGCGGCCGCCCGACTTGGGGATGGACACGAGGAGGGGCTTGTAGGGACGGTCCCCGCTCAGCTCCTCGTACCGGTTGCCCGTCCTGTGGCGCAGGCCGGGTGTCATTGGCCTGTATGTTTTGATGCCCATCTTACGCCGCCTCGAAGTATTCGATCATTTTCTCGCCTTCCCGGAGCTTGACATAGGCCTTTTTCCAGTCCTTCCTCTTGCCCATGTTCCGGCCCACCCGGCGGACCTTGCCCGTCTTGATCTGGGTCCGGACCTCTTCGACCCGGGTCTTGAACAGCCGCTCGACGGCCTGCTTGATCTCGATCTTGTTGGCGTCCCGGGCGACCTCGAAACAGATGACCCGGTCGGCCTCCTTGAGCTGGGTGCTCTTCTCCGTGATCACGGGCCGGATGATGATCTTTCGCGGATCTTTGCTCACTTCAATCTCTCCATGGCCGTTTCGAAGGCCTGCCGGCTGAAGACCAGCCACCTGTGGGCCAGGACGTCGGTGATGTTGAGGGACCTGACGTCGACGGCCTTGACCGCGGGCAGGTTCCTCACCGACAGGAACAGGTTCGCGTTCCCGGCCACATCCACGAGCAGGGCCGAATCCAGGTTGAAGGCCTTGAGCAGGGCCAGGGCCTCCCGCGTCTTGGGCTCCTTGATCTCGAAACCGTCGAGGACCAGGAGGCGCTTGTCCGCGAGCTTCCCGGCGAGGGCCGAACGCAAGGCGTTCCGCCGGGCCTTCTTGGGAAGCGACGTGGAATAGTCCCGCGGCTGGGGCCCGAAGACGGTGCCGCCCTTTCGCCAGAGAGGGGAACGCGTGCTGCCGACGCGGGCCCGGCCCGTCCCCTTCTGCCGCCAGGGCTTCTTTCCGCCGCCGCTGACCGCGGTCCGGGTCTTTGTCGCCGCCGTCCCCTGCCGCCGGTTGGCCAACTGGCTGATGACGGCCTCGTAGATGAGGTGGCCCTTCTCCGGGTAGGAGAAAACGGACTCCGGAAGGTCCACTTCGGCGGACGGCTTCCCGTTTTTATCGATGACTTTCAGTTTCGCCATGGTGTCCCCTTTTCCGCTCACTTGCCGCCCGACGGGCCGAACTTCCCTTTTTTGATGAGAAGGTAGCCCCCGTTGGCCCCGGGGACGGCCCCCCGGACGAGAAGAAGGTTGTTGTCCTTGTCCGTCTCGACGACCTTGAGGTTCCTGACCGTCACCCGTCTGTCTCCCATATGGCCGCCCATCCGCATGCCCTTGACGACCCGGGACGGATAGGACGAGGCGCCGATCGAACCGGGCGCCCGGTGGAACATGGAGCCGTGGGCGGCCCCGCCGCCGCGGAAGTGGTGCCTCTTGACGACGCCGGCGAAGCCCTTGCCCTTGCTCGTCCCGACGACATGGACGGTCTCTCCGACCTCGAAGATGTCGACCAGGACCTGGTCCCCCTCGTTGACGGCGGCCGGGTCCGCGCATCCGAACTCGCGGAGCTTCTTGACGACCGGAACGCCCGACTTCTTGAAGTGCCCGAGCTGCGGCTTGGTGGGCTTGCGGACGCTCTTTTCCTCGACGAACCCGAGCTGGATCGAGACGTACCCGTCCTTCTCGCGGACCTTCTTCTGGACGACCGTGCAGGGCCCGGCCTTGATGACGGTGACGGGGATGACGTTGCCGTTCTCGTCGAACTGCTGGGTCATCCCGATCTTCTTGCCGATCAACCCTTCGACCATGGTCATTCTCCCGTCCCGAAGGCCTGGATCTCGACGTCGATCCCGGCCGGCAGGTCCAGCTTTTGCAGCTCCTCGATGGTCTCGTTGTTGTACTCGCTGATGTCGATGAGCCTCTTGTGGATCCGCATCTCGAAATGTTCCCTGGACTTCTTGTCCACGTGAGGAGAACGGAGGACGCAGAACTTGTGGATGCGTGTCGGCAGAGGGATGGGGCCCGCGACGCTGGCGCCCGTGCGTTTCGCTTTCACCACGATATCCTTGACGGACTGATCGAGCAAGCGGTGGTCAAAGGACTGCAGCCTGATTCTGATTTTTTCCATCGTTCGTTCCTCTGTTCTCCGAATTCCGCCGAAGGGCCCCTGGCCCCGGCCGTCCGCCGGCCTCGGGCCGGCCTATTCGATGATGTCCGTGACCGTGCCCGCGCCGACCGTCCGGCCGCCCTCGCGGATGGCGAAACGGAGGGTCTTCTCCATGGCCACGTCGCAGATGAGCTCGATCTCCAGGTTGATGTTGTCCCCGGGCATGACCATCTCGACGTTCTCGGGCATCTTCACCGAGCCGGTCACGTCGGTCGTCCGGAAGTAGAACTGCGGCCGATAGCCCTTGAAGAACGGCGTGTGCCGGCCGCCCTCTTCCTTGGTCAGGGCGTAGATCGAGGCCCGGAACTTCCGGTGGGGTTTGATGGACCCGGGCTTGGCCAGTACCTGTCCCCTCTCGACCTCGTCCTTGCCGACGCCGCGGAGCAGGGCCCCGATGTTGTCGCCGGCCTGGGCCTGGTCAAGGAGCTTGCGGAACATCTCGACGCCCGTCACGACGGTCTTGCGCGTCTCGCGCAGGCCGACGATCTCGCACTCGTCGCCGACCTTGACGATCCCGCGCTCGACGCGGCCCGTCACGACCGTGCCCCGGCCGGTGATCGAGAACACGTCCTCGATGGCCATCTGGAACGGCTTGTCGATCTCGCGGACGGGCTCGGGGATGAAGTCGTCCAAGGCCTGGACGAGGTCCCAGATCGGCTTGGCGCCGGGCCCGTTGAGGTCCTCCATGGCCTTGGTGGCGCTGCCGCGCACGACGGGGATCTTGTCGCCTTCGAACTGGTACTTCGTCAGCAGCTCCCGGACCTCGAGCTCGACGAGGTCGAGGATCTCGGGGTCGTCCACGAGATCGCACTTGTTCATGAACACGACGATGGCCGGCACGTTGACCTGGCGGGCGAGCAGGATGTGCTCACGCGTCTGGGGCATCGGCCCGTCGGCCGCGGACACCACCAGCACGGCGCCGTCCATCTGGGCCGCGCCGGAGATCATGTTCTTGATGTAGTCGGCGTGGCCGGGGCAGTCGATGTGGGCGTAATGCCGCTTCTCGCTCTCGTATTCCACATGGCTCAGGGCGACCGTCAGGATCTTCGTCGCGTCCCGGCGGAACATCTTGGCGTCGGCCTTGGCCACGTCGTCGTAGCTCTGGGCCTTGGCCAGACCTTTGGTCGCCAGAACCTTGGTCATGGCGGCCGTCAGCGTCGTCTTGCCGTGGTCGATGTGACCGATCGTCCCGACGTTGACATGGGGTTTCGTCCTCGCGAATTTTTCCTTTGCCATCGCTCACCTCCTGCTTGGCATAGACATTTGTTGATACACGCTTTTTATGATTGACCCCGGAAGGGGATTCGTCCTTCGACCCTGGCGACGATGACCTCCTGAACGGCGGCCGGCACCCGGTCGTACTGGGCAAACTCCATGGTGAACACGCCCCGGCCCTGGCTCTGCGTCCGCACGGCCGTCGCGTACCCGAACATCTCCGCGAGGGGCACCAGGGCTTTGATGACCCGGGACCCGCTCCGCATCTCCAGGCCCTCGATCTTGCCGCGCCGGGCGTTGAGATCGCCGACGAGATCGCCGAGGTATTCGTCGGGAGTGACGACCTCGAGCTTCATGACCGGCTCCAGAAGAACGGGGCCGGCCTTGGCGGCCGCCTCCCGGAAGGCCAGGGAAGCGGCGATCTTGTAGGCGACCGCGGTCGAGTCGACCTCCTGGTAGGAGCCGCCGACGAGCGCCGCCCGCAGGTCGGTGACCGGGTAGCCGGCCACAATACCGGCCTCCATGGCCTCGCGGATGCCGTTCTCGACATCCGAGATGAATTCGCGGGGGATGACGGCGCCCCGGGTCCGGTCGGCGAATTCGAACCCCCGGCCCCGGGCCACGGGCTCGAGCGCGATGACGCAATGCCCGAAGAGCCCTTTGCCCCCGGCCTGCCGCTCGTACTTCCCTTCCCCCTCGGCGGGCGCCTGGATGGTTTCCTTGTAGGCCACCTGGGGCTTGCCCAGGTTGGCCCGCACGCCGAACTCCCTCTCCAGACGGTCCATGATGACCTCGAGATGGAGTTCGCCCATGCCCTTGAGGAGGGTCTGGCCCGTCATGGGGTCCTGGGCGACCTTCAGAGTGGGGTCCTCTCGGATCAGCTTATCCAGCGTGGTGGCCAGCTTGGCGTGGTCGGCCTTGGTCTTGGGCTCGATGGTCGCCGAGATGACCGGCTCGGGGAAGCGGATGGACTCGAGGACGATCGGATGGTTCTTGAGGCACAGGGTGTCGCCCGTCGAGATGTTCTTGGAGGAGCCCATGGCGGCGATGTCCCCGGCGTGGACCTCTTTGATCTCCTTCCGCTTGTTGGCGTGCATCTCGAGCAGCCGCGAGAGCTTCTCCTCCTCGCCTTTGGTCGCGTTCCAAATGGCCTGCCCGACCTTGGCCTTGCCCGAGTAGACCCGGAAGTAGGCCAGGTTGCCGAGGAAGGGGTCGTTGGCGATCTTGAAAACGAGCCCGGAGAACGGGGCTTCGTCCGAGGCGGCCCGGGTCTCCGCGGCCTCGGTCCGGGGATGCCGGCCGGTGACCGGCGGGATGTCCACCGGGGAGGGCAGATAATCGACGATGGCCTCGAGCAGGGGGTGGACGCCCTTGTTCCGGAAGGAGGCCCCGTAGAGGACGGGGACGAATTTGAGCGCCAGGGTCCCGCGGCGGACGGCCCCCTTGATCTCCTCGACGGAGGCCTCGACGCCGTCGAGGTACTTCTCCATCAGGGCGTCGTCGGTTTCGCTCAGCGTTTCCAGCATGTCCTGTCTCTTCTCTTCGACTTCCTCCCGGAGGTCGTCCGGGACCTCCCGGACGACGTAATCCGTCCCCAGGATGTCCCGACCCCAGTCGTACTCCTTCCGCTCAATGAGGTCAACGACGCCGCGGAACCCATCTTCCCGTCCCACGGGAATCTGGATCGGCAGGGGCTTGGCCGCCACCCTGGTCCTCAACTCGAGGACCGCCCGTTCCGGGTCGGCCCCGATCCGGTCCATCTTATTGATGAACGCGATGCGGGGGACGCGGTACTTGTCGGCCTGGCGCCACACTGTCTCGGACTGAGGCTCGACACCTCCAACTCCACACAGTATGGCTATCGCGCCGTCGAGCACTCTCAGGGAGCGCTCGACCTCCGCGGTGAAGTCCACATGGCCGGGAGTGTCAATGATGTTGACCCGGTGGTCCCGCCAGTAGCAGGTGGTCGCGGCCGAGGTGATGGTGATGCCGCGCTCCTGTTCCTGCGGCATCCAGTCCATCACGGCCGTTCCCTCGTCCACCTCTCCCATCTTGTAGGTCATACCCGTGTAAAAAAGAAGCCGTTCCGTCGTGGTCGTCTTCCCGGCGTCGATATGGGCCATGATACCGATGTTCCTCACTCTCTCGATCGGGTATGACCGCATCGTACCTTCTCTCCATATCGAACCGGTTCACCCCTTGGACTCTTTCGATGGAGACTACCACTTGTAATGGGCGAAAGCCCGGTTGGACTCCGCCATCTTGTGCGTATCCTCTCGCTTCTTGACCGCTCCGCCGCGGTTGTTCACGGCGTCGATGATCTCGGCCGAGAGTTTTTCCTGCATGCTCTTGCCGCTGCGCTCCGTGGCATACTTGATCAGCCAGCGCACGCCCAGGGAAAAGGACCGGCCGGGCGCGACCTCGATCGGGACCTGGTAATTCGCGCCGCCGACCCGCCGCGACTTCGTCTCGAGGAAAGGCCGGACGTTCTCCAGGGCCTTCTCCAGGATCTTGAGGGGATCCTCCTTGGTCTTCTGCTTGAGGATGTCCATGGTCCCGTAGACGACCTTCTCGGCGGTCGTCTTCTTCCCTTTCCGAAGGAAGAGGTTGACGAACCGGGCGACGACGGTGCTGTTGTAGAACGGGTCGGGGGGGACCTTGCGCTTCTTGATGATTCCGCGTCTCGGCATGGGTCTTCTCCTCTTCTAGGCGGCGGCCCGCTTCTCTTTCGGCCTCTTGGCCCCGTAGCGGGAGCGTGCCTTGAAGCGGTTCTGCACCCCTTCGGAGTCCAGCGTGCCGCGGACGATGTGATAGCGGACGCCGGGCAGGTCCTTGACGCGGCCTCCCCGGATCATGACGATGGAGTGCTCCTGGAGGTTGTGGCCGATGCCGGGGATGTATCCCGTGACCTCGATGTTATTGGTCAGCCTCACACGGGCCACTTTCCGCATGGCCGAGTTCGGCTTCTTGGGCGTGGTCGTGAAAACGCGCGTGCAGACCCCTCTCTTCTGGGGGCAAGATTCCAAGGCCGGGGACTTGCTCTTGTACTTCTTGGGCGTCCGGCCATTCCTGACGAGCTGATTGACGGTCGGCAATGAAAAATACTCCTCTATGCAAGTTCCAATTGTAAGTTTTATTCATCCCCGGGAAGATAGTCCTGAGACGAATGGACGGATAATAGCAAATTTCGCCTTCCCTGTCAAGAATTTTGAGGAAATTCCGGGGACCGCCGAGGACCGGCTCAGTCGCCCGGAAGGACCTCCTGTTCCATCGGCCGCAGGAGGGGGTGCATCTCCTCCTTGAGCTCCACGTTCCGGTAGTGCTTGTAGCCCGTTCCGGCCGGGATGAGCCGCCCCATGATGATGTTCTCTTTCAGGCGTCTCAGGTAGTCCACTTTGCCGTAAAGGCTGGCTTCGGTCAGGACACGGGTCGTCTCCTGGAAGGAGGCGGCCGAGATGAAGCTCTCCGTGCTCAGGGCGCTCTTGGTGATCCCCAGGAGCAGGGGCCGGGCCTTGGCCGGCTTGCCGCCCTTTTTCATGACCTTCTCGTTCTCCTGCTGGAAGACGAACTTGTCGATCTGCTCGTCCACCAGGAAATCGGTGTCGCCGACCTCCTCGACCTTGACCCACCGGAGCATCATCCGGATGATGGTCTCGATGTGCTTGTCGTTGATGGGCACGCCCTGGAGGCGGTAGACGGCCTGGATCTCTTTGAGCAGGTATTCGGCCAGCTCCTTCTCCCCGAGGACCCGGAGGATGTCGTGGGGGTTGACCGGCCCGTCCATGAGGGCGTCGCCGGCCCGCATCCGCTCCCCGTCGGAGACGCTCAGATGGGCGCCCTTGGGGACCAGGTATTCCTTCTCCCCTCCCCGCTCGTTGCGGACCATGATCTTCCGGTAGCCGCGGACCAGGCCGCCGATCTGGACGATGCCGTCGATCTCGGAGATGACGGCCGGGAGCTTGGGCCGCCGGGCCTCGAACAGCTCCTCGGCCCTGGGCAGGCCTCCCGTGATGTCCTTGGTGCGGGCCGCCTCCCGGGGGATCTTGGCCAGGATGTCCCCGGCGAAGACCTTTTCCTCGTCCTTGATCTCGAGGTTGGCGCCCGACGGGAGGAAGTATTTCCGGAGGATGACGGGGCGGCCCTTGTCGTCCTTCTTTTTGAGGTCCAGGATCTCGACCTGGGGCTGCAGCTTCTCGTCCTTGGGGTCGATGATGACCTGGGTGATGAGGCCGGTGAACTCGTCCTGGACCTCCTCCATGCTGATCCCGAGCACGACGTCCCGGAAACGGATAGCGCCGGTCTCCTCGGTCAGGATGAAAGTGTTGAAGGGATCCCATTCGGCGAAGGCCTGCCGGGCTTTGATCTCCTTGCCCTCGGGGATGAGGATCTTGGCGCCGTAGGGCACCTGATAGTGCTCCACCTCCCGGCCCCGGTGGTCGAGGATAGCGATGTTGGCGACGCGATTGACGACGACCCGCGTGCCGTCTTGGTTCTCGACGGCCTTGAGGTTGGTGAACTTGATGACCCCGTCGTTCTTGGCCTCGAGCTTGGATTTTTCGGCCCCGCCCATGGCGATGCCGCCGACGTGGAACGTCCTCATGGTCAGCTGGGTCCCCGGCTCGCCGATGGACTGGGCGGCCACGATGCCGGCGGCTTCGCCGAGCTCGACCATCTTTCCGCTGGCCGGGCTCCGCCCGTAGCAGAGCTGGCAGATGCCCCGCTTGGACTCGCAGCTGAGGACGGAGCGGATCTTGACCCGCTCGAGACCGATGTTCTGGAACTCCTGGGCCGTCTTCTCGGTGATCTCCTCGTTCATGTCGACGATGGATCCGCCGGTGTCGGGGTTGACGACTCTTTCCAGGGCCACCCGGCCGACGATGCGGTCGATGAACGGTTCGATGATCTCGCCGTTCTCGACGATCGCCGACACGTTGATGCCCTTCAGGGTCCCGCAGTCGTGCTCGTCGACGATGACTTCCTGGCAGACATCGACGAGCTTCCTCGTCAGATATCCGGAGTTGGCCGTCTTGAGGGCCGTGTCGGCCAGGCCCTTCCGGGCGCCGTGGGTCGAGATGAAATACTGCAGGACGTTCAGCCCTTCCCGCAGGTTGGACACGATGGGCGTCTCCAGGATCTCCCCGGACGGCTTGGACATCAGGCCGCGCATTCCCGCCAGCTGCCGGATCTGCTGCTTGTTCCCGCGGGACCCGGAGTCGGCCATGACGAACAGGGGGTTCAGCTGGGTGCCTTCGAAGCTGATCCTCTTCATGGCCTCGATCATCGCGACGGACACCTTTTCCGTGACCGTCCCCCAGATCTCGATGACCCGGTTGAACCGCTCGCCCGAGGAGATCGTCCCGTCCCGGTAAAGGTTCTCGATGTCCAGGACCTCTTTCTGGGCCTTTTCCACGAGGGCGCTCTTTTCCCCGGGGATGACGAAGTCGTCGATGCCCAGGGAGAAACCGGCCTGGGTCGCGTAGCTGAAACCGAGCGCCTTCAGAGCGTCCAGGATCAGGACCGTGGGCGGGAGGCCGGCCTTGAGATAGGTGTAGAACACGAGGTTCTCGAGGCCTTTCTTGCGGAGCGTGCCGTTGATGAACGGGAAGCCCTCGGGCAGCGCGCCGTTGAAGATGAGGCGGCCGGCCGTCGTTTCGATGAGCTCTTTCTTGATCATCTGAACGGGGCAGGTCATGACCCCCTGGTCGTCGTAATACGTGGACAGGTTCATGAACGGCCCGTTGAATCTGAGCTTGATGCTGGTCTGGAGCTTGATCTCCTTGTTCTCGAGCGCCAGCAAGGCCTCCTCGGGACTGCCGAAGATCCGCCCCTCCCCCTTCTGGCCCTTCTTCTCGAGGGTCAGGTAGTAGCAGCCCAGGACCATGTCCTGGCTGGGGATGGTCAGCGGGCGCCCGTGAGCGGGAGACAGGATATTGTTGGTCGACAGCATCAGGGTCTGGGCCTCGACCTGGGCCTCGACCGACAGCGGGATGTGGACGGCCATCTGGTCGCCGTCGAAGTCGGCGTTGAAGGCCGCGCAAACGAGCGGATGGATCTGGATGGCCTTGCCCTCGACAAGCTGCGGCTCGAAGGCCTGGATGCCCAGCCGGTGGAGCGTGGGGGCCCGGTTGAGGAGGATGGGGTGCTCCCGGACGACCTCCTCGAGGTAGTCCCAGACCTCGGGCTTCTCCTGCTCGTGCCACTCCCGGGCGACCTTGACGCTCGGGACCAGGCCTTCCTTTTCCAGCCTGTTGAAGATGAACGGCTTGAAGAGCTCGAGGGCCATCTTCTTGGGCAGCCCGCACTGGTTGAGCTTGAGCTCGGGCCCGACGACGATGACCGAACGGCCGGAGTAGTCGACCCGCTTGCCGAGCAGGTTCTGGCGGAAGCGGCCCTGCTTGCCGCGCAGGGCCTCGCTCAGGGATTTGAGGGGCCGCCGGTTGGCGCCGAGGTGGACGCGCCCGCGCTTGCCGTTGTCGAACAGGGCGTCGACGGCCTCCTGGAGCATCCGCTTTTCGTTGCGGATGATCAGCTCCGGCGCTTTGAGCTCCATGAGCTTCTTGAGACGGTTGTTCCGGTTGATGACCCTCCGGTAGAGGTCGTTGAGGTCGGACGTGGCGAAGCGCCCCCCGTCCAGACGGACCAGGGGCCGGAGGTCCGGAGGGATGACGGGGACGACGTCGAGGACCATCCACTCCGGATGGTTCCCGGACCGCTTGAGGGCCTTGAAGACCCTGAGCCGCTTGGCGTGGCGGAGCTTGCGCTGCTGGGAGGTCTCCTTCTTCATCAGCTTTCGGAGGCGCTCGGCCTCCTTCTGGATGCTGATCTTCTCAAGGAGGAACTTGATGGCCTCGGCCCCGATGGAGGCCTCGAACTTGTCGCCGTATTTATCCTGGGCGTCCTTGAACTCCTCCTCGTTGAGGAGCTGCTTTTCCTTGAGAGGCGTGTCGGCCGGGTCGATGACGATGTAGGATTCGAAATAGAGGACCTTCTCGAGGTCCTTGATGGACAGGTCCAGGACCAGCCCGATGCGGCTCGGCGGGCTCTTGAAGAACCAGATGTGGGCGACGGGAGAGGCCAGCTGGATGTGCCCCATCCGCTCGCGGCGGACCTTGGACTTGGTGACCTCGACGCCGCAGCGCTCGCAGATGATGCCCCGGTACTTCATCCTCTTGTACTTGCCGCAGAGGCACTCGAAATCGTTGATGGGCCCGAAGATCTTGGCGCAGAACAGGCCGTCCTTCTCGGGCTTGAAGGTCCGGTAATTGATGGTCTCCGGCTTGGTCACCTCGCCCCAGGACCAGCTCTTGATCTTCTCGGGCGAGGCGATGCTTATGCGGACCCGGTCGAAATCGATCCTGGGCCGGGAGAGCGTCATCGGCGGCCTGATATCCATTAGGCTTCTCCTTTGCCGGATTGGGGAATGGCGATGCCCCACGGCAGGACTTCTTCCTTGTCCCCCTTCTCCAGCTCCACGTTCAGGCACAGGCTCTGGAGCTCGCGGATGAGGACGTTGACGGATTCGGGGAGGCCCGGGGTGAACTCCAGGTCGCCCTTGACGATGGCCTCGTAGATCTTGGCCCGCCCTTCGACATCGTCGGACTTGACGGTCAGGAGCTCCTGCAGGGTGAACGCGGCGCCGTAGGCCTCCAGGGCCCAGACCTCCATCTCCCCGAACCGCTGGCCGCCGAACTGGGCCTTGCCGCCGAGCGGCTGCTGGGTGATCAGCGAATACGGGCCCGTCGAGCGGGCGTGGATCTTGTCGTCGACCAGGTGGTAGAGCTTCATCATGTAGATGTAGCCGACCGTGACCTCCTGGTCGAGGAACTCTCCTCCCATGCCGTCGAAGAGCGGGGTCTTGCCGCTCTCGGGCAGGCCGGCTTTCTTGAGCAGCTGCTTGATCTCCCGCTCGCTGATGCCGTCGAAGACCGGCGTCGAGATCCATATGCCCAGGTTCCGGGCGGCCCACCCGGCGTGGGTCTCCAGGATCTGTCCGACGTTCATGCGGGAGGGGACGCCGAGCGGGTTGAGGACGATCTCGACCGGGGTCCCGTCGGGGAGACGGGGCATGTCCTCTTCCGGAACGATCTTGGCCACGATGCCCTTGTTCCCGTGCCGCCCGGAGACCTTGTCGCCCACGGACAGCTTCCGCTTCATGGCGATGAACACCTTGATGGACTGGATGACGCCGGGGGCCAGCTCGTCCCCCTTCTTCAGATTGTCGACCTTTTCCTTGAAGACGGCCCGCAGGGCCTCGATCTGCCGCTTGACCTTCTTGTCGAGGTCCTTGACCTCGCGGTCGCGGTCGTCGTCCTCGTTGAGCTTGAGCTTCAGGACGTCGTCGAAGTCGATCTCCCCCAGGACCTTCTCGGTCAGCTTGGTGCCCTTCTCCAGGGTCAGCCCGCCGGCCTTCTGGGCCTTCTCGACGATCGAGCCCTTGACGAGGGCCCGGACCTTCTCCCACTTCTCGTTCTCCAGGATGACGATCTCGTCCTCGAGGTTGCGCTTGAGCTTGGCGATCTCGTCCTTTTCGATGGCCTTGGCCCGCGGGCCCTTCTCGATCCCCCGCCGCGAGAAGATGCGGACGTCGATGATCGTGCCCTCGACGCCGGGGGAGCAGTAGAGCGAGGCGTCCTTGACGTCCAGGGCCTTCTCTCCGAAGATGGCTTTGAGCAGCTTCTCCTCGGGCGACAGCTGGGTCTCTCCCTTGGGGGCCACTTTGCCGACGAGAACGTCGCCCGACTTCACGTGGGCGCCGATGCGGACGATGCCGTTCTCGTCCAGGTTGCGCAGGACGTTCTCCGGAACGTTGGGGATGTCGCGGGTGATGTCCTCGGGTCCGAGCTTGGTGTCCCGGGCTTCGATCGTCTCCTCCACGATGTGGAGGGAGGTGAAGATGTCTTCCTTGATCAGCTTTTCGCTGACGACGATGGCGTCCTCGTAGTTGTATCCGCGCCAAGGCATGAAGGCGCAGAGGACGTTCCGTCCGAGCGCCAGCTCCCCGCCGTCCGTGCAGGAGCTGTCGGCCAGGACCTGGCCCCGGGTGACCGTGTCCCCTTTGAGGACGATGGGCCTGTGGTTGGTGGACGTGTTCTGGTTGGTCCGCAGGAACTTGGTCAGGAGGTAGAGGTCGGTCCCGACCTCGTGGCTGCGGGGCGAGGCCTTTTCGTCCACCCGGACGATGACCCGCTCCGCGTCGACGAACTCGACGACCCCGGGCCGCTTGCAGACGACGACGTCCCCGGACCCGACGGCCATCAGGCCCTCGATCCCGGTGCCGATGAGCGGGGCCTCGGGACGGAGGAGGGGGACGGCCTGGCGCTGCATGTTCGACCCCATCAGGGCGCGGTTGGCGTCGTCGTGCTCCAGGAAGGGGATGAGAGCGGCCGACAGGGAGACGAGCTGTTTCGGCGAGACGTCGATATAGTGGAGCTGGTCGCGGGGGATGAACTTGAAGTTGCCCCGTTCCCGGGCGCTGACCATGTCGCTCGTGAACCGGCCGCGGTCGTCGACGGCGGCGTTGGCCTGGGCGATGTTGAACTTCTCCTCCTCCCAGGCGGTGAGGTAGAAGCAATGGGGCTCGACGACCGGCAGCTGGCGGACCTTCTGGTCCTTGAGCTTGTCGATGGCCTTGGCCATCTCGTCCTTCTCGACGATGTCGCCGACCTTGCGGTCGCCGCTTCCGGGATGAACGACCTTGACGTAGTCGACGATCCGGCCGTTCTTGACCTTCCGGTAGGGGGTCTCCACGAACCCGTAGTCGTTGACCCGGGCGAAACAGCTGAGCGACGAGATCAGCCCGATGTTGGGCCCTTCCGGCGTCTCGACCGGGCAGAGCCTCCCGTAGTGGGAGGTCTGGATGTCTCGGACCTCGAAGCCGGCCCGCTCGCGGCTCAGGCCGCCGGGGCCGAGGGCCGACAGCCGGCGCTTGTGAGTGATCTCGGCCAGGCTGTTGATCTGGTCCATGAACTGGGAGAGCTGGGAGCTGCCGAAGAACTCCTTGAGGGCGGCGATGACCGGCTTGGAGTTGATCAGGTCCTGGGGCATGGCGGCCGCCAGGTCGGCGGTGATGGTCATCTTCTCTTTGATGGTCCGCTCCATCCTCGTCAGGCCGATGCGGAAGGCGTTCTCGACCAGCTCGCCGATCGAGCGCACCCGGCGGTTCCCCAGATGGTCGATGTCGTCGACCGCCCCCTCCCCGAAACGCAGGTTGAGGAGATACTTGATGACCTCCACGTAATCGAGGGGGGTCAGGGTCTTCTCTTCGAGGGACGTTTCCTGGCCGAGCTTGATGTTGAACTTGAGCCGGCCGATCCGGGAGAAATTGTATTTCTGGGGATTGAAGAACAGGCTGTGGAAGAGGTTCTGCGCGCTCTCGGCCGTGTGCGGCTCCCCCGGCCTCAATTTCCGGTAGATCTCACCCTGGGCCTGGGCCAGGTCCTTGCGGAGGTCCTTCTTGATGGTCGTGCTGACGATCAGGCCGGCCCGGTCCTGTTCGGGGAAGAAGACCTCGAACGGCTCCCCCCGCCCGACGAGCAGGTCGAGCTGGACGTCGTTGATCTCCTCGTTCGTCCGGACCTTGCCTTTGATGCCGGTCAGGGAATAGGCCCCGGCGAGCTCTTTCTTGGCCAGGGGGATGCGGGTGACGCCCGAAGCGGTCAGGGCCGCCAGGACCTCGGGGGTGATCTTCTTCCTGGCCGGAGCCAGGACTTTCTTGCCTTTGGCGTCCATGACATCGGCCGCGGGCGCTTTCCCGACCAGGCTTTCCGTCACTTCCATGAACAGCTTGCCGTCCTCGGGGACGATCCGGTAGACCTTGTGGAAGAGCTTGAGGATGTCCTCGTCCGCGCCGAAGCCCAGGGCCCTCAGGAAGACGGTGGCCAGGAACTTCTTCTTGCGGTCCAGGCGGACCCAGAGGAGGTTCTTCGCGTCGTGCTCGAACTCGACCCAGGCTCCCCGGTAAGGGATGATCTTGGCGATGAAGAAGCCCTTGTTCTCGGCCTGCCGGAAGAACACCCCGGGCGACCGCTGGAGCTGGCTGACCACGACCCTTTCGATCCCGTTGAAGATGAAGGTCCCCTTTTCGGTCATCAGGGGGATGTCCCCGAAGTAGACTTCCTGCTGCTTGATGTGCTTGAGGCGCTTGGTCTTGGCGGCGACGTCCTTTTCCCAGGACACCAGCTGGACCTTGAGCTTGAGGGGGATGGAGAAGGTGTAGCCCTTCTGGATGCACTCCATGGGGCTGTACTTGATCTTCAGCCCGACGCTGTCCCCGCAGTGCTCGCAGAGCGGCAGCTCGATCTTCCTTATCGCGGCGCAGTAGGGACAGATCTCCTTCTCGGTGAGCTCGGCGTCGGCCGGCAGGAGAGTGTCGCAGGCCTTGCACCGGGGGCGGGAGTTCTCCACGCCCTTGAGCCGTCCGCACTTGCATTCCCAGGTCCCGATCGAAAAGCTGAGGAACTCCAGTTCGGTCGTCTCCTTGAAATCGGAGATGGGAAAGACGTCCTTGAACGCCGCCTGGAGGCCGGTTTCCTTGCGCTCCTCGGGCAGGAGTTCCATTTGGAGAAAATCGGCATAGGACTTCGTTTGAATGTCCAGAAGGTCGGGCATGGGGAAGACCGCCTTGATCTTCGAGAAGTCGACCCTCTCCCGGTTCGCTGTTTTTGGTTCTTTGAGCATGCTCACTCTCTAAGAAAGAGTTGGAGTGTCGTCGTTCCCTCCATCCGAAAGGGCTGGTCCGACAACCGGTTCACTTGTCACTGAAGCTCGATCGTGGCTCCGACTTCCGCGAACTTCGCCTTGATGGCTTCCGCCTCTTCCTTGGTCACGCCCTCTTTGAGGGACTTGGGGGCGCCATCGACGAGGTCCTTGGCTTCCTTGAGGCCGAGGGAAGTGACTTCCCGGACGACCTTGATGACGTTGATCTTCTTGTCGCCCACATTCTTGAGGATGACGCTGAACTCGGTCTTCTCCTCGGCCGGCTTGGCGTCGGCCTGGGGGGCGGCGGCGGCGGCGACGGGGACGGCGGCGGCGGCGCTGATCCCGTACCGGGTCTCGAACTCCTTGATGTAATCCGAGAGCTCCAGGATCGTCAGGGTGTCGAGGTGGGTGAAAAACTGTTCCTTGGTGAGTTTTTCCATGTCACGAGTCTCCTTTATTAAGCTTGGGTCTGATCGACCGCTTGGGGTGTTCTTTCGCTGTCCTTCTTCTTTTTCAGCTCGCCCAGCAGCAGGCCCACTTGGCCCAGGGGGGCCTGCAGCACGCGGAGCATCTGGACGAGAGGCTGGGCCATCATGACGGCCAGCCTGCCGACGAGCTCGTCGCGGGAGGACAGACGGCAGATCTCGTCGAAACGCTCGGGCGCCATGTACTGGCCCTCGAGGACGCCGGCCTTGACCGCGAGGACCTTCCCTTGATTGGAGAAATCCTTGAGGATCTTGGCCAGGCCGATCGGCTCCCGGGCGGCGAAGGCGATGGCCGTGGGCTTCTGGAAAAAGGGCCGGAGGGCCACCGGGGCCTTGTCGCCCAGGGCCTTCAGGGCCAGCCGGTTCTTGATGACCTTGTAGGAATAGGAGTTCTTCCGGAGGAGCTTGCGCAGCTCCACCGCCTGGGAGACTTTCAATGTCTTGAAATCCACCAGGTAATACGTCGCGTTGGCGTCGAACAGGCCTTCGAGGCCCTTGATGATGGTCTGCTTGGCTTCCTTTTTCACGGCGGCTTCTCCTCTTCTCCTAGCTCTCTAGGCTTTCTTCGGAAATCCTGAAGGACGGACCCATCGTCGACGAGAGGAAGGCCGAGCGGACATACTTGCCCTTGGCGGCCGCCGGCTTGGCGTGGAGGATGGCCTGGATGAAGGTCCGGACGTTCTCCAGAAGCTTGTCCTCGGGGAAGGACACCTTGCCGACGGGGGAATGGACGATGCTCGTCTTGTCCACGCGGAACTCGACCTTGCCCGCTTTGGTCTCCTCGACGGCCTTCCGGATGTCGAAGGTGACCGTCCCGGACTTGGGGTTAGGCATCAGGCCCTTGGTCCCCAGGACGCGGCCGAGCTTGCCGACGCCGCGCATGACGTCGGGGGTGGCGATGACGACGTCGAAATCGATCCATCCCCCGGCGATCTTCTCGATGATCTCGTCGCCGCCGGCGTGGTCGGCCCCGGCCTCCTCGGCCTCCTTGATCTTCTCGCCGGAGGCGATGACGCAGATCTTCTTCGTCTTGCCCGTGCCGTGGGGCAGGACGACCGTCCCGCGGACCATCTGGTCGGAATACTTGGGGTTGACCCCGAGCCGGATGGACATGTCGACCGACTCGTCGAATTTGGCGAAGTGGGCCTTCTTGACGAGGCTGACGGCTTCCTCCATCGAGTATGTCCGGGGCTCCGTTCCCTTGAGCTCCCGGGCCTTTTGGGTGTTCTTGCCGAGCTTAGTCACTGATGATCTCCAATCCCATGTTCTTCGCGGTCCCCTCGATGATCTTCTTGGCCGCCTCGACATCGTAGGCGTTGAGGTCCGCGAGCTTCGTCCGGGCGATGTCCTCGATCTGCTTCCAGGTGACCTTGCCGACCTTGTCTTTGTTCGGCGCCCCGGAGCCCTTGGCGATCCCGGCGGCCTTCTTGAGGAGGTAGGACGCGGGGGGGGTCTTGACGAGGAAGTTGAAGGACTTGTCCTTGAAGACCGTGATCAGCACGGGGACCACGGTCCCGTCGTCCATCTTGCCGGTCCGGTCGTTGAATTCCCGGACGAACTGCATGATGTTGACCCCGTGCTGCCCCAGGGCGGGCCCGACGGGAGGGGCCGGGCTGGCCTGGCCGGCGACGATCTCCAGCTTGATCTTGGCGATGACTTCTTTCGACATCTCGTCCTCCTAAAGCTTTTCCACCTGCAGGAATTCCAGCTCGACGGGGGTGGACCGGCCGAAGATGGTGACCATGACCTTCATCGTGCTCCGCTCGTGGTTGACCTCTTCGACGATCCCGTTGAAGTTGAAGAACGGGCCGTCGATGATGCGGACGGCCTCGCCCTTCTCGAACGAGTGCTTGGGCTTGGGCTTCTCGGAGGTCGTCTCCATGTGCTCGACGATCTGGCTGACGTCCTTTTTGCTCAGGGGCGTCGGGGTCCGGCCGGAACCGACGAAGCCCGTCACCTTGGGGACCTGCCGGATCATCAGCCAGTTCTCGTCGTTCATCTCCATTTCGACGAGGATGTATCCGGGATAGGACCTCTTGGTGGTAACGACCTTCTTCCCTCCCCGGATCTCGATGACGTCCTCGGTCGGGATGATGATCTGCCCGACCTGGCCCTCGAGATCGAGTTCGAGGACCTTCTGTTTGATGGTCTCGGCCACGAACTTCTCGAAGCCCGAGTAGGTATGAACCACGAACCAATTCTTTGCCATGACCCGTTTCCTTGCGATCAGCCGAACAGCGATTTGATCTGGGCGATGACCCAGGAGAAAATGACGTCCATGAAGAACAAGTAGAACCCGAAGAAGACCGTGGCGGCGAGGACGACGATCGTCGTGCTGGTGACCTCCGTCTTGGAGGGCCAGGTGACCTTCTTGACCTCCGCCTTGACCTCTCTCAGGAAATTCACGAACCTTTTGTACCAGGGAAGCTTGTCATTCATGGCTTGTCCTCGATCCTTGTGGAGCGCCCGGGCCCTCCGTATCGCCCTCCGGAACCGTCACGACGGGCCCGAAGGGGCGGCAATGGCAGGTGAGGCAGGACTCGAACCCGCAACCTGCGGTTTTGGAGACCGCTGCTCTACCACTTGAGCTACTCACCTGTCGTTCTCTCCTCTCGCCCTTCTACTTGGCTTCCTTGTGGGGCGTATGCTTCCGGCAGTAGGGGCAGAACTTCTTGGTCTCGAGCTTTTCCGTCTGCGTCTTCTTGTTCCTCGTCGAGGAATAATTCCGGCGCTTGCAGCCGCCGCACTGGAGCGTGATGATCTCTCGCATGGTCAACCTTCCCTCAGGAACTCCTCTCCTTCCGCCGGGCCTGCCGGGCGCCGACGGTCCGCGTCTCTATGGTCGAAAAAGCCCAAGACCAGAATCGAACTGGTGACCCCGTCCTTACCAAGGACGTGCTCTGCCGACTGAGCTACTTGGGCCCGCAACGCCTGCCGAAGAGCGGGAAACGGGGATCGAACCCGCGACATTCAGCTTGGAAGGCTGACGCTCTACCAACTGAGCTATTCCCGCGGAATAAAATGGGCAGGGAAGGATTCGAACCTCCGAAGCGTTTCCGCAACGGGTTTACAGCCCGTCCCATTTGGCCACTCTGGAACCTGCCCGAATCAACAACCATGCTCGACGCCCTCTTCAAAGCCAGCGAGAGGATTCGAACCCCTGACCCGCTGATTACAAATCAGCCGCTCTACCACCTGAGCTACGCTGGCGCACCTACGATCTCGATCGCCCGATCCCTCAAAAAAAATGCGGAAATGCAGAACAGAATAAGAAAAATGGAAAAACCTACTCTCCTCGAGCTCGAAATTGTTCTTTTTTCAGAGAGTTAATCTGAAATCTACAGAACGACGAACTCCATCCTAGAGGATTTTCAATTCTTTGTCAAGGCCTTCTTTTGATGGCCGGCCTCATCTGTCTGGCTTTCTCCACCTGGCGGCCGAGGTTCCTGTAGAAATCGACCGTAAAGAGCAGGTAGCGGGCCTTCTGGACGGGCGACAGGACCTCGTCGAGGGCGGCCTCGGCCTCCTCGTCCATCCGCCGGACGGCCAGCCGCTCGGCCCGGACACGGCCGACGAGCTCGAGGATCCGGGCCTCCCCTTCCCCCCCCTCCTCCAGGGCGACCCTGAGGTCCATGAGGCCGAGGTTCATCCGCCGCTGGGATTCGGCCTTCTCCCTTTCGATCCGGGTCAGGACGGGGAAGAGCCTGCCCGTTTGGGTATCGGTCAATTCGAGGGCCTGGGTCAGCCGGAGCAGGTAAAGCGTGCTGATGTTCTCCCTGAGCCTCGTCCGGGCTTGCGGGTCCGTCTGGGCCGCGGCCCAGGTCCCCAGGAAGGCGAAGAGGGCCAGCGCGGCGATGAGTCGATCTCTGTTCATGGTCTCACTCCTCGATCGGTCTCGGCTTCCAGCTCGGAAGCGATGAAACACAGCTCCTCTTCGCTCAACCCTTCCCAAAAGAGGGGGTCGTCGGCGAATGGAGCGGGGATGTCTTCGTCGGGGCCGACGGTCAGCTCCTCGATGGAGGCGCTGACCATCCGGTCGAGCCGGCCCGC